>Ga0181351_1000026_pt1 | contig 41780 bp, 55 predicted proteins | sample Su13VDMM15SD_FD_170485 | JGI IMG/M metagenome (GOLD analysis project Ga0181351, IMG submission 170485) | Freshwater viral communities from Lake Michigan, USA - Su13.VD.MM15.S.D | ecosystem: Environmental > Aquatic > Freshwater > Lake | place: USA: Michigan | collected 2013-07-16 | reverse complement strand
TTTATTCCCCTGGTAGGCGATATTCGGAACGGGCGAGACATTTTTTCATACAATGCTTGACACTGGTTAAAAATCACACAGGGCCACCGTTATGACGCAGGTTAGCATCTTGTCTGGAATCACCGGGGAGTCGGGCGTAGACATCAAAGCCAGCTATCCGATCAACTTGGTACCGGTACCGCGCCAAAGCGGTGTTTCCGCCGGTTACCTGCGCACCGCCGAGGGCATCAGCCGCTTTGACAATGGCAATCCAGCCATTACAGGCCGTGGGCGCGCGTCAATCTTCTGGAATGGTGTGGCGTACTGGGTGATCGGCGATCAGCTGTGCAGCATCCAAAGCACGGGCGTTATCGAACCTATCGGGTATGTGGGGGATGACGGCCTGGACGCGCAGATGGTGTATTCGTTCGACCGCTTGGCCATCGCCTCGGCGCGCAGCCTGTACTACCTCAAGGGCGGCCTACTGTCCAAGGTCACCGATTTGGACCTGGGCCCCGTGATCAGCCTGGAATGGATGGACGGCTATTTTGTCACCACAGACGGCGTGTCTATCGTGGTCACCGAACTGAATGACCCCAACAAGGTCGACCCCCTCAAATACGGCTCATCCGAAGCCGACCCCGACCCGGTAAAGCGGGTGATCAAGATTCGCCAGGAACTGCTGGCAGTGAACCGGAACACCATCGAGGTATTCAGCGACGTCGGCGGCGCCGGCTTCCCCTTCGCACGCAACAACGGCGCGATTATCGAAAAGGGCGCGGTAGGCACGCACATGGCTTGCGCCTTTGACCAGGTGGTGGCATTCGTGGGCGGCGGCAAGAATGAGCCCTGTTCGGTCTACCTGGGGTCGGGCGGCAACGCCACCAAGGTGGCTACCCGGGAAATTGAGGACATTCTGGCCACGTACACCGAGGAGGAACTGGCCGTGGGTACCGCTGAATACCGCATGCATCGCAAGCACCAAAGCCTGTACATCGGCCTGGAGCGCCACACCCTGGTTTATGACGCCGCGGCATCCATCGCCATGGAAACGCCGGTTTGGTATCAGCTGTCATCGTCTACCGACTTCACCAAGCCTTTGCAGGGCCGCCACTTCCTGTTCGCCTACAACCGCTGGCTGATGGATGACCTGGTGGAACCGCGCATTGGTGAGCTGCGGCCGGACATCTTCACGCAATACGACGTAGAGGTGGGCTGGCGCTTCGATACGGTGCTGGTTTTCAACGAGACGAATTCGGCAATCGTGAGTTCGCTGGAGCTGACAGGCACACCCGGGCGTGCGGAAGTATCGACCGACCCGACGTGCTTCCTGTCCTGGACGCAGGACGGCGCGACCTGGGGCAATGAACGCTCTATCAGCCTGGGCCGCAACGGACAGCGGGCCAAGCGCATTGCCTACCGCCCGAAAATCAAGTTCGAAAACTTCATGTCGTTCCGGTACCGGGGCGCCAACGCTGCGGTGGTTTCGTTCATGCGGCTGGATGCCGAACTGGAGGGCTTGGCAAATGGTTGATATCAATCAGCGAAACCCAGCGTCATCGCCACCAGATCGGCGCTTGCTGGCTCAGTTGACCAAAGACCCAAAGTTGATTCGCTACCTTGAAAACCTATGGACGGATACCACGCAGGTGGCGCCGGATAACTTCGCGGTCCTGCTGGAGCTGATCGTGAACGCGGCCGAGGTGGCCAACGCCGCCCAGGGCAGCGCCAACACCGATAAGCAGGCGATCGAGGAACTATCCCTGGCCATCCAGGCGCTTGATAGTGCGGCCTCACTCCTACAGCAGCTGGCGGCCGCTGTGGCTGATCAGTCGTCACTGGTCCAGGCGCCAGACCAAGCAATTCAGGCATTACGGCGCAAGGTGGACGAACTGGAGAACCAACTGGTGGAAATTAGGCCACCCATCTTTCCAGACATTCCAGCAGCCACGCCGCCGTTCGCTCCCGCAGTGGTCAATGCCACCGCCGCCTATGCTGTCGTGGCTGCGCCGGCCTATCAGCCATTGACCGTGCGCGCAGACGCTACAGGCGCAGGCTTTACCGTGGCATTGCCAGCGGTACCGGATCTGCTCCAGCTGGTAACGATCAAGAAGGTGGATGCGTCGGCGAACGTGGTAACGATTGACGCGGGGGCTTTGCTGATTGATGGCGCGCCCACCATTGCGGTGGGCGTCCAGTACGCGGTTTATCAAGTGCAATACAACGGGGCCAGCTGGGACGTGGTGGCTAGTTAGTGGTGAATGGGTCGCCCTGGTCGTTCTGGAGGGCTGGCCCATTTTCCGTAATCGTCACCCTGTTCCGAGGCCTGAAATAGCCGTTCCATCCAGGTAGCGGCTTGTTCCCCGACCCCACCGGCAGATTGCCGGAATACTGCTTTTGCGGGATCACTGCGAACTGGGCCAGGACGTAGTTTTTACCGATCCTGGCTTCGCTCATCGTGATAGTCGACGGGGTTTTGCCAAGACCTGGCGCCAAGCGCATTGCCAGATTCAGCGCCACCGCGTCGATAACACCCTGTGGCAGGTTGGTTTCGTCGTCGACGTCCGAGTCGTCCGGGTTCGATGGCATGTAATAGCCGATGGACACGATTGTTTCCCACTGCGCCATCATCGAATCCAGCCGGCGGCGCGCGGTGGCCATTTCCTCGGGGGAAATATCAAAGTTGTATTCTGCGAGCCCCAGCTCGCCATAGGCCTGATAGATGATGTCGCGGCGCGTGGTCATTTGGCTTTTTTCGCCTCGTCGATGGCTTCCTGGAGGGTGGCAGTACCCCAGCGCTTATCGACCTTGATTTTCAGTTCATCGGCTTCCGCCAGCAGCTTCGCTTTCAGCTCGTTGTCGGCTTTGGCGCGCTCGTCGTTGGCCAGCTTCAAGGCCGCTTCCTCGTCGGCAAGGCGCTTTTTCTCGGCTTCGGCGTCAGCCTCATCCTGTAGGCGCTTTTTCTCGGCCGCTTCCTTGGCTTCGGCTTCCTCCAGCAAGCGCACGCGTTCGGCCTCTACAGCGTCACGCACATGGAACGGGTGCTGGTACCAGCCATCAGCCAGGTATTCGTCCACCTCGTGGGCGTCGACCTCAAGCGTATTCAGGGGGATCCCCCAAATAACTTGTTCAGTGCCGGGTTGGAACAGCATGGTTTTTTCGAGGAATTCACGTTGTTGGTCGGTCATGATCTGTCTCCTAGAAAAAAGGGGACCGGCTGGCCCCCTCTCTTGTCGCGCGGGTGGGTGGAATCAAGTCTGGTTGAACAACTCGATACCGCACATTTCAGGGTTGTTCATGACGCCCCCGAAGAACGTATCAACGCGGTACTTGATCAGACCGGTGTTGATGTCGCCCTGCTTGACCATGACCACTTCAATACCCTGGTCGGTGGTGGCGCGCATTACCTGCATGCCAGCATCGGTTGGGTAGGCCACACGGCCCGGCAGAATCTCGATGGCGTCTTCGACCCAGAACGGGTTGACCGATGCGGTTTGGGTGTTCAGGAACACGATAGGCGCCAGGGCCGCCGGGGTCGCGGTGACGTTCTGGTATTGCAGTTCGGCGACGGTACCGCCCTGGCCGGAAATGATCGGCGGGGAGATTTGAATGGTACCGGTACCGCCTGCGCCAGTGACGATAGCCACCACGCGGAAGGTTTTCAGCTGGCCTGTGTCCTGCTTGGTGATGTGGTGAACCGCGTTCACACCGGTAATCGTGAAGGCATCGCCGACTTTCACAGTCGAGGCACCCACAGTAATACCGATGGTTTGATAGCGGTTGTCCACGTTCACGCCACCGCCGTTGATGTCGGTAGTGGTCGCTGCTGGGGTGTAGAACTGGTTGGCGCCGGTAATGGTCACGCCAGTTGCAGTAGCAGCGGCAAGGCGCACCGCATAGTCCATCTTGAGAACGTCGAAGCCGGCAATGTCCGAACCCACCAGGGCGCGGGAGTATGCAGTGCGTGGCAGTTCGTTGATGGTCTGGCGGCCAGCCAGGTTACCGGCCATGGCGTTGTAATCGCGGGACGAGAATGCAGCCATACGGCGGCCTACGCTCGCGGTCACGCCCTGTTCGTTCATCAGCGCATCGCACTGTGCCAGATCGTCATAACCCGACGCGGCAACGGTGCGTTTCACCACCAGGGTGCCCTGTTGGGCGGCCAAGTTGGTGATGAACACGTTGATGTCCGATGCCAGCTTCTGCTTGGCAGCATCACCCAGGCGGTTTTCCTGGAGGGCGTCACGCAGTTCCAGCACGGTCATTTGAAACGGGCTGACCTTGTACTGGTTGATGCGCGCAGGGACCGACAATTGGGTCTGATCCTTGAAGTTGCCGGTTTGGTCCAGACCGGTGTACGACAGGCCAATGTACGGCTGTGGGCGCCAGATGATGTCGTTGGTGCGGGCCATCATGGTTTGATCGTTGCTGAACACCTTGACGGCGCGCGACATCACCAACAGGTCGTTAAAGCCTTCAAGCAGCTGATCAAACGCTACCCGTTCTTCTTTGCTAAATGCGTTAGCCATGTCTGAAAATCCTCAATGCAAGCTGATAAGTAGGGTCACTTCTTATCGCGCAAGCTCCGCTTGTAGGCCTGAATCTTGGTGCGGTCGCCCGTCCGTTCTGCCTCGGCTTCCAGGCGCTCAAGTTCCTTATCCACGCCATTGACGCGGGAGGTACCACCGGAACGAGGGATGCCGCTTTCTGGTGCTGGCTTATCGGTACGTTTGGTCACTTTGACTTTTTCCTCAAGTTTTGCGAACGCGATTGTAAATTTCAAAGGGTTGGTAATCGCGGCGAGTTCTTTCAGCTTTTCCGGGGCATTGCCCAAGGCATAGACCAGCGTTGCAGGGTTGGCCGCACCCTCCAGGATCAGGGCCTTTTGCACGTCTGACAGTGTGATCGAAACCAGCTGTTCAGCATCCTTGAAGTCGGGAACCTTAAGCTTTGCCGCCGATTCCTGATAGGACTGGAGAACCTTCTGGTTTTCTGTCTCGCGCTCCTGCTGTTCGCGTTGGATCTTTGCCTTGTGATCCTCCACCTTGCGTTTGTCGTCGTGCCATTTGGTTAGCGCGGCTTCGAATGCTTCCTCGTCGTAGTCGCTGCTTTCCAGGGTTGGCTTTGCACCGATGACGGGCAAGTCCGGTTGTTGCTGGGGCTTCGGTGCCTTGAGCTGTTTCAGCTCCAGTTCCTGTTCCCGAAGTTTCCGGTTCAGCTCGCGGTTGGTCTGGCGTACTTCCTTGACCCAGGCCGGCGCGCTTTCGTCGTCCGCTTCTTCCTCGTCCGCTGCACCTGGCGGGGATGCATCGCCCAGGGTGATCGACACAGGGCCGTCCTCGTTTTCCTGGTCCAACAGAGCTTGTTGCGCGGCAAGCTCCTCGGGGGTCAGGTCGGTTTGATCGTCGAGGTTCAGCTCGTTGTCGTCCTGTTCGTTTTCTGCCGTTTTCATACGTTAACCCTTCGTTATCACTCATCATTGAGGCTGATGGATGCCTGAAACCGAGTATATACCACAAAGTTTGCATCAAAGCGCAGGGGGCGGGGGCTCAGGCTGCGCAGGCGGGGCGATCTGCGGTTGCGGCGCCGGTTGCTGGGTCGGCTGGCTCAAAGCGCCCACAACGGCCAGCAGCTGACCCATGGCCGCCTGGATTTCTGCCAGGGTGTGCGCGGCATCGGCCTCGTTCTTCGCGGATGCGGTCAGCATTTCCTGTGCTTGGGCCATAGCCTTGTCGGCGTTGGCTTGGTTGAGCGCGATTTTCGATTCCGTTTCGGCGGCGCTGGCCAGCAGGAACTTGTCCTGGGCGCTCGGCTGTTGCTGGGCCTTCGCCTCCTCCAGCTGCTTTTCCTCCTCCTCGGTGGGTTTGATCACGCCGGCCGCTACCAGGCCCTTGCGTGCGAACGCCCGTAGATCGTCCATCCCTTCGCCGTCCACGTTCTGCATGATCATGCCGACCACCGCCGCTTTCATCTGTGGATCCTCGATAAATTGCAGGATGCCCAGCAGCGCGCGCACGGTCTTGTCGCGCTTGGTGACGAACGATGGGCCGACGTCGACCACCACGTCATAACGGCCCGATGTCAGGTCGTTGGTGACCACGGTCTGGCCGTCCTGGGTTACCGGTTCCTTGAGGGTCACCTCATCTTCGGTGCCGTCGCGGTTGACCGTTTTCATTTTCCGGCCTTCCTCGTCATACAGGGCGCGCGTCATTGAGCGCCAGACCACGCCGCTTTGGCGCATCGCCTTCTTGAAGTTGTCCATGTAGATGAACGTTTTCATGTCCAGGCGGGACTGGACCAGCTCTACAGCCTTGGCGGAAATGTTCGAAACAATCTCGTCTCCCTGCTGCTGGTTGCCGCCCAGTTCCAGCAGATCCTGGCCAGCCAGTTGGATAAGGCCCTGGAGCGCTGGAGGGATGACCGGCGGCTGGGTGTAACCGATGGGGCCGGCTGGCAGGATTTGGCCCTGGGCGTCGGTCATCGGGTGCAACAGCAGGTAGGCGGGCTTCTTGACGTTCTTGTCGGCCCAATCGTTTTCGAAACCGGCGACCTGTTCAGGCGTCAGGATAGGGATCGATTCACCGAACTGTGAAGCCTGCTCGGCCAGGGAACTGATTTCCATGTTGTAAATGCGCTGGGCATCTTTCATCGGCCGGGTGTGGCCAAACATGCGTTCCTTGTTGTCGATGAACATCCGCTTGCCATAGAACGGAATGATTGGGATGTACTCCCCGGCGATCACCCCGCAGTCCTCCAGGATCTGGCGGCCGTCCATGATGTACTTGTGAATGAAGCGCTTATCGATGGTTTTCTGGCGCGACTCGATATAGCCCTTGGCTTGCAGATCGGCCAGCTTTTCCTCGTCTAAGTCTTCGTCGGCCACCTTGATTGGCGCTTCGTCGGGCAGCGCGGCCAGCCGGAAAAAGTGGAACTTCCGTTTCTTGATGCTGACTTCGTAATATTCGGCGATGTAGACCACGCTCGGCGTGTACCAGTCGAAGCGGGCCAGGTTCTCGACCTTGTTGAAGCTGGCCGGGTCGACCTCATAGCCATAGGTTTCTTTGTAGGCTTCGTGGGACATGGTGTAGATAACCCAGCAACGGGTCGCGTCCGACTTGTCCTGGCGCTTGGCGTCGGCATCGAAGAACACCGAGGTGTCGGCGTCGTAGATGGGTTCCATGCAAATGCGCTGGCGCTCGTCGTCTTCGCTGGTTTCGTCCTCATACTTGGCCCGCAGGCGCCACGCACCAAAGCCCCCGGCGGTGCCCTCGTCGAAGGCGTTATCGTAGGCCTCGTCCGCGTTGCTTTCCTGCTCGTCCGCGCGGTACAGGCCGTTCAACACGTCGGCCGTCTCATCGCTGGCCGCGTCATCCTTGGCCCGAAAGTCGACGGTTACCCGGTTGTTGCGGTACTCGTTGAAAATGCGCATGAGGCTGTCGAGGATCTTGTTCACCTCAAAGCGCGGGCGGTTTTCGAACTGATTCTGTAGGTTCCCCTCCCACTGCGCGCCCTCGATATACACGAATCGGCGATCTGACAGGCACGCCAAGCGCGTGTCCTGGTTGGGGCAGTAAGCCAGGTCGAAGGCTTTACACGCCTTGTCGTGGATTGCGGCTAAGCGTTCAGCTTTGGTGATGGACATAGCGGGTTACCTTCCCCAATGGTTGGTTTGAGTCGGAACGATGGCGTTCTGGCGTGGCTTCTGGCCCACGTTGGGCACCGAGAAACGCGCCATCATGTAGGCATAGCGTATCGCTGATAACAGGTCGTCGCGCAGTTTCACAATGTGGCCCTTCTTGTCGCGGTGATACAGGCGCTTTTCTTCGAACACTTCGGACAGGTTTTTGAACACCTTGAACGTGCCGTTCAACATCCGGTCGCCAATCTCGCGCACGCCGGCCTCCACGCTGTTACCACCCATTGGCCACGTTGCGTGTGCGGGCAGCATGTTGAAGCCCGCGGCCTTGTATTGGTTCTTCAACACTTCGCCGCCGCCCTTTTCGTGCTGGAGCCCGTCGTGTGGCCAAGCCACGGGGAAGTGCGCGGCCCAGCGCTTGACCGCCGTCCATGCCTGGACCGCATCCTGTTCAGCCTTGCGCCAAGCGTTGATCACGTAGAACACATCGGCGTCCCGGTCCCAAGCCAGCTGGACGTGGGCCTGGGGGTGATCCCACCCGAAGTCGCACCCGTTGATGATTGTCCAGTGCGCGGGGATCTGGAACGGGTCGCACATGATTTCCTCATCTTCGACTGTGAAGATAAGGCCCGACCCCATTACTGGGATGCCCTGCGAGCGCATTTTCCGCTGATAGGCCGGGATGGCAGCCAGGATCTGTTCCTTGACCTCTTTGGTCAGGTGGGGCGCGTCGTCCCACGTCACGTTCAGCAGGTCTTGACCTGGCTGGAGGCTTTCCGTGAACTGCGCGACGAGCGACGTCATGCCGTTTTCAGGGGTGAAGGTCAGCAGCACGATACCGCCTCGGCCCTGGTCACCGGTCGCGGTACGGATCAGGCATTGCGGGTAAATCAGCGGGTCGACTGGCTCCTCATCGATCCAGATCAGGTCGATGGAATCACCCATCAGCGGGTTCTGGCCCTGGCTGTAGGCCTTGAGTGACACTTTCGACATGCCGCCGGACTGGTGCCGCACCTGCACGTCTTTCAACAGGTCTTTCGTCTGGCTGGAGCGGATGAATCCGGCGATGTCCTCATACGGAATAGAGCCCGTGCCGTCCGGGCCCGACTCGTCGAACTCCCCGAACAACGCTTTCTGCACCACGTCGCGGATCTGTTCGCCGGTAACGCCCAGGGCCCAGCAGGTAATCGGCCCCTGAAACCGGTAGCCCTCCCACCAGTCCGGGTACCGACCGGTGACGTGAAACGCGACCTCGATAGCCGCGCTGTAGGTCTTGCCCACCCGGTTGGCGGCCATCAGCAGGCGCTGTTTGTTCTTCGCGCCCGACCTGAACACCTTCTGTTGCCATGGGTATGGCTTGAAGTTGGCCATTCGTCGGCGCCGGAACCTGCGGGCCTGTTCCTCCAGGACTTCGATCAGTTCAATTTTCTGAGCCCGCAGATCGTCGACGTTCATGTGTCGGTACCAGGAAGTTCAGCGGCCAGGTTCTCGCCCTCATGCGACCGACCGGGCAACGTGCCGGATTCGGCCGACAGTTTGGTGACCAGGGCGAGCAATGCCTGGGCCTTCGCGTCGAGCTGGGCGTCTGTGAGCTGGTCGGTAGCGATCTTGCCCGCGTGTTCGAACACCTGGTGCGAACGCCACAGTTCCTTTTGACGGTTGTTCAGGATGTAAATGGCGGCGCCGGTATCTGGCGGGTAATGCTTGGTGTACTTGGTGACAACGACCTTCTTGTCGATCACCCGAATATCGGTTTCCTCACAGCTCCAGCCTTTGGCGCGCTGGAACAGGGCTCCCGCCACCTGGGCGTCGGCCACGAACTTGCCGGCCTTGATGGCCAGCCGGAACGCAAGGTGCTTCTTTTTCCAGTTGTTAATCGTGGCCAGCGACACTTCGAAGTGCTTGGCCAGGTCCTGGTCGGTGGCGCCGAGTAGGCACAGGTCTTTGGCGAACCCGGCCATGTCGTCATTCCAAAGTGTCTTTCGTGCCATGTCTGTTGCTCTATCGGGATGGTCAGCGGCAAGCATACGCCAACGAACCAAACAGCCACAAAAAAGCCCGTAAACGTAACGGGCTTGAGGTTTTATGCACCAACCAGGGCAATTTATGCATCAGTTGGGCTGTTTTCCGTTACAGCTCCCCATAAGGTTCGAACGCGGCCAGGAAGTCGGCTTGGTTGTAGACCACCACGGTATCGCTTTGGGTGAGGGTGTCGTGTTGGAGGGTTACCACTTGCCCGTTCTTCACGGTCACGGTCTGGTTGGTCAGGATGAAATCAGCACTACCGGCGCCGACGTTCACGTTGAAGCTCTGCGCGTTGATCATGGCTGCAATCTCGCCGGCTTGGTTGCCGATCGATGTCACGTCAACGCCCTGCACAAGCGGCGGCTTGGCCTTGTATTTGATGATCATCATTCGGCACCTTTGAGGTAATTGCGTGTGAGGGCCTGGGCAATCTTCTTGCCAAGGGGGATCAGGTTCATGGCAAACAACCCGATGAGATAGGCAACGCCGTTGCGGGAGTCGCCAGCGGCCGGGAGCCCGAAGTAGGCCACAACCAGGTCAGTGGTAAAGATCGCGGTAAAGAACCCCGTTGCAACTGCCCAGGCCGCTTGCTGTCGAGTCAGCGGCCGCAGAAGCGACAGTGACAGGATTGAGCCTACGAGACTGGCAATGAACAGGCCGTACTTGATCAGCAACGCGGTAGCCGCTTCTGAAAATCCCATGGGTTGGCCTCTGTGGGCATGTGTGCGAATCATTGATAAGACCTCTTTCGTCAGTGATTGTAGGTCGTGTGTGAGTGGTGGCAGGCGGGGCCAATCTACGCCGGCCCTGGTGAAAGCCTATACGGCGGACACAAAAAAGCCCAGCTTTGGGGGGCTGGGCCTGAACTTCCGTATTCGAAGATGATTCGCGGCAGGCGTGGTATCGCACCACTTACTCTATGCACCCCGCGACGTTGCTGGTACTGCCCCAGCATTCCTAACGACTAACGGCCTTATCGTCCGTGGGCATCATCTTGCGCAGGGTGAGCATCCTTGCTCGTGCGCGGCGTTGGTTGATACTGGGCCAGCGCAGGCCATGCCGTTCACGCTGGGGATATGCCGTAGCTCGATAACAACCGATGGCGGCAATTTGGTTGCGGGGAGTGGATTTGAACCACCGACATGTGGGGTATGGGCCCACCGCTCTACCAACTGAGCTACCCCGCAAAATGAATGCCCCTTGCGGGGCGGCAACCTGGAGTACGAGGCCGTGAAGACTCGGGCCGGTGACCAAACCGGAAAGGCTGCGGGGCTGATGCTACTCGACTGCTTGTTGTTCTTGCAAGGCCGCTCGTTCAGCCGCTGCGGCGGCCTCGGCTTCGACGTCCAGCAGCACCAGACGCTGGTCCAGGATGTACAACAGGTCTTGCTGGGCGTACTGCTGGCGCACCAACAGGCCCTTGGCGCGGTCGCTCAATGGCTTCACAAGGTCGCCGCTCAAGAAGGTTTTCAGTTTCTCCAGGTTGGTGGCCAGGGTGTCGCGCTCTTGCTGCAAACGGGTTTTGAAGTCAGTCATCGTCGTAGCCTCGGTGGTGTTGCGTTGGGTTGGGTCAAGCGTTGATCAGGTCCAGCGGTATCACTCTCACAAGCACGCTCGGTTCCTCGGCGAACAACTTATCCACAACGCACCGAATCACCTGTGTGTCGTCCTTCCACATGCAGCCGTTGAAGGCATCGCACCAGATTTTCAGGACGTTATCCAGATCGGGCTTAACCGTGGCGGCGATGTCGCCATTGAGCGCGCCGGCCGTCTTGGCCTTGTTCCAGGATACGCGGATGGGGTGGCGAATCTCCATTTCCAGGCGCACCGGGCACGTAAACATCGGCTTGCCGCCCATGTCCAGGTACGACTGGATGAACGTGTCCCGCTTGAGCTGCTTGGTGTTGTGCACCAAGACGTCGCCGCCGATCAGGCGCAACACCTCCTCTTGCACCAGCTGCTCATAGTCGGCGGTTTTCTTTTCGGTGTAGGTGCGCACGAACGTGCCCATGTTGACGAATCGCGGGCGCTGCTTGCCGAACGGGTCACCCTCCAGGACGATCACCACCATCTGGTCCATCAGGTCGATGGTGCGCGGCGGGATCAGGTCGGGCGTGGGTCCATCGAGGAAGGCGCGCAGCCTATCGTATGCCCCGCCATGGAGTTCATCCAGCAGGCTTTCGAGAAAGTCACGGTCAGCCAGTAGTTGTTCGCTCATCAGTCACCCCACACAGCGACGGCAATAGCGCAGACGAGGCCAGCCATCAGGCCAACCCCAAATGCAACGAATGGGTAGAACGCATCGACTTCACACATGCTTGCGATCCCTCAACCAGCTGTAGCAGACGTAGGCGTTCACGGTGTAGCCGCCCAGCTCCACGCCTTTGCGCGCACGCTTGCCGCGCTTGATGTAATGGCGTCGGCGCCCCAACTTACCCCGGTTCGGGTCGAGTACATGCCAGGTCGTGGCCGTCACCTCGATCACCACCGCGTGCTGGCCGCCGTCCGTGTTCAGTGAGGGCATCGTGCAGAAGTAAGCGCCCACCATGTCGAGCCTGGCGTTGTCATCCTGCGCGGAATCAAACGAGGTGTAGGGAATGCCCAGCTCGTTCAGCATATCGCTAAGGTTGATCAGGCCCTTGTGGTAGCGGTCGTGCATCAGGCGGCGCACTGTTCCAGCTGGCAGGCCGGCGACCATGGCCACGCACGTCGACATGCAGCTGGTGGGGCACGGCTGTTTCTGGTGCTTGATGAGGGCGGTCATGCGATCACCTTTTCACCGGTCTGCACGTTCCAAACAGCGAACAGCTTGTAGCCCTTCGGAACAGAGTCGCGATGCTTGGCAGCCTTCACCACCTCGTTGATGTCCTCGGTGCCCAAGTCTTCGGAGCGAACCGTGAACCCCTTCTTGCCCCACTTGGGATCAGGGCGCATGCAGTCGGCCAGGGTGTAATCCTCGCGCCGATATTCAATGCTGAACGTGGTCACGACTTCACCCCCGCAAAGATCCAGATTCCAACGATGGCGACCACCACAATCCAGAAGGCCACGCGGGCGGTGGTGCTGACGAACGAGCGGCGCGGTGCTGGTGCCTCATCGAACACCACACCCAAGTCAGCGGTTTCGCGGCGAATGCGGCCAGCCTCGAGCAATGCCTGGGTCAACTTGCGGCCGCCGTGGATCTTGGCGTCAGCAGGCACCGCGTACACGTCACGCAAAATGGAGGTGTATTCGCCGTCAAGCGTAGAGCCGGTGCCATGCTGGAGCGCATCAGCAAGCGCCTTGATGTGCGCTCGCTCGTGCCTGCTCAATGGTGCAACAGGATCGCGCATCACCATGTACGTTCCGGCCGGATGCTCATGAGGGATACCGCGCGGAATGGTGCAGCCAAAGACGGGACACTTCGGTTTGTTGCTCATCGGTCGTACTCCAGGAAGTGAAAAGGCGCCTGCTGGTCAGCGCGGCGCCCGGGTAGTTTAGCCCAATAATGCAAGTGCAACAATCATTCAATCGGTTCGACTTTGCTCCCCTCAAGCATCCTGTGATGCAGCCAGCCAACGCCGCCGATCAGTGCAAAATAGTCCGTGTCGCTGTGCCAGTCGGTGACGATTCGGCGTTCGCCCAGCATGTAGGACACCGCCACCGCCCGCAGCTCGCCAGACTTGGCCTTGATCAGCAAGTTTTCCAGCAGCTCAACAGCGCCTTTGACAGGCTCACCGGGTGGAACAGTGCCACCGGGCATTACGTGAATATTGCTCACTTGATCCACCCCGCGTCTATCGCCAGCATCAAGCCGCCGATCACCAGGACGAACACCACACCACTTGCGATTGCTGCGAGCATGATCAATCTCCCACCCGGTTGGCCAAGGCCAGTTCAAACGTGCGGCTCGCGATCTGCCGCGCCTCGTCTTGCTTCAAGCTGTTGCCGCCGTCGACCCAGGGCGCAAACCCTGGCTGGCTTTCCCAAGACTGATACACCTGTTTCGCCAGGGATTCCAGCAGCCCAGCCAGGTGCGCCTTGCCCGCGCGCTGGCCGCCTGACAGCACCGCTACCGGCGCGGGCTGCTCGGCGTAGAGCTTTGTTCCAGTCGGCAATGACTGGTCAAGCAAGTGGGCTTTCCGCTCAATCACTGGCACTGGCTGCTGAACACCAGGAATGGAACTGCCAAAAACCAGGTAACTGCCGTAGTTGTGCGTCTGCTCTACCACTATCGCCACCGGCTCGCCTTGGGGCTGGGGATCGGTCAGCGGCTCGGCGCCCACCGCAAACAGCAGCTCATGCCCAAGCTCTTTGGCTATCGACACTTCCAGGCGCGCACCGCGTGAGGATGACCACCCAGGCAAAAGCATCATGGCCGAACAGGTGGAAAGCCGGCTGATGTCGTAGCGCAGATAGTCGGCCCACTCGGCGCCGTCGACGTGCCCGTGTTCAGCCGGGTTTTCAACGTGCCAACCATCGGCCCGCAAAACCGCAGCCATGGCGTTAAACGCCGGGAAATTGAATTCAGGTAGGCCAGTCATCGGCCCAGCGATGTAGACACGCATGGCGCGGTCGGCGTTGAGGGAAACAGCCCGTGCGTGGCCGGAAAAATCGTTATCTTTCATGGGGTAAGCTCCATTTTTAGCATCTATGAGAATCCCCCCAAACGCTTTTAAGTCGTTGAAGGGATTACAGTTTCTGTCAGTTGGTTTTTTTCGGGAGAGGCTTGGGCGTGCGCTTTTTGCCCCACAAATTCGTGAGGAAATTGGCTTTAAGCACGGGTTTACGGGCTGCAACCAGGTCAAACGTCAGGTTTTCAATGTGTTTTCGCTGCACAACGATGAGTTTCTGTTTCTCCTCCAGCTGTTCCCAACGGTCGTCGCTCAGTGCCTCGGCCTTCAAGATTTGGCGCGTCAGCTCTTTTTCCTGGCCCAAGCTGTCCTGCTCAGTGCGGCGCAAGCGGGCCTGTAAGCTCGTCAGGGCGTTTTGGGAGTCAATGATGACCGTGTGCAGGGCGATTATGGTCTGTGTTTGTCTGGCGAGCTTTGACAGGGCGTCCTGGAGCTTTGCGTAGTCATGTTCGTGCACGTCTGTCAGGTGTTCATAGCTTTGGCGCATGGCGCGTTCGCTGTCGAACAGCTGGCGGCCTTCGCGCAGGGCGTTTTGGGTGCGCATCTTCTGCCCGTCGAACGCTTCGCTGTAGACCTCCACCATGCGGTTGGCGTGATCCAGCTGCACAGCCAGGTCGCCGCGCTCGTCGGATGCTTTCTCAAGGCTGGCGCGCAGGTCCGTGGAAATGTCTTTCCACTGCTGAACCTCGCTGTACAGTTCGCCAATTCGGGCTTGGCTTTTGGATGCGTCAACGCGCAAGGCTTCCAGGTAGGCTTCCAGGTCGTCTTCGAAGTTGCGCGTCATGATCGGATGCTTGCGGGCTTTGCGGATGGCGGCGAGCTGTTCGTACATTTCGCGGGCCAGTTCTTCGGTGGTCTGTGTCATGGGTCGTACTCCAGGTTGGTCGGTTGATCAGTGCTTGGTATTGGTCAGTGGCTGCGGCGCCACGATGGCAACGGTGGGCAATTCCACTTCGTTGACGTAGTTGGCAATGGTGCGCAGCGCGTCGGCGGACTGCTTACGGCTCGCGGCCGCAGCCAAGTAGATGCCGCCGGCTTCGATGTGCATAGCGATCACGTCTAGGGCTTCGTTCATGCAGGTCGGCTTGGCGAATTCAAGCAGTGCCTGTAGGTCTTTGGCGATGCGGTCGTGGATTTCCTGTTTCGATTTCATGCTTAGCTCCAGGTGCTGCGGTCGGTTAGAACGGAATATCGGTTTCGTCGTACTCAAGCCACGCTTGGTAAGCCTGCTCGATGGTCTGGCCGAAGCCGTAGGCATCGACACCATCAGGTCGAATGCCGTGGCACATGAACTTCCAGTAATCGGCCATTTCCCGTTTCATCGGTGTGACTTTCGGTTTCATCGCTTGATCCCCAGCTTTTCGCGCAGCTCGGCGCGCAGTTGTTCCGGTGATTTCTTGTCTAAGCCCTGGTCGCGGATTCGCTGCTTGACCACAAAGTCGTTCAGCTCCTCGGCGCGCTCGCGTTCGTCCTGGGCAAGTTCCTGGGTCAACAGCAACTGCTGGTCGATCAGCTGTTCACCGCGTTGCCACTTCGCTGTCAGATCGGCGTACCGCTTGAAGAATCGCTTTTGTACAGCGTCACCGCTGGGCGTGCCGGTGCGGATGCTGTACCAGTCGGTGAGGCGTGCGGCTTCCTGGACGATCAAGTGGCTGAACTTCCAGGTGTTCGGGTCGGTGCTGGCCTCCACGGCTTCGCGCCACGCCTTTTCCGGTGTCGGGATGCCCAGCGTGGCGCTTCCCTCCAAGCACAGGTTGCGCAACGTGATTGCATCCGGTGGCCATTCGGACGCTTCCGTCTTCTGGTCGGTCCACTTGCGCAGGCCATCGGCGAACTGGCGAGCTGTGAGGCCGCCAAGGATCTTGCCCCACGTCCCGTTATCCTCCAGGCCGTGGACGCTGGTCCACTTGTGGCCGTAGATGTCAGTCATCAGGATCCACAATTTTCCCATCGCGGTCGGAGATGCGGGCAAATTCTCCCTCCCAATCTCGTCCGTCTCGGTTTTCTTCCATTGGGGAATCGAATAGTTCGGCTGACTGCGCAGGATTTTGTCCCGCCGCTCTGGATCGCTCAGCCTCTCGCTGTTCGTTACGTTGGCGGACTTGATCAACGAGGCTAAGGCTAGCTGGCCCACTTCCTTGTCGGTTGGTGTTGGTTGGTCTGACATGCGACACCTCGTCGTTCCACCGCTCTTGATTCAACCAAGTAGCGGCATGGGGTATGAAATTCATTTCTGCAAGGTTCCAGGCGTGGGCGATGTGGTCCCCGGTGCTGGCAATGATCAGTTCGAAGGTTTCTTGGTCTTTGCACTTGGTGGCGAACTTCTTTTCTGCTGCTGCTTTGCCAACTTTGCGTGGGTAGAGCTTCCAGAAAGTGGCAAATGAGCCCTTCAAATCGAATTTGATGGAGTGTTCTTGATTTCCTCCTCTCCTCTCCGTATCCGAGTCCTCTACGAGCGGTCTTGTAGTGTTATTAGAGGGCTCGTCGAATTTTTTTGGTGATGTCTTTGTTTTTAAAGGAATTCCTTTTTCTGCTATTGGGTATTTGTACGTAGGTTTATCGATGCGCTGATGGTGCCAGCCGGTAACCTGTAGGTACTCCTTTTCACCGACCGCATAGAGCACTACCAGACCATTCGCCGATAGCTCGTCGAGGAGTCGTCGAATAGTCGTCGAATCAATGTCATCACCGGGAAAGATCAGCGCCTTAAGCGACACAGGTTTGAGCGGATGAACGCCGCTGTCGTCGCAGAAATTCCAGATGCCAAGGAACAGCAGGCGCGCCAGCGGCGACGACTCCATGACCTGTTCGCTTGTCCAGAATTCCGGCTTGATTGAACGGATGCGCGCCATGCTACTGACCTCCGCTTGTGGGTTGTCCATTCATGTCAATCCTCACCGAGGGCAACAAATTCGCTAACTTTCATGTCCAGGGCGGCGGCGATGCGCTCCAAAACTTGAATGCTGCAAGAGTTGCGTTGTGCCGAGGCACTTAGGCTGGATGCCCGCATGCCGATCTGTGTAGCCAGGTCACCCTGGCGCATTTGGCGCTTGGCCAAGCCCATCTTGATACTTTGTTTGAGATTCACCGTCTTTCCTCCAATGGCTTAGTGGCGTCAATTTATCCCTAAGCTAATCAGTTTGCAACGAACGAAACATTTTTTATTTATGCGCGACAAAAAGCATTTGACGCAAGTGCATTACTGGCATACCTTTGACTCATCGAAACGCACCGACCAGCCCGCAAGGAACCGACCATGACCACCGCAGCCGACAACTTCAAAACCCTGGTAGCCCGCCTGTACGCCGAAGATCGTTTTTTCCACATGGACGACGACATCAGCGAATTCGGCGACCTGTTCACCGATGAGGAACAAGTCGAGTTCGCCGCCACCATCCAGGCCGCCCGCGATGAGCTGTCGGAAGATGAGTTCGACGCCATCGCCTACACCGAATAACCACCAGCAGCCATACCCAAGCCCGCCCTGTGCGGGCTTTGTCGGTACCGAACACCCTGGAGTGATGACCATGAACGAAGAACAACGCGCATTGGCCGAGGCCGCCCTGGCCGAAGCGGTGGCCAAGTACCCGCACGAATCCGGCAAAGCCACGGCCCACATCCCGCGCGCGCTCCCGCAGGTATTGCAGGAACGTTACGAGCTGCTACTGGGCTTTGCGAAGAACCCCAACTGGCCACTGACTGCCCAGGAAAATCTGTGCGCAGCGCGTGAGCTGGTCGACACGGCCTATCACCTCGGCGCCATCGATGCCGGACCGTGGCAGGCCTACGTCATCGAAACCAACATTGCCAAGCTGGAGGCCATCGACCGTGGTCTGGTCCGCGCGATCAATGGTCGCAGCCGTGTGGATGCTCGCGCCGATGAGAACGGGGTGCGCCCTGCCATTGCCGAGGATGGCGCTTACCGCTTCAACCCACTGACAGGTGCGCACGAATGAGCCGCCGTTTCGGTCGTAACCAGAAGCGCGCCATGCGTTCGGCCCTGGAAGAATTCGGCGCTCAAATCGGCAAGCAACTGGACACCATCAGTTCCTTGCACCAGCAGATGTACACCAATGAGCAGGCGTTGCGCCTCGTTGCCCGTGTGCTGGGTGATGACTTTGTGGCGCTCCATCCGCGCACGGTGCACGTCGCATCGCTTGATCGTCCCTACTACCCGTTCCCGCCGCGCTCAAACGTGGATGACTTCATTGATTTTGCACTCCCTGGCGAACTGGCCAGCGCGGTGGCCTATTCCGTGCTGGAGATTGAGCCCAACCGTTCGAAGGTCGTGTATTACGAGGAGCAAATGCGCTTCCACTTCGTCACGCCTGCGGGTGATGTTGCCTACGGGATGACGCGCCAAGCCTGGGACCGCATGCCGCTGGATGCTCAGGAACGCATGCTGCGCGGTGAGATTGCTGCGTCCATGGCGCAACACCTGCTCAAGTCAAAGGGGAGTCGTCGATGAAACGCCAAGCCAAACGGGCATCGCCCGAAGCCGTCAAAGCGCACATTGCCCGTCAAAAGGCGCTGGGCGAGAACAACATTCCCGGCGCCGACCGCGTGCGCTGGCCCGATCTGGTTGGCACCCTGCTTGCCGTTGGGCTGGTGGTGCTGTCGGCGTTCCATGGCTGGCCCGGCGCCTTTTGGCAGTGGGTGCAATCGTGAAGCCCTCCAACCCTGTGTACGTGGGCGGCCCGCCGCTCGACCCACCCGATGAACCGGTGATGGTGCAGTGCAGCAACTGCAAGTGCTTCACCGACGCCAAAGTCTGGCGCGCCCGCCACGGCAATTGCCCCAAGTGCGATGCCTGGAACACCGCGCTCCCAAACGAGGATTGATCATGGAATTTTTGAAGGGTGAAACCGACCCGGTAGGCGATTGCGGAAACTTTGGGGCCGGCATTGATGTGCACGGCGCCGACCAGTTCCCGAACGATTCGAAAAAGCGCACTTGGTACAGCCGTGTCGAGTGCTATGGCGCCACTGCCGAGCAAGCCGAGGAGTTGCGCGACAAAATCCTGTCCATGTTGCAGCCGAACTACCCGGTGGCTACGGTGTGCGGCTTCCAGGAAGTGCGGCACATGCACCGTCACCCAACAGTCGGGTGGGCTGTCGAGGATCTTCCTGTGGGTACCGAACTTTTCATCCGGCCGCCGCCATCGGCAGACGTGGAGGTGCGCGCACAGCTGGCCCTGGCTACGCGCCTGCTTGAGCAAGCCCTGGCCGCCCTCAACCCGCGCGGGCGTTTGGCGTCTGACATCCGCGATCTGATCAAGGTGAAACCATGAGCAAATATGCCGAAGTGCTGCGCCCGTTCATGGCGCTGATGGAAAAGGAACTGCACGCCAACTCCCACAAGGGTGACCGCGAAGGCTGGTTGCAGATGACCGAAGAACAGGCCCTGGGCGAGATTGAATATCACGTCTCGAAACTGTCAAAGGCCATGACCGACATGAACCCGGACGGCATGCGCGAATACGCGGCCGATGTGGCCAACCTTTGCATGATGCTGCTGGACATTGGTGGTTCGCTTCACCTGTTCCAGACCGGTGCCTACGAGGTTGAGCTGGGCCAGGAACGGTGGGCCAAGGTGCACGCGGTGTTCGACCGTTACAACCAGTCCGAAGCGATGGGCTGCGAATGTCCGGTAGAGCCTGACGAATTTCGCTGCGAGGGCTCCGACCTGAACGGGTTGGTAAGCGAAATCCTGGTTGAGCTGGATCTGGCGAGGCCTGAATAAATGACCACTTTCTTTCTGACCTGGCTCGCGCTGTCGGTGGTACTCGCCGCGGTGCTTTGCCGTCACTTCCACCTGTGCAAAATCGCCCGCGGTGAATCGCATGAGTAAAGCAGCCTCCTTTGTCCTGGCGGAAATGCACCGGGCAATCTCCCGCCACCAAACCCACGTCGAGGTTTCCGTAAAAGACCTCACCGAGGTTATGGCCGAACACCTGCGCGTCGTCGCCCGGGTGGACATGCAGGCCGAAATGCCGGGCACCATGCTTGGCTGGGCCAGCCAGGAAAAAATCGACGAAATGCTGGGCGGTACCTATCTGTTCATGCCTGTCCGTCGTCGCAAAAGCGGGAAATTCAATCTCCGCGTGTTCCTGGCCAGACAACCCGTGGTAGAAGGGGAGCCGACCAACACCGAGGAATCGCAGCCGTGAAAAACGTAGGTGACATCGATCGTAAAACGTACCTGGGCAGCGGCGATATATCCGCCATCCTGGGCTTGAGCCCGTGGCGCACACCGCTGGATGTGTTCCTGGATAAGACGGTTGGCCAGCAGCCCATCACCGACGAGGGCCGCCTAAAGATCCTCAACCGTGGCAAGCGCCTGGAGCCGTATGTGATCGACATGCTTTGCATGGAACACGACATCCAGGTCACCCACCGCAACCACCGGTACATCGACAAAACCCACCCGTTCATTGCCGCTGAAATCGACGCCGAAACCACCTGTGGCCGCAACGTCGAGGCGAAAACCACGTTCGACTATTACGACCGCAACGACTGGGGCAACGAGCTTACCGACCAAATCCCGGTGTATTACAACGCCCAGGGGCAACACGGGATGATGGTCACCGACGCGCCAAGCACGTTGTTTCCCGTGATGCTGGGCATTGATGACTTCCGGGTCTATGAGGTGTTCAGGGACGAGGAAGTTATCGCCGGCATACGCGAAGCCGAGGTGGAATTTTGGGACCGCATCCAGCGCAATGACCCGCCGCCGGCTACCAAGGTCAGCGACGTGTTGCGCATGTTCCCCAAGGACAACGGCAAAAAGATACAGGCGACCGACCACATATTGCGGGTGTTCAACGACCTGAAAGCCAAGACCAAAGAATTGAAATTCCTTGATTCGGAGTGCAACGACCTGGCTGATGAGATAAAACTTTTTATGTTAGATGCAAGTGCGCTATCTTATGGCGCACGGCAGTTGCTGACCTGGAAAGCTCAAAACACTAAGCGTTTTGACCTCGACCGTTTCCGGGCCACACATCCACGTATCGCCGGCAAATTCGAAAAAACCACCAGCAGCCGCGTTTTGCGTCTGAAAAAGTGAGGGGTGACCTATGTCTACCAACCAGCTCAAAGAACAAGTAACAGGCCAGCGCGTTGCATCGCCTGTGAAACAACTGTCTGACTTCATGGACAAGGTTAAAGGCCAGATGGCCCTGGCGCTGCCCAAGCACCTCACCGCCGACCGCATGACGCGGCTGGCCCTGACCGCGTTCAGCACGTCGCCGCAGCTCCAGAAGTGCACGCACCAAAGCATCGCGGCATCGATCATGACCGCCGCCCAGCTGGGCCTGGAACCGGGTGTGAACGGCGCCGGGTACCTGATCCCGTACAAAGACACCTGCACGTTTGTCCCTGGCTGGAAAGGCTTGGTGGATCTGGTTTCCCGCAGCGGCCGAGGGACGGTGTTCACCGGGGTGATCTTCAAGGACCAGGAATACACCTTTACCGATGGTGCCCGCCGCGATCTGGTCATTCACAACGAAACCGATTTGCACGCGGCCGAGGACATCACGCACGCCTATGCCATCGGTTGGGTGAAGGATTCGGCGATGCCCATCATTGAGCTGTGGCGCGTGGCCAAGATCGTCAAGCACCGCGACCAGTACAACAAGGTGGGTTCCCGCCACTACAGCTTCCGCGACTGGGAAATGTACGCGCGCAAGGTACCGCTGTTGCAGGTGCTGAAATACATGCCGTGTTCCGTCGAGGTGAGCAACGCCGTAGAGGTGAACATCGCCGCCGAACAGGGCCGTGGCGTCACCATCGACGGCGGTATCGTGGTGGACAACATGACCGGCGAGCGCTTCGACGTGCAGATGGGCGAAGGTGAAACCCTGGACAAAGAAACCGGCGAAATCAAAGCCGAAAGCGAAAAAAAGGCTGATGGCGCCAAGGCTGCGAAGAACGCAACGCCTGATCCAAGCGCCAACGTCGAGGAAGTGAAAACCGACAAACTCCCGGTGATGGAGTAACCCGCAACACCGCAGTAAAAAACCCTCATGACCAAAGGATAACTGTATGAATCTCGCACAAAAAGCCGTACTGCAAGCAGCAAAAGACGCCGGCCTGTTGCCAATGGAGCAAGCCGCCGAATTCATGCTGCACGATCTGGTCCAGGCCTGTATCGACCAGATGCGCGCCCAAACCAAGGTCTATAACGACCTGGGCCAGCAGCAACAGGACGCGGTAAACGCCAAGCTGCAAAGCGACCTCAAGGCCACGGTTTACACCGCTGCAAGCATCCTGGTGGGAGCCGAAGTTATCCAGGTTCCCCTGTTGTTGCAGAAGCTGGACACCGGCAAAGAACTCAAGTTGACCGGCATCATCGCCAGCGACGACCCAGGCCGTTACCAGCTTATGGATATGGCCCACAAAAAGCAGAAGGCAATTATCCTGCTGCACGACATGAACTACTTCCAGGGCCTGGACAATATCCAGGCGGACAGGGATCAAAAGTCACTGCCGCTTGATGACGCACCAGCCCCGGCTGGAAAGGGTGGTAAGGGCAAAGCTGCGCCGAAGGTCGAAAGCCCGACGTCTGCAAAAGCCATCGCCGCCAAGCCTATCGAACTGCCGGAAAAGCTGGTGGCTGACGCTATCGAGTTCGTCAAAAAGCAACAGGTGTGCGGCGCCTCATCGCTGCAAAACCACCTGAAAATCGGCGGCCCGAAAGCCAAGGCTGTACAGGCCAAGCTGGCCGAGCTGGGTCATATCGCGCTGGATGATAAGGGCGAATACCAGATCGTGCGCGCGACCAAGGTTGAAACCAAGGACGCGGGCAGCACGGCCGGCGGTGGCGATACCCCGCTGTCGTTCGATGACGACGATGCACCGAAGGTTGCCCAGGTCTTGACGGACGAGCTTTACGCCGAAATCAAAACCAAGGTGATCCTGGATGGCCGCGTGAGCGTGGGCGCCCTGGCCGTTGCCTTCGACATCGAGACAGACCTGGTGGAAACTGCCATTGACCGCCTGGAGCTGGATGGCGTCATTTCCCCAGTTGACGACGAGCTGGGCACCCGCACCGTTCTGACCAACGACGAGTAACGCCGCAGCGCACGACGGAAAACCCCGGCCTAACCCGCTGGGGTTTTTTTATGCAATTGCGTTGCGCAAGTGCAATACACCCCATACAATGCAAGTGCAAGATTATGAGAGGCAACCCACCATGACCACCAAAAAGCCCGCAACCACACGGGTAGCCAACCCGCAGAAAAGTAGAACGCTCCGAATGGACGATGAGAACTGGGAGTTCTTCCGTGAACACCTGGGCGGTAAGTGGTTCCGCCAAATGGTCCAGCTGGAACGAAAGCGCTATGAAAAAACCCAACAGCTGCTGCAAAGCCCCGACCACAAATAGGAACTCAAAGCCGTGAAAATATCCAAAATCGAAGTATCCAATGTTCTGGCCCTTTCCCGCGTCGACATCGAATTGAACAGCCCATTACTGATGGTGCTGGGCAACAACGAGGCCGGGAAATCCAGCTTGAGCGATGCAATCAGCATGGCAATCCTCGGCGAGCCTTCCCGGGTAAAGCTGAAAAAGGAACTTGGCCAGCTGCTGCACGATGATTCTAAAAAGGGCCGCGTGACCCTGGCCAACGGCGATGCGGTGCTGGGCGAATACAAGTTGCCCGGCGGTGAACATCAGGTGGCCAATCTGCCCGGCGTAGAACATCTGCCGTACCTGATCAAGACCAGTCTGTTCGCCGAGAAATCCACGGACGAGCGCCGTTCGTTCCTGTTCCGCCTGACCAACTGCCGCGCCAGCACCGACACCACCGTGGGCATGCTGCTTGAGCGCAAATGCCGCCCCGATCTGGTGGAAATCATCAAGCCGCTGTTGAAAGGTGGTTTCCCGTCCTCGTCCGATGAGGCCGCCAGCCGCGCCAAGGAAGCCAAGGGCGCGTTCCGGCAACTGACCGGCGACAACTGGGGCTCCAAGCAGTCCGAGGGCTGGAAAATCCACATCCCCGAAGCCCCGGACATGCCGGACGTTTCGCCCGAAGCCATCAACAAAGAAATCAAAAAGCACGCCAAGGAACAGGCCGACGTCGAAAACGGTATTGCCTACATCACCAAACTGGAAGGGCAGATCGAACAGGCCGCCACGTTCTACACCCGCAAGGATGAACTGGAGGAGGCCGCCGGGCTGTTGCAGCGGGCCCAGGTAAAGCTCCAGACCGACCGCGAATCGCTGGAAGAACTGGAAAACTCTTTCAAGGCCAACCAGACCAAATTGGCCGAGGCCCAGGCCGGTGTGGTACCGGTCAAGTGCCCTTGCTGCGATGCTGAACTGACGATCAAGGGCCAGACCCTGGAGAAATTCGCCGGGCTCAAGGCTGACACCAAGGCCACCAGCGATTTGGCGCTGAACCTGACCAAGACCCGAAGCGCCATCGACATGATGAAACGCACTATCGACAACGATATTGCCGCCGTCACGACCGCGCAGAATGCCGCCAACGACCTGGAAGCACACATCGCCGCTGGCGTGCCGGATGTCAAAGAGGACGCCCTACGCGTTGCACAGGAAGCCCTGGCGGGTTGCCGCGACCGTGCCGGCAAGTTGCGTATCCGTGTCGAGGCCATGAAACAGCGCCAGGAACTGCTGGAAACCGCCGAACAGACCAACGCCGACGCCAAGAAACACCACCAGGACGTCCTGGCATGGCTGGAAATTGCCGACGCCCTGGCACCGGACGGTATCCCGGCCGAAATCCTGGCAACCGCCATCAAGCCGGTAAACGATTCGCTCGCCATCCTGTCGCGGCTGTCGGGCTGGAAAAAGGTGGTGATCGGCAACGACATGGAAATCACCGCCGCCGGCCGCCTGTATGGCCTCATGAGCGAGTCGGCAAAATGGCGTATCGACACGCTGATTGCCTGCGCCATCGCCCAAATCTCCGAACTGCGCTTTCTGGTCCTGGATCGGTTCGACGTTCTGGACATCAAGGGGCGCGGGCAGCTGGTCGGCTTGCTGCTGGAGCTGGTGGCCATGAACCTGATGGATCAAGCGATTATCTGCGGTACCGCCAAGGATGTTTGGCCGAGCATGCCGGCCGAGGTGACCCAGGTGTTCATCGAAAACGGCACCGTTCGGGGAGCCTGATCAGTGGCGCATACGGCGTATTACAACGAGTTCGACCCGTATGCCGCCCAATGGCTACGGAACTTGATCAAGGCCGGGCACATCGCGCCCGGCTACGTGGACGAAAGGAGTATTGAAGATGTCACGCCGGACGACCTCAAAGGCTTCACGCAATGCCATTTCTTCGCCGGGATTGGAGTTTGGTCCCTCGCACTTCGTCGCGCTGGATGGGACGATACGCGACCAATCTGGACTGCCAGTTGCCCGTGCCAGCCTTTCAGCGCGGCAGGCCTTGGAGCTGCATTTGCGGACCCAAGGCACCTATGGCCAAGTCTGTCCTGGCTCATCGGGGAGCGCCGCCCTCCAGTCGTTGTTGGAGAACAGGTTGCAGGAAAAATTATTGGGCCTTGGGTCGACCTTGTACAGGCTGACATGGAAACCATGGATTACTCCTACGGGGCCGTCCCGTTTCCGGCTGCGAGCGTCGGTGCCCCGCACATCAGGGACCGCATCTACTGGGTGGGCCACTCCAACAATGAGGGACTTCCGCACGGCAAATTTGGAGCCGTGGGCCGAGCGGGGCGGCGGGTCGAAGGGCGAGCAACTGAACAATCAAGCCGTACACCTGGCGGGCTGGCCAACCTGCACAGCGACGGACGCGACCAAGCGGGGAGCGGTAAGCCCTCGGCCGGGCATGATGGGATTGAGCGAGACGGCGCCGCTCGCCGGCTGGCCAACACCAACAACCAACACGCAGACGCAGCCGGAAACCCATCGGGGAATCGAAACCTTGGCGGGTGCTTCCAGGATGGCCGGGTGGCCGACGCCCCTGGTGCTGGACTGGAACGGCAGTTGCGGGGCCGAGGAGAACAACAGCCGTCACAGTGCCCGGGATCTGCCCAGGGCGGCGGGGATGGCGGGCTGGCAGACACCGGCACACTCGGACGGGACGCGCGGCGGGACGGGGATCACCGAGGGGATGACGGGGCAGAGCCTGGGCCAGATGTCGAAAATGGCGGGTTGGCCAACGCCGATCACATCCGACTCCCGGTCGGGGACGATGGACAGGGCAATGCGCCAGGACGGCAGGGACCGGGGGCCCAGGCTGGGGGATGTGGTGGTGCTGCTGAAAATGGATCAACCGGCGCGGTTTACAGCCTGTGGTCAGCTGCTGATTGGCTCCTCTGCCGGGATGGAAAGTGGCGGCCAGTTGAACCCGGCACATTCCCGCTGGCTAATGGGGCTCCCAATCGCGTGGGACGACTGCGCGCCTACGGAAACGCTGTTAACGCTGCGCAAGCGCAAATCTTTATCGAATGCCTGATGTAAGGCGCCTCTTTTCATGTGGAAAAACACGCAACTGGAGTAAGACCATGACTATCGAAATCTTGACCAAAGCCACACGCTTCGCCATCTACGACACCGAAACCACCGGCTTGCCGATCTGGAAAGAACCCAGCGAGGGCGCCAACCAGCCGCACCTGACAGACCTGTGTTGCATCCTGTTCAGCCGTGAGGGTGAGGTGATCGAATACATGGACGCCCTGGTAAAGCCCGATGGCTGGGTGATCCCGCAGGACGTCGAGGAGTTGACCGGGCTGTCGACGGACTTCCTCATCATCAACGGAATCCCTGAAATTGAAGCCGTTCACCAGTTTGGCCAGGTCCACAAAAAGGCCGACGTTCGTGTGGCCCACAACGTCAGCTTTGACGACCGTATTATGCGGATCGCGATCAAGCGCTACTTTGGCGATGCGCCGGCCGACCGCTTCAAGTTGAAGCCCGTCTACTGCACCGCCAACAGCACAAAGAACATCGTCAAATGCCCGCCCACTGAAAAGATGCTGAACAGCCGTTTCAAGAACACGTTCAAAACGCCAACCATGCAAGAAGCGCTGTCGTTCTTCTTTCCTGGTGAGGTGATTGGCCAGGCCCACCGGGCGCGCCCTGACGCCGAGGCGTGCGCCAAAGTGTTCTTTGCCATGCAAGCCCGTGGTTTCGAATAACGACCCCTACAGCCGGCACCGCCGGCAACTGGAGCAATGACCGATGAGCAAGCAATGCTACATCCCCAAAGTTTTTTCCAAGGCCCATGCCGAACTGATCTACACGATGGATTCCATCATTGATGAGTATCAGCGCCAGGGCTATGACCTGACCGTGCGCCAGCTGTATTACCAGCTCGTGGCCCGTGGCGTGATTGAAAACACGCTCCAGTCCTACAAGCGCGCGGCCAGCATTATCAACGACGCCAAGCTGGCCGGCGAACTCGATTGGGATGCAATCGTGGACCGCACGCGGGAGTTCGTTACCGGCTCCCACTGGACATCCGGCGGCGAGATCATCAGGGCTTGCGCGCGCCAATACGATGAAGATCGTTGGGTTGACCAGGAAAGCCGGGTGTTCGTGATCATCGAGAAAGAGGCGTTGGTGGGCGTCCTCGAGTCGACTTGCCGGAAATATGACGTACCGATCTTGGCCGCCCGTGGGTACCCGAGCGGCACCGTGTTGCGGGAGTTCGCCAAGGAAATGTTGCTGCCGTGCCTGCGGGCTGGCCAGCTGCCGATTATCCTGCACCTGGGCGACCACGACCCCAGCGGGATCGACATGACCCGCGACCTACAAGAACGCATATCGATGTTCACCGACAATCGCCTGGGCCCGTGGACCGTTGACCGTATTGCTTTATCGATGGATCAAATCGAGGAAGTCAACCCACCAGAAAACCCGGCCAAAACAACCGACTCCAGATACGCCCAGTATCAGCAGGAATACGGCGAATCAAGTTGGGAGCTGGACGCCCTGACACCGCAGTACCTGAACAGCCTGGTTACCAGCCGAATCGAAGCCAATATCGACACCGATATTTGGGACGCACAGAAGGAACGCATCGACTTCATCCGAGACCAGATTGGCGAGCGCGCCGACGAGCAGGAAGCAATCGAGCGGGCCCGCGACGAGCTGGACGACGACCAATAACACCACCCCCCCCCGAAACTGGAGTTAGACCGATGAAAACTGAATGGCCTGATCGTGCAACCCACCTGATTAAGTGCACCGATCCCGAATTTAAAAAGGAATTTTTCTGCACTGACACTGGCGACCGATACCAGCACATCAGTTCTACCGCGTACCTCAAAAAAGACATGGTTGGGAAATCTGGCTGGCAGGTTTTTGATAGGCCCGAAAAGACGGCCGCTGAAGTAAATGCGGATGCCCGTAGCGATGCCATCGACAAACTGGCCGATGAGATCGCCGAATATCACGGCCTGACCGGCGCCCGCGTCACACACCAAGAGCTGGCGATGCACCTGTACAAGCTGAACTATCGGCGCTTCGAAATTCTGGACGATGCACCATGAGTTTCATTGCCGAGGTGATGGAGGCGGTCCGCTACACGGAAGCGCAAAACCAACTGATCCTGGCACGCAATATCCCGCTGACTGTCCTGGCCAAGCGCTTCGGAAAGTCAGTGCGGCGCCTGGAACGTCAACGCAAATTACTGATAGAGCTGGAGAACATCGAAAATGAAGCGAGAAATAAACCCGAACATCCGCGCCGCAATGCAGCTGGCGCGAAGCCTGGCACGCAACCAGGTGGAGTTTGTACCAATGCCGGTATTGACGACAGATCCCCTCGACCGTCAGAAGCTGGTGGAGCAAAGCAAGGAACGTCTGGCGAAGGTCTGCGGGAAGGCGCCAGAAAGTGAGGGGTAAACTGCAATCCGGGTGCCCTGACCTACCCTACACCTGCGACGTGTGCAACCGGCCGCGAAGCCTCAAAGTTCACGCCCGGTGCAGCAAGATCAGGCAGGAACGCCACGCCCAGCAACTGCGGGATGAGGCTTTCGATAACCTGTTGATGTTCGACAAGAAGGAATGAAAAAGGGGCCGCAATGGCCCCTTTCTTTTGCACCTGGTTACAGGCCGCCGAGGCGCGTCAGGTTGTACACCTCGAATTCCCCGATGCCCACATAGTTGCCCGTACCGGCGCCGTTCAGTTTGGCGAAGAACGCCAGGGCGGCCTGGGTCTGCGGCTTGAAGCGGTAGAACACGCGCTGGGCGGGGATGTTGGCCACCACCGTTTGCATTACCTGCTGTTCCACACCGTCGACCCGCAGCGTCACGAAAACTTGCTGGGGGGTGTTGCCCGCGTTCACTTCGATAGCGAACGACAGTGCCAGCTCATCACCGATTGCCCACCCGCTGCTGATGGTCTTGGTCAGATAGGGGTTGCCGCTGGCGGTGGCGCCAGTGAGGCGAGCAAAGTTGCCGATGAACCCAGCAGGCGCGGCCGCGATGGATGGTGTCGCTGTGCCGGCCTGTGACCACCCTGTAGGCACGTTGGCAACGTTGGTGCCCATGAGGTTGTTGCCACCCGACAACGTGTAGCCACCGACGCCCACGGCGTTCGCTCGAGGCCCGAAGGGGGCGGCCTTGTTCGTGCCGTTGATGAAGCCGTTCAAGTCGCCTTTGGCGGTGACAGCGGCCGCGAAGGTCGGGTGAACTCCGTCCGTGGTGTTGGCGCCAATCCACTGGCCGTTGGCGATGTCCAGGACGTTGCGCCACGGGTCATAGATCGACACCCCATACTTGAGGGCCAGCAGGGTCTCGGCGGCAACCATGGTTGTTACGGCCGCAGGCTGGGCGTTTACCGGGGCGCTGGCCAGGATCACCGGGACGATCCCACGGAACAGCAGGCGCTGAATAATTGCTTCCATGTTGGCGCGGTGGTCATCGACAGATACGCCGTTGATTGCGTCGTTCGAACCTTCCATAACCAGGCACACCTCGGTGTTCCATGGCACGCTTTGATCAATGCGGGCCAGCATCATGGCCGTGGTGTTGCCGGCTACGCCGCCATTTGCCAGCCATTGGAGATTGCCGCCGCCCGCGTACAAAGCCTGGTCGGTGAACGAGATCCCGTTAACGCCAGCGATGATCGAGTTGCCCAGGGTCGCGGCACGTAGTGCAGTACCCACCGGGCGGGACAGCAGGCGGCCCGGGAGAGTGTTCAGGCCATAGCGCGAATCCTCGTTGGCCATGGTGTTGATTTGGCGGTTTGTCAGGCCCACCACGTTTGGCTGATTGCCGAGACTGAATGACATTGCGGTAACTCCTATTTGGCTGGGCAGTGGCTTTTGTACAATCGATTGTGGGCGGCGAGTTGCCCCGCCAGTTCATCGGCCATGACTGCCCTGTCGGCCTTGTTGGTGTAAATCGGCTTTACCCAGCTGCACGCGGTGTCAATCGGGACGACTGAACTCTGACAGCTCGCGGTCAATATCAGCGCGGGGAGTAGTAGCAATTTTTTGGTCGACATCTGCACGTTCCTGGACGGCCTGAACGGTCGCCTTTGCCTGGGTTATTTGCTGTTCCTGGTTGGCCTGCTGGGCACCCTCCTTGCGCCCCGTGGACTTGCCGACCTTGTTACCACCGAGGAAACCCAGCAGGGCTACAACGGCGGCGCCGATCAGCGCGATGACTGCGGTAATGCTCATTTGAAACTCCCGAAACGCATGGCGTAGACCAGGCGCACACCCCGGTCTTTCACCTGGCCATACCACGCCGAATCCTTCATTTCATCGGCAGCCCTGGAAAAGTCTTGGATGGCCACGGCCGCCAAGAACTTCTTGAAGCCCGACAGCCGCGACTTGCCCAGGTTGAACGACATATTCACCAGCACTTCCTGGCGCACATCGTTCAGCTTGTCGAAGTTGGGCACCAGTGCGCGGGCATCAGCCTCGGCCATGCGCACATCGTTCGCGTACATCAGGTCAATCTCATCGTCACTGAAACCCCTGTCGGTAAGGTTGCGGCCGATGCCGCCGGAAATTTTGCCCACGGTGTCGGTGTAAATCTTCTTGCTGCGCAGCTCATCGACCTCGAGCTGCTTTTTCAGGCGAGCGTCATTCATTGCTCACCCCCTGACACACTTTTCTGTTTCACCTGGGCGGCCAGCGCGGTGACCAGGGTCAGGCCGATCATGATCAGGCTGTAGGTGACCGGCGACATGTATTGCTGAACGCCTGGCATGAAAGCCTGGACGCTCGATAGCACACCGGCCGCTGCCAGTAACCAGGTGGTCCAGCGCTTGTGCCATTTCTTTGCAGCGGGTACGAATTCTAAAGCCATGATGAAGCCCTCAAAGTGTGACGCTACCGGTTACGGTTACCGCAGTGTTGCCGCCGTCATCGAGATCGCCGGCCGCCGCAATCGAAATATACGTGTTGTTTTTGATAATGCCGTTTGAGCTGGTGCCATACCGCACACCACTGCCGCCCGCAAACTGCCCCGTGGTGCGCATTACAGTATTGTCCTTGACCGAAAACTTACTGGCTCCCACCAGCCAAATGGCGTTCTGCTGCGGGTCGCGCACGGTGTTGTTCGATACCTCGAACTCTTGCACGTCCGTCATTTTGATGTTGCCAGTAACATCGTTACCAATGACGTGCATGTCGCAACCGCTCACACACTCGATGGCCCGAATGCTGGTGGTGATCGCGTTGCCGCTGATGGTCACCGCCATGCACTTGGAGTCAGTCGTAATCGAGATTGCCGAGCCGTCCATGGTGCACCCCACAATCCGGTTTTCGCCCTTGAGACCATAGGGCAGCACAGCATCACCGATCACCGCGAAGTTGTAGGCAATGTTCGGGCCCACGACGCGGGCACTACGGTTGCCGCAGCGCTGGAACGATGTACCGATCACCGAAGACTTGAAGCCCGCCAGGATCGCGCCAGCACTCGAGCAGTCAATAATCGTCCCGCCCACCAGGTTGCAGCGCTGGGTGCCTTCGGGGTCCCACCCAATGTCGCCCACCGATTCGATGTGGTTGTTGCATGCGGTCACGTCGCGGGCGGTGATCAACGAAATACCGGCGAAAATCATGCCCTTGATGGTGTTGTTGCTGAACTCCATGAACTGCGGCGAGTTGCCATAGCCCAGCACTGCCCAGTTCACAATCTGGCCCGGGTTGTTGATGGGCAGCTGGGAAATGGTCAGCGTATCGGTACCGAGAACGGCGCCGATCTTGGTGGGCTTCTGGTACCCAGTGGTGGCGCTCACGTCATGGCCGGCCGCCGCTTCCCATAAGCCGTCAGCCGCGACACCTGGCACTGCCACGGTAACGCTGGAGGGCGACGTGCCCGCCGGGCTCAGGATGGTGTAAGAGCCGGTCTTGTAGTTCCAGCCGTTGTAAGTGACCAGGAAGGAATCGGTGATGTTGCAGGCGATGCCCACCGACCCCCACAAGTCACCCGCAGGCTGTACGCCGGAACCCGCCGCGCCCTTGGTGACCAGGTAGCCCTGGATATCGTTGTTGTTGGCCTTGCAACGGCGGCTGTTGTGGATGAAGTGGATCCCGCACCCATACGCGCCGCTGCGGCCCAGCCGGATGATGTTCGAGGAAATATCAGCGTTGACCGCCAGGCGCGAATAAACCCCACGGCCGGCGCTCACTTCGATGTAATTGAACTTGACGTCATAGTCCGTGCAGGTATCGAACAGGAATGCGCCGCACCGATCCTCGGGCTTTGCCTGGCGAATCGACAGACCTTGAATCGACACATCGGTCAGGTTCGAGCCTTCGAACAATGCGGTGTCGTGCAAGCCGCTTGGCAGCACAAAGTCGCCGCTCAATGGCTGGATAATGCCGCCCTTCCCGCGAATGGTGATACCAGATACCAGGGCGATGCGGCGCGCGCGGTAGATCCCGTTGGTGAACTCCAGAATCTTGTTTTCTGCTGCGCACGCGACAATGGCCAGGTTGATTGCGGCGGTGTCATCGGTCACGCCATCAGCCTTGGCGCCATAGTCCTGGGGGCTCGAGTATTGCAACAGCTTGTTGTGCACGGTCGACGCGATGGCGCCGGCCGAAGGCTGCTTGAAGCCCACCAGGTTGTCACCCTTCAACGGGTCGTCGGTGTTCATCAGGTCGCCAATCGAAACAGCGCCACTGTTGCCGGTCAGCAGGAAGTCAGCAACGTAGAACACCCGGCGGTGCTTCTTGTCCTCCACCAACACGCTGTAATTGCCGTTGATGTACAGGAAGGTGGGAGCGTTCCCGCGCACGATGTAACCGGCGTTCGTGCGCAGCGGCTGGGCGGCCGGAATGGTCAGGGCCGCATCAAAGTAGACCGCGACGGGGAACTGGCGCGGGTCTTTGTTGGGTTGGCCAATCCAGATATAGCCCTCGTCCAGCGCATCGCCTTTCAGGTCGGCGAAGTAATCGAACGGGTTGATTTGCATCACGATGGACATGGGTGGCACTCCTAGTTCTGGCTTTCGTTGGCGGATTGGAACAGGCCCATCAACCATTCTTCATGGTTCCGCATTTCAGGGGGCTTGCCGGCCTTCTGGAAAAACTCCCGCATCTGCGCCGACTTGGCCAGGTGTTTCACGGTTGCAGCCTTGGGCGCCTCACCGCGCATCGAGGCCTTGGCCATGGAAATAAACGCCGGGTCGGAGATCAGCTTATCGGCGGCCTTCATCACATCGGGCTTGCCCTTCATCAGTGCCGAGGTAATGCCCGCAGCCAGGCCAGCGCCAGGGGCGCCCACCGCGCTTGTGGCGGCCTCCATCGCCGAAACCCCGGCAACCTTCGCCGCAGCCTGGTAAACGCGCTGTAACGCGCTGTCTGGCCCCTGCAACTCTTTGGTAATGGCGTTGAGGCGCCCCGTCATAATCCGTTCCTTGCTGGCCGCAGAAATGCCGCTCGAGATTCGATAGAGATCCTTGAGCATTTGCGGGGCTTCTTTGGGGAGGTTGGCCATCAACGCGTTGTAGGCCTGCTTGTTCTGTTGCAGGCCCTCGAACCATTGCGCGAAGGTGCGGAAATTCAAATCGCCGGCCTTGGCTCCATTGCGGAAACCGTAGTTCAGGGCTGACGCGGCGACCTCTTGCCGCATTGGCTGCGGTACAGCGTTGATCAGTTTCAGGAACTTAGAAGTGTCACCTTTACCCAAACCTTGCACACCGCCAGCAAGATTGCCAACGAGGCTAGAGCCAAGGTTTTTACCGAAAAGCGAAACCACATCATCTTCGAGGGCCTTCCGGGTGCGGGTGGCTGCTTTGGCTGCATCGCTGACGTCCTTCATGCCGAATGGTAGAACAGCCGCATCTTGATCATCGGTCAACAGGCTGTACAGTTTTTTCGCCAGTCCGCTATCGGCATCCTTGAACGGCCCTTGCATGCGTGTGGCTTGGCCGGCGGCCTTCCTCACATCGTCCATGTTTGCATACAGCGGCAGACGGGTACTCTCCACCTGGCGAGTGGTTGCACTGGTCACGCCAGTGCGGCCTGGAACCTGCTCGGCGCGCGTGACTGTCTTGGGAGAAAGCCGGCTCAGGATTTTCTTTTCCAGCGGCGTCAGATACTGCGTTCCGCCAAGGTCCTTGGCCCGCTGATCGATGAATGCCAGGGTAGACGGCGCCGACACTTCGGTGTCGTTCGGGATCTGCTTACGAATGCTGTCGTAAAGCGCATTGCCCTGTGCTTCCAGGTCGTCGACCGTCTTAACCATCTGATTTTTGACGTTCTCAGATAGGGTCGACAGGTCTTTGGTGCCGCCCAGCTCTGTCACCAGGTCGTCGGCACGCTTGGCCACCGCCTGCAACCCTTCCAGTTCCTGCGCCCGCGCCTCACTGCCAGGCATCGACTTAACCGCCTGCGACAGCTCCCGGAACGATTGGTTGGTGGTGATGTGATCGGGCTGTAGGTTGTCCTCGATGCCCAGGCGGCGAGCGGCCGCAACGGTTTCAGCATCGGGGGCGGCCTGTTCGGCGAGGATCTGCTGGGCGCGCGTCTGTGCACGCCCGGTACCGGTCGCGGCTTCCTTGGCCACTGCGGACAGATCGGCCTGGGCCAACGGTGCAGCACTTGGCAATGGCGCAGCCTCGGGAATGGTCGCTGCTGGTGCGGCGGCTTCCGCTGGGGCGGCCTGCGCCGCTGCCTCGGCCGGCGCCACAACAGCCGGCGGCGTCAATGAGTTGCTTGGCACAAACTGTTCCTTTCCGGCGTACACAACACGCTGGTAAACGGTACCGTCTGGCCCGGTGTGAGTGGCCGGCAATACTTCCACCGGCACATCCTTGTCACCCACTCGAAGCATCCACGGCGCTTGTGCTGCCTGCTCACCCTGGCGCGCTGCGGCCATTTCCGCCTGTGCTGCTCGAGCGGCTTCCGGGCTCGCTGGTGGAACAACTTCTGGCTGTGCTACTGGCTGGCCAGCCGGCGCCGGTTCAGGGGTGCCACGGGCAGCGGCGGCCGCCACATCGTCAGCACCACCAAGACGGTTGGCCACGGCCGACACTGCGCGGGAGGCCGCAGGCACAGCAGCACCCAGCGCACCAGCGGCCAGCACGTCACCCGGGTTGAATGTACCGCCGGTTGCGGCCTGGCTACCTTCTATGGCGCCTTGGATGCCAGCAGCTGCGGCACCCTGGCCAAGGATCGAGGCGAAGCGCCCAACCGGCAAAAAGGCTGCAATGCTGCCCACGGCGCGCGGGGCATCGGTAGCCCTGAAACCTGGCTTGATGGCGTATTCCTTGCCGTCCTCGGCCGACTTGAGGAAGTAGTTACCCTTATCGTCCTGGCGTACCTGGATGTCGGGGAAGTTCGCTTTCATCACCCGGGCGGTTTCTTCGGGGTTCGAGAACGTGGTGCCGATGGCGGCCTTCCACCCAGCCGAACCGAAGTTGTTGGCGTACTCGGGTAGCTGCGTCCAGTCGGGTGCGGCCTCGGTTTCTGGAGTCTTGCGCAGATCGCCGCTCACGATGTCCATGGCTTTCTGGCCAAGGGTAGGTTCCGCAGCGATGGACGCGGCCAGCTCATCAAGTGGATCTGCCGCAGCCTGGGCCCCAGCTTCTGGCGCTGTGGCTGCGCCTGGCTGCGCTGGAGGCGTTTTAGTGGATTGCGCGACCTCTTGCGCCAGTTGGTCTAAAAAGTCTTCCTGCGCGCCGCCCATGACCCGTTCCACGTATGCGCGATTGATCGGCCCATGCTGCTTGCGATCAAGACCGCCGTGATACTCGGCCACGGCCGCCGATGCATCCCCGCCGTTGCGGTCAATGCCTTCCTTGAGCAGGTAGGCGGCGCCGAGGGATGCATTCTGTGGGTTGAGGGTGACGTCGATCCCGTACTTGTCCAAGATCGCCTTGCGGGTCGCCGGGATAAATTGATACGGGGTCGTTGCGCCCTTACTGCTCACCTGGTCGGCATTCGACTGTTCGCCCCTGGTGCGGATAGCCCGCAAAAGGATTGGGTCAATACCGGCCGTGGCCGCCGCCGACGAATCGGCCGCGTCATAAGCAGGATCATCAAAGGACTTAGGAAACTCGGCCATTACTGATTCCCCTGGAGACGTTCACGCAGTTGATCAACGGTGATGCCGTACTTCTTGGCCGCCGCCTCCATCCGCTCATTGGTGATTGCGCCGTAGGTTGGGTGGTTCATCACCACACCCTGACGCGGTGCAATCGTGGTTCCGGCCTGCTTGGCTGCGCGCTCACGGCCCTTTTCAAACAGGGTCTTGATGCTGGACAGCTGGGCGCGGAATTGCGGCTCGCTCTGCTTGGTGCTCAGCGAAGCGATAGCGTTGTTGAGTTTTGCACCCTCGGCGTCAGACAGCGCGCCCATGCCTTTCATGGTCTGGATGGAGCCCAGGAAAGTTTGGGATTGCAGCTGCTCAATCAGGGCGGCCGCATTGGATGCATCGCTACCCGGGATGTTCGGCAGCACGCCAGTTTTACCCAGGTTGCCCGACAGCCCCGGGTGGGTTTCCAGTTTCGAAATGGTGTCAATCGCGTTATCCATGCTGGAAATGGCGCTTTCCGTGCTGGCCGCTTTGTCCCTGGTCAGCTGGTCGTGTTTCTCTTTGGCCGCATCCAGCTTTTCCTGGAGGGAGGCTTTCTTGATCTCGTTGCTTTCCTTGGCGATGCCAGCAGTAAGCGCCTTGATTTGGGTATCCGCTTTTTTGATCTCCAGGTCAGCGGCGCGCGTATCGATCTTGCTTTGGGTGTCAGCCAGGCCCAGCTGTGCCTGTTGCTGCTTGACCGGGGCCAGGGCGTTTTCCCTGGCTTCCTTGCTCAAGCTTTCGAAGGTCGACGCGAAGTTTTTTGGCCCGAGGGCCGAGGCGAGAAAGGTGCCGGCCATGTGCGTGGCTAATTTGGGATCATCCTTGACCACCTGCAACAAGGTCTCGTTGGCTTGCAGGTCGCCAGCGTTGCCGCCGTTCTTCAACGCCTCGTGCTGCTGCTCGAGCAGCTGCTGGGCGATGTCCTGGCGGCCGGACTGGAGCGCGCTATAGACCTGGGAGGCAATGCCAATGGTTTGTTTCTGGCGCGACTCATCCAACAGGCTGAACGACTGCTTGGCCGCGTCGGCCTGGGCAGGATTGCGCAGGGTGTAGTCGGCATAATCCTTGGCCGTTGGGTTGGGGTTCTGCATCAGCTTCATCAGGTCTTGTTGCTGGCGCTGTTGAGCCTGCAATGCCAGCGCCTGCTGGTCATTCTTAAATTGCTGATCGCTGAACGCGGCGCCAGTTTGCAGCCCACCGAGAATTGCTTGCCCTGGGTTCAGCTGGGTTTGTAGCCCGGTGTAGTTGATTGGGTCCATGGGTCATGTCCTCAGAATGTTTTGCTGATGCCGCCATAGGCGCCCAGCCCCTGCAACAGGGAGTTCGCCATTCCGGCATTGGCGTTGCCTTGGGCAATGTAGCCACCCGCCTGTGCCGCCCCTTGTTGCGCCAGCAGCGTCGAAACGTTGTTGGCCGACTGCATGCCCGCGTTACCCGTCTGTGCCGCCGCGTTCTGCCCCAGCGACGTCAGGCCGCCCAGGTTGGTGAACTGGTTTTGCGTGAGCGTGGTCAGCAGGTCACCGCCATAGCGCCCCAGGGCATCCTGTACGTTGCCGCCGCGCAGGCCACCAGTAGCGGCCGCGTTCTGTGTGATGAGGTTGGCCCCGGACTGCATGGCGGACGTGTACGCGGGGCCGGCCTTAATGCCGTTGATGGCCTGCTGCTGGGCGGCGGTACCATTGAGCCCCAGCAGGTTCTGTTGAGCCGCCAAACTTTGGTTGCCGGCCGTCACATACGGCTTGAGCAAGGTCTGCATGGCGTCGAATTGCCGGCGCTGTTCTTCGATGCCGGCCTGGCTCGCTTCCGACTGGGCGTCAGCGGCTTTACCGGCTGCTTTGCCCTGTTGGCTGGAGCTGTAGATGCCGCCTGCTACGACGGCACCCCCTACTGCTGCTGCGACCATGGTTTATTACTCCCCAAGCCATTTGGTGTAAGTCATTTCAACGGGTTCGAAACCCCGTCGACGGAAGATTGCGCCGATGTCTTTATGCAACTTGGTGCCCATGAACCAACGCTGCACCCCACGGCGCCGCAACTCATCCTCCAGGGTGCGCATCATCAGCAATACGCCCTTGGCCGCGGTGTCACGCCGATCAGGCCGAACAAACAGGATATCCATGTGCGCAGTGAGGCATGTTTCGTAATGCAGACCAGGTGCAACGAACGTCACAATGTAGCCCAACAGCTGGCCAGCCTCGCGCAGCGTGACGTAAACGGTCTGGCCGGCATCCTCTTTGGCGGAATAGGTCACCCATTGCGGCGATAGGGGTACCTTGTCCTGATTAAGCGCCAGTTCCTCGTAATGCAGTGGGAAAAGGGCTTTCATTTCCTCGATCTGCGACATGAGCGGTTCGACGTGGGAAGTCAGCATGGTTTCAGCTCCGAATATCAACAAGCAGGTGGATACGGTCGTCTGCGCTGTTGTTGACCACTTCATGCTCAAGCCGGTGATCAAACCACCACACCTCCCCGGTGCGCATGTGGACGTGTTCATCCTCACAGCGGAAGTCGTTCCCGGGCAGCGATTGCAACACGACGTGCAAGCGGTTGTTCCAGTAGTTGGCGTGTTCCGGTGAATCCGCGTGCGGGAAGATGCGGCCGCCGGGGCGAATCTTGTTGATCATCACGCGGCCCAGGCGCACACCGCCGACCCGGGTCATCAGCGCCAGCACCAGTTCGCGCGCTTGAGGAAACAGGGCATAGGCCGGGTAATCGATCGATTCGTGCTGGTCGAATCCTGGGAGCTGATTTGCCTTGTACAGGGCCACCTTCCTTTCCTGCTCGGCCACGTCCTCATCATCGAAAACCACGCGTTCCGGGAACCGGAGAAAAATAGTTTCCACATCTTCGAAAGGCCCCTGGGGATAGTGACGCAGAAAAGTGTCCTCGGCCCACAACTCGGGCCGGCGCGCGATGGCCAGACGCAACGGTGTGACGTCCAAGCCCTGGTTGAGCAACAGAAAATTCTTCATGCCGAGAACACCCCGCCGGTCATGGCCTGGATTCCGACACCAGGTGTTGCTGATGCCAATCCCTGGAGCGTGTCGCCTGCGGCCAGGATAGGCACGTCCACGTCGACATACCCGAAGGCCGGCACGGTCTGGTCGAAGAAAAAAGCGTTCACGTCAGCCACGGCGCCGGATGCTGGTACCGCATGCAGGCGAGCGGTTTTCGGCGCGTTGGTGCTGTTGGTCAGGCGCACGCGGCCGCCCCGGAACAGGTTCGAAACCGGGGTGGCGGGTACCGTGTAGATCACGGCCGCCGAGGTTGTCAGCGTCTGCGGCGCAAAGAATTTCTGGTAGTTAATGGCCATGGGTTATTCCTCAAAGAGAGCCGAAGCCTTCGCACGGCATGATGTGCAGGTTAGAGGTAGTCCCACCGGAAACTACGGTGATGCTTAGGATTTCCTCCCCCTTGGTGAACACGATGGGGATGCTGTTGGGCGGCAGGATGGCATCTGCCGAGGTGGCGGCCAGGATGTCCGGCGTGATGCGCACGTAAGCAGCATCTGGCCCGGTGTTGGTAATCATGACCTGCTTGGTCTTGGCCTTGAGTACCACGGTTTGCGATGTGGACGTGGCGGCCACGCCAGATGCATTGCCGTAGGACGGGTTGGCAGGGGCTTTGATGGTCATTGCGGTGACTCCTCGGTAAGTGTGGCGATTAGGCCATGATGATCCAGTTAGTACCATCGCTGACCAGTAGGGCAGTAGCCCCGGCGGTGGCCGGCAAAATGGCGGTACCGGCAGCGCCACCGGCAAGCGGCACCACGTTGGCAGTTGCCGACGTCACGGTGAACGCGGCAATGTTCTTGATTCGCACTGCTCGACCAGGTGCAGACGATGCGGCCGGCAACGTGACCGGGATGCTCCCTGTGCCATTGCAGATCACCATGTTTTCGTTGGCCGCCAGGGTGAACGCTGCGGTCTTGGTCACCGGCACGCCGAACGATGGCGCGTTGATGGTCGGCGCGGTCAGGGTGGGCCCAGTGGCGAACACCAGCGGGCCGCTACCAGTCTCATCGCTCACAACTGCGGCCAAGTTGGCCGAGGTAGGCGTACCCAGGAACAGCGCGATACCAGCCGCCAGCCCGCTCACACCGGTATCGATCGGCAAGCCGGTGCAGTTGGTCAGGATGCCGCTGAACGGGGTACCCAGGCGCGGCGCCAGGAAGGTCGGGGCATTGTTCAGCACCACCAGCCCGGTACCGGTTTCGTCCAGTAGTGTGGCGGCGAATCGCGCCGACGTCGGGTTGTTGAGAAACAGCGCCATGTTTGCACCCAGGCCGGCTACGCCAGTCAGGATCGGAAGGCCAGTAAAGCCGGTCAGGTCACCAGTCGAGGAGCCGCCGATGTTGATCGCGTTCAGGTTCCCGCCGTTGATGGTTGGAAATGAAAGCGTTTTGTTGGTCAGCGTCTGCGCGGTCGAGGTGTCCACCGGATTTGGAACGCTTCGGCCGATCATGTACCAGCTTGCCGATGGCTGATCGAAGGCCAGCACAAATGCATCATTGGCGCTCATCCAGGTAGGCAGGCCAAAGCCAGCCGAAGCCCCGTTGATATCCACTGTCAGCGCCGTGATGGCCTTGGTGCTGGTCACCAGGACTTGCTGGCCATCGAACGCGGTGTTGAACGGCGGTAACTGGATGGTACCGGTCGCGTAGTCGGTCAGCGGGTTGATGATCATGTGCACATCCGGGCCGCCGGTAATCGGCTGGATGATCTGCACGGTAAAGCCGTTCACGCCTGGCGCGGCGTACTGGGTCGACACAGTGGATTCATTCGCCGGCTGTTGGGCCGCGATGAACTCCAGCAATTGCGACACGGTGATTCGGCGCGTGGTCTGCGAACCGCTGGTGAACACGGGGATCAGGTCGGAACCCTGAACGCTCATTGCGGCAAACAGCTGGTTGATGGTGGACATCGTTTATTCCCCTGGTAGGCGATATTCGGAACGGGCGAGACATTTTTTCATACAATGCTTGACACTGGTTAAAAATCACACAGGGCCACCGTTATGACGCAGGTTAGCATCTTGTCTGGAATCACCGGG
>Ga0181351_1000024_pt1 | contig 43138 bp, 69 predicted proteins | sample Su13VDMM15SD_FD_170485 | JGI IMG/M metagenome (GOLD analysis project Ga0181351, IMG submission 170485) | Freshwater viral communities from Lake Michigan, USA - Su13.VD.MM15.S.D | ecosystem: Environmental > Aquatic > Freshwater > Lake | place: USA: Michigan | collected 2013-07-16 | reverse complement strand
GACTTTGAATCCGAATAGGCGGGCTCTTCGGGAATGGTGACGGCGCAACGAACGGCGATTGGAACTTCCACAATCTTGGTCACGATGCGCAGCTCTGGGTCGGTCGTGGCGCACCCGGCGAGGATGAGGCAGGCGAGAATGGGGCGGATCATCGAGCCATGCTCCCGATCAGGTCTTCTGCGCTCTTGCACTGGTCGGCGCCCGACTTCGCAGCCATGAGAGCGCCTATCCGTTGATTTGCCGCGACAGTGGCCTTGCGGGCTTCCGTGACGGCCTTCGCTGCTGCTTCCGCCCGCTGGGCGCTCTCAGCCTTCCAAGCGGCCACAGCGGCGTTCTGGGATGTTATGGCGTCGTCGATGGTTTTGACGTTCGCCTGGCATTGGTTGAGCCGAGCGCGCCAGCCGATCACGGGATCGTTGATCGCCCGGTCAGCCTTCGCCTTCTCCCGCGCCGCGCCCTGAGTTACCCCGTGATGGTGAACGCCCGCCAGCAGGGCTAGGACGGCCAGCGCAGCCACTATCCAGCGGCCTACGGGTCCGGTGATGAAGCCGAGGAGCGCGTTCATCCGCCGACCACCATCCGAGCGACCCACAGAGCCCCGGTAATAGCCAATAGCGAGACGACGCCAGCGCCGACCAGAACGCCGCCGATGACGCACAGGTCCGCCCCCGTGAAGCGGTGAGGGTCGCGCCAGTTCACAGCAGCACCGCCTTTGCCGCCTTGGTCGCAGCGATGCGTTCAGCGAGGCCCATAAGACCCCCGTTCACCTTGCGCGTCACGCCTTCCACATCATCGGCGCGAGCTGGCCCGATGCAGCCGTGCCGGGCGAAGAAGTTTGCCGCCGCATATGCGCTGGCCTGAATGTCCGTCCGCAGGATGTCGGGATCGTCTTCGTGGCCCGCCTCCCGATAATTGGCGCGGCCCGTGATCTGCTTCACCCCGCCGCCCCGAAACCGCCAGCCGTCACCGGGTTCAGTGTTGCCGAGGTTCTTGCGTCCCCACTCCCCGCCGTAAAGGATGTTGGCAAGCGCGTTCTGATTGGCAGGCTGGCCCGGCTTGCGACCGAACTTGTCGCAGTCCGCCGCGCTGATACGATGGCGCCCGAACAGCTTAAGCAGGGCCTCCGACGAATAGTTGAGGCTTTCGGAGAGCCTGGAAAAGCCCGCGCTCTCGACGTGCATTTGCCCCAGCCAGTGAGCGAGAGCGAGGCGATCTGCAATCCCGCTCTTTGATGCAGCGGCTTCCAGCGCGGCAACTGTGCCGGGCAGAGCGCGAGGGGCGAAGGCGGCGAACTTGGTCGGATTGATCAGGCTCATTTGCACTCCTCAATGTAGCGGAAAAGCGTTGAATCGTCACGGGTTTTGTGGGATTTTGGGGCGTTGCGGCGGCGTGGAAGGACACGCGTATTTCATTTGGGAGCCGGTGATATTGGCGACTTGACGGCCCGACGCCTGCGCAGGTGACGGACGGCTAGGGAACTACCGGAACAGGAAGCCTGACTTTCCCAGAGACTCCGGCAGCCGGTATCGAGCCCGGCCCGCAACACCCACTACCCCGGAGGCCCCTTCCTACAGGCCGCCGCCCACTTCACCGGAGGGGATATGAGCGAGAACAAAGAACTGAAGGCCATGACTGACGCCATGTTTGCGCTGCGAATGAACCTTGCAGGGCACACATCCTATTCAGGGACGGCCAGCAAAATCGACAAGGGATGGGCGGAGTTTGTCATCGACCGTCTGGCGATGTTGGGAATGAAGGTGGTTGTCGACGAGAACTTCAAGCCGCAGTTTGGAAATCAACAGGCCGCGAACCGCAGCGCATCGTCGTATCCATACAAGTTCTGCCCCTAACCCCCACCCGCTCCCGTAGCCTTAGGCTCCACAATCTCGGTTGTCGTTGTAGTCGTCACCGTGGCGACAGGCTCGTCATCGTCCTTCGATACGTCGGCCTTGAACCCGTCTTTGCCGCCCGACACGCCCAGCTTCATGCCCGTGATGCAGACCAGCGCCACCAGAACCATGAGAGCCGCCGCAAGCTGGCCCTGCCCCAGCAATTCAAGCTGCAACGGCGCCGCAGAAGCAGGCCACGGCCCCTGCCAGATCACAGCCCCGTAAGCCATGAACACCAGCGTTAAAGCCATGCCCGCGCCTGTTTGAGCCCAGAACCGGAGAGACCCGGCGAGGAGCATTGCCTTCCAGATGCGGGAGATCATTCATCCTCCACGGTCACAAGCCCTGACCATCCGATAATCCGCGCGTTCAGCCCTTCGCCAATCCACAGAGGCGATGCTACGCTGTGAACCGGGAACACATTGCCGTCCGCGTGGATCATGCGGAACTTCATGTTGAACGATCTCCGCTCCAGCACAGAGCGTTCCCATTCGACGCGAACCCGTTCAGTGTCTTCAGGATAGATGACAACCGACCAGCCCCAGCCGTTAAGCTCCGCGAGAGAGCGTCCGGTGATCTGCTGATAGGCGGGACTTGCCCAATAGCAATGACCGGCGGGGTCGGTTTCATAAACCGCAGCGGCTTGATCCATCGCCAGCATGACGAGATCAACACGCCCGCCCATGCGAACCTGGAACTCCTCAATCCGCGTGATGGCGTCTCTCAACGATGAGCCGCCGTTGGTTTTCAATTCCGCGAGAACGGCCTTGCCCAGCTTTTCCGCCCGCGCACCGGCAAGAAACGGATGGGCAATTGCAGCCGCTACAGCGTCCCGCCAGCGGCCTAGCGCCGTGAGCGGCCCCTTGCCAGCCAGCAGGACAATCAAGGCCCCACCGGCTATCCCGAACGCCGACCAGTCCTGAACGAACTTCAGAACGTCAGCGAATATCGCCCCTGCCACGCTTGCTACTCAGCGCGCGGATTAAGAGCGCCACGCCACCGAACAGGCAAACGAGCGAGATAAAGGCCACGACGGAAGACATGGCCGCCTCCGGCTATGAATAGCGCGGCGAGCTGGCCGCAATACAGCGTGTTGACCTTGATCGCGTAAACCCGCCGGGCGTGGTTTGAGAAGTCCTCTGTTAGCCAGTATCCGGCATGGAGCGAAAGCTGGATAACGAACATGACCGCCAGCGCCAGCGCCCATTTTGCCCGCGTGGCAGTGTAAGCTCCCAGAAACAGCGCCGCGCAAATGACGTCCTGCACAGGGTTCCCCGCTTGTGACCACGGCGGCGGAACCCACATGCGAATCAGCACGGAAAGAGACGCGAACAGCATCACCACCGTCGCCGCCGTGAAAACGTCGCTTGCGGCCCTGTCCAGACCGTAGGCCAGCCAGCATGTGAAAAACACACCCAGCGTCATCGTTAGATAGATGGCCGAAAGCTGCGTCACGGGCGCGGGTCTTCTTCCGGGTCGGGCTTGTCTTCCGGACCAGACCGGCTGAGATCAGGCGAGCCGACCGACGCCGAAAGCTGCGTCCGCAGGGCTTCCAACGCCCGGTGAGCCTTGCGGGTTTTGACTTGGGCCACGTCAATCAGATCAACCGTCGTCGCCAGCCCTTCGGTTTCCGCCAGCTTCCGCGCTTCGGCAAGTTCATGCTCAATCTGCCGAATGCAGAACTCGACTACCGCAGCCCCGCCTATCGCCCTGTCTCTCAAGTCCATGAAGTAGCTCCCGCCTGTTGCTGTAAACGACGTTGACCCTAAGCCGGGACGACGCTACCCGACCCATCGCAGATATACCACGCCGACGTGTCAGCCGAACTACTTGCGACCATCAATCTGTTGTTCGTCGAATCCCACGTCATGCGCCCGATCCGCTTTCCAACCGTGTTGATAGAGTTGGTCTTGTCCGCGATTTGGGCCGCCGTGCGGTTGATGAGCTGGTTAGCCCCCCACGTCGTTCCGCCCGTGTTCGTGAAGAACATGCCTTCAAGCGTTGACGCGTTTTCCACGGTGACGCGAACCGTCCGCAGGCCCGTGCCGAAGATGTCCGGCAGGGATTCAATCATCGCATAGCCGCTTGCCGCCCATCCCGGAGGGTTGGTGGCGCTCACGGCGGCGAGGTTGACCACGAACTGACAACCGGCGACCAGGCTATCAAAGCTGAACGTCCAGTTATCCGGCATCAGGCTGCGGATGCCGTAGCAGTTGCGGAACAGGAACGCCTTGACCGCCGTAATGGCCGTCCCGCTTTGCTCACGGAACACATAGCCCGCCGTCGTGGTGAGCGTGCTTCTGAAGTCCGTAACCTCAACACTCAGCTTTGCCGTCAGGGCGCCGCCGGTATAGCCGGTGTAGGTGATGCCGTAGCAGCCGAGTTGGCCGTAGATGTCCCGCACGATCAGGCTGGTCGCAACGGTCTTCGCCTCAATCTCGCTGGCCGTGAACTCCAGAACGCCGCGCGTGAAAGCCGCCGTGGCGAACGTCCCAATGGGGACCACGCGAAGGCCGCTGACTTCGGTTTCCGCAAATTGCCCCGTCGCGCTGTGCAACGTGTTGGCATAGCGGGACATTGCAGCTTCGGTCTTCAGCGTTCCGCCGATAGACTTCGACGACATGGGCGCGTCAGTGATGGACTGCTGGAAGGCGATGCAGCTAAAGCCGGTCCCCAGAGGCGTGGTCGCACCGTTGAGCCGATATTCGAACTCGGGTTCGATGACGACGCCGCTCCCCTTTTGGAAGTCTATGTCGTTAATCGATGCAATCGAAACGACCATGCGCCGGAAGATTTTCGGGTTGATGATGGTCGTGTCGGAGCATTGCGACTTGATGCTGCGGCCCTGATTATCCACCAGCACGGGGTTGATGATCGAGACCGTCCCCTCTGTTTTCGTCGTCCCGCTGTTGCCCTTGCCGAAGAACGAAATCCCGTCCGCATCCGCGCCCGCCGAGCCGTTACCGGTTAGCACCCCCTCAACATACGGGGAAATCATGGTAAGGGTTCCGCTAAAGCCCGATGCGAAAATCCCGACGCACGCACCGCCCCCGGTATTGGTCCGGGTCACGTTTTCAATGCGGGGAGAGTTGAGCGTGATCGTGTCGTAATCACCGATGATGGTGATACCGGCGTTGACGTTAACCTGCGTTGCGTCGTTTTGCTTGCAGTTGAGGATCGTGACCGGAGCCGAGAAATCCACCACGCCGCCCGTCGTCGCGGAATTATGGCGGATATAGATCGCCTCCGCGCCCAGATCGTTCATATCGATGACCAACCCGTCGCCAGTGATTGAAGCATTGTTGGGGTTGTTCGACGTGCAATAAAGCAGGAACCGGAACGCCGTGGAGCCCGTGGCTACGTTGATAGCCACCTTGCCGATGCAGCGAATGTGCAGCCCGGAATCGGTGAGCGTCGTAACCGAACTGATCGGCCCGCTGACCAGATATTCCCCCTGAAGCTCCACTCCTTTGCCAAGCGGCAGCGCATAGTCAAACAGCGCCTTCAGGCCGTCCGTGCTATCGGCAACGCCGGTCGGATCAACCCCGGTGAAGTCGTTCGCCGACACGTATTGGCGGAGCTTGGTTTGCACCGTCTGCGTGGCTGCCCCGGTCCCGGCCTGCGTGAACGAGGTTGACGCCGCGCTGCTAATAACACTCACCGGGTCAATGTCCCGGATCGTGGTCCCCGACGCATCCTTGAAGATCGCCCGATAGGTAACGGTCGGGTCCAGGTAAACAGCGGTTGGCGTAACCCCGCTGACAAACAGCCCCCCGGCGTTCGTGCTGAGAGGGTTCGCCAGTGTCACGCTAAGGGCGGCATTGGAGTAAATCGCCGCGACGTCCAGCGTTCCGGTTAGATAGAACGTCGCCGTTCCGCCGGAGATGGGGTTGCCCGAGCTATCGAGCATCCGAAAGATTACGTCGGGCAGAAGTTGGCCGGTCATATGGGACCTATTCGGTTATGGTGAGTGGCGAACTGGCGAGCGGGGTCGCCCGGCGACTTGAGCCGTGGTAGGGTGGTGGAATGTCTGAAAATCCCGACATCATTGATGCCGATTTCGAGATTATCGAACCCGCCCCCGAGCGGGATACGCGGCCAATCTGGCAACGCTACACAATCGAGTGGAATCCGTGGCCGTTGATCGGGGCTATCGCCCTTGGTCTGCCGTTGCTGCTGAAAGCCCTGTCGCACCCATAGCCGCCGGAAGGGCGGCGGGAGCCGGGTTCGGGGCCATCAATCGGGACGTCGTGGCGTCGAGAATTTGCTTCAGAACCGGGTCGCGAGCCGCCATCGCGGAAAGCTGTTGAGACGCCAAAGCGCCTCGCTCTCCTCCAGCCGCCATCAAATCAATCAGCCCCGTGACCTTTTGCTTGGTCATCGCGTCCGCGCCCCATTTGGCGAAGAGGCCAAGCACGCCGGGGATAGCGCCAGCAGGTCCGAAGCTGGCAGCAGACGCAAGGTTGCCCGCCGCCATAAGGCCGTTACCGCTTGGCGACAACTTGCCAACCTGACGCAAGGCGTTCTGGGTGCGGCTGCCCATGACAATTTCCCGCATCGCGGCGCTCTCTTGGGGCGTCAGGTTCGGGGTATCTTCCAGCACCCGGCGAAGGTTTTGCCGAATGGCATTGTTCACGTTTCCACCCGAGCCCGTGGAACCGGCACGGAGCGTGGCGCTGTCTACCGCGTCCGTCACGGATTCGACCTTGCGAAGCCGCGTGTTGGCCTGTCGTGCGTTCGTGATGAGATTGGCCGCGTCTTGTGCGCTGCCGGCGCTAACGGTGTCCGGCCCGGCGTTGACGATAAAGTCGTCAATCTGACGGATCATGCGCTGTCCAAATGCCGCTTCCGCCGCATCGCTGGCGCTGGCGACATCCCGACGAACAACCTGCCGTAGCTGATCCAGCTCTGTCAGGGTCGGAGAATATCCGGCGTCCTTCATCTTCTGCATTTCGGCGATCATGTCCGCCGATTTGGGATGACGGATTCCGCTAAGGCGGCGTTGGGCTGCATCGGCTGCGACGGAATCGACCATGCTGCCGAAGGCCTCCGGCGTGTAACGCACGCCCGCTTCATCCGCCGCCCTATACGCCGCCGTCGTTTCACCTTGCAGACGGTCAACGATTGGAACGGACCTATCGACCGGGCGCGTGGGAGCGGCAGCCGGTTTCGGCCTAAGCCGCACGCCAGCCGCCACGCCGCCAGCAATCTGCCCGCCCATTTCCGCCAGCGCCTGACCCGTAGGACCAAGGCCCCCGCGTTCAGCCGCGTAGCGCGCCGTTTCGCCGCCGATGCCAGGCAAAAGGACGTTCGCCGCCCGAGCGCCCATGCTTCCGGGAATGAGCGCGTTAGGGGCCATGCGACCGACCGCCCGGCCCATGCGCCCCGCTTCTGTCTGGGGAACGTAGTCTTGCCCGAATGCGGCTTGGCGTTCCGTGGAAAGGCGCGGGGACGATGGGGCGAGACGGCTTGCCAGCGTGACAGGGTTAAGAGCCTGCCCAACCTGATTTGTCAGCTCTTGCGCGCCGATAGCCGCATCCGCGACGTTGGAGACGAACGGGTTTCTGGACTTTCGCGCCGCTTCGAGCACCCCGCCACCGGACAGGGCGTTGATCATCTGCGACGGGGCTTCAAGCATCCCGACCACCTGATCAGCGCCCTGCGCTACGCCCGCCGCCGTTGACCTGACGATTTCCCCGATCATGCCCTGACGCGACTGGACGATAGGGTTCCCCTGCGGCTTTCCATCGGGCCGCATCAAGCCGTTGTCGTTCCGACGAATGTTCCCGCGAGCGTCCCGATAAAAGGACTTTCTGGGGATGGTAACGCCTTCATAGCCACCCGAGAGGTCAAATGGCTTCTCGCGCGTTCCCTCGCCTTTGGGCTTTACAGTAGCCGGACTGGACTTGGCCCACTCTTGCGCGCCGCGAATGGCGGTTGCCTCGTCAGCGGCCTCGATCTTGACCTTGCGGCCATCGGGGGTCTGGATCGTGTAAATGCCCATTATTCCACCGATAGAACTTTCCAGCCGTCACCTTGGGCGACTGGCTTTGCGGGAGCCGAAGCTGGTTCGCGCCCGGTGAGGTCAATAATACCGACACGCGGAAATGGCCGAGGCTTGCCCATGAGGTCCGCTGCCGCGTTAATCATCATGGCGCGGTTTCGAGCTTTTTTGGCCAGGGTTTGCGGCGTGTCGCCCATCTGCGGCAGGTTGGCGCGGATCATGCGCTGCGCTTCTGTCGGCGTGACTGCGGCGCCGGAAAGGATCGGCAGGAACGCGCTTTCAAACGTCTTCGACGCCTGTTCGTAGTCCTGATAGTCTTGGCCGCCAATAATGCGAGCTGCGACACCGTTATCCCACGGAATGCCCTCTGCGAGACGAGCGCCCCAATCCTTCGTGAAGGGGTTTACGCCCGCTGGGTTAGCAGTTCCCGGCTTCCATCCCTCGGACGCGTAGAACTGCTTTTGCGCCTCAACTGCCGGGCCAAGGCCAAGGCCAAGGCGAGTGCGGGACTCCGCTCCCGGCGTCAACGGTTCAAGAGCGCCATCGGCAGGCTTCGTGCCGCCGGGGTCCTGATCTACCGGATACCATTTACCCTTCCGGTAAACGATTTTCTTGCCGGTATCGTGGTTGGTCGCCGTCTGGCCTTCAACGATGATTTGGGTCGCCATGTGGTCTAATCCAGAATGAAGCCAGCGGGGACGGATGGCTTGCTGCTGCCACCGCGAGACGGTGCGCGAGGCCGGGGCGGGGCGCGTCCAGCCGCCGCCCGCGTCCCAATTACACGCGGATCAGCCGGGCCGCCGGGAATGACGGCGAGGTCCCCGCTTTCCGTCCATCGGTATCCGGCAGGAGCTGCGGTCTCCTTCGGTTCGGCCTCATACAGCATCCGGCTTTGTCCCGATTGCGGGTCAACGCCGACAACGCCGCCAGCCGTGTTGAACATTTGCAGCTTTGCCGCTTCCTGACCCAGCGTAGCGGCGAACGCGCGAAGGGTGGCGTCATCCTTTGGCGAAGAGCGCAGGCCTTCGATGATTTCCGGCGGAACCCCCATCGCTTGCAGGGTCGGAACAAGGTGCCGATCAAACACTTGCGTGCGCTGGGCTTCCGGAACCGACATAAGGCCGTTGACGCCGTTCAGCATCCATTCGGCCCGGTCTTTCTGTTCCTTGCGCGCCGCTTCCGCCTGCCCGGCCTGTTCCTGCTGACCGTAGCCCCGCATCTGGGCCGCTTCCGGAAGCAGGCCCTCACCCGCAAGGATGCCCGACGCCGCGCCGTAGTCACCAGCCGAGAACGACTTACCGGCCTTGCGCCGCGTGTCCGTCTGCTGCCAATCGGTCTGATCGGCCATGCCCTGACGAAGAGCGTTGATGAACTCAGCCACGATAGTTGTCCAATCCGCTGTTACCGCCCTGACCGATGCCCGATCCCCCGCCGCTGCCCCAGGTATCCCACGGCAGGTTGGAAATCCGCCCCGCTGCATAGCCAAATGCGTTGGCGTTGTTCTGGCCCTGTTGAGCGTAGGACGACGCCCGCGCCGCCCCCGCGTTCATCGTGTTCGCGCCGGTCTGGTTGGCGTAGTTTTGGGCCAGTGCGTTGTTTGAACTGTTCACCGCCTGCCCAACGCCTGCAAGGCCCGCCAGACGGTTCCATTCGTTGTTGAACTCGTTCGACGCGTAGTCCTGTCCGTAGCGAAGCAGCGCCTTTTCAGCGGCCCCGCTCTCCCGCATTCCGTTGGCCGCCCATGACGTGTTGAGCGCCTTGGTCCCCTCGTTCATCCGGAACTGATAGCCGGGCATCCGGGAAAGCCATTCGGTCGGGTTCATCGCCGCGCCCGTGGTCGTGGTCGGGCTGGTCGTGGTCGGCTCTCCGCTGGCCTGCGGCGTTGTGTTTTGCTCTGGCCGATACGCGGCGAACGCCCGCTGTTGACCCGAACCCAGAACGATCCCGGCATTGGCGAGCGTCTGGGCAAGGTCGCCACTCGCCCCGCCCGATGCGATGGCCGAGTTAAGCTGCTGCTGTTGCTTGGCCCCCAGCCGGATACCCGCCGCCGCAAGCTGCTGCTGCACGGTCTGTGCGCCCGTCCCCGGCCCCGTCGTCGGCGCTTGGCCCGGAACGGTCGCGTTAAACGTCGGGGTGAAGCCGTAAAGCTGGCCCATGAGGTTCAGGGCTTGACCGCCAACCTGGCGCCACGGTTCGGAATCCGCCCGCTGCTGGTTGAACATCTGAAGCTGGGTCGCGTTGGCGCTGTTCGCCGCCTGCGTTTGCGCGTTCGCCGCCGCAGACGCGCCTTTGTTGGCAAGGGCAGACGCACCGATTGCACCCGCCGCGCCAATCCCCGCAGCAATCAGAGACGATGTAATTGCGGCCATCTAGAGCCTCCGAATGAAATGATGTTCAACGGGCTGGTATCCATCCCGGCGATACAGCCTTGCCAAAACCGGGGCCTTTTCGTTTTCAAGGCAGACCATGACGAACAGGGCGCATCCCTGATCCCGCGCCCAAGCCTCCAGAGCCGCCCTTAGCTCATGGGCTTCCCCGCTTCCGTCCGACCACCAGAACAGCTCCTGCGCTGCCGGAACGTCGCTAAACCACATCGGCCCGGCCATCGCCGCCGACATGCCCCTGACCCCATCCACGTCGCTGACCATCACGCAGCCAGCTTCAAGGATATGCGCGACCGTCGAGGCGACCCGTTCAGGGACATAGGGAAGGTGCGCGTAGGGCGATGCCGCGTGAAACTTCTTTCCAAGCTCCACGAGCGCGGGAATGTCTTCCGGCGTGGCGCGGCGGATCAAGGCGTCTGCTCTGTCCGCGAGACGGTCAGGACCAGGTTAACCACCGAACCGGTATCGGCGTAGGCGTAGAGAATGGCCCCGTTCGCAATGGCGACACCGGAAAGCGGGAGCGTTTTGGTTTCCAGTGTGGAAATCGACAGGGCGTTGATGATCTTATTCGTTGCCGCGCCCCCGCCCGGTTCGACGTAGATCGTCACCAGTCTGGCCACCGCGTCGTTATTGCAGATCAGCGCCTTGACGATGGTGTTCGCCTCGTTGGCCCCCGCCGTGAGGATAGACGCCGCCGCATTGGTCAGGACCGTATCGGTCGTGATGAGTTTAATCGCCATATCAGGCCCCGATGATGTTGGAGGTAGTCAGGTCGTCGAGTAGCGCCTTGACCGCCTCAGCCAGTGCCGAAAGCGTTACGGTCGCCGTGTCGAATGTCGCGCGGGTTGCCGTGCCCGTTGCAGCGGTCCAGCCGGTGCGGGTCGTGATGTTAATAACCCCGGTCCCGGAATTGTAAGACACCGCCCCGGTCCCGCTAAGGGCCGAGCGCGCCCTTGCGTCCGTGTAGTAGAGGTTGGACCCCTCGGTGATGTTGGACGTGCTCAAAGCGCCCTCAGAAGCCGCCGTAAGCCTGCCCTGCTGGTCAACGGTGAACGTCACATACTCACTGGATGAACCGTAAGTGGCTGGGGTGACAACCGTGTCAGCGAGATTGAATGTGAAGTTGGCCCCGAGCGTCCCGCCGCCGCTAAGGCCCGTTCCGGCAATCGCCTGCGTGGACTTGTCCGCCTTCGTCTCTTCAAGCTGTTCCGTGCCGAACGTGTCACCGCGAAGGGCGGCGATGTTGGTCCCCAGAGCGTCGATTTGGGATTCAATATCGGTGATTTCTTGCCGGGTTTCATCGGATGCCGATGCCTGCGCCGATGCCTGAAGCGCGCTGACAATATCGCCGATGATGGCCGACGCGTTGTCCGATATGACCGAATCCAGCCCGGAGCGGAGCGATTCCACCGCGCTGCGAAGCGCGCTTACCTCGCCTTCAAGATCAATCGTCGCGCCCTGCGAGATGAGCGCCCGAACCTCCGAAACCACCCGCTGAACCGAATCCAGATCAGCCGAGAGCCCGGCCAAACTGGCGTCACCCGTGGCGATCAGCGCCAGCGTCAGCGCAATATTATCGTCAAACCCACCGGTGCGGCGCCACAGGTCCCATCCCTGCCGGTGATAGTCCTTATCGGGAAACACCGGGTAGCTTTTGCCGTCAATGACGACGGTCCCCAGCGGAAACCGTGCATTAGGGGGAGAAACCTCAACCACGCGAGCGACCACCCACGAACGATTCGTTCATCCGAACAGCCGACAAGCGCCACGGAGCCGCATCGGTAAGCCGGAACTCGAACACCCGGCCCGGAACATCAATCAATCCCAAGGCTCGCCATGCGACCTGTTTGCGATAGTTGCCCGTGCTGCCCAGCGAAGCCGAGCGCCAGTTTGACCAACTGTTGCCCACGTCGTCTGACCACCGCATTTCAATGCTGGCCGTCGTTCCCGTCGCCACAAAGCCCGATGTGGCGTCAATCTGGATGACGTCGCACGATCCCGGCTGATCGGTTTCAATCCCCGCCGTAAATGTGCGCTCCAGCACGTCGGAACCATCGGCCACCAGGTCCGCGTTCAGCGTCCAGATACGTCCATCCTCAGTGTCGCCGACATAGACGCTAAGGCCATCCATGACACCCAATCCACCGCGCCAGTAGGGCAGGCCGTAGGACAAGGCTTCGTGCCATTCGCCCGTTGAGATGTCGAACACCCACGAGCTTTGCAGCGTCTTCAAGACATAGAAAACGTGCCCATCCCAGCTATAGGTGAAGGCGGAAAGGTCTTCCGGGTCACAAGCCTTGATGCGCTCCGATACCGAAGGGGTGGAAACCACAATCGGCGTGGTCGAACCGCGATAGACAATGCCATCCTCGCCGACCCAGAAGATACTATTGTCCAGCTCCGCAATCGACGAACGCGCCCGACACCCGCGAAGGAACTCCCGGCCCTGAATAGGCTGGAACGGCGTATCGCTGCTTCCGGTAGATGCGAACGGCTGAACCGTGGACGTCCCGAACGCCCATAGCTCATTCCCGACCTTGCGAACCGCAATCACCGGGTCAGGCTCTTCCTCTGCCGTGAAGTAGTCCAGCGCGTCCCATGTCGAGCTTCCGGGGAGCCGGAAATACATGCGCCCGGTGTCTTCCCGAACCGCCACCACCAGCCCGTCAATGCACGCCACTGAAACCACGTTGGCGCTATCCGGAAACGAGATGATCGAAACCGTTACGCCGTCCGTGGAATAGAACGTGCCCGCCGCGATGAAGACCTCCGCAGAGAGCGCATCAACGTCCACCACACCGGTCCCCGCAATCGCCCCAAGCGATACCGAACCCCGGAACAGCTCCTGACCCGACACGGTGAATATATCGCCCAGCAACACGCCGTCCTGACGATACATTCCCCGCACCGGGCCATTGCCGAGCGTTTGATGCAGAGACATTCCCGGACGCGGGATAAGCGCGACCAGTTCCCCCGCGTTCGACGGGGCGCTTTCGACGTATTGGTTACGGCAGATGATTTCCGGAAGCCTGGCGCTTGAACGCCTGTAAGCCCCGATGCCGTAGGGGATTTTCACTTAGCCTTCCCACGCGATCAAGACCATCCCGGCGCAGCCGTCCCCGCCAGCCGCGTTCTGACCACCGCCACCACCACCCGCGCCATAGGCCGTCGCAGCAGCAGCTACGCCCGTGACAGTCGCAGCCGTTCCGGCCCCGCCGTCACCGAAGATCGTGCAGCCCCCGGCGCCGCCGCCGATGTTCGCGCCGCCCAGCACATAGCTCAGACCGCCCGTGGTGAAAAAGCTGCGGCTTAGACCACCGCCGCCCGAGCCCGTGCCCGCACCGGACGAACCGCCCGTGCCGGTCGTCAGATCGCCGGTCGAGGTCGCAACAGCCCCCGATGAGCCCGCCGCAGCACCGCCCGCACCCCCGGCCCCACCAGAGATAACAGCGACAGCACCGGCCACGCCGCTACCGCCACCGGCCCCACCGTTGGCCGCACCGCCAGCACCACCCAAAGCGCCGCCACAGGCAGCAATAACGGGAGACAAACCGCCGCTCACGCGGGATTCACCGCCCGCCGTGCCGCTAACACCGATGGCCCCGCCGGTGCCTTTGGCCCCAACCGTGACAGTGAGGGTTGAACCCGGCGTAACCGCCATTGCACGGCGCAGAACCGCGTTACCGGGGCCACCACCACCGCCAGCGCCGCCCGTGGCATGGCCACCGCCACCACCGGCCCCGCCGCCGTTCATGGTGACGTAAACGACCGAGACGTTGGCGGGGACAACAAACGACCCACTGGACGTGAACAGTTGCGAGCGGCTGCTGTTCGATGCCGAGGAAAATGACGTCATCATCTCTAGGCTCCCGTCACGTAAACGATGTCGTTGAGGGTGCCGATGACGTAAATCCCGGCGGTCGTGGAAACCGGATAAGAGATCGCCTCACCCGGTAGAATGGCGAAGCCGTTGCCGGTTCCGTCGTTCGTTGCGGTCACACCCGACCCGCCGACAAACACCGCCGCCGTGTTAGTGGACTTGGCCTTGATGGTCACGCCGTTGATCAGGGCTTGCGTCGTCAGGGCTACAGCCGAAGCCGTAACAACCTGCTGGTCAGAGTAGATCGTCGAAGCGCCACCGCCCGACACGTCATTCACGATGATCGGGTTGCCCGCCGTGCCGAATGCCACGCCGTCAGCGTCCACAGGGCTGGTCAGCAGAGCCGCCGCCGTGGTGTCGTCGTCCTTCTGATAGAAGGCCCCACCGGTCGTGCTAACTGAAACAACGGCGAGAGCACGGTCAAGCGCGCCTCGCAGGCGTAGGAGTGCCATCACCAGGCTCCTTGATAGTAGGGTTGCAGGTAAAGTGAGCCCGGCTCTTCGTCGGACACGGAAATCATGGCGACCAGTTGCTCACCCATCGTGGCGTAGCGGCGGTCAGTGGCCGGAACCGGGGTCGCGCCGTAGGTAAACGCGAGACGATCCGACAGGCTGTAGGTCAGGGCCTCAAGCCACTCTTGGGGAACGTCCGCCTCGTTATCGAGCGTATCCACGTCTTCGATAACGCGAGCATAGGTGTATTTGAGGGTAGTCGCTGCCGCTACGCCAGTTGAGGCAGTCGGCCAGATGTAAAGCGTCTTGCTGCTGCGGAGCGGGTCGAAATACCAGTTTACCGGCGTTCCCGTCGCGCTTTTGGTCGGAAGGTCGTAATAGTCCGACCGGCTCAATTCGATCAGCGGCAGATCAATCCCGGCTGTCCGCGAACGAACCGACGTGACACGCAACACACCCGTCAGGGCATAGCTTTGCGTTGTGGCTGTGAGCGCCTGAGTGCCCTCTGCGTAAAGCCAAAGATGCTTGTTCGCCCCCCATGTTTTCAGCAGAAGGTTCATCGCGTCGATAGCGTCGTCTGCCTCCCACGATGTCGGGTCTTCCCCTAAGGGGATGATCCGGAGCATCCGCATTGCGCGCCTGATGATCTGGCGGCTCGTCAGGGTGAAGTCGATTGTTCCCGATGTGGCCATTACAGGTCACCCGGCGTCACATCGCCCGGCGCAATGAACACGTCAGGCGGTTCAGGCCGGGGATTGGGGACGTTCTGATAGTCCGCCACGCCCCGGACAAAATCCTGCGGCTGGCGGAACATGTCGGCGAACTCGCGCTTAACCCGCAGCCCGTCCCATTCCATCACCGTGTCTTCAGCCCAGCACTCAAAGCCCGACCGGTCGCATGTGACCCGATACGACCCGATGCGCTGTTCGCCCTTGAAGTCTGAGCTATTGCGTCCGCTCATGTCGCCTCCTGTGGCAAGGGGGACAGTTTCCCATCCCCCCGCCTGTCACTAGGACGGGTTGACCGCGATGCCCGTGGAGGCCGCAGTCGGGGCGCCACCATCGACATACGAGTTGGCCAGACCGTTGGTCCCACCGAACTCGCCGATGCCGACCAGGGTAGAATCCTTGTGCAGAATCAGACCGCCGGGCGAAGCCGTCGAAAGCGTGGTGAGAACCGTCATCGCCGTGCTGGTCGAACTGATGTTGTTGATGAACGAGCACCGCTCAAACAGTTGATAGCGGTCCATGCAGCCGTTGCCGGTGCCGATGATGCCCAGCACGCCAGCCGCCGACGTCTGGAACGGGAAGACGCATTCGACGAACCGGTTGCGCGGGGTGGCGCCAGCGAACTCCAGCGAGGCGTTGGCAACCGTGCGGGTCACGGTGTCGAGGCCCACGGTGCATTGATAGAAGTAGTTCTCGCCCGAACCGCCAGAGCCGATCTTGAGCGAACGCGAGCCGGTGTTTTGCGCCGACGCGTCGTCGCCCATGCCGCCGAAGTTGACGTTGATGTAGGCGTTGCGGGAGCCGTTGTCGGTCCAGCAAATCTGGTTCGTCCCGCCGGTCGAGAAGCCGTGATACAGGCTGATGTTCTGGAACATGCACCCGCTGCCGGTCACGACCACGAAGTTGCCGGAACCGAACGTGGCCTGCGTGTAAACGCCGGTCGGAGGGGCGATGCGGGCGCGCTGGCCGGTCGAAGACGGGGCGCAGATGCCGATCAGGTGCGTGGCGTTCTTCGTCCAGTTGAGCGTTCCGGCGGTCGCCGAACTGTCCACCGCTTGAGCGAGGGCAGTCGAAAGGCGAGCCGTGCCCGACGCGGCGCCGTTGCCGATCAGGTAAACCACGTCATTGCGACCCGCCACAGCCGAAGCATGGGCCTTGTAGAGCGTGGCGAACGCGCGAGACGGGCTTTTGCCGGTGTTGCCGTCCGAACCGTTGGCCGGGTCAACAAACCAGTATTTGCCGGTGAACGCGATGCCAGCGCCGCCAACAATGGGGATGCCGAAGGACGAAATCCCGTTAGGGAAGTTGGTCAAGGTCATTGGAAGTCTCCATGCAAACGCCGCAGCCGGAGCCGCCAGAGCGTGATCGCTCCACGACGTTCAAAAAGGGGGGAAAGATGGGGGAGAGCCGAAACCCTCCCCCTGTAGTTGCACTAGGCGCCAGCGCTCGCATACAGGCTTCTCGGATCTGTCCATCCAGTCGAATATCGCTCGTAACCCTTGTATTTCAGGTTCGACGTATCGAAGTCGTTGTCCTGAGCAAACTCGGGCGACGTGCGCTGGAACAGCTTGAGGCCGTTCTTCGCGTTGGTCCGGATGAAGTAGGCATCCGTGTCGGTCAGGTAGTGGTTGACCTTCACGCCTTCAGGGAACAGGCCCATCGAGCGGATCGCGTTGACGGCGTTGTTGGCCGTGTCGTTCTGAAGTTGGGACTTCAGAATGCGGGTGGCTTCGAACACCAGAGCCGGGGGAACGATCAGGGCACGCGGCATGATCGAGATTTTCATCCCCCGATCATTGACCGCGTTCATGATCTGAACCGCGAGGTCTTCCAGCGAGGCTTCCGACAGGTCTGCCGGGGTGGCCAGTTCGTTGGAGAACGTGCCCGCCTGGATCGGGTGATCCGTGGCGATCAGTTCCTTGCCGTCACCGCCCACATACGAGCTGTTGAAAGCCCGGTTATAGACGTTGGCGACCACGTTTTCCTTCGTTTGACGGAAGGAGAACGCCAGATCAGCAGTAGAGCCGAGGGCCTTGCGCTCATACTGGTTGTCGTCGATGGCTTCACGGGTCACGATGAACCCGAGGCCATAGGCGATGTGAGTATATTGCGTGGTGTAGCCCTGCGACGTGCTGTCGTAGGAGATGCTCGCGCCTTCGGTCTTGATCGGAGCGAGGCCGAAACCGGGCATGAGCACGTCTTGCTCATACATCTTGTCGGAGGTTTCGGTATCGACCAGATCACGCCACTCTTGCGGGTGCTCTGCGTATTCCTTGCCCCAGACCGCATTCAGGCCGGGCCAGAGAAGTTTGGCGATTGAGCCAGTGTTGATAACGCCGGTCATGGTCTAGACCCCCGCCACTTGGTTGACATACTGATGACGGTTGATGCGGACCAGCCACTTGGCGTTTTCGCCAACGGCATTGTCCGCACGGTTGACGAAGCCCGTGATCTTGAGATCGAGGGTGTTCGTGGTGTCCTCGCCGACGTTGTTCAGCTCCACACCGGATTGACCGGTGAAGGTCGAACCCGAACCGACGACGAAATCGGCGTTGAGGCCGATGGCGTCAGCGGTCAGCGCGGTTCCGCCGGAGACTTCCTGAATCTCGAACACGAGGTTCGGATCGTCAGCCACCATCAGAATGCGCTGGGTCGAGGCGGCGCGGTAGATCACGCTGTCAGCCGTGGTGGGGAGAACCCCGACCACAACGCCAACGATCACATCACCGGTCGCAGCCTGGTCAACGTCAGGCAGAACCTGGCCGTTGATGGTCTGCGAGGTTCCGGAGAGTTTCACCGGGTCGCCGAGAAAGATGGCGGTCGCATCTCCGGTAACGGTCGCGTAGTAGTTGACCGCCCCATTATACGGCGCGCCAGAGAGATACCGAACAGGCGAGAGCCCGCTCGGACGATCTGGATTAGCCATGTTGAAAATCCTTGGGCCTTAGCCCTTGTGAGAGATCGAGCTGCGCCCATCGCGCGGCTCGTATGCATCGCCCAGCCTGCCGGTCGTATCGCGTCCCGCGCGAAGTGCTTCCTCGAACGGCTTGAGCATTTCTTCCTTCTCGGACACGCCAGCGGCGTAATCCTCTTCACGGCACTCCATCAGCACCATCTGTTGGGGCTCGCCGTTCTCCCGCTTTCCTGCGTGTCGGGAAATACCGGTGCCCATCCCATCGGTGCGGGACGCGCCGTCTCCAGCCTTTTGCGAGGCCATCGCGTAGCCCAGGTCCTGCATCGCAAGGATGCGGGACGGGGTATTGTCCACCCATCGGCGGACGTAGCCGGGGCGCTTTTCCGCGTCCAGCTTGAGCCGAAGCATACCCGCCGCGCCGCGTTTGCGACGGAGGGAAACCGGAACTGCCTCGCCAGATTCACTGACTTCTTTGCGAGGGCGACCGGGGCCACGGGGTGTTTCGTTGATGTCGCTCACCACTGATACTCCTTGAGGTATTGGGCAATGGGGAGAACACCCTGTTTGTCCCACTTGATCGCCGCTGCACGCGCTTCAGGCGGCAGGTCGGCGAGGGTTTTTCCGGGCGTGCGGCGTGGCGTTGAGGAGCCCTCAACAGCAGCGGCTTGCGACCGGCGCGGGTTATTGAACTTGTGCGGAAACTCCTCCCGGATGCGCTTGTCCACGGCGGAAAGCTGGCGATCCAGATTGGTCACGCCGTCTGCAATGAGCCCGTCCACAATCGCCACAGCAGCGGCGCGCATGATCGGGTCTTTCACGAACCACGGATTTTCATCCTTCCAGTCCGTCAGAGCGGGGTCTTCCCGGTTTATCGGCGCCGCCTCACGGCCAAGATCGGCAATCTCGCGGGTGATTTCGCGCACTTCGCCCAGATCGTTGGCCTCAACGGCAGCGGCCTGACGCGCCTCCAGGTCCCGTAGCGCCGCCTTATAGGCTCGCTGTTCAACCTGCGAATGGTGCGCGCTGAACTCCTTCAGCGTCTTTTTGAGGCTGGCGACTTCCTTTTCCAGCGCCTTGTTATTGGCCTGCACGATGGGCAGGATTTCCTCGCCGCGCTTGACGAACGTGTCCGCGTCAATCCAGCGGCCTTCGTCGCCCTTGAACTCATCTTTAGGCCGCCAGCCAAGGCGTCTGGCCTTGTCCTCTACAGCCTCGACAGGTTCTGGTGCGGCTTGCTCTACCGCAGCAGCCTCAACGGGCTCCACGGCGCTCTCTGGGGCCTCGCTCATTGGTCTTCCTTCAGGATGCCGATGATGTCTTCATCGTTGCAAAGCCGGTATTTCCGGCCATCCGCCCCGTCGATGTTCAGGCCCGCATATTGAGCCGTCACGACGCGACTACCGGCCACTGGACCGTTGCCCGCGCCCCATTCGAGGAAGGCGTTAGGACCCACTGCGAGGATTGTTCCCTTCACAGTGGCGTATTGCTCACGCTCTTTGAGCATGTCAGGGCGGATGATCCCCCCGGCGGTCTTCTCTTCAACCGGGTCGGGGAAAAACAACACCTTGACGTCAGTCGGGACTATCCCGCTGGGGTTCATGTGGTCATCTCTGCTTGGGTTGCCCGTGCGGGCTGCTACTCACGCTCTAGGGCGTGGAATCTTCTTCGATCTCGTAAAACGTGGCGTAATCAGCCCATTCCAGGTTCGACAACTCCCCCATCAGGGCCGCCTTGCATTGGTGCTCCGGGGTCAAACTCTCCCCCCGGCCCCATGCCGCCATCAAAGCCGTCTGGTTGTCCTTCAGGTATTTCAGGAACTCCACTGTCAACGGGTTCGCCTTCCATTCCGAGAACTTCTGGCGGTCCATCATCGGGCATTTCCTGCGGTTCGGGCGGCTCGCCCTGTTCTAGCTGCTCGGGCTGTTCCTGCTGGTCCTCGCCCATCCTCTTGGCGACGGCCATTTCAACCATCGCCATCAACTGTTCAAACGTGCCCGGCGCCATCATCTCTGTTTCGAGCGTGATCTTCCGGGCGTTGGCGTCGTCAACGGCGATCTTCGCCTCCGCGACAGCCGCATCAATGTCCAGCTTCCGCTTGTCCAGCGTCAGCTTCATCATCTCCTGCGCCGCCTTGGGATCGGGAGGAGGCGGCCCTTCAGGCATAAGCGACTTGATGTCCGGAATACTCGCCGCTTCCAGCACGCGCTTGATGATCTCCTGATCGTTCAGCCCTTTGCCAAGGAACTGCATCAGGAACTGCGCTCGGCCCATCTTCTGCATGTCCGACACCACGGTTGGGTCAGACACCGGAACAACGTCCACGCCCTTCTCAGCGTAGTCCGCTTGGGCCACAACGCCCTGCTGGTCCTGAAACTCGAAGTAGGCTTCCGGCTGGAGATAGAGGCGGTTCAGGCGATACAGCAGCGCAAACTCGCCCTTCAGTGAGCGGTGAATGCGCTTGTAAATCGCTGTGAAGACCTTGAGGCCCTGTTCGATCAGCGCCAGCGTCGTTCCAACCGGGGTATTCGCAGGCTGCTCCCCCGTCAGGATGTCCTTTGTGGCCGTGATGTCCTTCGTGGCTTCGATCAACATGCCCAGCAGGTTGAACAGGACCGACGACGGCTCCTTGACCGGCAGGGGAACCACACTATCCCGCAATGCCCCGCCGGTCGTCTCCACCCGCTTCCACTCGCCGGGCTTCATCCGAACGGCGCCGGACTTCATGGAGATGCCGGAACCCAGAAAACCGCCCTGCACGTTGGCAAGGTGGCCCGCGTCCATGAGCTGATTGATCGTGCTGTTGATCGTCTCATTGAGAGCCGTCAGCAGCATCCCGAACCCGATGTCATAGAACGCACCATCGGGCGAAGGGACGAACCCATATTTCGTGTAGTAGAGAACCGGCGTGATCCGGACGACTTCCTCGCGGTTCATCTCCATGCCGTCTTCGTCGAACCGGGCCACGATGCGAACCACACGGCCCGTCTCTTGATGCACCGTGACGACATAAGGCTCGTAATATCCGTCCCCGTCGAGGTCCAGCAGGCGGTGTTGTTCAAGGAACCGATGAGGCGCGAACTCGTCTTCGGATTCAGTTTCGCCGATATCTACCCGCGTCCAGAGACCGGAGCGGAACCGCTCTTCGATCTCGTTCGGGTAGTAGTCGCATTCCTCAGTCGAGCGCGGGCACGATGCCAGGTCCTTGGTCCAGTAGTTGACCACGAAGCGATCAGCCGGGACGAGCGAGGAGCAATTGTAACCCTTGATCGGGTCAAACCACGTCTTCCGCATGACCGAGCCGACAACGGGCAGCATGAGCAAGAGCCGGTCGGTGTCTTCCTCCCACCCGTCCATCTCCTCAATGAGCTGGTAGGACATATGCGCCGCGATACGGTCCGCGCGCTCCCGCTTCTCAGGGGTGGACGGGCCGATCACCTTGCCCTTCACCACGTTCCAGCCGTCAATGATCGCCGGGTAAGCCCGCGCATTGAACTGAATGGCCGCCGTGGCAATCAGCGGGTATTTGATGTTCGCCGCACCCGGCCACGGGTAGTTTTTGTCCTCTTTGATCTGCAAGGCCATATCCATCGCGGCCTTGTATTTCGCGTCCCAGCCTTCCTTCTTCCGGCTTTCGAGGTCCATCTGATATTCATCGACCACGCGCCGACCGATAGACGTGACTTCGTTTTCATCCAGATCAGGGACGAGATTAACCGATGTAATGGCGGCGATGATGTCGAACGACCCAGCCGCCGGGTCTTCCGGGGCGTCGGTCATCTCATCATCATACATGGCGACGTCAGCCACGCTCAGTAGCCTGTGACGCCGCTACGGTTTTCTGCATATCGGTCGTCTTCCTCATAGTCATTGTATGGCGTCCGATATCCCATTGCGAAGGTGCGGAACGCGTCAGCCGGGTGACTGGTCCAGTCGTGGAGCGGCGCGTTTCGGAACTCCTGGCGCTTCTCGTCGTATTCGCGCCGATACATGCGAAGGGCTTCGATCCCCTCCCGGCAGCGGTCCTCGTCGAACCAGCAAAGGGGGAGCAACATACGCACCGCCTGAATGCCGTCGTGAACCGGCAGAGCGCGTCCAGCTATCGCCCGGATGCCCAACTCTGCCAGAACCTCAACGCGGCTCTTGCCCGTCCCCAGCTCGCGCACCTGCACGTCGTGGGGTAGGTGGTGCTCGCCGTATAGGTAGCCTCGCTCCTGCAAGACCCTCGCGTAATGGTCCAGCCCGACCCCATCGGCCCGGTAGTAGTCAATGATGCGGTATTCCCGATTGACCACCTGAACAAACCAGATGGCCGTCGAGTCCGACATGCCAAGGTCCCACGCCGTGTGAACCGGAAGGCGAGGATCATAGGCCACCCGACAGATGCGCCCCTGCGCCTCTGCCTTGACCATCTCCTCGCCGTAGTAGGCGCCCTTGACCGCCGCCTCAAACGAACACTCGAACTCCTGGTCGTATTCGTCTTTGGACATGGCCCGGCGAGCGGCAGCAAGTTCGTCAGCCGCCAGAATTTCGGTCTCGCTTGCCTTAAGCAGCAGGCGCGTCCACGCGTCGTCAGTGGCGGCGTCTATCCACACCTTGTGAAAGGCGTTCTTGCCCTTAGGCGTGCCGATAAACGCCGCCCAGCCCTGCCGATCAGCAAGAGCGGGGCGGATGACCTGAGACCACACTGTGGGGTCCATGTCGCCGAACTCATCCAGCACAACGCCGTCGAGGTAGATACCCCTCAGCCGATCCGGGTTGTCAGCGCCATAAATGCGAATGCGACGGCCACCAGGCAGCTCAACCCACAACTCAGATTCGTTGACCTTGCGGCCCGGAATGAATGCCGTGAACTCTTTCAGGTAGGACCACGCGACGTCTTTGGCCTGGTTGAGATGCGGCGCAATGTAGGCAAACCTTGGGTTCTGCAACTCGCACCGCACCGCGCCTTTGATCAGGTCATTGACGCAGGCGACCGTCTTCCCGGCCCTTCGATGCGCTACCCCAACAAACCAGCGCGTCTTGCGCTTGTGCAGCGGGTCGAACTGGCTGCGCGGTATGTAGGGGGAGCGAAGTTCTACGACCCGCCCCATACGATCTTCCCGATTATCTCCATGTCGCCGTGGAAGTTGGCGTCAACGCTGTTGAGGCGCGCATGGACGTAAGGCGCAGCAGCCTTGGCCGCCTCGATACGCTTGACCTTTTCCTCTTCACCGTCACGCATGACAGACAGCAGAAAATCCAGCGGGGTGATGCCCTCTGCGGCTACGCGCTCGGCAGTCTCCTTCGCCAGCTTGTCTCGCGCACCGGGCTTTCTGCCTGCTCCCGGGCGCGGTCCACCGCGAGCCATCGTTGATTTGATTTCCTATGATTGATTTCAAAATCGGCCCGTCAGTCAGCCTTTGCCGTAGCATCCGAGCATGAAGACGGGATGGGGTTTCGCCGCGCGGTCTAGCGGTCATGTATGCGCTTTGCGGGGTTGGGACCTGACCGGCGGCGAATTACTTGGGCTGCTGGTCTGCATAGAGACCCATCATCCAATTGGTCTTGGCGAACTCGCCGAAGCATTCGAGCGCGGCCTTGTCGTAGGCGCGGGCCGCGTCCTCCTCGTGAGTGAACAGGCCAAGCGAGGTCTTAATTCCGTGGAACGTGATCCCGGCAGTCCAGCGCCCGCCATCAGCAGAGACGCCCTTAAAACGGGATAGCTTGCCCATGTAGCGAGGAGCGCGGGAATTCCAGACGTTCTGCTGATGGGTTGCCAGCCTGAGATTGGCCTTCTGGTTGTTCAGGCCGTTTCCGTCGATGTGGTCGAACAATTCGCCAGGCTTGGCGTTCATTACGAACCGATGAAGCGATCGGTGATGAAGCGGAAACGGCTTGCGGGTCATTTGGGCGTATCGGTTCGTATCGGCGAACACGATCATCCATTTTCCCGCCGCCCGAACACGAGGCTCATCCTCGTCGTCCACAAAGGCAATTTGGTTTCCCTTGTTAAGCTCAATGCGGCCAACCATGGCATTCTCCACGGCGCACCGGCCTGCCAAGCCCGGAACGCGTCAGGGGTCCATGCGGACACCGGGCGCCGTGAAGCTCTTGGTCCGCGCTCTACCCCATGGCAGCGGGGCGGTGTTTTTGGATTTGAAGACGACTTCGCCCTCATGGTGAAAAATTTGGACCTTGGCCCTCATTCTCACCGGGTTCTGGCGCGCGGGCCTTACCCGCTCTATTCGATCCGCCGTTTGCCCGAGACGCGTTAGCGTCCATTACCGCATGTTGTGGGGTAATTCGCTGGAAACCGCAAGAGGTGGGACTTCGCCCACGTCATTCCCAAACAGGACCTCGTCTATCAACGATTTTGACGGAGGAAAGGGCGGGGCAGGCACCGGCCATAGCCTTAAAGATGCGGATGTAGGAATCCGCCCGTTGGGAGGCGAAATCGAGACTGCTCACAGTCCAACCGTCCGCCGCCTCGATCATCGCGTCTGTGATCTCGATTTCGATTTTCTCGTCATTTTCCATCGTCAGCCTTTGGTATGCTAACAGCATAATCACTAAGAGGTGGAGTTGCGCTGCCGGAAACCGGCGGAAACCGGCGGAAACTATCCCGGATGGGTTTCCGCCATCTCTCACGCCGCCTTCCCCAAATCCCCAACCGCAATCTTCGCCGGGCCACCCGTAAGCCTCCCGAGCGCCTTGATGAACACCGACACCCGCTTTGCGCCCGGCTTGGCCTCCATGATGGTGGCGAGCATCCCGGCAAACGGGCCGCCGATGATCTTCACCGCCTCGCCGTTGGCGTAGGTTATCCCCTTGCCTTGGGTGTAGTCAAAGTGCCCGGCGCGTTCGCGTTCGCGGATTTCGTGAACCCACTCGAACGGGATAGATTGCGGCTGGCTGGCACCGATGAAGCCCTCAATGCCGTCCGTCTGTTTGACCGTGTAGAAGCTCTGTCCGTCGTTCAGCTTGAAGAACAGGTAACGAGGGAGCATCGGGCGCTCTACGGTGTCCTTAATGCGTGCGTGAGAGCGCAGGTGCTTCTCGCAGGGGACATAGGCTTCAATGCCCCGTTCGGCGAGGGATGCGACGGCGCGGAGCTCTTGGCGGACTCCGGTATAGGCGACATACCAGGTCATGCATTGCGCCCCATGATCTCGCGCTGCCCGTTCGCGCGGTGAAGGATCGTCATCACGGGCGTCTGGTCTGAGCGCGCCAACTCTGCGTAGCGGCTCACGTGGCGAGGGCTTGGCGAGGCGATGTCGTCTACACCGAACCACTCGGACCAGTCGAAGCATTCAGCCTGCCGGCGGATTTCAACTCTGGTCATGCCTTTTCCCCGATCTGAGACCGAAGCCACCGGGCAGGGTGTGTGAACCCTTCCTTGGCGAGCTGGTTTGCGATTTCCTCGATTGCAGCGAGGGCGAGGCGTTCAGCGTCGATGTAGGCCAGCCCGTGCGTCTGCCTAAGCAGCTCTGCGTCTAGAGCTTCGGAGATGCGGGGGATCATTCGGAACGCTCCGCAAGCACAACGCCACGGGCCGCCATCTTCTCGATGAGCCAGGCCATCTGCTCTTCGGTCATGAAGATGCCGAATTGCCGAAGGCCCATGTAAAGGGTGTATGTCAGCTTATCGGTCATGCTTCGCGGGCCTCGCGGCGCTGCATTAGAGCGCGCATTTCGGCGCTGATGCCGACGCTATCGACCGATGATGGAATAGGTAGAGGCCGCGTGTCTATAGGCTTCTCCAGGCGCTTGGCCATGAACTCGGCCATCATCGCCTTGACCCGTTCCTTGTCGCTTCGTGTCGGCTCGTCAATGCCACGCGGGGTCGGGGCTTCGATCTGGCGGATTTCGTAATCGCGGGGCGGTTGCCATTCGAGCGCCGACTTGGCCCGCTCATAGGCTCGCGCCGCGCCGTTAATGGTGGACTTGGCCAAGGCCAGAAGGGCGCCGGGCTTCGGCATAAATTGGCTATCCGGGTTTTTGAGCCAAGCCACCATGCCAGCCTCTAGCGCCGTCTCAGGGACGCCGCGCAGCACGAGGAAGTAATCTGACCACCACGCGTCCCACTCGCCGTCCACGCGCTGCCCCGGCGGGAAGATGGCTAGGCGAGGACCGACCACGCGCTTAACGCCTTCGTCGCCAGCCGGGCGGGTCGCGTGTTCCCTGATTTCCGGCAACTTCTCGCGGACTTCGGCAAGCATAGCCGGGTCAGACCCGATCAAGCGACAGGCTGTCTCCGTCGATGGCTCTTGCACGAGAAGCGTTCTCAGCACCGGCGAAAGCTGCGGCGAAGCGGGCTTCGCGGGCGGCGAGTTGGGCGGAATTGTGGTCAGGTCGGACATTGGCGGGTTCCGGTTTGTCGTTCCACCCGTCGCGGGTGAGCCAGGTTGTCGGGTGCGGGATAAATCTCGGGTCTGTCCAAGCGGCCACCCACGGGGCCAGACCGGCCATGATGTCGGGTGGTCCGGTGCAGCGCCTTAGCGCAGATTGATAGGCCGCCTTCGCTTTGGGCTTTCCAACCTTGCGAGGATAAGCAGCCCAAAACTCATCAAACGGATCGGCCTCACGTGGTCGATCTATCTTTCTTGGTTCTACTGACGGTTCCTCTGACGGTTCTAACGTAGTGAGGTAGGACATGGTGTCCGGTAAGATCGGCTCCAAATGTCCGGTAAGGTCGTCCTGAAATGTCCGGTAAGGTTTTTCCTTTGCGGACACCGTGTCCTCAAAGATTGTCAGCGTAATCAGGTCGCTCGCACGGTATCCGTCGCTCCTCCGGCGATGCTCTTTGGTCATCAATCCGGCATCGACAAGCGAGACAAACACCCGGCGGATTTGGCGATCTGTCAGGCCTGTATCTAGGGCCAACCGGGCTTGCGACGGCCAGCAACGGCCATCCGAATCCGCAAAATTGGCAAGCGCCAACAGGACCAGCTTTTCAGATGGCGAAAGGCCCTGAACGGCGAACGCTGCGGAAATGGCCTGCACGCTCATCCTACGGACCACACCCGAATGAGTTTGCGGGCTTGATCGGCTGACAGATACCGGAAAGACAGCGGCTTCTTCAGGATGGCAGAGCCCATGTTATAGGCCCGGCTCCTCGCCTTGTATGGCGGGCCGCCGATAGACCGGTGTATGTCTTCCACCAGGGCGTTAAACAGCCCCAGCGCCTCCACGCGAAGGTCATGGGTTTCACGGTGAGCCGGGCGCCCGTTGACTTCCATTGTCGGAGTAGCGGCGGCAAAGGCCCCGCATTCACACTTCCAGCCCGGCCCGTCGTCTCCTACCTGAAAAAATGGCCGCTTGCCGCACTCGCAGCATCGCTTCGGCTTGTAGTTTGGAGGCGGGGAAAGTATGGTCTCGGCGTTCATCGGCGTTTGTTCCTTTAGCCGGTGGTCAGCGGGCAGGTTGAGCGGTTGGACGCTCCCTGCCCGACGTGTCTAACTCATTTCGATGTTCTGTCCAATGCGTCGCTCATGCACTCGTATGCCATGAATGACGGTCGTATGGTCGCGGTTCAGAAACCGCCCGATCTGGGGAAGAGACCAGCGACCCTGCTGATACATTCGCCACATCGCCTCTTGGCGTGCGTGTGCCAATCCAGCATCCCGGCGAACGCCTTTCAATTCAGAAATTGAAATGCGCCTTTCCGCCGCAACCTGTGCCGCAATCTCTGCCATCGTCGGATCAGTGCGGATCATGCCTTTCCAGAGGCTCAACACCGCGCCCATCACTGGCGACCATAGCCGATGACATACAGGCGAGCTTTGCAGGCGCGAACCGTTCGCCCAAGCTCATCAGCCATCCGTTTATAGGGCCAGCCAAGCCGATACATTTCGACTAACCGTTCGTCCTGATCGGACCACCGCTTTAGGTGCATGATCGGGCCAATGGTCTGAGGCGTGACAGTCACCGGCTGAACGTGCAACCGGTCCACCATCTCAGTGAACCCCGCAAACGTCGCCAGAACGTCGGGGGCGTCAACAGGTCGGAAGTTGTCAGGCATATCTGCGAATGCTCCTGTAAAGCTGCTTTCCGGTGACGGCGGGGGCGGAGAACGCTAGCGCATGGTGTTTGCCGCAGTAGGTCGCATCGCTTGACCGCTGGCCGCACATAACCAGATCAGCCCCCGAGCCCGTCAGCGGCCATCTACAGGCCCCACGGGCAGGGATGGTCAGGATAGTGCAGCCCTTGATGTTCGGGTCAGCAGGCTCGCACACAATCCGCGCCGGGGCCTTGCTCTGACCCAGCTCGCGCTTGCGCTTTGCGGAAGCCGCCCCGGCTCCGCTTGCCCCCGTGAACGAAGGCAGCGAAAATGACCGGGCGTCAACGATGGTGATCTTCAGCGTGCGCGTGCGGGACAGGACCTGGTTATAGGTCAGCCCCAGCGTGTCAGCCATTTGCTGGCGGTTGAGCTTGTTTTTCGCCATCTCGATCAGCTTGGCGTCCATGTCTGGGGACCATTTCACGCTGTCTCGCATGGGGATGGACGGGCCTTCGCGCATGCCGCTCATTCCCATGCGATGCACAACCCCAATGATTGAATTGCGACTGACGCCGTATTGGCGCCCGATGATCGTTGCCGAATGTCCCTGCATCCAGAGTTTGGCGATGTCGGCGCGCTTCTCGTCGGTCCAAATTGTCATTGTCCGAACTTCCTTGATGGTATGGGCCGCGACCCCTTGGGGAACGGGCGGGATTTCATGCGGGAGGGCTTGCGGGCGTCAGGGTCAGACTTGGCAATGATGCGCTTGACCTTGGCCCTGACAGTGGCGTCCTTCGCGGTCTTTTGCTTGTTGCAAGGGTCGCAAAGGAACTTCAGCAGATGATCCTCGTCAGAGCCTCCGAGCCATAACTGCGTCGGGTGGTCGATAACCGTTCCTTCCATGGGGACCTTGACCCCGCAAACACACCGGCCATTGCAGGCGATGTAAATGCGGAGCCGCCTTGCCCTGGTCATGGAACGGCGAGGGGTTGGGCCTACAGGCTCACGCTGCATCGGCGGAAAACAGATCGTTTGGTTTCGAGCGCGGGCCAGCGAGAGCGATGTTCTTGACCGCCTGCTTGAAATAGGACGGCTTCAATTCGATGCCGATGCCCTTGCGGCCCATCTCAACCGCCGCAAAAACCTCCGAACCGATACCGAGAAACGGCGTCAGCACCACGTCGCCCGGATTGCTCCACAGGTCGATACACCGCTCGATCACGTCCAGCTGCAGCGGGGAAATGTGCTGCTCGTCTTTCTGGTCGCGACCCCCGCGATATTGAAGGGTGCGGGTCTGGTCGATATCCATCCAGACGGGCGAGGCGTAACGCTGCCATACCAGGATGGAAACCCACTGCTCGAATGGCCACGGCGTGCGGCCTTCGGAAATGGTCTGCGATGCGTGGCGGTCATAGGCTTCCCGCGAAACGTCGATACCCGCCGCCGTTCTGGCATCCGCCCACGACATTTGATCCGGGTCAGGCTTGGCGCCAATCCACTGCGCCAACATGCCTTGCACCGCTTCCTCATTGTCGCCCTTCTTGCGGAACGTCACCACGTAGTCGGCCAGACCCTGCCCGCTGATAGAACTATCCTTCGTCAGTTGCTTGTGCAGCAGCCGAATGGATTTGGTTCGCTGTTGCGCGACCACGGGGTCTTTCCAGATGCAGACCTCGCTATGGAAAATCCACCCGGCGTCCTCGTATGCCCGGATGATCTCCCCGCGAAAGTCCCGCATCCCGATATGGCCGTGGCGTGTCTTGCTCATCGGGAGTTGCATACAGTGGACGGAATGGAGCCTGCCCGGCTTGGTGACGCGGAGCAATTCCTGAATGAGAAAGGCGTAATGTTCCCAGAACGCCGCGCCGTCATTGTTGGAAATGTCGCGGTCGTAGTTGCTGAACTTGTAGAGGCCTTCGAACGGCGGGGAGTGAACGCCAAAGTGGATGCTGTCAGCCGGGATGGCGCGGATGACCTCGCAGCTATCCCCTTGGTAGATGGCGTATTGATCGGTCACGACCTGATCGACGGCCTTGATGTTGCGAATCTGTTTCATGCGGCATTCTCCAACCACGAGGGCAATTTTACGGACTGTTGCGGATTGTAGTCTGGACGATCCCGAACCTGACCGCGAACGGCTTTCGTCGAAAGGTCGGCCATGTGCAGGACCATCGCTGCCGCCATGCGGTCAGCGTCGGCTTCCTTGCGCTTGAGATTGGCGACCACGGCGCCTTCCGTCTCAGCGGCGATAAAGTGGACCGTCACGGGCTTCGTCTGGCCGAAGCGCCAGAACCGCCGAACGGCCTGATAGACCTGCTCGAAGCTGTCATTGAGCCCGACGAAAATGGTTTTATGGCAGTGCTGCCAATTGCAGCCGTGGCCAAACATCGAAGGCTTACAAATTAGCACCGGCGCATCGCCAGCGAGCCACTTCATGTGAAGCGCCTCCTTCTCGTCCTCGCTATGGCTTCCGTCTATCGAAATAGCGAGGCCGCCAAGGGCAGCCTTAATCGCCGCTTGCTCGCTGTTCAGGTTGCACCATATCACCCATGCGTCGTTGTTCGGCGTCACGGATGTATTCAGCGGCTCTGTCGAGGCGGTCTGGATTGTCGCGGAACTTTCCGATGCCAATGTTACAGTTGCTGCAGAGAAGCCCCCGGACAAATCCGGTTGTGTGGCAGTGGTCAACGTGGAGCCGACGGCCTCGACGGTCTCCTTCTGAGCTTCCGCAAATTGAACACCCGCCGCCTTGCTTGGCGAGGATATCGGCGTAGTCGTCGGCGCTAATGCCAAACGCGGACTTGAGGCGGCTGTTTCGCTTGGCGTCTTTGCACCCGTCGCGAACGGCAATTTTGACGCGCTCTCGATACTCGGCATCTGATGCGTATCTCTGTCGCCGGTTTTCGTTGTATTCAGCCTGCTTTTCCGGGCTTCGGCGCGACCATTTTTCCCGGTTCGCGACGTAGTAGGCTCGCATGTATTCGCGGTTTTCATCAGGGCTTCGTTTTCCGCGAGCCTGCTGCTCCGCATACTTTGCAGCATATTCTGGATCAGCCGCGCATCGGGCTTCCCGGTTTTCCTGATACTGTCGTTTCCATCGGGACTTTTGCATTCTGGATATTTAGCACAAAGATCGCTCATAACAACGCTAACCGCGCTCAACACCCGATCGTCCACAGTGGCCCGACGCGCCGCGAGACGCTCTTGCATGGTCGCGGCCTGGATCGGAAACAGAAGGCCGGTTTCCATGCTGGGCGCGTATTCGACGCCGACCGTGTGCTGTAGCGTCTCCAATGGAGGAAGATCATAACCGGCGTTCGGATAGCCAAGGTCGGACGGCTTGCGAAGCATGACCGACCATGACGCCATCCACTTCCAGAACTCGTCTTCGGCGTGGCCCTTGAGCCGCCACTTCTGGGTGTCTCCGCCGTCGTGGACGAAGAACGTCGCCAGCATGTCGGTATAGGACATAACCCCCAGGAACTCGGCGTGATTGCCTAGCTCCATGAAGTCGTTCGGCGCCGGGGTGGCGGTCGCGGCGAGGCGGAACGGGATTTGCGCGCATTGCTCGATGAGCCGGGTGCGGTAGTGGCCGTCCACTGACTTGAGAATGCTGCTCTCGTCCAGAATGACGCCGCCAAACTCCGACAGATCGAAATGCTCGATCTTCTGATAGTTGGTGATGTTGATGCCGGGCCGAACGTCGCCAGCTTCCCGAACGTGATGTGCGACAATGCCGAACTTGTCCGCCTCGCGCACGAGCTGGGCAGAGACGGCGAGCGGAGCAAGGTGCAGAATGTTCCGGCCCGTGTGGCGGCTAACCGCGTCAGCCCATGCCAGTTCCATCAGGCTCTTGCCAAGGCCGGTCCCGGCGAACAACGCCGCCCGACCGCGCCGCAGAGCCCATGCCGTGATATCCTTCTGGAAAGGAAACATCATCGCCGGCAGATCGGGAAGGTCCGTCAGGCCCGTGTGCGGGTCAGTGATGGCCTTGCGGGCGAGGAACTCCTCATAAGGGCTCATGCCTTTTTCCTCAAACCCGCGTGCATATAGTCGGTGCGTTCAGCCATGATGTGCCTGACGGGTTGATGCTTGGCGCGAGCCGCCTCGATGCGGCGTTCAAACCCGGCGAGGGTTTCTTCGTGCTGGCGTTCAGCGGCCTTGCGGGCCTTCGCCGCCTTCAGTTTCCGTAGCAATCCGAACATGTGTCTTCCTTTCTCTAGCGTTAGTGCCGGTCTTCCTGACCTTGAGCCGGCAGGAAGTCCCCGCGATCCGCTCCCGGCTTGTGAATCCATCAGGTCAGGCTTTTCAGAGGCGACCGGCTATCCTCTGCGAAAGGAATGAGCGGCGGGGATAATTCCCCGGAGGCGGGGGCTAATACGCTCCGGGGCTCCCCATGATCGGTTATTGCCGTTTCCGTTACCGGACAGGCCGACCGTGGGGAAATGTGGTGGCATCATTGCGTGACCGCCTCCGTGGCGACCAACGCTGCCAGCTTGGCCTTGCGAGGATACCTCAGCATAAGGTCAGGCCATGCAGAACGCGGAATGGCGTTTCGGGAGCGCCAGGTAGCGACAACACCCGGCGCAACGCCGATCTTTGCCGCTACTTCGGTGTAGCTTCCCAGTTCATCGAGGAGTGATTTTGCAAGCCGAACGGGAGCTGACCCATCGGCGCCGCGCGACTCACCAATTGCCGCTGGCAACAGCGTTAGGTCAAAACTGTTTTGCTGAATGGCAAGAATAACGCTGTCAATTTCCGGGTCTGGCAAAAACCACTCGCCGTGACACCGAACCCGCGCAAAGAGAGCGTGAAACCGACGTTCATATTCGCCCCAACCATGCGCGACCGCTGCAATAGTAAGGCGAACTGGCGACCCGCCGTTAAGGCTCGAAAGCCGCTTTTCGGGGTTAGAAGACCGCCCGATTTTGACGTGCCCAGAACCGTCAGCAGCTCGAATAAAATACAGATGAGCGGAAGACTGCATCATCCACCCCTCGCCTTCAGCGCCTTATCCACTTTGTCCAGGCTCGCCACGTTCGGCGTCGTCCCGTTCATCCATGCAGACCAAGTGCTAGGGTGCAAATCGGCTTCGTCCATGAGACGTCCGATCCGCACGCGAACAGCTCTTGCGCGGCGGTAAAGGTCCATAACTTGTGGGTGCGGTTCGTTCATACCCCACCAATAGCACGCCAATCTGTTTAGTCAAACCCGAAATAATTCGCTTGACGGGCGTGGCGGCGGGGCGTCTTATGGTGAGACAGAAACGAACCCGCCGGGGAGCCACATGGCATACATCGATCCATATTCCGCAGAAGGCCGCGCCTTCCTCGCCGACTACATGGCGGACGGCTCTCCCATCGAAGACGCCATCCACGATGAGCTTTTCACCTGCGGCATCTGTGAAGGCCACTTCACCGACTGGACGCACGACGGTGACGATCAGGCTCTCGACTGCTGGGCTTGCAAGTCCTGCATTGGCGATGAGCGTTACAGCACCATCACGCGGAGCTGGTCGATATGAGCGCGCGCCCGTTCAACGACGGCATCCGTGTTCTGTGGGCTTCTGGCGGCGACCCTGTTTTCCGCGACCACACCGGGGCCAAGGCCTTCATCTCCATGCCGACCCTCTACCGGGTTCGCAAGGCCCTCTACAGCCTCGCCATCAACGCAACAGGCCGCGAGCGTGACGCGCTCTGCGTGGTCTGGGCAGAGGCTGACGTTTCCTACCGTGACGCGCTGGCATGGCGTCAGCAGTCGCGGGGTATCTACCTCGTTCAGGGTGATGCTGCATGACCCCGCTCGCCCTCGCCCGCTTTGCGCTGGCCGCCCTGATCTGGTGCGTCGCGCTGCCGCTTGCCCTCATCGTCTGCGTCGGAGGTTAGCCCGTGTTCGAGACCATCATCCTCATCATCGGCCTTGCCGCCATGTTCTGCGGGCGGGCGGCTATCGAGTGGCACTACAGGGGGAAGAAATGAGCGCACATCTGAAACACACGCCGGGGCCTTGGGTCATTCGCGAGGGCGCGAACAGCCATGTCTTTGACGGGAGGCTTTCCCCCACATCCGACGAAGATGCGACGATTGCGTTCGTTGATCTCGACACGCCAGACGCCCGCCTGATAGCCGCCGCTCCTGATCTGGCGGAGGCGCTGCGGGAAATCGAGGACGTGCTGGCAAACATGGGCCGGGACGCTGACCACGACGGCCTTGCAGATCTTGCCCGCGCCGCTCTCGCCAAGGCGCACGGCCAATGACCGAAGACGAAGCGAAGGCGAAGTGGTGTCCGTTCGCGAGGGTGGAAGGCGATGGCCGGAACATGGAAGTGGTAAATGGCTACACGGTTCCCGCCGTCTTCTGCATCGGCTCTGCCTGCATGGCTTGGCGGCTGGGCGCGAGGCAGCTTTTCCGCAACTCTGCTACTGGCGCACTGACCGAACGGGACCTCACCGGCAATGGTCAGTGGGTTTACGTTGACGGTTTCTGCGGCCTCGCGGGGGCTCCCCAATGACCCGCGACTGAACCCCCACCGACGCCGCCGATGCGGCTTACGACGCCCGCGAGCGTAAGGCTGCTGTCCGCGCGCCATACCCCTTCTGCCGCACCCCCAAGGACTGCGCTGGCAAGGGCTACTGCCCCAAGGAGTTCGCCTGCAATGACTGACGCCCCCGACTTTGCCGTCCTGACCGCCGCCCGCGTGACCGTCCGCACCTTCGCTGACCGCCGGGCCGCTCTGGACTTCGCAGATGCCAACGTCGCGGCCTTTGGAACGCTGACCGTCGTCCGCATCGAGCGGATCGTTCGGACCACCCGGCTTCGGACGGTTCGCTATCAGCCCAAGCCCGATGACCTGGCTATCCCGGCGATGCCCGCTTAGCCCCGACAAATTCAAGGATGAATGAAATGACCGAACTTGCACTGATCTGGGACGGCGACCGCGCCCCGCTGGCGAAGGCTTTAGTGGCCGCGCAACTTTCGACTGAGGCAATCAAGAAAGCCCGCACCAACAACGCATTCGGGGCCAACAAATACGCAGACCTCGCCGCCGTGGTCGAGGCTGTCGTTCCGGCCCTGAACAACGCTGGCGTCAGCGCGCTTCAGTTTCCGTCCTTCGACGGAGCGATGGTCGCCGTTCAGACCACGCTACTGCACGAAAGCGGTTCGTCGGTCACATCAACGCTGCATCTTCGCCCGTCGAAACTGGACCCGCAAGGGGTGGGCTCTGCGATCACGTATGCGCGGCGCTATGCGCTGTTGGCGATGACCGGCGCGGCTCCCGAGGATGACGACGGGAACGCCGCCAGCGGCCCGCGTGAGACCGCGCCACAGCGCGAGCCCGCCAAGCCCGCCACGCCGACCCTGGCAGAACGCGCCAACCGTTTCGAAGCCACCCTCCGCGCCAAGCAAGGCGATGCAGATGCCGTGCAGAAGGTCTGGGACTCCGGTTCCGCCCTTTGCGCCGATCTGGACGACAAGGCGCCTGAACGCCTCGCCGAGCTGGAAACCCTGCTGAAGATGCTCCTCGCCACGCCTGAACAGATGGCCGCCGAATGAGTGCGCCGACTTACAGCCTTGAGCGCGCCACAGCCGCCGCTAAGTCCCTCGCCGATGCCATGCGGACGGATGATGACGACCTGATCGCCGACATGATCGAAGGCGAGACGGACGCAATGGAGGGGGTGTCGCGTGTCCTGCGCTGGATCAGCGAGCGCAACGCATACATCGCCGCCCTCAAGACGGTAGAGGCTGACATGGCCGAGCGCCGCAAGCGGTTTGAGGAGGGTGTCGATACCGCCCGCGCCGCACTGGCGACGTTTATGGACACCGTAGGGCTTTCCAAGATCGAGCGCCCGGAGGCGACGATCAGCCTTCGCCCGGCGAGCCCTTCTGTTGCCTATGCCGCCGACTTCGACCCCGAACGGCTCCCCGAGGAATTGCGCCGCTGGAAGTGCGAGGCAGACCGACCCGCCGTGAAAGCCGCCCTTGAGGCTGGCGAGGAGGTCCCCGGCGCCACGCTGAACAATGGCGGGACGGTGTTGACGGTGAGGACCAAGTGAGCCGCCGCGCTTTCATCATCCACAAGTCCAACCGCGCTGCGATCTTGCAAGAGGTCCAGAACGCGCCAGACGGCTACCGCGTTGAGATTGCCGAGCGGCTCCGCACGGATTCTCAAAACCGCGCCCAATGGCCCCTCTTGTCAAAGCTCGCGTCCGGCCTGACGTGGCACGGCCTGACGCTATCCGAAGACGACTGGAAAGACCTGCTCACCGCCAGCTTTCGCAAGGAGGCCCGCGTGGTCCCCAACCTTGAAGGCAACGGGTTCGTGGCGCTGGGGATGCGGACCAGCAACATGAGCGTGCCGGAGTTCTCCGATTACCTGGAGTTCATTCACGCCTTCGCCGCCCGTGAAGGCGTGGACCTCTCGCGGGAGGACGCAGCGTGAAGCCGAGACTGTTGGACCTGTTCTGCTGTGCCGGCGGGGCTGGCATGGGCTATGCGCGGGCCGGGTTTGAGGTCACGGGCGTCGATATCGTCCCGCGCCCACGCTACCCGTTCGCGTTCGTTCAGGCCGACGTGATGACGCTTGATCCTGAATGGGTCGCCAGCTTCGACGCCATCCACGCGAGCCCGCCCTGTCAGGCGCACAGCGCCATGAAGTCCATGCACAACGCGAAGGTTCACCCCGATCTGGTCGCGCCGACGCGGGCGCTTCTCAACGCCAGCGGCAGGCCATGGATCATGGAGAACGTCCCCGGCGCTCCGATGCAAAACCCGGTCATGCTCTGCGGAACGATGTTTGGGCTTGGCGCGGAAGATGCCGAGTTGCGCCGCCACCGCCTGTTTGAAATGAGCCACCCGCCGACGCTAACCCCGCAATGCGAACACCGCCGGCCGCGCGTCATCGGCGTTTACGGAGGCCACGGCAGGGACCGGAGGCGGACCCATAACACGCAGGATTTTAGCACGGCGGCCCGTGCGGAGGCGATGGGTATTGACTGGATGACGGGCGCCGAACTCTCGCAGGCCATTCCCCCGGCCTACACCGAATGGCTAGGCCGCCATCTCATCGCGCACCTTGAGTTGGAGGACGCAGCGTGAAGCCCCTCACCGCCGCCAGCTACCGGTTCGCAGCCGGGGCTCATCGTCACGCTGCGGAAGTGTTCAGAGCCTCACCATCGCAAGCGCAGAGAGCCTTCGCGCCTGTTCTCGATACCTGGGCCGCCAACGCTGACGCCAGAGCCGACCACGCTGAACGGTTGGCGCAACCTGATCTGTTTGGAGAGAGAGAATGAGCGCGCCCATCAAGATCGCGATCTACACCACGACGGATGACGTCGCCCCGGCTGAACGCTTCGTCGGCTATTTCTACTGGCCGCAGGGCTTAGTCTCAAACGTCGTTTTCCGGGGCGACGATGCCGACGCCTTAAGAGCGAAAATCGCCGAGTTTGCTGAGGCGCAGATGGCGCGAGAAGACAACCTCGCTGCCCAGCGTGCGGAGGCATCTCAGAAGCGCGTTGCCGCCTTGGCCGCTGCACGAGCGAAGAAGTCCGCCGCCGCATGACCCCTCGCCAGACCCTATCCCTAGCAATCTGCATCGCTGCGCTAGGCGGTGCGATCTATCTCGTTATGTGGAGCAAGTGATGACGGAAGAAGCGGCCAAGGCCCCGGCCCAACGACTAGAGCAACTGGTCGGCCTGCGGGTGATGAACTTCGTCCCGCACCTGGACCTCCGGCACCCCATAGACACAGACGCAAACGGCTGCATGTTCGGGCTCGATGGCGTCGTTTACATGGCCTTCGAGGACCCCAGCGACGGATACCGCAGCCATTGCGGCCCGCTGCTGTCCTACATCGGCGAGCCGTATCAGATGGGCGGGAGCCTTTGGCCTGATCACCTCACGCTGAAAGTCCTGTGTTCGATGGAGGGCGACGGCGGGAACATTCTCACCATGCGGGCGGTCGAATCCGGCGCGGTCGTGTTCGAGGTCGGAACCGACAACTCGTATGACTACTACCCCTCGTTCGTCATGCGCTGGACGCCGCCCGCCTAGCCATCCCCACGGGGCGCGAGTTTACGCGCATCGCCGCTCTTCCAGCTACCGATTATCACAAAGGAGCCCAACATGACTGACCTGAACAATCTGGCGGACCTGATCAAGAGCCTTGAGCCGTTTGAAGACAAGCGCGCAGGGAGCCTCCGCGTCGGCGTCGATGAGGTCCGTCAAATCCTCTCCGCTCTCCGTTCAGCAGGGAAGATGCGGGAGGCGCTGGACGCGATACGCCTCCGGTTCGATCCTCCTTACAGCGCCGACATTGCAGCGGAGATGATCCGCATCGCTTCCGCCGCTCTCAAGACGGAGGGGGAGTGATGGGCGGGAACCCGCTGAACGACCTGCGACCCGACCTGCTGGCAAAGCTGGCGAGCATCGCAGTCCACGCCGAGGAATACCTGTCACCGCACGGCCATCCGCTCGACCGGGACGCGCTCGCCAGTCTGTTGGCGGACCCGCAAGTCCGGGCGTGGACTGACGACATGGTGAAGCTCTCGCTCGCCCCGCGCATGAGGAACCCGCGCCAATGACCACCATGACCGAATACCTGGCCGCGCGAGAGCGGGTGGAGGACGCGACGGACTGTTCCGGCGCCGCGCGGGAAGATCACGAGATGGTGGCGGTGTCGGTCGGTGATCTTCTCCGCATCCTCGCCGGGCCTCCGGTAAGCAGGGAGGATGCGAAGTCGGCGCTCCAAGCATCCCGAGGCTGGCCGATTGATCTTCATCCCGGGCCGGCAGCCGACGCCATCGCCGCCCTTTATCGAGGAGAGACGAAGTGACGGGTTCAGATCAACCCCGGCCCGTGTCGGACAAGGCCAACCACGACTGCCTCGCCAAGCGCCGAGCCGGAGAGCCCATGTTCATCCTGCTGGGCCGAGACCCTGACGCCCACAACATTGTTCGGCTTTGGGCCGAACGGCGCTTAGCGGCAGGTGGCGATCCAGAACACTGTGCGCTGGCGATGGATACAGCGCGGGCCATGAAAGCCTACGCCGAGGACCCGGCCAACCGGCCTGCTACTGCCCCCGCAGCGGCGGACTACGCAGACGCCAGCCAAGTCCCCGGGAGCGCGAAAGACCAATGACCAAGGGAGACGCCGTAATGGGTGATCGGGAACTGATTGCAAGCGCGCGAGATTGTGTGGAAAGGCGGTGGGAAGTTTGGGCCGAAACCCTCTCCCTCGCCGACCGTCTCGAAGCCCTCACAACGTCCGATGAAGACGTGCGCGACAACCTGGCCGACGCATGGCCGGAAGACCGTGAGGCTGTTCTAGCAGGCGACCCCGCGTCTTACGTCCTCGCGCTGACCAGAGAGCGGGACGAATGGATACTGGAAGCAGAGCAACTTCGGTCACAGGTCCGGCGTCTCGAAGCCCTGTCTCAACCCTCCCTAGAGGAAGGTTTGGGGGTATCCCGGGACCACGGCCTGACGGTCTGCGCTGCACTGGAGCAGGCGTCTTATCGTCTTGATGCGTTGCGGGCGGAACTATCCAACGCAGAGAGCGACCTGCGATCCGGCGAGCCGCGCGCGTTCTGTCGGGGTCAGCAAGACGGGCTTCTCAAGGCTGCCAATCACCTGCTGGCGACCGTGGACGCCCTGCCCTCCAGTGCAAAACCGACCGCCAGTGACAAATCCCGGGATGCCAAACAGCCTTCTACCCATCAACCCTCCCCCGCCAATCAAGACGCCGACTTGATCGAGGCGCTGCGCGCGGGAGTGATCTGGACAGACCGTGGCCCGAACCGTGGGCCGGACGAGATCGACGAGGAGGCGACCGACCTGCTCATGCGCCGCGCCGGTGATCGCCTAGAGACCCTATCCAGTGCCTCCCCCGCCAATCAAGGTGAGGCGGTGGCTTGGCTTAAGGAGTGGGGCTGGGCCGAAGATGGGCGCAAGTGCCGTCGCGTCGATCTTTACGACTGGACCGAACCGTGGATGGTCGATCTGGATGTGGTCGTCACCCCGCTCTACACCTCCCCCGCCCTCGCAGAGCCTGATGGGTGGGTGATGGTGCCGAGGAAAGCCCTGCCAGCCATGATGGAGCGGGCGGCGTTCAACCTGTGCGCCGAGTATGGCGTCGACTTCGTTAGGCCGCTCGGGAAGTTTGCCGAGGATGCTTACGAGGAACTTGTTGCCGCCGCCTCCGCCCTCCCTCCCCCTCCAGAGGAGACGAAATGACCGACTACACCGACATCATCGCCAGGCTGGAAGCTGCGACGGGGCCGGATGTTGATCTGAACGCGGCCATCTTGCTCGCGCTTGGCTGGACGACCCGTGAGGGTATCGCCTACGACCCGCGCGGCAACCGGGCGCCGACCATCCCCGACCTCGTGGGCTCCCTAGACGCCGCTCTCGCTCTGGTCGGGGAGAAGCTGCCGGGGCGTGAGGCGGAGATTCTGGCGCTGGCGCTCAAGGCCATGCCGGGCACGCTGTTCAAAGACCGCGACTGGAACTTCGTCTCCCGGCTCTGCAAGCAAGTCCTTCTCGCCCTGTTCCGCGCACTCAATCACGAGGAGACGTAGCTGTGAGCAGGGCTGTCCTAACCATCACCTAGACCTCGTTCAACGAGACGGCGGATGGCTTCGGGCTTGCCGGGGGAGTCAGGTTGGCATTCGACCCATGCGTCAATCCTGGCATCGAGCGCGGGCGGAACCCGGACGGTGTAGGCGGTCGAATTAACGACGGGCCGTCCGGGTTTTCTGGCGTTATCAATTGACTTCGACGGCATGGGTTGATAGTGTCAGAAATCGAAGCGAGGAGCAAGCGCAATGGCAAAGCTGCCCGACCTGTTATCCGTCCACGGCGCTCTCTCGACGCTTGTTTATGCGGTGAGCGAGACGCTGAAACCCATGATGGTCGATGTGTCGGCGCGCTGGCGCAACGGAACATATCTGTCCGTTGAAATCGAGTGCCGCGAGCGGAACAAGCAGAAGGTCATCGACCGCCTGTCACATGGCGCGCTGGTCGGCGAATACGACTATCGGTTCAGCCTGTCCTATTTGACGATGCCCGCTGATCCCGACGATTGGGTCACGGTCACGGCTTATCCAGACATGCACCACGACGTCAGGATCAAGAAGGCCAAGGCCGCAGCCTAACCCTCACCACCTACCCGGAGGAAGATAGATGAGCTACGACGTGTCAATTGGCAAAGAGTCGTTCAATTACACGTTCAACGTCGCGCCGCTCTTCTATGACCACATTCCCGCACAGGACAGCCGGGGCGGTCTGCACGAACTGGACGGCAAAACCGGGAAGCAGGCGGCGGCTATTATCGGCGCGGCGTTCGAGCGCATCGACCAGACCCGCCTCAGAGAATACGCCACCGGCGCCAACAGTGACGCGACATTTTGCGCCAAATACGACGCGCCCAACGGCTGGGGCAGCACGGTCGGCGGCCTGATATTCCTCGGCAAGATCATGGCCGCGTGTGCGGAAAATCCGCGCTGCCGCGTTAGCGTTCACGCCTAGCCCCAGACATGCAAAAGCCCCCCGCCAGTTAAGGCGAGGGGCCAAGGTTCCAAACACATCAATTCGGGGCTATCGTGGCGCCCGACTGACACTAGGAGGCGATATGGGCGTTCACGGTCTTCCTCGGCATATCTGCCCCTACTGCCTGAAGCGGTTTGAAACGCGGCAGGGGGTGAAGGCTCACCAAAAGTCTACCCGCCATCGGGTGAGCGATCAACGCGAGGGCGCCGAACAGGAGCGCGCATTGCGTCATCACGACCACGAGCGCCGGGATCAGATCAAGCGCGAGCGGATGGCCGCCGCCAACCCTGTATTGAGGGGCGAATGACCGCCATCGCGTCGGTCACGGCAATGGGCGAAGCGTTCGCCCGCGCCCTCGCCGCCCGAAAGATCGACGTCAAAGAGGTTCCCAAGGCGAGCGACTCCGACGCGCGGGAAATCTTCACGGACGTGCGCTGGGCTGAAACGGACGGGCGCCCCCATTGCATCTACTGCTTTGCCGAGCGGCCTTATGTCGTTTCGTCTCGACCTGGATGGTTCCGGTGTCGGTTCAACAAATGCCACCGGCACTTTTCGCTTACGTCAAAGACGGTCTTCGCCTCGCACAAAATGCCGCTTCAAGGCTGTCTTGTCGCTCTGGGGTCGGTCGTAGATGACGCGGGCCTGCGGGCTGTCCAGTTGGCGGAGGCGACGGGGACGACTTATCGCGCCGCGTGGGTTTTAGGGAAGAAGCTGGGCCTCTACACCCGCGAGGAACGCCCGCGTGGCGAAGTCCTAAGTTATCCCTATCGCGCCACGCCGCTCAATGGCGACGACTACAACCTGCTTATGGAGATCAACGCAGCGGTTTCCCGTGGCTTCCCGCCCGAGATGCGCGAGGACGTTTGCCAAGAGGCCGCGCTTGCTATCCTCTGCGGAGACTTCGCCAAAACGGACGTGGCGGGGGCCGTCAGGGCCGCCAAGGCGAAATACAACCGGATGTTCCGAGGCAAGTTTGGGGACTACTCGCTGGACGCGCCGCTATCGGACGGCAGCAACACGACCTTCCTCGATATGATCGACTCCGAACGCGAGCATTGGTAATATTTGTCACCGGATTTGATGATGAACCTCATCCAACTAAAAACCGCCCCCGAAGGCTACCCGGTGCAGCCGATCAGCGCGGCCTTCACCTCGTTCTTGTAGGCTTCGCGCTGCTCCCTTCCGATGAGGAGGAGCCTAACCTTTTCGAATATTCCCGGCGCAGCATCGAGCGCGGCCTTTGAATCCGAATAGGCGGGCTCTTCGGGAATGGTGACGGCGCAACGAACGGCGATTGGAACTTCCACAATCTTGGTCACGATGCGCAGCTCTGGGTCGGTCGTGGCGCACCCGGCGAGGATGAG
>Ga0181351_1000023_pt1 | contig 44698 bp, 52 predicted proteins | sample Su13VDMM15SD_FD_170485 | JGI IMG/M metagenome (GOLD analysis project Ga0181351, IMG submission 170485) | Freshwater viral communities from Lake Michigan, USA - Su13.VD.MM15.S.D | ecosystem: Environmental > Aquatic > Freshwater > Lake | place: USA: Michigan | collected 2013-07-16 | reverse complement strand
GCACGCCGCCCCCAACATGATGCAGATACAGGACGCGGTCGACGTGGCCAAGGCGGTGAAGGCCTGGGGCGGTGCCGACGTGATCATCGTCGACACCTTTGCCCAGGTCATGCCGGGCGGCAACGAGAACGCCGGCGATGACGTTGGCAAGGCGCTCACCCACTGCAAGCGCATCCACGAGTCGACCGGCGCCATGATCGTGCTGATCCACCACGCGGGCAAGGACGCCAGCAAAGGGGCCCGGGGCTGGTCGGGGTTGCGCGCCGCCGCTGACGCCGAGCTCGAGGTGGCGCGCGAGGCCGCCGGCCGCACGCTGCGCTTGACCAAGAGCAAGGACGGCGAGGACGGCATGGTGTGGGGGTTCGACCTCGAGGTGGTGAAGGTGGGAGTCGATGAGGACCTCGACCCGATCACGAGCTGCGTGGTGATCGAGGCCGCGGTGCCGGTCGGTGGCATCGCCAGCCGCAAACTCGGGCCGGTGGAGACGGTGGTCAACGCCGTGATCCAGGAATACGCGATCGCCCAGACCAGTGGCATCGAGGTCGGTCCAGTCATCGCGGAGGCCGTCAAACGGATGGACGCACCGGCCGATGGCAAGCGCGATTCACGCAAGCAAAGGGTCCGCCGGGCGCTGGAAGCGCTCACGGTTGGGGACGAGGCGCCCTACTGGTTGGGCGACGATGGCTGCATTGCGATCTGCTGAACATGCAGAACTTTGCGCATTCCCAACTGCAACGTGCAACGCGAGTGCAACGTTGCACCGTGTTGCAGTGTTGCGCAGCGACGAAAACTGCAACGCAACGCAACGTGTGTATAGGACACGTTGCATGTGTTGCACGTTGCGGGGGTAAAACGTTGTCGAATCTGCAATCTTTTACGTGAAAGGGCTGGTCATGCAGAAACTGGTTGAATTCAACGAAGGTGGCCGCCGGATCGGCCAGGAGCACCCGGGCGCGAAGCTGACGGACGCTGAGGTCGCGGTGATGCTGGACTTGAGGGATGAGGGTTACAGCTACGCCTGGCTGGCCGCGAAGTTCGACGTCAGCAAGTCCTGCGCACGCTGGATCTGCACCGGGCGCAACCGCAACCAGTCGGCAGCACGGGCGGTGCGCGTGTCCGTGTCTGGTTGATTTAGCAGGAAGATAAAACCATGGCACGACCAACAAAATACGACCCAGCGTTCTGCACCACCGTGGTGGAGCTTGGCGCACTTGGAAAAAGCAAAGCGCAGATGGCAGCCGCCCTGGGCTGTGACCGCGCCAGCATCAACCGCTGGTGTGATGAGCACGAAGAGTTTTGCATCGCCATCGCGCGCGCAAGGGACCTGGCCATGGCCTGGTGGGAGGATCAGGGGCAGACCGGCATGTGGCAGAGCCCAGAGGGCGAGAAGCTCAACCCACAGCTGTGGTCGCGCTCGATGGCGGCACGCTTCCCGGACGACTACCGCGAGAACAACAAGGTGGAGCTCACCGGCGCCAACGGCGGCCCCCTGCAGACCCAAGTGGTGATCGCCACTGGGGTGCCGGTGGTGGGTGACTACACCGACCTGGCCTGATGGCCACGATCGACCTGGGCTACCGGCCCCGCGAGTGGCAGCGTCAGTGCCACCTGAGTCGCAAGCGCTTCACGGTGCTGGCGCTGCATCGGCGGGCCGGCAAGACGGAGCTCGCGCTGCGCCAGTTGCTCGACAGCGCGCTGCGCTGCCCGCTCGAGCTGAGCCTGTTCTTCTACGTCGCACCGCTCCTCAAGCAGGCCAAGGCGATCGCCTGGGCGCGCCTGAAGCAGATCGTCGCACCGCTGGTGATGTACAACCTGGCCGAGATCAACGAGAGCGAGCTCTGGGTGCGCCTCAAAAGCAACGGCGCGATCATCCGCATGTACGGCGCCGACAACCCCGAGGCCATGCGCGGCGTGCGCCTGGACGGGGTGGTGCTCGACGAGGTGGCCGACATCAAGCCCGAGACCTGGCGCGAGGTGCTGCAGCCGGCGCTCGCTGACCGCTTAGGCTGGGCGCTGTTCATCGGCACACCGCACGGGATCAACCTGTTCAGCGAGCTGTTCTTCAAGGGCCGCAACCTGCCCGACTGGCACAGCGCGCTCTACACCGTGTACGACACCGAGGCGCTGCAGCCCGAGGAGGTCGAGCGCTACCGCCAGGCGGTCGATGAGAACACCTTCCGCCGCGAGATGTTGTGTGACTTCGCGGCGTCGGGCGAGGACCAGCTGATGAGCCTGACCGACGTGCAGGAGGCGAGCCGACGCCACTTGCGCAAAGACGAGTACACCTACGCCGCCAAGGTGCTGGGGGTCGACCCGGCCCGCTTTGGGGATGACCGCAGCGTGATCTTCCCGCGCCAGGGCCTCTACGCCCTGCAGCCCCTGGTCTACCGCGGCATCGACAACATGGCGCTGGCCGACAAGGTGGCGCAGCAGATCGAGCTGTTCCGACCCGACGCGGTGTTCATCGACGCCGGCAACGGCTCAGGCGTGATCGACCGCCTGCGCCAGCTGCACCACGACGTGATCGAGGTGCACTTCAGCGGCAGCCCATCGAACGCCCGCTACCTCAACAAGCGCGCCGAGATGTGGTTCGAGGTGCGTGACTGGCTGCGGGCGGGCGGGGCGATCCCCGACCTGGTGGACCTCAAGCAGGACCTGGCCGCGCCCACCTACCGCTTCACCCCGGCCGACAAGATCCAGCTCGAGAGCAAGGACGACATCAAGGGCCGGGGTCTGCCGAGCCCCGACTTGGGCGATGCGCTGGCGCTGACGTTCGCGTTCCCGGTCTACCAGGACCACAGCACTCAGGCCCGAGCGCGCGCCATGGGGCTGCCGACCATTGAGGACGCCAACGCGCTCGACTACAACCCCTACGCACGCCTCTGAGGGGGCGGGTGTCCGTGTCGCGCGCTGCGCCTTGCACAATGCCGCGAACCCTTGAGGACCCGCCGCATGTGCCTATCCAGCCCTTCCATCCCCGCACCGCCGCCACCGCCCCAGGCCGTCAAGCAACCTGACCAGATGGCCGTTGGCGCCGCCATGAAGCGCAACCGCAACACCTCCGCCATGGGTGGAGGCTCGCTGCTGACCGGCCCCAGTGGCGTGATGGCCGCCCCGACCGGCAAGACCAGCCTGCTGGGCGGCTGATGGACAACCCGCTCGACAAACGGCAGCGCATACTCTCGCGCAAGGCGGAGCTGTGGAGCGAGCGCTCGAGCTGGGTCACGCACTGGCGCGACATTAGCGACTACCAGCAGCCCCGCGCGGGCCGCTTCTTTGTCACCGACCGCAACCGCGGCGACAAGCGCGCCAACAACATCCTCGACAACGCCGCCGTGTTCGGCGCCCGCACCCTGGCCGCCGGCATGATGTCGGGCATGACCAGCCCCGCCCGGCCCTGGTTCCGTCTCGAGATCCAGGACAAGGACCTGATGGAGTCGGGCGCCGTCAAGGCCTGGCTGCACGACAGCGCGGTCCTGCTGCGCGCCATCTTCTCCAGCTCCAACACCTACCGCAGCCTGCACACGCTCTACGAGGAGCTCGGCCTGTTTGGCACCGCCGCCACCATCGTGCTGCCCGACTTCGACAACGTGCTGCACCACTACCCACTCACCGTGGGCGAGTACGCACTCGGCACCAACTACAAGGGCGAGGTCGACACCCTGTGCCGCGAGTTCCAGATGACGGTCGCGCAGCTGGTGGGGCAGTTCGGGCTGGACAACTGCAGCGACACGGTCAAAGGCATGTACAACCGCCGCCAGCTCGACAGCTGGGTCGACGTGGTGCACATGATCGAGCCGCGCCTGGACCGTGAGTACGGCAAGATGGACGGCAAGAACAAGCGCTTCTCGAGCTGCTACATCGAGCCCGGGCGCGAGAACATCGAGCGCTACCTGAGCGAGTCGGGGTTCGACAACTTCCCCGCGCTCACTCCCCGCTGGGTGGTCACCGGCAACGACATCTACGGCACCAGCCCCGGCATGGAGTGCTTAGGGGATGTGAAGCAGCTGCAGCACCAGCAGCTGCGCAAGGGGCAGGCGATCGACTACCAGGTCAACCCCCCGATCACCGTGCCGACCAAGTACAAGGAGGCCGCCAAGGCGCGCCTGCCGGGCGGCGTGTTCTACGTCGACAGCCAGACCAACACGCAGGTGGTGCGCACCGCGTTCGACGTCAACCTGAACCTGCAGCACCTGATGCTCGACATCCAGGACGTGCGCGAGCGCATCCGCTCGAGCTACTACGCTGACTTATTTATGATGCTGGCCAACGACACCCGCAGTGGCATCACCGCCACCGAGGTGGCCGAGCGCCACGAAGAGAAGCTGCTGATGCTCGGACCCGTGCTCGAGCGCCTGCAGAACGAGCTGCTCTCCCCGATGATCGACATCGCGTTCGACTACGCCAACCGCGCCAACATCCTGCCCCAGGCCCCGCCCGAGCTCGAGGGCATGGAGCTCAAGGTCGAGTTCATCTCGGTGCTGGCCCAGGCACAGCGCGCGGTGGCCGCCCAAGGCGTCGACCGGCTGCTCGGCACCGTTGGCAACCTGGCGCAGCTCAAGCCCGAGGTGCTCGACAAGATCGACTTCGACCAGGTGGTCGACGACTACGGCGACATGTACGGGGTCAACCCCAAGATCGTGGTGCCCGACAACGTGGTGGCGCAGATCCGCGCCCAGCGCGCGCAGGCAGCCCAGGCCGCGCAGACCGCCGCCGCCATGCCGCAGCTGGTGGAGAGTGCCAAGACCGCCGGCGACATCAACACCCAGGGCGTGCAGGACGTGATGAACGGCCTGATGGGCTACGGCACCCCGTCCCCCTCTGCCGTAGGAGCCTGACATGCCATCAATGCTGTACCCCGACACCCCCGAGGCACCCCAGCCCCGCATCCGCCTGGACGCCGCAACCCTGCAGGCGCTCGGCTACGTGAGCCCGCCGCCCGCCGGCACCGAGTTCTGCCTGGAGGCTGACGCCACGGTGCTGAGTGTCGGTCCCGACGGCTCGGTGGAACTGGAGCTCGAAGAGCTCGAGCTCACCCACGAGATGAAAGAGGGCGGCATGGCCGCGATCCTCTACCCCGGCATGGCCTGAGCGTGTCCGTGATCGGCTGAGCAGCCCCTACGATGCCCCCCAAGTTAACCATGCGAGACCCCACCGATCTGAAGAGCCAAGAACGTGATGCCGAAAGCGATGAGCTGGTGGCACGCGAACTCAGGCGCAAGGAGCAGGAGGATGTCAAATGGTTGATGGCCCACCCCCAAGGGCGACGGATTGTCAGTCGTCTGCTGGAGGAAGCCGGAGTTAACCGCACCTCGTTCAACCATTCAGGATCTCTGATGGCGTTCAACGAAGGCAAGCGCCACCTCGGGCTGTTCCTTACCGCAGAGATTCTGCAGGCCGCCCCCGACGGGTATTTCAAGCTCTTGAAAGAATACCAGGCCAAAGATGAGTGATATTGATGCGGCAACCAGCACACCTACCAACGACGCTGGGGAACCGAAGACAACTGATGTAAGTGCCGTGGACCCCACGACGGCAACGACGGACGCGCCAGCACCGGAGACCCCCGCCCCCGCGGCAACGGCCCCCGACAGCTACGAGTTCACGATGCCCGAAGGCGTTGCGCTCGATAAGACCGCAGCGGATGAGTTCACCGCGATTGCCAAGGAGCTCAAGCTCAACCAGGCAGACGCGCAGAAGGTTGCAGATGTCGGCGCCAAGATGGCCCAACGTCAAGCCGAAGCGCATGTCCAGCTGGTGGAGTCCTGGGTCGAGCAGGTCAAGGCCGACAAAGAGATCGGTGGCGACAAGCTCGCGGAGAACCTGGCAGTTGCACGGAAGGCGATCGAGACGTTTGGCACCCCTGAACTGAAGGACGTGTTGAACGCGACGGGATTCGGCAATCACCCTGCCGTGATCAAAGCCTTCTACAAAGCCGGCATGGCCATCAGTGGCGACCGTTTCGTGTCTGGGAGCCCGAAAGGACCCGAGACCGACATGGCCAAGAAAATGTTCCCTAACATGAATTGAAAGGTTAACCATGGCAACCCTCAGCGCAACCAACCCCACGCTCCTCGACGTCTCCAAGCGTCTGGACCCCAACGGCAAGATCGACTCGATTGTCGAATTGCTGGCCGCCCAGAACGAAGTCCTGCAGGACATGTCGTTTGTCGAAGGCAACCTGCCGACCGGTCACAAGACCACGGTCCGCACCGGTCTGCCCACCCCCACCTGGCGCAAGCTCTACGGTGGCGTGCAGCCCACGAAATCGACGACCGCACAGGTCACCGATTCCTGCGGCATGCTGGAAGCCTACGCTGAAGTGGACAAGGCCCTGGCCGACCTCAACAGCAACACCGCTGCCTTCCGCCTGAGCGAAGACGCGGCCCACATCGAGGGCATGGCCCAGGAGCACGCCTCCACGCTGTTCTACGGCAACGAGGGCACCGAGCCTGAAGCCTTCACCGGCTTGGCCCCGCGCTACAACTCGCTGTCCGCCCAGAACGCCGACAACATCGTCGACGCCTTCAGCGGCTCCGGCGGTGACCTAACCTCGATCTGGTTGTGCGTGTGGGGTCCACAGACGGGCTTCGGCATCTACCCGAAGGGCTCGATGGGCGGTCTGCAGATGACCGACAAGGGCCAGGTGACGATCGAGAACGTCGACGGCTCCAACGGTCGCATGGAAGGCTACCGCACCCACTACCGCATGGACACCGGCCTGGCGATCCGCGACTGGCGCTACTTCGTGCGCATCGCCAACATCGACGTGTCCGAGCTGACCACGCTGGCCAACACCAAGAACCTGATCACCTGGATGATCCAGGCCAGCGAGCGCATCCCCCAGCTGGGCAAGGGCCGGGCGTGTTTCTACATGAACCGCACGCTGCGCGAGAAGCTGCGCCTGGGCATCCTCGAGAAGGTCTCCACCAACCTGACCTGGGAAACCGTGGAAGGCAAACGCGTGATGACGTTCGACGACATCCCCGTGCGCCGCACCGACGCGTTGATCAACACCGAGACCCGCGTGGTCTAACCCTTACACACCGAAAGGAACCATCATGATTCTCGACGAACGCGGCGAATTCTGCGACGCCACTGCCCTCAACACCGGCGCTGCCGGCTCCTACCTGCTCGGTGACGTGGTCGACCTGGGCGTGGCCCGTGACCTCGGTGGCGACATGGCCCTGTACCTGGTGGTCAGCGTCGACACGGCAGCCACCTCGGGCGGCTCGGCCACCGGCCAGTTCAACCTGGTCACCGACGACAACGCCTCCCTGTCCTCACCGACCGTGCTGGTCTCCTCCGTTGCCTGGCCCGTGGCCAGCATGACGGCCGGCAAGACCTTGATGGCCGTGCAGCTGCCCATGGAGGGCACCGCCTACGAGCGCTACATCGGTATCCAGCAGGTGACCGGCACGGCCGCGTTCACGGCCGGCAAGGTTAACGCCTTCCTGGTCGACGACGTCGCCCGCTGGAAAGCCTACGACGCACCGTTCCAGCTCTAAGGCCTAGCCCGTGAAGATCGTTGCTATCAAGCCAGCGTTCTACAACGGGCGGCGCGTGCGCGTGGGCGACGAGCTCGAGATCCCACAAGGATTGAAAGGCTCGTGGTTCGCGCCCGTGGCTTCGACCGAGGCCAAAGCGGCCAAGGTCAAGCCAAGCGCCAAGCCCGAACCCAAGGCGTTGTCCGAGATGGGCCGAAGTGATGCCAAGAGCTTCACCGACGTCCACGAGGGTTCCCTCGCCTGATCGGCAGGCATGGCAACGGTCGCCCCGGTCACCACCTTCCCGATCGAGACCTCGCTCGACGTGGCGGTGACGACCTGGGATACCTTGGCGGCAGACGACGATGGCGAGCCCGTACGGCTCGCCGTCTACTCTGACCGCGCCATCCAGATCGCCGGCGTCTTCGGCGGTGCCTCCGTCACCATCGGCGGCAGCAACGATGGCGAAACCTACCACGCACTGACCGACACCTCGGGCGGCGCGCTCACGCTCACCAGCGGCGCCTTAAAGGCGATCGTCGAGCTGCCCATTTACATCAAGCCCCGCGTCTTTGGCGGCGACGGCACCACCGCGTTGAAGGTGGTGCTCGCAGGCCGCAAGTCCGTCTTCTGAAAGTCGACCATGGCAACCTCTTCGTGGAATAAATTCCAAGACTTTTCAGAGCAGTTGATCCGTGGGGTGCACGACTTCGATGCCCACACCTTCAAGATCGCGCTCACCAACACCGCCCCGGTGGCCACCCAGGTCAGCCTCGACACCGTCACCAACCACGCCGCGCCGGCCGCCGCGAACGGCTACACCGCCGGCGGTACCGCCACCACCGTGGCCATCAGCGAGACCACCGGCACCACCACCCTGACCGGCACGCAGGTGGTGTTCACGGCCACCGTCGGCGGCATCGGCCCGTTCCGCTACGCCGTGCTCTACAACGACACCGCCACCAGCCCGGCCGACGCGCTGATCGCCTACTTTGACTACGCCGCCAGCATCACCTTGGGCGACACGGAGACCTTCACCGTCAAGTTCAACAACGCCAGCCCCGGCACCATGTTCACGTTGGCCTAACATGCTGCTGCTCACCTCCACCGCCGACCTGGTCCAGCTGACGACGGGCACGGCCACCTCCACCATCGAGGTGCACACCAGCTACGTGGATGTCAGCGGCAGCACCATCACGCCTGCCCGCACCAACACGTTGGTCAGCACCGCCACCACGACCACCATCGTCGGCAGCCCAGCGGCATCGACTCAGCGCAACGTCAAGGCCATCTACGTCACCAACAACAGCCTGGGCACCTCCTGCAACGTGGCCGTCAGCCACACCGACGGCACCAACACCGTCGAGCTGATGCAGTTTGTGCTGCTGCCGGGTGAGAACATGGGCTACCGCGAAGACGGCTCCTGGGTCCACCGCGACGCCCAAGGCGCGGAGTACCCGCCGGCTGGCCTGGGCAACTACAACGGCCGCACCGCGCAGTTCATGAAGTCGACCACGGCATCGGACGGTGTCGGTTACTGGTACTGCTCCAGCAAGGATGCGGGATTCCCAGGCGCGTGGGCGCCGGGTACGCCGGGCGTCAACGGTCGCGTCACCGACGGCACCACCGTGGCTGACAACGGCTGCCTGGTCATCCCCAACCCAGTCTCAGGCGCCAACTTTATTACCGCCCTCGATCTGGCCTCCAGCGTCAACCACACGCACGACTTTTTTGATGTGCTGTGGGTCAACTCTGGCCTGGTGGTCACCACCACCACCGCCCAGACCATTGCCTCGCCCACGCTGCCAGCGCGCGACGCCAACGGCACCACCAATGGCGAGGGCTGCATGATTGCCCTGCTGTTCACCGCGGCCTCCACCTTGGCCGCCGCCGGCGCCAACCTCACCGTCAATTACACCAACAGCGCCGGCACCGCCGGGCGCACCGCTACCTTGACCGCTATTGTGGGCTCGCAAGTGCCGCCCACGCCAGTGATCGGCACCCTTGTGTGGTTTAACTTGCAGGCCGGCGACAAGGGCGTGCGCTCAATTCAGGGCATCACCCTCGGCACCTCCATGCTGACCGGGTCCATCAGCCTGATGATTACCCGCGACATCCTGACGATTGGCACCACCATAGCCAACGTCTCGGTGCCCAAAGTGCCGGGCTCGCCTGGCATCCGCATCTTTAATGGCAGCTGCATTTTGCACAACATGCTGACCAGCTCGACGGCGGCCACGTTTATTGCCGGTTCCTTGCAGATCATGGAGAAATAACATGGTGGTCGTGGGCGTCAAAAATGGAGTGGTCGAGGTCTGCGTGAGCGTGCACTCGTTTGACGACGTGAAGGACTACTACCCTGAGTGCACCTTGTCGGAACAACTGGGCCAGGAAAACATCGGCTGGACGTACGACGGCACCAGTTTTACCGCTCCGGGGTAACCCGTGGCGTTTCTAGGCTGGTTTGACGGAGAGCTGCGGCCAGACGCGTGGTTTGACGCCGAGCTGCAGCCGCCTGGCTGGTTTGACACCGAGCTGATCAACACCGGGGGCGGGGGTGGAGCCGCCTACAACCTCGACATCACGCCCAGCTCGTTTGCGCTCAGTGGCAGCAACGCCACGCTGCTTGCAGCGCGCTTGGCCACGATTACCCCTGCCACCTACGCACTGACCGCCAGCGCCGCGATCACCCGCACCACGCGCATCACAACGGTCAACCCCGCGAGCTACGCGCTGACCAGTACGGCGGTCACCCTGGCCGCAGGCCGCACGGTCTTAATCACCCCCGGCAGCTACGCCTACACCGGGGCCAACGTCGACCTCACCTACGTTGTCGCGTTGGCGGCCTACGATCTGCTGATCACGCCGGGCAGCTACAGCTTAACCGGCAGCAGCGCCACCCTGGCCGCCGCGCGCGTTGTCACCATCACACCGGCGGCGTTTACCCTGACCGGCAGCAACGCTACCCTGGGCGCAGGGCGGGTCGTCTCCGTCAGCCCAGGCGCGTTCGTGCTCACCGGCAGCAACGGCCAGACCCTCGCTACGCGCGTCGTGCTCACCACCCCCGGCGGTTACGACCTCACGGCCACCCCCGTCGATGTGCGCACCGCGCGCAGACTCAACCTGCTGCCAGGCAGCTACTCGATCACCGCCTCACCCGTAGACCTGACGAAGGTCGGCGTGGTGTGGCCGCTGCCGGGCCAGGTCACCTTGGGCGTGCAGTACGGCCCCACCGGTTCCGAGTACACCGGCACCTTGACCGCCACCGGGGGCGGCACGGTGATGCTGCGCCGCCGCTGACGTGTCCGTGTCGCACAGCGCGGCCCCTACACTGACCCGCACCGGAGAACCCCATGGCCTCAGTCGTCCAAATCTGCAACATGGCCCTGAGCCACATCGGCTCAGAAGGGCGCGTCGCCAGCATCAGCCCGCCGGATGGCAGCGTCGAGGCCGGCCACTGCGCCACCTTCTACGACCAGGCCCGCACTGAAATGCTCGAGCCCGGCAACTGGGCCTTCGCGCTGCAACGCGCCGCCCTGGCGCAGGTTGCCAACGTCAGCACCACCTGGGCCTACGCCTACGCCAAGCCGGCCGATTGCATGAGCGCCAAGCGCGTCCTGCGCCCCGGCTCCACCCTCACGGTGTTCACCCAGGACAACCGCGAGTACAGCCCCAACGACCAGGACTCCGCCACCTTCGAGATCGAGGGGGAGGTGCTCTACAGCAACGAGCCCGACGCGGTGCTGATCTACGTGCGCGACATCACCGACACCACCCGGTTCACTCCGAGCTTTAGCGCCGCCCTGGGCTACCTGCTCGGGGCCTACCTGGCGGGCCCGATCGTCAAGGGCAACGAGGGCCTCAAGCTCGGCGACGCCATGCGTCAGCGGGCCACCGCCCTGGCGGATCTGGCCGCGGCAAGCTCGGCCAACGCGAGCCAGACCGAGCACGCCTTCGTCGCCTCCCAACTCGTCGCCCGGGCATGAGCACCAAGCTGCTGCTGCGCAGCTTCGCGGGCGGGGAGATCACCCCCGAACTGGCCGGCCGACTCGACCTCACCAAGTACCAGACCGGCCTCGCCCTGGCGCGTAACTTCGTCACGCTGCCGCACGGCCCCGCCGCCCGCCGCCCGGGGTTCGAGTTCATCAACGAGGCCCGCGACAGCACCCAGGCGGTGCGCCTGATCCCGTTCGCGTTCAGCGCCAGCCAGACCGCGGTGCTCGAGTTCAGCAACCTGCGCATCCGCTTTCACATCGGCGGCGGTACCCTGCTCGAGACCGGCCTTGCGATCAGCTCGATCGCGGGCTCGACCGTCAACACCACCGCCGCCCACGGCTACTCGACCGGCGACTGGGTCTACATCGGCACCCGCTACCACAAGGCGACCGTGGTCGACGCCGACACGTTCACCACCACCGACCTGTGGGGCGTGGCCACCACCGCCTCGGGCTCCACCAGCGCGCGGGTCTACACCCTCACCAGCACCTACGCCGCCGCCGACCTGTTCGACCTGCACTTCACGCAGAGCGCGGACGTGATCACGATCGTGCACCCAAGCTACCCGGCGCGTGAGTTGAAGCGCCTGGGCGCCACCACCTGGACGCTCACGGACGTGAGCTTCGCTGCGCCCACCAACGCGCCCACCGGGCTCACCGTCACCCCCACCATCGGCACCGCCGGCAACGAGTCGCCGCAGAAGTACGTGGTCACCGCGGTGCAGGCGGACGGCGTGACCGAGTCTTTGGCCAGCACCCCGAGCGGCACCGACAACAACCTCACCGTCGCCGGCAACTTCAACACCGTCACCTGGGACGGGGTCGACGGCGTCAACCGCTACAACGTCTACAAGCTGCGCGGGGGCATCTACGGCTACGTCGGCCAGGTGATCCCGGTGGCCGGGGCCCCGGTGGCGATCACCTCGATCTCGCGCACCTCGCCGTCCTACGTCGTGACCGTGGTGACCGGCAGCGTGCACGGCTACGTCACCTCCGACCACGTCTTGATTGATGGCACGGGCGTGCCCTCGTTCGATGGCGCCTGGCACGTCACGGTCATCAACACCACCACCTTCACCTACGTGTCGGGCAAGAAGACCAGCGCCAGCGCCAGCACCGGCACGGCGAGCTTGCCCGCCCTGTCGCTGATCGATGACAACGTGCTGGCCGACACCAGCCAATCCCCGCCCGAGGACATCATCACCCTCAACAACGGCGTCGATGACTACCCCAACGCCACCACCTACCACGAGCAGCGGCGCTGGTTCGCCGGCACCAACGAGAAGCCCCAGGTGGTGTGGGCCACCCGCACCGGCACCGAATCCAACCTCACCTCGAGCCTGCCCGCGCGCGATGCCGACGGGCTCGAGCTGCGCGTCGCCTCGATGCAGAACAACCAGATCCGCCACCTGGTGCCGCTCGCCGACCTGATCGCGCTCACCGCAGGCGGGGAGTTCCGCCTGTTCTCCGACAACGCCCCGGCCATCACCCCGACCAGCGTGTCGATCAAGCCCCAGGGCTACTCCGGCGCCAACAACGTGCAGCCGGTGGTGAGTTCGGGCTCCGTGCTCTACGTGCAGGCGCAGGGCTCCCGCATCCGCGAGCTCGCCTACAACTGGGAATCCAACGCCTACCGCACGGTCGACGTGTCGATCATGGCGCCCCACCGGTTCAACGGCTACACCGTCGCCCAGCTCGCCTACGTGCGCGCCCCTGAGCCCACCCTCTGGGCGGTGCGCAACGACGGCGTGCTGCTCGGCATGACCTACGTGCCCGACCAGCAGGTCTACGGCTGGCACGCCCACGACACCGACGGCGCCTTCGAGTCCGTGTGCGTGGTGGCCGAGGACAACGAGGACGTGCTCTACGCGGTGGTCAACCGCAGCGTCAACGGGCGCACCGTGCGCTACATCGAGCGCCTGCGCACCCGCATCTTCACGCAGCTCGAGGACGCGTTCTTCGTCGACTCGGGCCTCACCTACGCGGGCACCGCCACCACCACCATCAGCGGGCTCTACCACCTCGAGGGCGAGACGGTCGACATCCTGGCCGATGGCGCGGTCGAGCCCCGCCAAACAGTCAGCGGCGGGCAAATCACCTTGACCACCGCCGCCAGCACCGTGCACATCGGGCTGCCAATCACCGCCGACCTGCGCACCCTGCCACTCGCGATCGAGGGCGCCCAGGCCAGCGGGCAGGGTACCGTCAAGAACATCAACAAGGTGCACCTGCGCGTCTCCCAGTCGAGCGTGGTCAAGGCCGGCCCCACGTTCGACCGCCTGCGCGAGTACCCGGCGCGCGCCGTCACCGACCCCTACGGCTCCCCGCCCGCGCTGCGCGAGGGGGAGCTCGCACTCTCCATCGACCCGAGCTGGAACCAGGACGCCGCACTCTGCATCCGTCAGGATCTGCCGTTGCCGCTCACCGTCCTGTCGATGACGCTCGAGCTGCAGAGTGGCGGCTGAGGTCCTGATCCGACCCACTGAGGCGGGCGACGCACACGCGCTGGCCCAGCGCCTGCGCGCGAGCGATGCGCACGAGGTGCGCGCCTACGGCCACCTCGACCCCGTGCACGCCTGCGAGCGCAGCGTGGGCCAGTCTTTGCTGTGCTGGACGGCGTTCATTAACGGCGAGCTCGCTGCCATCTTGGGCTGCGCGCCGGTTTCAGTCGTCAGCGGCATCGGCTCCCCCTGGATGCTGGGCACACCGGTGCTCGACGCACACAGCCGTGTCCTTGTGCGCAGCACCCCCGGGTACATTGCCAAGATGCTAAAGGCCTTTCCGCATCTGGTGAACTACGTCCACGCCGACAACCTCACCAGCCAGCGCTGGCTGCAACGGCTCGGCTTTGCGATGTACGCAGCCGCGCCGTTCGGCGCGCTCGGGGAGCCGTTCCACCGTTTTGAAATGCGAGCCTAATCATGTGCGAACCCGTAACGCTAGGATTGCTGGCCACTGCCGCCACCAGTTTCGGTGCAGTTGGTGCCGGGGCCACCGTGGCAGGGGTCGCGGGCGCCACCGCCACCACCGCCGGCCTCACCGCGCTGCAGGCCATCGCGCTGGGCGCCAGTGTCGGGGGCACCGTGATGTCCGCAGGCAGCGCCTACCAGCAGAGCCAGGCCAACCAGCAGATCGCCCAGAACAACGCCAAGGTCGCTGAGTACCAGGCGCAGGACATCCAGCGCCGAGGGGAGGAGGACGCGCAGGCGATCCAGCGCCGCGCTGCTGCCCTGAAGAGCTCGCAGCGCGTGAACCTGGCCTCCAAGGGCCTCGACCTGGGCTACGGCACCGCCGCCGACCTGCAGGATCAGACCGACTTCTTCGCTGCCAGTGACGTCGCCACCGCCCGCACCAACGCCGCCAAGGACGCCTGGGGCAAGCGCGCCATGGGCGCCAACTACCGCGCCGAGGCCAGCGCCCAGAACCCACTGATGGCGGGCGCTGGCACCCTGCTGTCCGGTGCCGGTCAGGTGGCCGACAAGTGGAATAGCTACAAGTACGGAAAGTAAGACATGCCGCAAGTCCCCACCTACGGCAACCCCCAGGTACGCGAACAGGCCCTGCAGGGCGGGTTCCAGCAGAACATCGATGTCAGCAGCAGCACCCGCGCCCTGGGCCAGGGCCTGCTGCAGGTGGCGGAGACGGCCGACCGATTCGTGATGCGCGAGGCCGAGACTAAGGCCAACGCGACTGACAATGAAATTGCGGCCGGGTGGTTGCAATGGGATGCAGAGAACCGCAAGAAGTACCAGGGCGGCAACGCGGGCCAATACGGTGCCGCCGCCGAGCAGTGGTGGGCCGACGCCGCCGACACTTACGGCAAGGACTTTGACCCGCTGGCTAAGTCCATGGTCGGCAAGACTCTCGGCCGGCGCAAGGCCGCCTCGCTCGGTCAGGTCTCGCAGTTCGTTGAAACCGAAAAAGAAAAGCACGCCGACGAGATGGCCGCCGCCAACATCGGCACCACCATCCAGTTCGGGGTGACGACCGGCGATGTAGTGGGGGCCTCCGTTCAGGTGCGCAAGCTCGCCTCCGAGGTCGGCGCGCGCAAGGGCTGGACCACCGAGCAGGTGCAGGCCGAGCAGGCGAAGAACCTCTCCGCGTTGCACTTGGCGCAGATCAGCAAGTTGGCTGAGCAGGACCCAGTCCGCGCACAGGCCTACTACGACGCCAACAAAGCCGAGGTGGGATTCGCCCAGCAACCGCGTGTCGAGCAAGTGCTCAAGGCGGAAGGCGACAACCAGTTCGCGGTCCAGTTCGCGGCACAGCAGGCCGGCAACCCACTATCCGCGCAGCTCAAGGCCGCCGGTGAAATCAAAGACCCCGAGCGCCGCAGCAAGGCGCTCACCGAGGTCAAGAACAACTACGCGATGGTGCAGCAGGCACAGATCGAGATGGAGAAGCGCGTCAGCGACCAGGCCTGGCAGATGGTCGGCAAGGGCCAGAAAGTTCCCGAAGCGCTGCTGGCCAACATGGACGGCAAAGAGCGCGTGCAGTTGCAGGAGCATGTTCAAGCTCGTGCGGATCGGCTACTTGCGGGCAAGGCAGTCAAGACCGACATGGCGACCTACATCAAGGTCCGCGAGGCGTTGATGAGCGACGACCCGGCCGTGCGCGCCAGCGTCAACTTGCTGGCGTTGACAGAGAAGATCGCCCCCGCGCAGATGGAGCAACTGCTCGACATCAAGAGCGCGGGCAGCAAGGCCAGCTCGCCAAAGTTCGACAGCATGGCGACTGACGAGCAACGCATTGACCTCGGCTTACAAGCAGCCAAGATCGACAAGAAACGGGATCCCGAGTCGGCCGGGAAGTTCATCGGCGAAGTTGACCGCCGCGTGCGGGCACTGTCGGTGAGCAAAGGCGGCAAGGATGTCACCCCCGACGAGAAGCAGAAAATTATCGACTCGGTGCTGATGGATAAGGTGTTTGTGTCAGAGTTTGGTCGAGATACTCAGAAACCCTTGACGTTGCTCAAGCCCGAAGAGCTCAAAGACGCCTACGTCACGGTCAATGGCCAGGACGTAAAGCTCTCCACCATCCCGCTGACAGACCGCCAGCAGATCATGGACTCGTTGCGCCGCAGAGGCGAACTGGCCACTGAGCAGGCGATCGCCGAGGTGTATCTGCGTGGAAGACCAAAAACCCCATCGGCGGTTCCCGCTCCCACCCCAGTAGCCCCGGCAGTTCCTGCGCCTGCTGCTGCTGCGCCTGCTGCTGCTGCTGCGCCTGCAATGCGTCAGCCTTCGATTTACGCTCCCACCGCAGAATGGCAGGCTTACCGCGCTTGGCAGGCAGCAAACGCCCCCACTGCTTCTGCTAAAACGGCTCCTGCTGCTACTCCCGCCGTTTCAGGCACTGTTCCCGACTTTATAGCAAACGCTCCGCCTCCTCCTGCGCCCGCTCCTGCGCCTGCTGCCGCTGTTGCTGCGCGCGCTCCTGCTGCTGCTGCGCGCGTTCCTGCTGCACCCGCTCCTGCTGCGTCATCTCCTGCAGGCACTAAAGTGAAGATTGATTGGTCTAAAGCAGGGTCCACACTGGGAGGGCGTGCGGGTAGTGTTAAGTTTACAGAGTTAGGTCTAGGCGATTTAGTAAAAAATAAAGAAGGATTGTGGGAAAGCGTAAATGACGCTCGCTTCACCTTTGATCCCGCAGACCCAGACGATAAGCAGCTTATCGCGCTAATAGAAGCCTCTCTTTCTAAAAAGAAAAAATAAACGAAAGCACGTATGGCAAACCCCTATGACGACGTTGTCGCTTCCTGGCAAAAGGACAACAACCGCGCACCCGTCACCATGACCACCAACCCTTACGACGCTGTCGTCGGGGAGATGGCCGGCGAACGCCAGCAACGTACTCGCACCATTTTTGAAAAAGCGCTGGCCGTGAACCCCGACCAGGCTGCAGAGACGCAGAAGTTGACGCGCACCACGGGGCTGCCGTTCTCCGTTATTGACCGCAACTTCACCGAAGCCAAGCGCCGCGAGCAGGCGCGCATGCTGGACCTGGCGCGCCTGGCGCAGGACTCCCCCGTGCTGACGCGTCAGCTGCTGGACCCCACCTTCACCAGCCAGGTCCACGACCACACCGACAACCTGAGCGCCCTGGAGCAGACGTTCAATGTCGTGCGCGCCGTGCCCGCAGGTGCCGCGCGTGGCGTGGGCGGCTTCCTGGCCGGCTCCGGCGAGATCATCGACATCGGTGCCCGCAACATCGGCTTGACCGCCGTCTCGCGCGCGGTGCGCGACCTGACCGGCGCCGACCCTGGCATCGCGCTGGACGTAGCCGGTTCGCTCAAGTTCGCCGGCTCTGGCTGGAAGATGCTGGCCGACGCCATCGGCCCCGACAAGGAGGCCCAGAACTTCGCCACCGACGTGGCGGGGGGCATCGGCCAACTGATGCAGCAGATCGGCGTGCAGATCGCCACCGGCGGCACCGCCTCGCTGGCCACCCTGTTCTCGCAGGGCGCCGACGTGATGGCCGACAAGACCAAGGGCGATAGGGCTTCCCAGGCGATGCGCGACACGGCGGTTCTCACTGGCGCCAGCATCACCGCGCTCACCGAAAAGTACGGCATCGACGCGCTGCTGAACCGGGTGCCGCCTGCGATCAAGAACAGCGCCCTGCGCTGGATCGCCGACAAGCTGGTGGCGGGCGGTATCGAGGCCACCCAGGAAATCACCGAGGGCGTGCTGCAGGACGTAGTCCGCAAGCTGCTCACCAACCCTGACGCCACCATCGGCGACGGCTCACTCTACGAGGCAAGTGTGGCGGGCACCTCGGCCGCGATCGTGCGCGCTGCGCTCGGCGTGCGCACCCGTGGCGCCCAGGAAGTGCGCGACGGCCAGCAGGCCGAGCGCGACTCGACGCAACTCAAAGCCCAGTTCGACCTGGCCAGCCAGGCGCTGCTGCGCGAGCGCAACCCCGAGGAGTTCCGCAACCTAGTGCAGTCGATGGCCAACAACACCGACGGCGCGCCCAAGGAGATCTACGTCGACGCCGAGGTGCTCAACCAGCTGGCGCCCGAGGTGTTCAACCAACTGCCACAGGCCGTGCGCGACGCCATCCCCGAAGCGCTTGCCGCCAACGCAGCGGTTGCCATCCCGATGGGGGACGTGCTCACGCTCGCGCCCGGCACCCCGCTCGAGGCCATGCTGGTCGAGAACGCACGCATCGGCGACCCGATGGCGATGAGCCAGGTCGAGGCCAAGGCGGCTGGCACCCAGGCGCAGGAGTTCCTGGCGCAGGAAGCGCAGCGCGTGATCCAGCAGGCCAGCGACCAGCAGGCCATGCAGGCCTCGAGCGACCGCGTGAAGCAGGGCGTGCTCGACCAACTCAACACCGTGGGTCGGTTCCGCAAGGACGTGAACGAGGGTTACGCCACCTGGACCGCCGCGTTCTACACCACCCTGGCCGGGCGCACCGGCATGACCCCCGAGCAGATGCAGGCCAAGTACCCGCTGCGCATCACTGGCCAGAGCGGGCAGGGCGCTGTGCTGAACACTGGCGGCCTCGAGGGCGAGCTCACTGTCGAGGGTTACCACTTCAGCATGGTCGACCGGCCGACGCTTTCCACCGCGATGTACGGCACCGGGCTCAAGGGCAGCGCACGCGATGAGATCCTGAACAACCCCGACCAGCGCTTGAAGCAGCGCCTGTCGTTCTACTTCGACAAGGGCACCGGCATTCGACCCGAGAGCGGTGTTGGCGGACGTGCGCACCGCGTGCAACTGACGGGTGTTTACGACGCCGACGCCGATCCGCTCAAACTCAAGACCGGCAACGCACGCGACCTTGAGTCCAAGCTCTTGGATCTGGGCTACAAAGGCTACGCCAACCGCATGGACGGCACGCAGCCCGGCCAGGTCATCATGCTGGGCGAACAGACGTTCACCCCAGAACTGCTCGGTGCGCAAAGTCGCATCGAGAGCGGCCAGCGCGTGGCCCCGCTTGCGCGCACCGAACCGCAGTGGCAGACCCAGGCGAGCGGTGAGCCCGCCATGCTGCAGGCCAAGCTCGAGCGCATGCAGGGCAACGCCTCGTGGGCCGACTACGACCTGCGCATTGAAGGGCGCGAGCTGCAGGCGCGCAAGAAGTCGGAGGTGCTGAACCAGGCCGACGCCAAGGTGAACAACCTGACATCAGTGGCCGAACGAGGCACTCGTGTCTTAGGTACGCGCGCAAGGTTTACCGCCGAGGAGAAGCAGGCGGTCAAAGACTCGGCCGAAAAGATTGGCGTGTCCGAGAAAGAGATCACCAACACCGTGCGCGGCCACAAGCTGGCGCACCCCACAACCCAAGGCTGGGCACCGCTCACCTTCGTCAGCGCCAAGATTGAGGTCGACGACAAAGGCAAGAGCAAGGTTGTCTACAACTACCAGAACGTCCCGTACTCGTTCAGCTCGGACGCAGACGGCAAGCAGATTGACACGGACTCGCCCGCCTACAAGAAGCGGGTAAAGGCCACCGCCAAGGCGATGGTCGATGAAGTCCGCCGGGTGTTTCAGCGCGCGGCCAACGGGGACCAGAACGCCAAGAACATCCTGGCCCAGGCCGGCTGGTACAAGGCCATGCGCGCCCGCCTGCGTCAGGAGTTCGGTGGACTGGGCGACCTGTTCGCGGATCTGCTCGGTGCCACCAGTCCCAACACGCCCGTGCGTGACAACTGGACCAACGCGGTCGACACGCTGCGCCGTGCAAGCCGCGGCGACTACGACACACTGCTGCCCAAATGGGTGGAATGGGCCGACACGGTTGACGCGCTCGAGCTCGACCTGCGTGGCTGGTTCAACGAACGCCTGACCGAGGGCGAGCCGTTTATTGCCGAGTACAAGGCCGCCCGTGCCGCTCGCGACGAGTTTCTCGCAACCGCAAAGGACCGGGACCAGACTCCAGCTCAGGCCAAGGAGAGCGAAGAATACGCTGCGCTCAAGCAAGCTGTTGAAACGGCCGACAAGGCAGCGGCCCCATACAGCAAGGCGGCCATCAAGAGGCTGCCCGAGTACCAAAGCAAAATCGCCGCGCTGAAAACCGCGCGCGTGCTCGACGACTCGTTTCTGCCCACCAAGGAATCGGGCAGGAAGTACGGGTTCAACGGCAAGAACGTCGCCCGCGCGATGGTCGACCTGTGGCGCGTGGTCAAGAACGCCGACGCGGACATTGGCCGAGGCGACACCGCGCCCAAGGCCCTGAACTTCAGCGGCAACCTGATCGGGTTCCGCACCCGGGCGACGATCGACGTCTGGGCTGCGCGCATGTTGCAGCGCCTGGCGGGCGGCCTGCGCATCCCGAGCATGGCGGAGACCGGCGTGTCGGGCGCCATGCGCGAGGACGGCACGACCACGTTGCAGTTCGGCATGGGCCAGGACATTTTCACCGAAGCGTCAAAACGCATCCGCGCCGATGACGAGCTCAAGACCGACAAGGTCCTGGCCGAGGTAAACGACGACGACCTGCAGGCCGTGGTCTGGTTCATTGAAAAAGAACTCTGGACCGTCAACAACTGGACGAGCGCGGCGGGCGAGGGCGGCTCGTTCGAGCTCGAGGCCAGCCTCACGGGCAATGCCGACCAGGCGCGCATCAAAGAACTGCGCCGCGTCATCGACTCGAGCAAGAGCAAACCGGATGCCAAGGCAGCCGCCCGCGCCGAGCTCGCCACACTCGAGCGCACGGTCGACCGGTTCGTGGGCGGTCTGTCCACCCAGATGTCACTCGACACCCAGGGCATCGACTATGTCCCCACCGACGCGGATATGGCCCGACTGGCCGAGCAGATCCGCCTGGCCGCCTACGAGGGCGACGGGAACACCCAAGTCCTGGCCTCGAAAATGCTGTCGACCCAGGGCCGCTACGGCGGCATCGAGCGCTCGCTCGACATGGAGGTGGTGGCGCGCGAAGGGTACGACCCCACCGCGCTGTGGGCCGAGATGCTGCGCCAAGCACAAGAGGCACGGCAGGACTCCACGTTCCTGTCACGCGTGCTGCGCGACGGGGAAAACGTCGACCCGCTGCGACACCGGCCGGGCGTCGAGATCTACTTGCGCGAGGCGGCGCAGGCCGCGCAGCTTGAGGCCGTCTTGGCCGACTTGGCCAAGGAAGGCGTCGAGTTCCTAACGGTCATCGTCGATGGTCGGCGCATGCCGGGTGCGGTTGCAGGCGAGATGCCGCCGGCCGTGGGCGTGCGCCTGCAGTACGTGCCCGAGTTCGACCAGCGGTATGGTTTTGACAACCTGAGCGGGTTGGACGATGCAGCACTTGCTGCTAAAATCAACGCGAAAGCCGACGAGATGGCAGCACTCGCCGAGCGCGTGCTGGCCACTGTCGACGGCGTCGCATTTGCCGGTCAGTTCTGGCACGACACCCAGGTGGCGTTTAGCCACCAGTACCAGGAGAAACTCGATGCCATCGCAACTGGAAATGCTGAAGGAACAGCTGGCGAAGTCGGAGGCCCGCAGTGGAGCGGACAACCCGTTCGTGCAGGGCTTGAAAGCGCAGATCGCCAAGCTCGAGAAACCGCGGGCGGACAACCCGATGGCGGAACCGACACGCCTGTCGGTGGGGATGCGCAGCGCCCCGACACCGAAACCTTAAACCAAGGCCCCCGCGGCACCTTCAGCCCGAAGAACCTGGAGCTGGCGCTCAACGAGAACGCCGACCTCTCCACCTTCCTGCACGAGACCGGCCACTTCTTCCTCGAGGTGATGGCGGACCTGGCGAGCCAGCCCGGTGCGCCGGCGGACATCGCCACCGACATGGCGGCGCTGGTCAAGTGGTTCGGCGTGGCGGATCTCGCCACCTGGAACAGCTACACCCTGGACCAGAAGCGCCCCTACCACGAGCGCTTTGCCGAGAGCTTTGAGCAGTACCTGATGGAGGGCAAGGCCCCCAGCCTTGAGCTGCAGCCGCTGTTCCGCAAGTTCCGCGCTTGGATGCTGAACGTCTACAAGAGCCTGCAGGCGTTCATCGCTGGCAAACCCGACAGCGGCATCGTGCTCTCCGACGAAGTGCGCCAGGTGTTCGACCGCATGCTCGCGAGCGAGGAGCAGATCCAGCAAGCCAACGAGGTCGCGGGTCTGCTGCCGAACGAGGAGGCCGACGCTGAGGCCAACGAGAAGCTCACCGCGCGCAGCCTGCGCGATCTGAAGTGGACCGTGAACGCACGAGCGCGCGAGATCAAGAAACTCCAGAAACAGGCTGCCGAGCAGCGCAAGGAGGTGGAGGCCGAGGTCACCCTTGAGGTGAACGCGATGCCGGAGTTCCAGGCCAAGGAAATGCTGGCCACCATGCGCAAGGAGAACAAGGAGCAGCTCAACGACACCGAGCTGGCCATCATCGCCGACAGCTACGGCTACCCCGACGCCAACACCATGCTGCAGGCGATCGACGCCGCCGGCAAGAAGTCCGACGTCATCGAGGGCATGACCGACCAGCGCATGCTCGAGCAGTACGGCGACCTGGTCGATCAGCGTGCCATTGAGCAGGCCGCGAACGAGGCCGTGCACAACGAGGCCCGCGCCCGGTCCCTGGCCACCGAGCTGCGCAGCCAGGCCGAGATGCTGAACCCGCGCACCGACACCGGCCAGGTCACCGCCAAGGGCAGCAAGATCACAATCAACGCTCTGATGGAGGCGGCTAAGCAGTTCGCGGCGAATGTGATCGCCCGCACCCCGCTGCGCGACCTGAAGGCGAAGGCCTGGCAGCACACCGCCGCCGAGCGCCGCGCTGGCAAGCGCTGGCAGGAGGCCACCGCCAAGGGCGAGACCCAGGAGGCCGTCAAAGCCAAGCAAGACCAGATGCTCAACAACGCCGCGGCCAAGGCGGCGGTGGACGCCCAGCTCGAGATGCGCAAGATCCTCGAGTTCTTCAAGCGCGTGATCGGCGACAACAACGAGAAGGTGGTCAAGAAGGGGCGCGACCCGGACGTGGTCAACGCCGCCCGCGCCATCCTGGGCGCCTACGGGGTCGCCCCCAAGGGCGCTAAGACGGCGCTCGAGTACATGGCCCTGGTCGAGAAGAACGACCCCGCCATGTACGCCGCGCTGCAGCCGAGCATGCAGGGCGCGCTCAACATGGCACAACCCCTGGACGCGCTCACCATGGAGGAGCTGCGCGGCCTGCACGAGGAGATCCAGGCCATGTGGCACCTGGCCAAGCGCTCGCGCCAGATGGAGATCGACGGCAACTTGATGGACATGGACGACGCCGAGGCCGAGCTGCAAGCCCGCATGCAGGTGCTTGGTGTGCCCACCGAGATGCCAGGCGATACCGGCGCGGTGACTCCGCGCGAGGAGCTCGCCCGCAAGCTGCAGTTCGTGGGCTCGATCCTGCGCCGGGTGGAGCAGTGGGCCCAAGGCATGGGCTCGGAGTTCACCAAGCTGGTGTTCCAGCCAGTGAAGGACGCCGCCAACGCCTACCGCGCCGACCGGGTGGTCTACCGCAAGCGCTACCAGGCGCTGATCGACAACGTGGCGCCTACCCTCACCAAGGGCCTGATCGTGGCCCCTGAGCTCAACTACACCTTCGGCGAGGGCCACAACGGCATCGGCCACGCCGAGCTGCTGCACGCGATCCTGCACACCGGCAACGCATCGAACAAGCGCAAGCTGCTGCTGGGCCGTGGCTGGGCTACTGAGAACGCCGACGGCACCCTGAACACCGGCCGCTGGGATGCGTTCTTGCAGCGCATGCACGACACCGGCGTGCTGACCAAGGCTCACTACGACTTCGCCCAGGGCGTGTGGGATCTGCTGGAGCAGACCAAGCCACTGGCGCAGAAGACCCACCGCGACGTGTTTGGCCGCTACTTTGCCGAGGTCACCGCCGACAGCTTCGACACACCGTTCGGCAGCTACACCGGCGGCTACGTGCCAGCCCAGGCCGACCCGCGCATCGTGCAGGACGTCGACCTGCGCAAGCTGGCTGAAGCCGAGAACGAGAACATGAGCTTCTCATTCCCCGGCACCAACAAGGGCTTTACCAAGGGCCGTGTCGAGTACAACCGCCCACTGATGCTGGACCTGCGCACCATCGGCCAGCACATCGACAAGGTGCTGCTGTTCTCGCACATGGAGCCCGCCGTGCGTGACGTGCAGAAGTTGCTCTCGCGCAAGGGCGTGAGCTACTCGCTCGGGCGCATCGACCCCACCATCTACGCCGGCATGCTGACCCCCTGGTTGAGCCGCAGCGCCCGCCAGGTGGTGGAGACCCCGATCGTGGGCGACGGCGGCATCTCGCGGGTGATGAGCGCAGCCCGCGGTCGCGCCGGCATGGCGCTGATGTTCGCCAACGTCAGCAACACCCTGCAGCAGATCACCGGCTTCAGCGTGGCGGCGATCAAGGTCAAGCCCGCCAGCATGATGCGGGCCACGGCGACGTTCATCGCCTCGCCTAAGCAAACCGCCAAGGCGGTGGCAGACGCCAGCAGCTTCATGGCCAACCGCATGGAGAACGAGATCGCCGCGATCAACGACGCGATGGACGCGATCCTGCTCGACCCCGGCCTCTACGAGAAGAGCCAGGCCTGGACGCAAAAGCACGCCTACTTCCTGCAGACCGCCATGGCCAACACCATGGAGCCGATCATCTGGACCGCCGCCTACAACGACGCGATCACCCGGGGCGACAGCGACCGCGATGCGGTGCGCCACGCCGACAGCGTGATCCGCACCACCCAGGGCTCGACCCTGCCGGAGGACGTGAGCCGGCTTGAGACCGGCCCGGCCTGGGCCCGCCTGTTCACCCAGTTCATCGGCTACTTCAACATGCTGGCCAACACCAACGGCACCGCGCTGCTGCAGGTCTCGCGCGAGATGGGCCTCAAGAAGGGCGCGGGCAAGGCGCTCGGCATCATCACGCTCGGCATGCTGGCGCCGATCTGGGTGGCGGAGGCGATCGCTCACGCGATGCGTGGCGGCCCAGAGGACGAGGACAAGGACGGCTACCTGGATGACTGGCTGATGGCGGTGTTCGGCATGGGCACGATCAAGGGCGCCTTCGCGATGGTGCCGTTCCTGGGGCAGGCGGCCCAGCTCACCGTCAACCGCTTCAACGACAACCCGGCCGACGACAAGTTCTCGCTGTCACCGGCGGTGTCGCTGATCGAGTCCACCGTCAGCGCCCCGTTCTCGGTCTACAAGGCGATCGCCGACGACGGCAACCGGCAGAAGGCGGTGCGGGATGTGGCGAGTGCGGTCAGCATCGTGACCGGGCTGCCTGCGTTCGCAGTGGCCCGACCGCTCGGCTACCTGGCCGGGGTGGAGCAGGGCAAGGTGGAGCCGACCGACGCGCTCGACCTGGCACGTGGCCTGGTCAGCGGCACCGCCAGCCCCGCCAGCAAGTAGGGTGTCCGTGTCGATGCTCCTGCGACCTACCATGAGGTAATTCGCAGGAGCTCCGCGCATGACGATCCCATCCACGACGCGTAAGGCCGGGCCGTTGCTCGGTACCGGCGCACAAACCACCTGGCCCTTCACCTTCAAGGTGTTCGCCACCACCGACATCCTGGTGACCACGGCCGACAGCCTCGGCGTTGAGACCGTGCGGGTGATCAACACCGACTACTCGGTGGCGCTGAACGCGAACCAGGAGACCAGCCCCGGCGGCACCGTCACCTACCCCCTGAGCGGCAGCGCGCTGCCCGTCAGCGGCAAGCTCACCATCATCGGCAACCTCCCCTACGACCAGCCGCTTGACTTGCCGTCGGGTGGCAACTTCTCACCGCTGGCGCTGGAGAACGAGCTCGACCGGTTGACGATGCAAGTGCAGCAGGTGGAGGAGGTGGCCAGCCGGGCCGTGCAGGTGCCTGTCACCTCGAGCGCGTCTCCGCTGCTCCCCGCCCCCGAGGCCAACGCCTTGCTGGGCTGGAACACCGCCGCCACGGCGATGCAGAACTACCCGCTGGAAGACATCGCCACCGCCATCTCGTTTGCCACCTACCGGTTCAACACCTTCACCGGCAACGGCTCGACCACGCAGTTCGCGCTCGATACCGACCCCGCGGTGCTCGGCAACATGGATGTGGCCATTGATGGCTTCACCCAGGTGCCCGGCGTCGACTTCGTGCTGACCGCGGGCAACGCCGTGTTTACTGTTGCGCCTAGCAACGGCGCCGAGATCTTGGTGCGCTACGGCCAGGCGCTGGTCGGCGTCAGCGCGGACGCGAACGACGTGAGCTACACCCCAGCCGGTACCGGAGCCGTGGCTACGACTGTGCAGACCAAGCTGCGGGAGAGTGTGAGTGATGCTGATTTTGGTGTGGTGCCAGATTCATCTGCCGTTAATAGCGGCACTAACGAAACAACTGACACTGAAGCGGCAATCACTGCTGCACCAGCACCTAGCCTTGCCGCAATTACCGGAACAGGTGGCAACGCTATTGTTGGCGGTGGGAGTTTGCTTCTTGCCGCCAGCGCACTGGCGCGTCGCATTGGGGCAAGCATCAACATCACCAAATCTAAGATTATTGTCCGTGGCCCTGCGCGGCTAAACATTGACGATGGCGTAACAGCACTTTTGTGGAACTATATTGGATCGTCTGACAAGTCAGGCGTGGTATTTGAATACATCGACTTTGTAGGTGGGGCGATTGCGGCAGACATCGGTATTAACGCAGACGCAATGCCTGCAGCGTTTTACAAGTGCAACTTCATTAACCAGACCACTGCTTCAATCAAGCTCGGAAACTTTGGGTTCAGTGTTGATGTGGCTCAGTGTCGATTCAGCGGCAACGCCAAGGGCGTTTGGAACAATGGGCAGGCTTCTGACGGGCTGAATATTGAACGGTGTGTCTTTATCTATAACAGTGGATACGACATCCACCTGACAAACGGCGCAAACGTCGCCACAATCTACCGGAATACGTTTGTCGGCAACTTGGCTGCAACCCCGGTCAATATCTGCATTGACACAACAACAGCGGTTACTGGTTCGTATAGCAGAATTATAGGTAACAAATTCGGCTCGGAAGGGCGCATTGCTGGGAACCCGATTTTAATCACCGGCGCGAACCCGGTAACCAATTTGCAGATTTGCGACAATCCGACCGTTGGATTTGAAGGACCGACAGTCGGCGGTTTTATCAAACTCGTTGGAATTCAGTTGCAAGGCTGCGTCATCCAGAACAACGGCCTAGACTACTGCAAACTATTCGATCCTGCTTCGACGGAGATCACGACAGGGGCCAATGGGAAGAATCAGATTGGGCCAAATGTCTTCTTGCCTTTTGATTTTGGGAACATCAACCGGGGCAATTTCAATTCCATTGACTACTCGGAACCGCCGACCGACCTAAAAAATAACATGATGACTTGGTCGCGCTACGTGAACGCAGGAGCGTATTTCACCTACGCTAACGCAACGCCGACCTACATGACGAGTACGGACGAAAACGGCATTGCGAATAACGCAACATCTGTCATCGCTACTGCGGCCAACAATTACATCCGAGTAAATACGGTGGACACCAACAACGTCCAGAAGAAGTATTCTTTGTGGGTGTGGTGCAAGATGGATGTGGAATCAAACGTGCAGTTCTCCACAACACGCGCAAGCGATTACGGATTCAATTTAAACAAGACTATTAGCACCGCGTGGACTCGTGTGTTGATTGAGTTTACGCAAAACTACCTCGCTGCCGGTAGCCCATATGTCTTTGACATTGTGATTCCAAACGGCAGAACAATCACTTTGGGCGGTGTCGGGTGTACGCCGGGCCGCGATGTAGGTGATTTGAGGGCCATGCTAAACATCAAAGAATATCTCTACGGGGTTTATGGAGCAAACGTCCCCGGTGCGGCTATCTACTGGACTGCCGGTACGGTTGTCAAAAACTCAGCGCCTGCTGTTGGTCAACCAAAAGGATGGGTGTGTACAGTTGCTGGTAATCCCGGCACTTGGGTGTCAGAGGGCAATCTGTAATGACCCACACCGCCACCGGCCTAATCCTTTGGTACATGCGCCTCTGCGGCTTCCACGGCTGGACTAGCTTCTGGGGCAGCATCTACCTTGCCCCCGGCTACGAGCAACACGCTGCTTTGATCCGCCACGAGCGCAAGCACCTTGAGCAGATGCAGCGCGACGGCAAGCTGGTGTACCTGATCAAGTACAGCTACTGGCTACTACGATATGGCTACCGCAACAACCCCTACGAGATCGAGGCGAGAGCCGCCGAGTAAGCCCCACCAGCCCGCCCAGCGCGGGCTTTTTCTTGACCGGTGTCCGTGTCGTGAGCCCTGCCGTCTACCATGCGGCAACGCATTTTCACCCACCGACCATGACCGACTCCATCCCGGTATCCGAGCGCAGGCGAGCTCACGACGAGCAGCTGATCTCCGCCATTGTGGAGGCCGTCGTCGGCCACGTTGGCAAGCAGCCCACGCCCCACTGCCTCACCACCGACGAGCAACAGTGGGTGCGCCTGGCGATCATCAAGCAAGAGCAGTCGATCAAGCTGCGCCAGGCGATCATCGAGAAGTCCCTCGCGGGCCTGGTGTGGTCGGCCATTGTCGGCCTCGGCTACGTGTTCCTCGACTTCCTGAAGAGCCACGGGTTTAAGTGATGCTGAGCGAGCTCACCACCCAGCTGCGCCGCGACGAGGGCGTGCGCCCATCGGCCTACAACGACCACCTGGGCTACCTCACCATCGGCGTGGGCCGCCTGATCGACGCGCGCAAGGGCGGGGGCCTGCGCCCCGACGAGATCGACTACCTGCTGAGCAACGACATCCGCGACCGCGTCGACGCCCTGACCCGTGCGCTGCCGTGGTTCGAGCGCCTGGACGGGGCGCGCCAGGGGGTGCTGTTGAACATGGCCTTCCAGCTCGGCACCGCGGGGCTGCTGGCCTTTAAGCAGACGCTGGCGGCGGTGGAGCGGGGGGCGTACACCGACGCCGCGCTGCTGATGGCGCAGAGCAAATGGGCCACGCAAACGCCCGAGCGCGCGCGGCGGCTGGCCAAGCAAATGAAAGACGGCACATGGCAGTAGACCCGATCACCGCCGCGCTCGACGTGGGCGGCAAGCTCATTGACCGACTGTGGCCGGACCCGACACAGCGCGACCAGGCCAAGCTCGCGCTGCTGGAGCTCGCGCAGAAGGGCGAGCTTGCCGAGTTCACGGCGCGCGCCGACATCGTCAAGACCGAGGCGGCAAGTGAGAACTGGCTGGCCTCGAGCTGGCGCCCGATCCTGATGCTGACCTTCGGGGCGCTCATCGTGGCGCGCTGGTTCGGCTGGGCTGCACCCAACCTGAGCGAGGCCGAGTACCTGAAGCTGTGGTCCATTGTGGAGCTGGGCTTAGGCGGCTACGTCATCGGCCGCAGCGTTGAGAAGATTGTGCCGGGCGTCGCCGACGCCCTGAAAGGGAGAGCATGAGTAATGCGCAAGAGAACCAGCAACGATTGATCAGCGTCAAGACCCACGGGGCCGTGGGGAATGGCACCGCCAACGACACCGCCGCGATCCAGGCGGCGATCGCCACCGTCAAGGCTGCCGGGGGCGGCACGGTCTACTTCCCCCGGGGCAGCTACCAGGTGGTGTTCCCCGCGGGCCTCAGCGCGTACAGCTCCCTCTTTGCGCTACCCAGCAACACCGCGGTCGAGTTTGAGGCGGGGGCGTCGATGACGGCCTCCGCCGTCACCGGCAGCACGTTGTTTGCGGCGGTGTTCGGCGTCGACCAGACCGCACTCCCCGTGTCCAACCTGCGCTTCACGGGCGTGCGCATCTCCCAGACCGCACCGGGCGGTGGCCAGGAGTTGGGCGCGGGCATCATGCTGCAGGTCGCCCCCGACACGGCCGCCAACAGCGTCACCAACGTCTCGATCGAGCGCTGCCATTTCGTGGGCACGGCCTGCGCCATCTACATCCTGCAGCGCACGAGCGCGGGCACCGCCACGCGCCAGGTCAGTGGGGTCAAGATCCACAACTGCTCGGGCCTGGGCAACTACTCTGGCATCACGGCGGATGGTGAGGACATCGAGATCAGCGGCAACACCCTGGTCGGCAGCACCTCGAGCCCGGCCAGCTACTACGACGCGGTGTCGATCCACTCCGGTAAGAACGTGCGCGTCGTCGGCAACCACTTCTCCTACTACGGGGAGTTCGGCGTCAACGTGCGCAACTCCCCCAACAACCTGAGTGGCTCGAGCAACATCCTGATCGCCCACAACACGATCGCCGAGTGCACGCTGAAGGGCATCGGTGTGTACACCACCTCGGGCGAGACCGTCTACGGCGTGAGCAACGTGAGCGTCACCGGCAACACGGTGAGCCACTCGACCAACGGCAACGGCTGCTGCGGCATCTTGATCTCCGCAGGCAGTGCCACGGTCGGCACCCCGATGAACAAGGTCGCGGTCACCGGCAACCTGCTTAACAACTGCAACGTTGGGCTCGAGATCACGGGGACGGGCGGCGTGCCGCTGCTGTACCTGACACTGGCCAACAACAACGTCTTTGGCCGCCCCACCTGCGCCGAGCCGCAGCTCAAGGTCAACCACGCCCAGCTGTCCTCCATCACGGGCAACGTGATCGACGGCGAGAACGTGGGCGCCGCCTACAAGTCGGTGGCGATCGAGAACCTGCAGTACAGCACGATCTCGGGCAACCAGTTCTACTCGGGCTCGGCCTTCACCGACACGCTGTACTTTGCGACCTGGACGGACGTCGCCTTCAACGGCAACCACTGCTTCGGCAAGTACGTGTTTGCCACGATCGGCAGCACCTGCGTGATCGACAGCAACCGCTTCACCTCGGCGGGCGTGTGTGCGTTGCGCCCGCTGACCGGCACCTGGTCGCTCGCGCAGGCCCGCATCGAGGCGTTCGGTGGCACCCCGGCGTCCGGCACCTGGGCGGTGGGGGATCGGGTCTACGGCACGCCCGCAGCGGGCGGCACGATCGGGGTGGTGTGCACCACGGCGGGCACGCCCGGCACCTGGAAGACCTTCGGCGCGATCGCGGCCTAGCCCCAGGCCCTGGACTCATTGGCCGCCGGCGCCAGCCGCTCGAGCGCTTCCTCGCTGATGGCGAGCCGGACCTTGAGCGCCTCGAGCTCGCGGCGCTGGGCGGTCAGCTGCTGGCGCAGGATGATGAGCGAGAGCACGTCGCCGGGCCGGTAGCGGTCACCGCCCGGGGCGGTCAGCAGCCCCTGGTCGAAGCGCCAGCCGCTCCACTGGCCGGCGGTGCCCGGCAGGTCGCCGAGCAGCAGGCGGATCACCTGGTGCTGGTGGCCGGGGATCTTGATCTCCTCCTTCAGCCAGCGGCGCAGCGTGGTGCGGTGGATGTCGAGCTCGCGCAGCAGCCGCGGCTCGCCGATCAGCTCGATGAGTTGGCGCAGGTGGCGACCGGGGCGGGCGTTAATCTCAAGCATGTGCGACAGTATCCTTTAGCAAATGCTCAACCGTCAACCCCCGTTCTGGGACGCATAATGTATATTGTGACCTTACAAATTTGTAAAGCCACCAAAGCGCTAGGGGGACATCGCGCTCTGCGTCGTTCTAGCAGGTGCTAGAACTATGTGCAGGATGCACAACCCCGCTCAGAATTTCAAGCCACTTACCGTCGGCACCGAGCACCAGGGCAGGGTGCTCGGGGTGCGTGACGATCACCTGGTTGTCGTCGCGCAGCGCCAGGCGCGTGCGCTCGTCGTAGCCGGCGGGCAGCTCGGCGATGAACTGCATATCAGCGGCCACGGTATTTCTCCCAGTGATCGCGGCAGTCCGCATCGCACCAGCGCTGAGTGTCGCCCACGATCTCATCGCAGTGCAGGCAGCGCCCGGTGGCGGCGGGTCCGGCGGGGCGTTTGAGGTTGATCGCCATGTTGCGGGCGAGCTCCTCGCGGTCGCTGGCGATGTCGAGGTTGTCGCTCACGCTCGCGTCTCCAGCTCGATCAGCAGTTCGAGGAAGTGCTTGGCCTTCTCGAGGTCCTTGATGCCGCCCTTGTTGCGCCAGCGGCTCACGTACTTGATCACGCACCCTTCAGCGAAGGGGATGCCGTTGGCGTGGATGTATTCGAGCGGCTGGATTTTCAGGTCCTTGTAGTGGCTGCCGTCGACCTGCTTGGTCAGGGGCGTGGTGGGCGCCGGCGCCTTGGCGGGGATGGCGAGCGGCGGGTTCACGAGGATGGCGCAGTTCGGCCAGTGGCCTTCGATCTTGCCGCACGATTTACAAATGGTCGTCATTTTTTACCTTTCAAATAATCAAGCAGGAGGTCCTGCACTTCACGCTTCGATTCTCGGCGAGCCATTACCAGCTCGTCGATCGTGCCGCGCGCCACGATGTAGTGCACAAACACCGGGCGCTCGTGCCCGGCTTGCAGTTGCCTCACCGGCCCGATCCGCTCGAGGATCTGGTCGTGCTGCTCGAGGTCCCACCACTGGCCGAAGTAGCAGATGATGTTGCCCCCATCCTGGAGGTTGAGACCGTGCCCCGCCGATGCAGGATGAGCGAATAGGAGCGGGACCCGGCCAGCGTTCCAGTCCACGATCGTCTGAGGATCAGCGTCCAGGTGGCGACCTTCAGGGAATGCTCGCTGTAGGCGGGCGAGATCCGACTTGAAATGGTAGGCCACCAGAATGGGCGCCCCCATAGCCTCTTCCACCACGGACGCCAGAGCTTCAATTTTTGCATCGTGCACCTCAATCCAAACATCAGGACCGTACCTTGCGGGGTCGAGGTACACCGCGCCGTTGGCCAGCTGCAGCAGCTTGATCGACTTCGCCGCCGCGTTGGTGACCTCGACCTCGTTGGCCTCGATCATAGTGAACAGCTCGCGCTCGAGCTCCCGGTACTTGCTGCGAGCGCTGGCTGGCATATCGACCTCGATCACGTTGACGATCGGGTCCTTCAGGTCGAACCAATCCTTCGGGTCAATCGTCAGGCAGATGTCAGCCAGGCGCTCCTGGATCTCGGCCTGCGCGTACTCCGCCGGGCGCCACTGGTGGAACTGGCCCTGCTTGACCGGGCGGAACCAGCGGTTCTGAAAGGCGCTAAAGGTGCGCCCTAGGCGCTGGCCTGCGTCCAAGAACCAGGTCTGCCCCCACAGGTCCTCGAGGCCGTTGCTGGCCGGCGTGCCGGTCAGGTTGATCCAGCGCTTGACGCCCGTGTGCGCCACCTTGCCCAGCGCTTGGGCGCGCACGCCGCCCTGGCGCAGCCTGAAGTTCTTGAGCCGGGTCGACTCGTCGGCCACCACGGTGGCGAAGGGCCAGGCCAGGCCGGTCTCTTCGCACCGCATGCGAAGCCACAGCAGGTTGTCGTAGTTGGTCACGTAGACCGGCGCGTCGCGCTTGAGGGCACGCTCGCGCTCGTCTTTGCCACCCACCATCGGCACCACCTCGAGGCCCGACAGGTGCTGCCACTTGCGGGCCTCCTCGGGCCAGGTGGTGGTGGCCACCCGCAGTGGCGCCAGCACCAGGGTCGGGCGGTCCTCGCCCGCGACGTTGTGCAGGTGGTCGAGGAAGGTCAGGGTGGTGACCGTCTTGCCGGTGCCCATGCCGGCGAACAGTGCGCCGCGCTCGACGTTGGCCAAGTGCGCCAGGCCGATCCCCTGGTAAGCGCGGGGGGTGAAGTGCTTACGCATTTTCGCGTGGCCTCGGGCAGTGGTCTGGCACATACACCGCGCACCAGACCCCGGAAACGGGCCCACGAGCGGGCTTCTGCCAGCGGTCGATGTAGCAGTCAGGCATCGCCTTGAGCGCGACGCGGACGGCCGTCTGTTCAATACCCAGCAGGCGGCCGATGTCCGCCGTAGACAAGCCGTCCTCGTGGGCCCGCAACAGCACCCGCACGGCTTGTCGACGTTCGGCCTTCACGCTGCCGCCTCGAAGCGAATGCGCCCGTTGGCGGACTGCACAAACTGACCTTGGCCGCCCATGACCTGGGCCAGCTGGCCGGATTTGAGCTTGGCCCGGTAGCGGCGGGTGCGTTCGGCGACCGTCATGCGCTCCTGGCGGGGCACATCCCAGCCGATGCCGAGGCTGTAGATTTTGATGGCGTCGCGCCCGCGGGTGTCCTGCCCCCAGCTCGAGATGTAGCAGGCGCCAGCCTTGTGCAGTTCGCGGGTGTAGTGCAGGACGGTGACGTAGTGCAGGCCGGTGTGCTCGGCGAGCTCCTCGCAGCTGTAGACGCCCTCGAGCATGAACTTGATCAGCTGGGCGTAAGAGAGGGCGCCGACCTTGATGATCTGCTTGCCCTTGTTGGCGGGGGGTGTTCTTACCATGGTGCGTCTTCAAAATTGGATGGGTTGAAGGGGATCGGCTTGGCCGGCTGCGCTGGCGGCAGCTCGGTGGGGAAGGGCCAGGTGGTCATAGCTTTATGCAATCCATACCACGCCACTCGCACACCGGCTCTGGCTTAAGCATGATGACAAAGCCATCAATGTCCCCGTCGCCGCCGATGCTTGCAATGTGATAACCGAAGTCACCGCACTGCACGACTACAGGTGCCTCTGGGTCGATCATTTCGTCCTTTGGTTTACCGCTGCGCTGCCAGTCCTGTTCGACACGGTTCATTGCGTTTAAAACCATACGCATGGTTTGTGATCTGACGTTCATGTTGGTTCCTTCAGTTTGTTTAGCTCTAGCGCTGCGTGGTGGTAAAGGTTGTGTCTCTCTGTTGCTATGCGGTGCATCTGCATTAGTCGATGCTGCGCGGCTTCGATGCCTCGATTAAACTCAGCTTCCGCATCTTTCGTATCGTCCCTTCCAGCTTGATACCCCTTGTCATATGTGATGTGCGCAGCGAGGTGCTCTGCCGAGCGTTCAGCCAACTTTTTCTCAAGCTGTCTACATTGCACCGACCACTGTTCGTTAGCCAGTTTCATAGCATCCATTGCATTGCGATCTTGCAGACGCTTTGCTTCAAGATGCTCTATCTTTGCGGCCTGTTCTTGGGATTGCTCAACAAGTACAGCCATCTGATCCCAGTCTGGGCTGAACTCGTTTTGGTCGCAGCCGTAAGTTTTTGGCTTAGGCAAGAAGTGCGTGCTTGTGGAGATTTCATCGTCATCTTCTCCGCGCATGTTGTGGTCGCCGCTCATGCCAGCAGCTCCTCGACGCCGTCGATGCTGTCGATGACCACCACGCGCTGACCCATGGCGCGCATGCGCTCGTGCTCGCGCACCTGACTGGGCCGGGCCTTCTCGCCGGGCGCCTTGAGCTCGACCCAGATGGATGTGGGCACGAGGCACTCATTGCCGCCCCAGCCGGTGGCGACCGTCGGCGGCAGCATCACCAGCCGGTCGGGTGCACCGACGCGGCCAATCCACTGCACCTTGCGGCACTCGCCGCCGAGCTCACGCACACGCTTGACGAGGTGTGCCTCGACGTCGCGCTCTCTCATGCCAGCACCACGGAGGTGATGAGCCAGAGCACAGCGACGATGACAACGGCCATGACGGCGTCGCCCAGGCCGAAGAAGTTTTCCTTGTCGGCTTTGTGCACGGCCTCGGCGTACTCGGCCATGGACTGGTCGAGGCGGGGCGTGCGGGTGTAGCGGGGAGGGCAGTCAAGGAAGGAAGGTTTACGATTCACAAGTTGCTTTCGGTTGGTTACTGACGAGGTGAAGTGTAGCACCTGCTAAATCCCGACTGTAACGTGGGGTTAATCTTTCCGGTACCTGTACGTTTCAAAGCCGGCGGCCGCGAGCGGGATGCCCTTCGCCCAGTGCGGAGCCTCGGACATCATCGTGCTGAGCTCGGCGACGTTGAACTCGTCTGTGTCTGGTGTCTCGGTCAGCAGCTCGTCGTGCACAGAGAGCACGATCTGGTACCCGAGCAACTCAATGCCCGGCATGGTGCTGCCCAGGATGTCGCGGGCGAAGGCCTGGGTGGCGTTCTCGATCAGCTTGCCGCCGTAGGTCTTGATCGGCCCCCACTGGCGGGTGTACTGGTTGACGCCGAAGTAGCTGATCTGCCCGTCGTCATCGACCTTGGGGTTGATGTAGCAGAGGTAGCGGCCACTGGGCAGGCGCAGGCGCAGCCAGGCGCCATCGCGGCGGGCCTTGAGGTGCTGGCCGATGTCGAAGGTCTCGCCTGGGTTCTTGATCGCAGCGCGCACGCTGTCGCCTGCAGCGTGCCAGAGGGCGGTGGTCTGCGGGTGGGCGTCGCGCCAGGCGCGCTTGAGCACCTCACAGGCCACGTAAACGTCCTGGGGCAGGCCCAGGGTGCGCTTCTTGGAGCTCGCCCACTTCCACATGCCGAGCGCATTCTCGAGCGCTTCGCGGCTGGCCGTGGCCCACACCGCCTTGGCCAGCTCCTGCAGGTCCATGTTGTAGACCGCGGCGAAGGTCAGGAACGCCGCGACGCCGCCCTCGTACCCGAGGCCGAGCTCCATGACCTTGCCGATCTGGCGCTTCTGGCCGGTGGCCTCGCGCGGATCGATGTTGAACGAGCGACCATAGGCCACCTTGTAGAGATCCTCGCCGGTGCCTGCGTCGAACTCGGCGAAGGCTTTGAGCTTCCACCGCTCACCGGCCAGGAACGCAAGCCCCCGGCCCTCGATGTTGGACAGGTCGGAGATCACCAGCTTCTTGCCCGGCGGCGCCACGATGCAGCCGCGCACGGTGTTGGCGGTCAGGCGCATGGTGTTGGAGAAGAACAGGTCGGCGCAGTTGGCCTTGAGCGCCTCGATGCCCTCGTCGATCTGGTCCTGCTTCATGTCAGGGCGTGGCATGTTCTGGGGCTGGAAGATCCGGCCAGCCCAGCGGGCGGTGCGCTGAGCGCCGGCGAACTGCAGCGTGTTGCGCAGGCGGCCGTCCTCGCTCGTGGCGTTGACCAGGGCCTTGTATTTGGCGGTGCTGGTCTTGGTGGCCTCGAGGCGGATGGACAGCAGCAGCTTGACCGACTCGGGCAGGTCGGGGTCTTCCACCCGGCGGCGCAGCGTGTCGGCCTTCATGTCGGGCAGGTCGACCCCGTACTCGGCGCAGATGTAGGCCAGCAGGTTGTCGCGCTGGCTGGCGTTGGTGACTAGGCCGTCGGTCTCCTCGGTGACCTGGCCCTTCAGTCGCTTTTGTTCTCGGTCAACAGCTCTGATGGCGGCGTCCGCGAGTCCCAGGTCGACCGCCACCCCGCGATCGTTGATGCGCTGATCAAGGTGCCAGAGGGCGAGCTCGGGGTGCCCGGCGCGGTAGTTCCAGGTCGGCAGGCGCTGGCCGATAGCGCGCATGGCGACGATGTCTTGTCGGCTGTACTCGAGGAACTCGGCCCACTGCTCGGGATGCGTTTCACGGGTTGCTCTCCTCAAGGTGCTGCCCTTCGGGCGGGGTTTGCAAAATAGCTGGATGAGCTCGCGGCCGCGCTTGTCCTTGGCCTGGTCGGCATCGAGCCCCACGATCTGACCGATCTTATCCAGCCCGCCCGGCAGGCCGTGCGCCATGGCCTGGATCATAGTGTCCTGCCAGCGCTCCACGGGCACGTCGATGTCCCAGCAGTGGCGCAGCAGAGTGCGGTCGAAGGCGCTGTTGTGGGCGACGATGGTGATGCGGGGGGAAAGCAGGTACTGCTCAACGCGCCAGCGCTCGGGGTATGGTGCTGTCATGTCCAGCACCTGGGGCTCGCCATCGTCGATGGCCCACTGGGCGACGGTGATCTCGGTGCTGGGATGCTCGGCGTAGCGGTGGGTGCCGGCGGTCTTGAGGTCGCACTCGCTGAAGGTCTCGCAGTCGAACCAGAGAATTGTCATGTGTGCTTTCGTTTTTGGTGAGGGCGCTGGGATTCTCAGCTTTTGACCCAGTGATGTGCGGCCGCACGCCGCCCTCAACAAAAATCACCCGTTCTGAAAATTAACCGCTGTAATTTGATGACATGCGCGGCCTGTTCGGACTCCCCACCGTGGATCACGAGCGGGCGGTGGGGGTCCTAATCTTCAGCTGTTTGTCTCGTGGGTGAATCGAGAAGGGGAGTGCATGTCCCCGCAGTGATCAGGCGAAGTCGTCGGCGCCAGCGCCTTCGGTGACTTCCTCGAACTCGTCGGCATCGGCTGGGCGGCCAGCAGAGAACGAGTCGCCGTCTTGGTAGAACTGAATGCCGCGCAGTTGCGCGTTCACCCGCTGGCCGTAGGAGTTGTCCTGGGCCCACAGCTCAATGCTCGCGTTGACGAAGCAGCCAGCGTAGGGGCGGCCGCTGCGTGCGCTCAGCGGGCTGCGATCGCGGTCGATGACCGTGGGCGCTGCGTTCTCCTGGGCGGCTGCCGAGATGAAGAAGTTGCCGGGGAACCCGTCGTACTTGCTCTTCGTGTCGCCGTCGTGCAGCGCCAGCTTGTCCTGCTTGTCCAGGCCCTTGACGATGGCGGCAGCCTTGCCGGCCCACTTGGCGGTGGCGATCGCCAGCTGGGCGGCTTTGATCTCCTCGATCTGTGGGTGGTCCGCCGGGATCAGCAGGGTGGCGCTGTAGCGGGGCTTGCCTTCGCCGGCCACGGTGGTGGGCTCGAAGAGGTTGGGGAATGCCAGGCGCACGTTCTTGAGCAGGATGCGGCCGGTGGGTTGGGTAGTTGCCATGAGTGAAAAGTTCCTATGAAAAGTTAAGCGAGAGAATTGACAGTCACGTCGGTGAAGTCATCAACAACCGGCGTGACTGTCAGAGCCGGGCGTGAATCTGATGAGGGCGCCACATGCGGGGCCCCGTCTTTTTGGGTGATCATCTCCTGCAGCTTTGGCCACTGACGCGGGCCGATGGTGCCGGCCTTGGCCAGCTTGTCTGCGCTCGTCGGGCTGATCAGCTTGAAGTCATACATCTCGGCCTCTTTGAGTCGCATCGACTTCAGCAGAGCCTCGACGTCGGCCGGCTTGGACCAGGCGCGGTTGCCTTTCTTGCCCTGCACCAGCTTGAACCCGGTGACGGGCTCGCCAGCCAGCAGGCGGCGCTCGGCCTCAGCACGCACGGCCTTGGTGAAGTCCTCGATCATGTCGCACGCGGCCAGGGTTCGGCCCAGGTCGTGATCGCTAAGAGTCTTCGGCTCGGCAGCGGTGGCCGTGTCGTCGAACTCGTCAAGTGTTGCCGGGTCGCTGAAGGTGTGCAGCGACACCTCGGCGCGCAGCGACGGGCAGGTGGCCTTGGCTCGGCAGAACTTGCACTGCTTCTCGCCGGGGCGCACGAAGATCTCGAGCCACCGCTGGTCGTCCTCTTCCAGCTTGGTGCGATCCGCGTTGACGCAGGTCATCACTGCACTGCGTGCGGTGCTGCGGCCCCAGGTCTCGAGCTCGGCCACCGTGGTGTCGTACTCGCTTGGCGCCGTGCGGATGCGCGGCTGGCTGATGGCCATGCGCACCGTCTCGAAGTCAGCAACCAGGCCGTGGTAGGCCTGCAGCGCGCCGAGCCCATACAAGCTCATTTGCGGGTTCTTCTCGGCGCTGACCTCGACGCCCATACCGTACTTGAAGTCGATCACGATGATCTCGCTGCCACGCGCGATGATCACGTCCGCCGTGCCCCAGGCCTCCGCCTCGGGGGTGTCGAGGTAGGTGCTGTAGTTGACACGGATGTCAGCGAACACGATGCCGTCGGCGCCCTTGAGGTCGGCCACGTAATCGAGGGTGACCTGGACGTGGCGGGCCATGTCCTCGTCAACCTCGAAGGTGAAACCGTCGGCCTCGATTACCCGGCCAATAAAAGCGCTGGCTGGGCGGTCTTCCTGCAGCGCCCAGGTCAGCACCTGGTGGGCGGCGGTGCCCTCGGCAGCGTACTTGCTGGCGCTGTCAGGCTTGCCGGCCTGCAGGACGTAGGACCCAGGGCAAAGCATGCGCTGCTCAAAGCCCGAGGCCGACCACTTGGAGTGTGCGAGCTCGGCCATGATTAGGCAGCCAGTGCGGCGTTCACAGCGACCAGGGCGTCGGCCCACTTCGCCTCGGGCAGCTCCTTGAACGTCTTCACGCCCATGCTGGCGGCCACCGCAGCGGCCGACTCGCGAGACTTACCGGCCAGGGCGAACACTGCTTTCTGCAGGGTGGGGTAGTCCACGACTGATGCGGAGGGCTTCTCCGAAGAGGTCGTAGCCACCGGCTCGGGCTTTGGGTCAGAAGGGGATTCCGCAGCAGGTGCAACTGGCGCAGTGACCTTGGCGGTCTTCGTAGCCGTCGCGGGGGCAGCTGGGGTAGGTGCAGGCTTTGGGGCTTCCACCTTGACCGGCGCCGGGGCGCTCACCGAGGTGAAGAACTGGACCAGGGCGGCCTGGTCGGGGAATGAGAGGGTGACTTGAATCACGGGGATGCCTTTCGGGTTGGTAAAGTTAGATTGTAGCGGATGCTACAGCGGCAGACAAAACTTTTTCAAAGTTTCGGAGCTCGGTATCCGACAGCGTGGTCTGGAACTTGACCTGCTCCTCGGGGTTGCGTGCGGTGGGCACGAAGGTGATCAGCATGAGATGGGTGCCGTAGGCGCCCCGCTTGAGGCTGACGTCCAGCCGGTGGGCTGGGGTTTCTTGGATGGTTGCTCTCACTTGGCTTCTTTCTCTGCTTCGCGCAGTGTGGTGGAAACTTTGATGGCGCCAACGCGGCCGACCAACTTGTTGATCTGGGCGCGGCCCAGGTCGGCGTCTGACATGCCGACACCGGCGATGCGAGTCATGTTGTCGATGTGGCACACGGCCTTGCCGGACTCCCAGTGCGACACGGTCAACTGACTGACGAACTGGGTGGACGGGTGCACCGCAAACCAGAAGCGCACGTTGTCCACGTAATGGGAGAACCGGCGCGCGGCGATTTCCTTGCGCTTGCCTCCGATGAGGATTTTGAATTTCATAGCCATTTGAAGCTCCTGGTTGGGTAATCACACTGATCTGCCCCCGGGCAGATCGCTGTGATCAGCGGCGAACCCACTTCTCGACGTAGCAGGCGACGCTGGTACCGTGCAGGACGCGAACGCGCTTGTGAGTCTGGTTCTTCTTGTCCCAGGCGGCGTCGATGGCGGCGTGCACGGCGGCGAACCAAACTTCGCCGGTCACTTCAGCGCCAGCCAAAAAGAACCGGGTGCCGTCGTAATTGCTCACTTGCTTGGCCTGGTGGCACTGGCTGGCGGTGAACTCGTCCCGGTGGCCGTTGGCGTATTCGACTGCGTACTTGGTTGCCATTTTGTTTCTCCGGTTGGGTTGATGACACTGATCTGCCCGGGGGCAGATCGCTGTGATCAAGCGCCGATCTGTGCGTTGTAGTAAGCCTCTGGGAAGTCGTAGTAGTTGTCGGTTTCCAGCACAATCTTTTGCTGCTGAAGCAAAGTGAAGATGGCGTTTTCAAACAGCTCGTCGCTGTACGGCACGGCTTGGGTGCGGCATTCGCGCTTCAGTTCTTTACGTTCCTGGGGGCCGCTGGCTGCCATGTGGTCAAGAATGCATTCGGTGCAGGGGTAGGTCATTTCGTTCTCCGGTTAATTTGTTGCGATGTCGATAATGTAGCAGATGCTAAAACACACACGCAAATAAAACCCGACTAAAAAGCCGGGTCTTTAGGAAACCGGGGGGTCGGCTAGCGGAAGAAGTGGAGGCCGATGTCAAGCAACAGGGTGATGGTGCCACCGGCGCCGAGCCAGTACAGCAGGCGGATGTGGCGCCGGATGTCGTGGAGGGGGTCGTCGCAGATGCCGCCGTGTTCGACCAGGTAAGCGATCCGTTGCTTGAGCTGCTCGTCGTTCATTTCGCTGTCAGCCTTACGAGTTTTGTGATGAAGGGTTCGTCGACCCGGCCAGTGAGTTTGGTGTGTTCATAGGCCAAGCTAACCAGATTCGCATAAGTGTCGGGGTTGGGTCTGAGGCCCGCGTCACGGATCGCGGCAGCCACTGCGCGCACGCACTCGCCGAGGGCCTGGTCGTCGACCTGGCGCCCCTGGCCGTCGTGCTCCTGGTCGAGCCAACCGACGGGCAGCGCCAGCTTGCCCTCGATCTCGCGGGCGACCTTCTCGGAGATCTCGCGCGAGGGGTTGGGGCCGATCAACTGCGCCAGGTAGCTGCCGTTGGTGTGGCCGAGCTTCTTGGCCATGGAGGTCGGCCCGCCCCACTCCTTGACCAGGGCGCGCAAGTTATCGCGGCGGGTGGCGTAGACAGACTTCATGGCCGGGCAGGGTAGCAAGGTTTAGCCTATTGCTGCAAGACCTTTACAGCCTGCTAAAATCCACGCCATGAAAACCATTACCCCGATGAAGGCCTGGATGGCCGCAGCGACCGCAGAGGAACAGGAGGTGCTCGCGCACCGTACCCAGACCACCCGCGGCAACCTCTACCAATACGCCGGCGGCCACCGTGAGGCCAGCGCCTCCCGGGCAGGCGCGATCGAGGCGGCCACCGCGGACATGCACCGGCTCAGCAAGGGGCGCCTGCCCAAGGTCTACCGCACGGACCTGTGCGAGGCCTGCCGGGCGTGCCAGTACGCGGCCAAGTGCCTGGGCTCCAGGGCGGTGGTGTCGGACTTCCCGATCGTGGACGCCCGCCAGTTGGAGCTCGCGCTGTGACCTGGTGGCAGATCGGGGTGCTGTGCTGGCTGTCGTTTATGTTCGGCTTCTTGGCTGCGGCGCTGATGTCGGCCAACGGTCGGGACCGGGGCGAGTGATCACCCACCTGAAAGTGGGGCTGCGGGTGATGCTGCCCAGCGGCAACATCGTCACCTTGCAGCGCCGGGAGGGCGCCAGCTGGGTGTGCGAGTACCACGTGATGTCCCGCCAGCGGGGCGAGGTTGAGTTCACGGGGGCGTGGCTGCGCAGGTTTGGCCGGGCGGTGTGAGGCTTTACGGTCTGCTACAGTAGCGGGGCCAAACCAATCTGTCCCGCCATGGGTGGGGGTTCCGGCCCGTGGACAGCGGGTAGGGTTTGGCGACTTCGGAATCCCCACCCATGGCGCCTTTGAAAGCTCGCCATGCCATCAATCACGGGAGGCCGCCTATGAACGCGGTCACCACCATCAAGCCCCACATCTCTTCGATCGTCGCCCCCGACGAGATGCGCAACCTGCCAGCCTGGCTGGTGTGGCGCTTTGAGTACCACGAGGGCGAGGACAAGCCCCGCAAGATCCCGTACTACACCTCAGGCCCCAAACGCCACGGCGTGCAGGGCCGCCCCGAGGATCGGCAAGAGCTCACTACCTTCGACGCAGCGCGCACCGCCGCGGCCCGCCGTGGCTTTGATGGCGTGGGCTTCGTGCCCATGCCTGAGTTCAACATCTGCGCGTTGGACTTCGATCACTGTGTGACTAATGGTCAGGTGCACCCAGACCTTATCCCGATCGTCATGAACACCTACGCCGAGTACAGCCCCAGCGGCACCGGCGTGCGTGCGTTCATCAAGGGCCAGTATGGCAACAGCAAAGCCCACGGCGAGCCCTACGGGTTCGAGGTGTTCAGCTCCAAGGGTTTCGTCACGTTCACGGGCAACCGGCTGGATGTGGTCGACCTCGAGAACAACGGCAACACGATCGCCAACGTGGATGGCCCGGTGCGTGAGCTGTGCGCCAGGCGCTTTGCGCGCCCCGCAGCCGAGGTGCACGTCAGCGCAGGCGACCCGGTCGGGCTCACGCCGCAGCAGCTCGAGGGCCTGATGCTGGCGCTTGACCCCGACATGGGGCACGACCCCTGGCTCAGTGTCGGCATGGGCCTGCATCACGAGACCCAGGGGGAGGGCTTTGACTACTGGTGCGACTGGTCGGAGCTCGGGTCGAAGTTCCCCGGGCGCGAGGTGCTGTTGCAGCGGTGGTCGAGCTTTGGCAAGAGCCACGAGCGCACGGTCACGATCCGCACGGCGATGAAGTTGGCGGGCATGGCGGTCAACGGCCCCGCAAGCGCAGATGAGTTCGAGGTGCTGATGGACGCACCAGCAGTGGCGGAAGCAGGCCACCGGTTCCAGGTCATGCACGCGAGCGAGTTTTCGCAGGGCGTTGCACCGACCTGGGTGATCAAGGACGTGCTGCCCCAGGCCGAGCTGGTGGTGATCTACGGCGCCAGCGGCTCGGGCAAGAGCTTCCTGGCGCTCGACATGGCGGCGGCGATCGCCCGTGGCATCCCGTGGCGCGGCAAGAAGACCCGGCAGGGGCGGGTGGCCTACATCGCCGCCGAGGGCGGTGGCGGCTTTCGTAAGCGGCTGACGGCCTACGGCCAGCACAACCAGTTCGACCTGGCTGACATGGATTTGGGCGTGATCCACGCCGCCCCCAACATGATGCAGATACAGGACGCGGTCGACGTGGCCAAGGCGGTGAAGGCCTGGGGCGGTGCCGACGTGATCATCGTCGACACCTTTGCCCAGGTCATGCCGGGCGGCAACGAGC
>Ga0181351_1000022_pt1 | contig 45322 bp, 47 predicted proteins | sample Su13VDMM15SD_FD_170485 | JGI IMG/M metagenome (GOLD analysis project Ga0181351, IMG submission 170485) | Freshwater viral communities from Lake Michigan, USA - Su13.VD.MM15.S.D | ecosystem: Environmental > Aquatic > Freshwater > Lake | place: USA: Michigan | collected 2013-07-16 | reverse complement strand
GGTAAACCCATTTGATAATTGCCCACAGATACCAGATACATCAATGGAATCAACAATGGATTGGATATATCATAGCACGTTCTTTGTAGGATTAAGTTCAGGGCTTAGCTGGTTGGCATGGGCTTTAGGTAAACAAGTAGTATTAATTAGTAATTTCACTGAATTTGATCACGAGTTCCTTACTAGCTGCATACGAATCACAAATGAAAAAGTATGTCATGGCTGCTGGAACAAGCCAGAAATAAAATTTGATAAAGGCAATTGGAACTGGTGCCCTTACAATAAGAACTTTGAGTGCCAGACTTCAATAACCGCAGAGATGGTAATAAATAGAATTAGTCGTTACTTTTAATAAAAAAAGCAGGTTCGCAGCCTGCTTAATTTATTATTACTAACCTTTAAAACTACTTGTCTAATTGATTGCTTAAATCAACAATCGTCTTTGATACCACTCCCCATTTCATTTCTTTGAAAAGTTCTTTTAACTTGGTAAAATCAGCATCTTCTAATTCTAATGTGGCTTTTCTTTCAAGAAACTCATCCTTAAAATCTTCTGAATTAATTTCAAATAAATCTTTGTGCTTTTCAACTTCACCTAATAAACGAAGTCTTTTGATCATCTCATCAACATTAAATCCGCCTTGTGCTGGATTATTAATGGCTGATTTTAATAAATCATAAGTGGTTAAAAAGGTATCTCTACCACCAATACTTTCTTTAGCTACTACTAGTTCAATTGATTTCATAATATAATTTTTAACAAAGTTAATTGAATTAATTTAATTAAAAAAAATATTTATGGAGCTAAAGTCGTTGTGGTTGTAGTAGTTGCAAGCCAAGGTAATGGAAGTGTCACTTCAACAGGGTTAATCTGTAAAGCAATATTAGCCTCAAGACTTGCCTGCATATCAGCTACAGGAAGGATTGCTTCTAACCATCCAATTACTTCAGCTTGTGTTACATCTGCGTAAGGAATGAAGTTTTGTGGATTTGGTTGTGCTACGCTTGATGCACCATAAACATCTGCAAAATAAACTTTCCCATCATGTTCTTGTGTTGCGTTATATCTCCAATGTATCACATTGATTACATCTGGTAAACCTTCTGATTCTACAGCGCAATTCAACTGGCTGATAACCCATTCAAATACTGTTGTTGCCATTTTTTATTTATTTAATTGTGATTTCAATTCTTTTATTTGAGCTTGTTGCTCTTGCACTGCCTTAACTAAAACAGGCACTATCTTACTGTAATCTACACTCTGCATATCTGCACCATCTTTAACACCAACTACTGCATAGTTTAATATTGGCTGTAGCTCATGAGCAATAACACCATAAGCACGAGTTTTATCTTCCTTCCATTCGTAATTATACATCTTTATTTTGCTAAGCAAATCAAGACCATTAAAGTCTTGGAAATCTTGCTTTAGCCTGTAGTCTGAAGATGTTCCGTAGGCAACAGTTGTTGCACCAGTATGAGTTATAGCTCCAGCTTGTACATTTGAAGTATTCTGAAATTGTATAAATGTCCCAGAGTTACCTGAGTTTGTACTTTTTATTGCAATAGCTGTATTTGTTGCTAAATTTGAAACAAGAGATACAAAGCCTGTACCAACCTGTAATGATGTATTAATATACAACAACCCACCACTTGTTAGTGCCATCCTAGTAAACCCAGCGGTTTGGAATGAAAGGTTATGACTTGATGTTGTACCAACAAATCCTCCAGAAGAAGTAGAATACAATTCGTTGAATACAGAACTTCCAGAACAAGTCGCTCTAATATATGCAGAAGTTGAGTTTGAAACATCTAAGAGTCTTTGAGGACTTGTAGTACCTATTCCAACATTTCCTGAAGCATCAATTACTAATCTACTTGAATTTGCAGTATTGTCATAAATATAAAATCTATCATTTCCAACTCCTGCATATCCTGTTCCTATTTCGTAATTTCTACCGCTTGTTCTATTTGTTCCATCTAAAGTTAAGTATGTAGGAGATGCTGAACTATTTTTTAATACACCACTTGTTGCAGTTATTGTACTTGAGAATGTAGCTGCTCCTGTAGAGGCTATTGTAAGTCGTGTACTACCAGACGTTCCTAATACCATAGAATCCGTACTGTGCGCATAGCTTATAAAACCAACAGAATCAGAAGCACTATCTGCAAAATATAATTCACTATACCCTGTTGTTGTGCTTGACTTTAATGCAAATGATGGGTCTACTGCGTAAACTTCAAGTTTTCTACTTGGAGAAGTAGTACCTATACCAACTGAGCCCCCACTTGTTATGCGCATACGTTCGGTAGCAGAAGTTGTATTTGTAAATATTATATTACTTGAGCCATCTGCATACATTTGACCTAAAAACGTACTATTTTGAAACATATCAATTCCTGCACCTCTGCTATTACCTCTAACTGAAATAGTACCATAAGTAGCAGCAGAAGTTTCTTGAATATCTAATCTTGTACTTGGCGATGTAGTACCAATACCCACTAACCCCCCACTTGTTATGCGCATCTTTTCATTTAATCCAACATTTGCAGTATAAACTTGGAATAATAAACCTCTTTGGTCACCTGCTCCGTCTCTAATAGAATACATACCTGTATATGTAGTTCCTAAACTTTGGCTTGTAATAATTGGAGATACTGTATTTTGTGTTCCACTTGTTTCAACACTTAGTAATGTTTGTGGCGATGTAGTACCAATACCCACTAACCCCCCACTTGTTATGCGCATACGCTCGGTATTGTCAGTATAGAATGTCATATATCCACCCCAACCTGAACTTGGACCTATGTAATGTCTATATTCACCACCGCCTGGGTCTGCTTTGCTATATCCAAAAATAGTACCTGAACTTTGATATTCTAATCCTCTAAATCCACCGCCACTAAAGTTTGCCATAAATTGTGGTGCAATTACACTACTTGAGAATGTAGCTGCTCCTGTAGAACCATCAAATAAAGCAATCTGACTATTTTTACCATTATAAATAGCAAAACTCCTAAATTGTGTAGTGCCAGAATTATATCCTCTATAATTAACAAAAACAGTATCAGGACCATTATACCATTCGGTAGTAATATGATTACCCCATAATTTTAGACCATTTGTAATATTGTAAGTAGCATTTGTTGTTACATCACTTGAGAATGTAGCTGCTCCTGTGTTTAAGATTTGTAAAGCATTTGTATAAGTTGCGTTTATTTCAGCCGTATTATTAGCAGTAACTAAAAATTTTAATCCTACACCACCAATTGCTGCATCTCTTAATGGTTCAATTTTAGAACCACCTGTTACAGTTGTTCTCATAAATTCAATACCACCTGTCATTACTGAAGCAGTAGTACTAGCTATTATTTTTATACCATCTGTGCTATTTACTCCATTATTAATGATGGCATTTAATGCAGTTACAGTACTAGAGAATGTAGCTGCTCCTGTAGATGCTAAAGTTAAAATTGCGCTTCCGCTTCCGTCTTGGAATGAATAATCTGTTGCTCTATATGCCGCACTTACATTCGCAGATAAAGCATCGTTTAAGTAGTTTATTCTTAATGCAGTTCCGCTTGTTTGAAAATAAGCATTATATCCACTTGTAGGTCTTATCGTTACATTACTTGTAACAGTTAAAGCACCTGTAAGCGTTCCTCCTGTTAATGGAAGATAACCACTTAACGCACTTGTTAAAGCTAAAGTACCCGTTGCACTTGGTAGAGTGTATGTATTAGTTCCGTCCGTAATTGTTGACTCCAACCTAAGTTGTCCCGTTAATCTTCCCGTACCTGTTACATCAAGTTTATATGTATTACCAGTTCCACCAATAGAAACTGTACCATTTGCATTAATCCTCATTCTTTCTGTAGCAGCTGTACCAAACAAGAAGTTTCCTGATGAGGTAGTGTTACTAGAAAGTACCATATCACCTGCTGATGCGCCTGTAATAAAATTATTAGTCGCTGTTGCTAATCCAACAATACCTGTATATGTAGGAGAAGTAATGGTATCTGCAAATCTAAATGATGGAGCTGAACCAATAGCTTGATAGTGATTATCAGCTGTGGTAGAATATACCATAAATTTACCTGAACTAGCAGTTTGTGTTCCTATTAAAACCGCAGCACCTGTATCAAACATTAAACTATTTCCTACAGAAGTTCCATTAGGAGTTAGTTTACCTACAAAATTTAATGTACCACTAACAGTTCCAGCTCCTGATGTACCACTTGTACCTGCTGTTGCAGATGTTCCGCTTGAACCCGCTGTTCCACTTGTTCCTGTAGTACCACTAGTTCCAGATGTTGCAGAAGTACCAGAAGTACCGGTGGTTCCGCTTGTTCCACTAGAGCCACTAGTTCCACTTGAACCAGAAGTCCCTGTGGTTCCAGATGTGCCACTAGTTCCCGTTGAACCGCTAGTTCCAGATGTACCGTCTGTTCCATTAATTCCACTACTTCCAGATGTGCCACTTGTTCCTGAAACGCCACTTGAACCCGAAACACCACTAGTCCCTGAAGTTCCAGAAGTACCAGAAGTTCCATCTATACCACTTGAGCCACTAACTCCACTTGAGCCACTAGTTCCACTACTACCGCTAGTACCAGTTGTACCCGAAGTTCCAGAAGTACCAGTCGTTCCACTTGTTCCACTCGTACCACCAGTACCATCAGTTGCTGAAGTTCCAGAAGTTCCGCTTGTTCCAGAAGTTCCAGAAGTACCACTTGTACCAGATGTCCCATCTATACCACTACTTCCACTTACGCCACTAGTACCAGATGTTCCAGTTGTACCACTTGTACCGCTAGTACCACCAACACCTGATGTACCACTTGTTCCAGAAGTACCACTTGGTGGATTGAATGTTGTTTGAGCGTATGAGTAGTTACTCGTACCCTCTGTATAAAAAGTTATATCATGATTAGCACCACTGCCACTAAATTCAGCATAAATTTGACAATAAAGCCTATCTGTTGCGTTTAATGCGGTTTGACCTAAAAACAAATCTGTAAAAAACTCTCTGATAACATTTGTTGACATAGACTCGGTATCTAGGTTTGTAGTACCTAGAAGTGTTGAAACACCACCCGTTGTGTATTTATAAAGCTCTACATCTACTGCTACGTTTCTATTTGTATTAATAGAAAAGTGTGTTACCCAAGCCCAGTTACCAGCAGGTATGCTTGTTATATTAGGCACACCTGAGTCAGTTGCAAAAGTTGCAATTAATGTTCTTGTGCTTGGCGCTACATTTGTAACTACAGTTTGCTCTGCTCCCACTACTGCTGTAGGTGACCATTGCTTATATGTCGGAGTACCAAAAGCAGTATTTGTATTTAAAGATTGATTTAGATAGTATACAAGTCCTCCAGATACACCATTAATACCCGAAGTGCCTGCCGTTCCGCTAGTACCAGATGTTCCTGTTGTTCCAGAAGTTCCTGTTGTTCCACTAGTTCCTGAAGTACCCGTTATACCGCTAGTTCCTGAAGTTCCACTAGAACCAGATGTCGCTGAAGTTCCAGACGTACCCGAAGTACCACCAGTTCCATCTGTACCACTAGTTCCACTAGAGCCAGACGTAGCCGAAGTACCTGAAGTACCGGTTGTTCCAGAAGTGCCAGAAGTTCCACTAGTACCTGAAGTACCATCTGTACCGCTAAAACCCGAAGTTCCGCTTGTACCACCTGTACCGTCTGTACCACTTGTTCCGCTTGTTCCGTCAAAACCATCAGTACCAGATGTACCAGAAGTACCAGAGGTACCGCTTGTTCCACCTGTGCCATCAGTTCCACTAGTGCCACTAGAACCTGAAGTAGCAGAAGTACCCGAAGTACCTGTTGTACCCGAAGTACCACTGCTTCCGCTTGTTCCAGAGCTTCCACTAGTTCCTGTTGTACCAGAAGTACCGCTTGTTGCAGACGTACCGCTTGTTCCTGAAGTTCCCCCTGTACCATCAGTACCAGAAGTAGCTGATGTACCAGAAGTCCCTGAAGTAGCCGAAGTACCAGAGCTTCCAGAAGTACCTGTCGTACCTGAAGTTCCAGTTGTTCCTGATGTACCAGAGGTAGATGAACTACCTGAAGATCCGCTTGTTCCAGCCGTAGCCGAAGTTCCTGAAGTCCCAGACGTACCACTTGATCCTGAAGTTCCGTTTGTACCACTAGTACCACCAATTCCACTTGTTCCACTAGTACCACTGCTTCCAGAAGTACCTATTGTTCCTGAAGTATCGGCAGATACAATACCATTTACTGCAACTAATATACCATTCTCATCTCTTAACTTTAAGTCACCGCTGATTAAATTCTGTATTGCCACCTTAAAATATTTTTATTGTTGAACAACTACTCTCACAAATTCATTGCTGTAAAATGCAACTGCTACTGTTAATGAGCCATTTGTTTTATCCCATACAACTTGGTTTCCTGTTGGAGTACCTGAAGTTAATATGGCACCAATGTTATTACCTTGTCTAAATGCGTTTACGCATCTCTTACCAATTGCTTCTGGGAAATAAATTGTAAATGAACCAAGAGTTGCATTACTAGAATATTCGTAAACACTAAAGTTACCACCACCGCCGGGGATAACACCACCACCACCAGTTCCAGTTCCTAATATTTCAATTGCTAATTGTAGTTTAGAACCACATAGCGCATAAACATAATTAGATGTTCCGGGTAGTCCACTTAACTGTTGGTCAATGCCATATTGCAAAGCTTTTCTTTCCATGTAAAGCTGCTGAGCCTTGCGTGGATCAATACTTCCATTGAAGAAAGCATTTTGCTTTGGTATTGCGTCATTCCATAAGTATTGCGAAATCTCCGCTATTGATACTGTTGTTTGTGGATCTAACATATTTAGAAGAATAAAGCTTGGTTAGTAGATATGTATGTTGCTCTGTTTAATGCAGCTTGTGCTGAATAAATATCAGAAGCAAATGTAATTGCCTGATCTGCACTATCAATTTCAACTCGTAATACTAGTTTCGTTTGGTACCAGTTGGTGCTTGCAGACAAATTAGAATTTGCAACTTGACTTTCAGTTAAGCCGTAATAAAAAGTTTCATTATATGCCGTAAATGCGAATGAAATTGTTTTAGATGTCACCACCGCATTTGCAGATGTTAACCATTGTACCGTAATACTTAATGCAGAATCTTGAGATAACACATCCAAATCAATACTTGTATTAGCTAAATTCCAAACTACATAATCTGTAGTGGTTCCAGCAGGCACTAAGAACGTACCATTAGCTTGTAATAAATATACTCTACGAGAGGCAATGGTACCATCACTACCAGTGCTTGTATCTGTTAATGTAATAACTGACGGAGTGCCACTAAACTGACTGGCCGTAAAATTAGGTACAAGAGGCATTTGCTTTAAATTTTACACCAAATATAAGAAAAATATAGCTATATTTAGCAAATTTATTCCTGTTCCTTACCAATTCCTTGGTCCGCTCTAGCTTCTCTTAAATCGTATAGAACATCTGGATCCTCTGCTTCTCTTTGACCAAATAGCTTTAATTTGGTTTCCCTTGTAGCATAACTTTTTAATCTTTTAAGCTCATCGGCCAATTCTTGTTTTGTAGCGACATCTGGCCCCTCTCCTTCAACTTTTTTATAAACTATATTACCTTTATCATCAGCTACAGGGAAACCATTTTTATGTATTTCTTCAATAAATTCCTTTAATAAAGCATCATTTTCTTTAGCAAAATTGTCAAACTCACTTTTTGTTATCTTCCTTCCTCCTTCCTTATAATTGGACATAGCAAATCTATCCATTGAAGATGATGATAAATTATTGTTTAATAATGATTTCATATCCCTTTCATCAAACGCTTTCTCATTTTGAACTTTTAAGCCATAAAAAGTAGGAATAGCATATAAAAACGCTTCAGATCCAGAAGCTTTATATGCCTTTCTTAAATCCTGAACAAATAATGGCTCAAATAAGTCTGAAGGAAGATTACTATAATCATAAGGTTTGCCAGTAAATGTTTTTCTAGTAAAAATATCTGCACCTAGACCAACTAATGGATTTGCCTTACCTCTAAAGAATTTATAGCTTTCTTGCACTATATCAGCTTTTCTAGTTTCCCCAGTCGTCATTTTTTTTGTCGCAGTCAATAATAATGTCAAATATCTTACCACAGAGCTGTATGGTCCTAACAAATTAATAGACCACCCTGTTTTAGTATTCTTTATTTGACCAAAAGTAACGCTTTCTGGATCAGCATCTACTTCTACATCATCTTGCAAAGATGCAGCTGCCATAATTAAAAATACAGTTGATAAACTTCTTGCTGTTGCTTGAACGGCTTTTGCTCTACCTTCCGGGTTCATAGCACTGTAATAACCCATAGGTCTGCCTTTGCTATCTTTTTTACCCCATAACTTATTAGAAATAAGGTCACTTAAACCCAATTTATTTAAGGTTGATGATAATAATTTAGGTGACCATAGAGCTGCATTTAAAAATCCTTTAGAATTTTTAAACATTGTTTCACCCCTTCCTGTAAGGTTATTAACCTTACTTGCTAAGTCCTGATAATCCTTTAAACTATTCTCAATTGTTTTACCTTGGTCCATTAATTCTTGAGAACCTTGTATAAAAAGAGAAAGTCTTATTTCGTTACTGAAGCCAGAAAACAATCTTTCAAATGGAGCTGTTAAGTACTTATCGGCACCAACTCTTTCTAGTAAATTTCTTTTCCCAAAAGATTCTTCTTTTAGTTTAGTTTTAAAACCTTTTGGATCTAATATATCAAGCCCTGAATTTTCAATCATATTCCATAAAGGCTTATTATCATATATTTCAAGTAATCTTCTTCTAAGTGCAGCCTCACTCGCAAATGCCATTTTTTGGAATTTAAGAGCTTGTAGAGCTGGTTTTTCTTTAGTTATATTAATCTTATAAGCAAAAGGATTTAATGCAGACTTTCCTTTTTGTTTCCTAATTTTAATGCCCCATGACTCTGGATCTAACATTACAGAAGCATTTTGAACAAATACAGCTGAGTTATCTATACCAGATTTTAAAGCCATTACGGTATTTAAAAACTCTTTACCTAATTGCTTTGCTTTACCAAACTTACCTTCTCTTTCTAACTTATCTTTTTCAGCGGCCATTAAAAATTGATATTTCATTTCATCAATTTTATTTAATCCGTCTAGGTATTTATTATATGAATAAGGATATTTCTTTTTTAGCTCAGGATTTTCTATAAATGATTCAGGTCTTTCAGTAGGCTCAAATTCTTTATTTTCAATTTTTCTTTTTATTTCATTCGCCTTAGCCTCATTTCTAGCAATCAATGATTTTAACTTAGATTCATCATAGTAACCAGATTCTTTTCTTAATTCTCTAAGCTCCTTTTCTTTTGCAGATATTTCTGCATTTTTTTGAACCTGCTTTTTTTCTGGCAAATCTACTTTTGGACCATATTTCAAATCATATATTGCAGAAGCCAATTTAGCTTCTTTGTTTATATTTGCTAGATTAGCTTTAGCTGCATTTATGTCTTTCTTTTCTTTCTCTCTATATTTACCAGCAATTACATCTACAATATCTTTTTTCGTCAATCCTTCAATTTCATCTTTTAATAAATCATAAACATTATTAACGGCATCGTCTAGTTTATTAACTCCTTCTGCTGCATATATCTTTACTAACTTAGCAATGTCTGGAGATATTTTAACAAAATCAACTATAGGCTTGAATGGTATTGGCATTGAATACAATTCACCTCCACCTCTTGACTCTTTTAATTTCTTTTTTATTTCACTAATTACATCTTCCCTTTCTTTTTTATAATCTCTTTTAGGAACCCTTTCTTTCTTTTCTTTTTTCGTTTCAATGGTTACTTTAGCAAACTCTTGCTCCGCTAATAAACTTGCGTTTAAATCTTCTAGCTCTTGTTTTTCTTTCTTTAGCTTTTCAACCTCTTTTTGAATATTTTCATAATCATCAATAACCTTTTTCATTTGGTTATCGGTCAACTCATCTACACCATTAGCTTCTCTTACTACTGTAACATAATCACTAAGTGTTTGTAATTGCTCTAACGGAGCATAAGCAGTACCCTGTAACGCTCTAAAATCTCTACCCATTGTAGCAGCTGAAATCAACTTAGCTTCAGTAAATCTAGCTAAATCCCTCTGTATTTTTTTATTGAATGGATCTTCAACCAATGCTTTGTCTAGTGTAGCCGCATAAATCTTTAATATTTCGGATTCAACAGCACTTGTTCCTTCCCCTTGCTCCATTCTCCTAATTAAAGCATCAACATCATAACCAGCTGCCATCTGCTCGGCAGCCTGCTGTTTTATTTCAGCATCGGTAACAATTCTGCCTTCAATTTCTGGCAATCCATTTTCTAACCTTCTTTGCTCAATTTCTGCTTTGGTAATACCTCTTATGGCTTCTTCATTGCTTTGAGCTTCTTCGGTAGCTTCAGCCCTTTGCTGGCTTGATCGTACTCTTTCACTACTTTCGGTGATATTTTTCCTTGCTCCAGTAGGACGTGAAACTTCTTCCTCTGCGCTTCGCTCTTGTATGGCATCTTGGATAGATTTTAAATTAGATAAATCTTGACTTAAAAGAAAATCTTTAAGCTCCCGTTCAGTCATTTCTTTAAACTCACCGGGCTTAATTTGAATAATATATTTACAAGGGTTTTGTGCCATTATAATTCAGATATATGTTGGTCAAATTCAAGGATTTCTTTAGTTTGTTCAGCTATTCTATACTTAGCAAGTAAATCACCATAATGACCTACTGCTTTTCTTTGAATTTCAATGAATTGTAAAATATATTGAGCTACAGAAACATCTTCATCTTCTGCTTGCTGATAGAAGTCCTTATATTGATTATATACGTCCAATTCTGTATTGTAACCAATCTCTAAAGCATCCCCAATATCGGTTACTTTATCCTTAATTGCATCAATTTTTGGCAGCTCTGCGCAATCACCCATATCATTCATGAACTCAACGTGCATTTGGTAATGGGTTAATTCTTCAGCACTTTCTGCTAAAAAATACTTTTGGCTACCAAAAAGACCTAATCTTTGTAATTGATTAGCTAGGCTCTTCCATAGGTTAGATTGATATAACTCTATATATACCGCATCTTGCATGCCCTTTTTCATTGAGGGGCTTAATAATGATTTTAGGTTGGACATATTTTCTCTATTTTAAGTTCTTTTATTAATTCGTCAAATTTACTATTTATTATTTGTCTTTTCTCAATTCTGGTTAAGTCTTTATAGACTTCTTGTGTAGTTTTTTCTTTTTGGACTTCTTTTCCGCCTTTTTGCTCATTTATAATATCAGCAACTACTTTTTTAGAAAACTCATCTAATGTCAAATTAGATACTTCATCAGCAGTCATACCTCTAAGACCAAAATGAGTAGCAATAGTTTCCCATAAATTCTTAATCCACTTTCTAAAATCAGATTTTTGAGCCTCGTTTACAAATCTTTCACCATTATCACCAATAGCCTTTGCAAGAGCTTCCTCTTTGAAATAAGCTTCTCTTTCTCCTTTAGGTAATTTAGCTGCATTTTCTTGATAAACCTTGTTATTTTTAACATCTTGTAGGTATTTAGAGTTCTCTATCTTTCTTATACCTGCATCATGCAAATCAGATCTATTTTCTTTTGCCCAATTTAACCATAAATGTCCTGCTTCATGGAATGGTGTATTACCATTCATTAAATCAGCATTTAATACAATTTTACCATTTTGCTCAAAACCATAAATTCTACCTGTAGCATCAGTCATCATGTTTACCCCTGAAGGCTGTTCAGCTGCTGGTTTAACAAAACCTTTTGCCATACCAATTTGATTGCTACCAAATTTACCGGCACCACCTTTCTTATCAACTTTTTGATTATTTGCATCATTTAATATATCAGTAACATGCTGAGCTTTTCCAAGAACATTTAAAACAGGTTTTACTTTATTACCATTTTCATCTATTTGTCTTAAATGGAAAGGATAACTTTCATGGCCGCCTTCTTCCTTATTTAAATTAACTACTTCTACAGGATGTTTTATTTCAATTGTAGCGTAAGCTTCACTATTTTTAACACCAACTGTCATATTATCTGACAACAAATGGCCAATGGCATCTATTATACCTTCTTTTGCAAAGCTAATCTCTCCTGTTTTTCTTTCTGTAGATTGTGGTAATGCTTCTGTATTAAGCATTGTTCTTATCTTACTGATATTATCTTTAGCACTTTTGCTATTTTTAGCTAGATGGTCAATAATATCCTGAACAAAGAACCCTCTTTTTGAGAAAGTTGAATCATTTACACCAAAAAACTTCTTTGCGATGTCATCATGTATTGACTTAGCATCTAATCTACCATCAAGATCAATATTATACTTTCTACCTACATCAGTTAAAGCTTTTCTAAAATCAGCTAATGAAATATATTTTTTATCAACTAAATACTCTAACACTTTCATTGCGGCTTTAGCGCCAGTATGAGATGTCAAAGATTTTGATAAATCTCCTTTTGTAACAACAACATGAACTGTGCCATCACCTCCAGCAGCAATATCTTTTGCTCTTGCTTCATTTATGTATTTTGCTAATGTATTTGCTGTAGCATTATCAGATGATGCCCAAACGTCACCAAATTTGGTAACAAAATTGATGCCACCATTACCATCTATTATTGGCTTACCATTCTTTGTAAGAACCGCACCGGTAAGCATATTATCAGGGTTAATTACCACTACTGGCTTACCCTCTAAACCTTTTATATCAAAGTTTAATTTTACAGTACCATCTTCAATCAACTTTTGCCATTGTGGTGATTCTTCAAAACCTTTTTTCTCAAATCCACCCCAAGATTGTAAATTAACTTTACCATTTTTAATGGCTTCATCAAGTGCTTTAGAAAAGTTTTTACCTTTTAAAACACTTACTTTAGCTGTTGTAGAAAGTTTTTCTATTCCTTTTTTGATCCTATTAACAATAGGAGTATAAACTTCTTCTGGTATTTCAGTGGGAACTTCTTTTTTACCTAAGAACTCTTCGCTTTTTGCTTTTGATTTTTCGTAAATGTCACGAAGCTCTGCCCCACCTTCTTGTCGCTCTGCTTGGAGTTTAGCCTCTTTAAGTAGCTCGGACCTTCTTTCTGGATCAACATATCTTGATTCAATTGCGTGATGTTCTGTTTCATATTTTACATTGTTTTTATCTAGTAGGTCAGCAAAACTAAGCATTTTATTGTTAAAATCTTCGTTTTTACCATTATCAAAGTCTAAAATTTTAACAGAATTATCATTTTCATTGATTTCAAAGTCGTTAATACCGGCCTCTTTTAATGCTTTTACTGTACTTTTTAAGTCAGATACTTTAATTTCAGCCTCTATTGCTGATTGATTTTTATCACCATGTTTAACATACCTAGCAGCAATAGTAGCTTCTTGAACCTCATGCGCTAATGCCCCTGCAACTGCTGCATATCTTTCAGCTACATCTAAATCATTAGTTCTTAATTTTACTCTATTTGATATTTCTGTTATTCTATTACCATCTTTATTTTCAAACCCTCCTATAGTATTATCAATAGAATCTATCTCCAATCCCATTTTTTTTGCTACATCTTTTAGCATTTGAATATGCTTCTTGTATCCTTCAGATTCTCTTAATTTAGATGCATCAGATAAATCTACTATTTGCGTATCATAGTAAGGGGCTACCGAAACACTAACTAAGTCACTAGCTACTTTTGCTTCGGTTGGTTGAACCTCTTCTGTTAATTTAATTTTTTCTTTTTGTTCAGGATATAAATTAACTTCTTTTAATTTATTAAATGCATCAGGTCCTTTAAAACTTTCAAAATATTCTATTTGCTTTTCTGCTTTATTTAAATCTCCATCAATTATATTTAAAATCAACTCTTTTGCTTTTTGCTGAGCCTCAGTTAAAACAGGTTGTTTTTCGTAAGATTCTTTTAATTTATTTAATGTATCAAAATCTCTTTCTTTTAATGCATCAAAACTATCTTCATAAGCAATAGGTCTTTCTTTATGCTTATCAATCCAATCTCTAATCATATCTACTTTTTCATAAATATAATTAGGATCTAAATATGTATTTTTATATTTTGACAATTCTCTTAGAATATCACCAGCATTTTCAAGCTTATATCTCCATACACCACCATTCCAAGAGTTTTTATCACTAATTATTTTTTCTGCATTAGAATCTTGATAATTATAAACATCTGGTTTAACATCTTCTGTTACTTTAAATTCAGTTGGTTTAACTTCTTCTGTTACTTTAACTTCAGAAGGGATAGCTTCTTCTTTTATTACAGGTTCTACCCCTGCTACTTGATCTGGGACAACATTTTGTTTGTACTTATTGGTTATATCATTAAAAACTCTAAGCTTCTCCGTATTATCCTCAAGGAGCATTTTAGCTGACTCATCATTTGGATTATTTGAAAGAGATTCTTTTGCAAACTCTATTTTGCTTTCAAAATATTTTTTTGGATCTGCTAAGAATCTTCTTGAATCCTCACGCTCCCATTCATCTCCTGAATCAAGACCTTTTTCATAAAATCTATAATCCAATGCTGTCCTTAATTCATCATCTAATGTTTTGTTTTCTTCAGAAACAGACTTCCCATCATCAAAAGGTATTTCTTCATCTTCTTGAGATTTTTTTAATAAATTATCATAATAAGAATTTATTTCATTTTTCTCTTTATTTAATTCATTTAATTTATCATTATATAATCTATCTCTTTTATCTAATGAATTTATATATTCATCTATATCAGCTAACTTTACTTCTTTTTCATTATTAATATCTAAACTAGATGGCTTTGATACATTTTCATCAACCATTGATTTAAAAAGTTCTGCATCATTTTGAGAAATAACACCATCTTCAACACCTTGATTTATCTCATTAACAAGATTATCTATATCTTCTTGTGATTTAGCATTTTTTACCTCATTTTCTATATGCTTTTGAACATTTTTAACTCTAGAAGAAAAAATACTTACTCCACCACCAAAAATACCACCCATTGCAGCAGCGTTTAAATACCTAGATGCTGCCGTATTTTTTAATTCTTCTTCATTAAATATTTCCTTATTTTCTATTTGGTTTGCAGCTAATTTCATTAAATCCATAGCTCCTTCCTGAGTAGCTTCAGTAATAGCTTCTCCTTTACCAGCTTTTACACCAGCTTTTACAGTATTTTTTAATGCTGTTTTAGTAAGCATTTGAGTAGCCTTATTAGCAACAGCTTTTTCAAATTGCTCTGCTGTAACCTTCACTCCTTTCTTAGCTAATTCTCCGGCTGTTTCTTTTAATATTTTAGCCGTAACATATTTAGTAGCTGTACCGCTTTTAAGTATATTATCCATACCAAGTTTTTCCAAAACACCTGATATAATAGCGCCACCAAAACCAAAGGCGGTTCTAGTTGTTTCGCTCATATTTTTAGCTTCCGGAATATTATCTATTGTAGACAATGCATCATCATATCCTTGAATAGCAAAACTTGTACCACCTGTTGCAACACCAAAACCAATATCAGTAAGCATCTTTGGTAAAACAGCTACAAAACCACTTATATCATCTAAACCTATTCCATTTGTAATATCAAAACCCTCTGCTAAACCTTTTTCATATTCCCTAGAAGATGCACTAGATCTAGCTTTACCTACAAAATTCTTAATTTTATCTGTTGCTTCTTTTTCCCTTAGTGCCTCATAGTTTACTCCGGTAACACTAGAAGCCGCTTTATCTACAGCTTCTTGTATCATAGAAACTGGACTAGAATCAAACTTTGCGGCTAACCTGTATGGTCCTCCTGCTATTGTTTCCATACTTGATACCACACCATTATAAAGAGCAGCTAAATAGCTATTGTTATTGTTCTTATCTTTTAATGCAGCATCTTTCAGTGTAGTTTTTACAACAGGCTGCGCTACGCTCTTTGGAACAGACGCACTAATGTCTTTAAAAATACCTCCAGAAGCCACTTTTTGGCCTTGCTGTAAAAAGTTAGGTTCTTTTGGTGATGGTGATAACATACCCAAAGATGCTGAATTCCCGGCTTTTTTTTTTAAGCCCATGTCTACAGAAAACACATCATATTGAGGCACTTCATAGCCATCATTAACCAATGTAGCATGCAATCTTTTTGCCTTATTAGAATCAGACATGTCTGCCTTAAAGGTATTGAAATCTGGAAGATCATATTCGTTTTTTATGTTATTATAAAGACGAACTATCGGATCTGGTTGTACTTTATTATCTGCCATATTTAATAAGCTTTTTTCTTTTTACCGGTAGCTGGAGCGGGTGGTCCAAAATCCATTTTCTCTCCCTTAATTGGTTCACTATCATATTTTAATTGATAGTTATACATTCCTTGTCTATTTAAAACACCGAATTTTTCATTAGAATAATTAACAGGGGTACCGTTTTCAAAAGTAATGTCAAATTCTTTTACTCTTGGATTACCTAATACACTAAATAATTCAGCTGATAAATTTTCTTTCGCTACCCTGATTTTACCATTATAAGGATTTCCGTTTTTATCGTAAGCTTGGCCATTTCTAATATAATTACCACTTTTGAATTTAACATCTGGTATATCATCAAATAAATTACCTCTTTCCGGAGGCGCACCAGTTCTACTTGCTATTCTAGCTAAAGCTGCTCTAACATCTGCTCTTTTTTGAGTTTCCTTGAAATAATATTCTTTTGTAAAATCAAAACCACCTTTTTCCTTTATTTGCGGTTGTTTAGTAGCTAAACCATAAGCAACTGCTAAATCTTCTGCATTCTTTATATCTACTCCAAAATTTTTCTTGTAAACAGGATTCAATTGATTAACAAAATCAACATCTTTAATCAATTCATTGTACTGCTCTTCAGTACCCTTTTTAGATCTAAAATAACCTCTTGCTCTTTGTGCATAAGTTTTTGCAACTTCTGGTGTTATTGTTTCAATTTCAATTGGCTTTACGCGACCTGTTTTTTTACCTCCAATCTCTTGCTCTATAAAATCCGCTGTTACAGGTAAAGGTACTCCTCTCCAAGTTTTATCACTAAAGTCTAAGTCATCATGCGGATCATATACTGCTATCTTAGAATAATCTGGAGCAACATAACCAGAACCAACAGGCAAAAATGCATTTTTATAAACTTCTAAATAATCATCAGAAATTCGCTTCCCTGATTTTTTATTTTGATTAAAAAAATCAACCAAAGCCTTTCTTTCAGCAGTCGCTTTTTTTGATTCTTCAATAAATGTTTGTAAGTCTTTAAAACCGGCCATTAATTCTGATTGGGCATCATAACCGTATTTTGAAGGATTATTAATTAATTGTTTATTTTTTAACCCAAAATCTTGCACTTGCTTCAATTTATTAGCAAAAATTTTAACTTCTTCTGCACCTAAACCAGCAGGATTTAAGGATTTCTCATAATCTTTAAAATACTTTTCTGTAGCTTCAGCTTGAGCTTCTTTTTTTTGCTGAATTTGTAAAAATGTTTGAAGAGGCCTAGATGTAATATCTATTGCAACATTTCCACCTCTATATGGGTTTATACCCAATAATCCTGTACTTGCCATTTATTAAGTATTTATTATTTATCTTTATATTTAGCAGTAGCATAAGTACTAGCTGAACTTAATCCTTGTCCTATCATCTGCATACCTGCATTATATCTTTCCCCTGCGGCAGCTCCCTTCATTTGCTCTAATTGAAGTTTACGTTGATATGGAGTCATTTTATTAATATCAAATAATTCATCTTCTGCTCCTTTTTTCATTTGAGTAGCTTGACCTAATTGATTAAATCTTTGAGCTTTCATTTGTTCTCCTTGAGCAATAGCACCCTGAGAAGCGCCTCTTTCTATACCCCCTAATTTAGATATACCACCAATAGCAGATCTTCTATCTTGCAATGCACTTAATCCAGAAGCGGTTGTTCTTCTAGCATTTTGCATAGCTTGTTGATATGCGGCTGATTGATAAGGATTTTCCTTATATCTATTCAGGGCTTCTTGATAATAATCATTAACACCCTTGCTTTCTTTTTTTAATGGAGAATTTTGGGATAATCTATCAAGTTCAGCCTGAGCATTTCTTTGTTGCTTACGCGCTTTAGCTGCTGTAAATGCTCCTGCGCCAATGGATACCGCCGAACTTGCCGCTGCAATTGTACCGGCGACTCCTAATGCTGCAAAACTCATAATTCTAAATTTTTAGTATTATTCAATATTTTTTTATATTCTTTACCAATATCAGTGCCTGTTATAAGATTTATATGTGGTTCTAATATTTTATCTTCTATCCCCTCTACTATCTTCACTATTTCTTCTTCACTTAAATCATTGTAATCAGATTTCATTCCATCTATTCTGTGAAATGTAGTCCAAATACAATCTTCCAATATAAATAAAACTCTCCTTGTTCCGGGTTTTGTAATACCAGTATAAGGAGCCGTTATTTCATACCACTCTTGCGCGTCTACTGATACAACCACTTTACCATAAGATACAACATACGGATGCTCCGTTTTATGTATTTTACTTGTCCATAAAGAACCGGCTGGCATAAATATTTCTCTAATATACATACCATCCGTAAATTTATGAACCAGTGGCGCATCTATTAATTCATTAGGACATTCCATTATAGCTGCTTCTAAATTATCAACTATACTGTCATTTTCCCTAATAATCATTACCTATTATTTAATGGCGAATTAATATATTTAGTCGTTGCGCTGTTCAAATATACGAAAGAATTTGCACTTGCTTTCTCAAATTTTATAACCATATAATTACCCTTCAGGCTATCCCCTTCAATCAGGCCGCCGGGACTATTTGAGTCCCTTAAAAATGAAGCATGATACTCGGATTCTAGGTCTTGGAAGTCTGTTGCTAAAAGCTCACTATCCTGCCTAGTACCGGCACTTTCCATCTGGGTATATATATCCGGGCAAGCCCATACTGTGTTCCCCGTTTCCATAACAGAAACCCAAGTCTTTTTATCCAATGAATTTGAGTTAAATACTGGAGTTATTGATGCGTTATATTGAACTCCATAGAAATTACAATAAGGACTCGTTCCATGCTTCCAGATACCGCCATTCTTAAACGTAAACATGGTAGTATTTACCTCACCCATAAATTCAGGGTGATAAGAGTAAAATGATTCAAAAGCATTATCAGGCTCTGAAAAACATATTGTAAATGGATCTTGATGAAAATATAATGTATTTGCCATTTAATTAAATTTTATATTGGACCTATAGTAGTTGTTGTGCTTGCTGGTGCTAATGTAGTTGTGGTAGTACTTGTGGTAGTCGTTGTAGTCGGTGCCGCCGTTGTAGTTGTTGTAGTGGTTGAAGTTGTTGTTGTTGTAGGACCGGAAGTTGTAGTAGTTGTAGAAGGAGGTAAATACCTATTAATTTCCTCCATTGCAATAATATACTTGTTGGTATTAGCATCAAACACACCATAAATACAAGGATTTCCAGAATATACAGCCCCAGTTGCAGGTACCCCATTATTTAAATCTTGCCTATAGGCAGCCAAAGTAGCTACAAAGAAAGCATTTGTATTATTAGTAATACTAATTGGAGTTATTCCATCCTGAGCCAGTCTACAAACCACACCTCTGTAGTTATCTACAAAATAGTCTGCAAAGTTATTCCATGCAAGACTTGTGGCAGCATCGCCAATTCCATAATCTCCAGCATAATACTGAATTTTATTAATCAATTGATTACTATTAGCTTGTAATGGGTTTCCGGTTACATCTTTAACAATCTGAGTTAAAATAGGTACATTACCAACTTTGAAGTTCTGGTAAACCTTTAGGTATCTATCTCTAACATGAAGTCTTAAGACATCACCAAATGATCTATCATACTCGTCAAAATCTTCATAAATAAATCTATTTGTGGCATTAAGATTTGTATTTGATTGATAAGCTTGACCAAATCTAATTAATGTAGGAAAATATGTTTGAGAAGCATTTTCATCTATTACTGAAGCTCTACCATTACTATTTGTAATCAAATTATATGTATCATTAAAACTACTTTCTATAATTTCAATTGTAACACCTTTCAATACATTGAACTCAAACGTCATTGGCTCAACAATTATATTATTAGAACCAACACTGTCATTTGTAGATTTAGCTACTATATATACCTTACCCGTTGGAGGTACACTAATTCTTTTGTCAATTGCAAATGTTGTAGGAGTGTTTTGAACTATATCATTTACTTCTATGGGAAGTAATGAAACTGTAAATTTAGCAGCATATGGTATTAAGTTTGTTACAATAAGAGCATATACTGAAAAAGTAGAACCACCATCAGACGACATAACAAAAGAACCTTTTATTGATACTACCCTATCATTTCCTAAAACGCTTGATTTATTATAGAAAAAATAACCAGTGTCGGACCAAACCGGATAACTTGCGCCCGTTAAAGCTACATCAACATTGGGTTGCGTTTGTATTCTATACGAGGCATTATCAATAGTTGTATCAACTGTTATTGGAAATGATACGCTTCTTGATACAAAAGCACCAGTTACTCCAATACTAAATACTCCAGATGTGTATTCATATTTATCACTAAATGGTACATTTCTAAGTCTATAAAACAAATCTCCATTATTAATAGCAAGAGTTGCTCCGCCATTAGCAAGTTTTGTTAAACCAAAATGATACCTTGTTGGCAAACCTACATCACCAATGCCATATTGCTTTCCAAACTCATAGAAAAACCTCTGAGTTGAAGAAGCATTATTGGTGTAATTATATAATAATATTTCGTAGTGCTGAAAATTTTCTGTACCCGGAAATTGAAATGTTGCATCAATGTCACTAGTTGGGTATCTTAATTTTAAGAAATTACCAACTGATGTGTTAGTATTGTTATTACTTGTTGTGGTATATTCAATTGTAGAAACAGTACCAACTATTTCATAATCAAATTGACTAGTAATATCTTGAGCTGTTCCAGAAACATCATATCTCCTTATGAACTTAATTCTATCTCCTTCTGTATAATTATAAGCTACAACATTTTGGGTTGAACTAATTTGTTCATTATAATCTTGAATATTATTAATACCTATGTAAACAAACTTAGTACCATCCACACCAGAAGGCAATGAGGTATAAGCGGATTCACTTACCCAACAAAGACGTTTATTATAAGTTGTGTTATTTGATCTTACAATCTGATAATAAGAAGCATATAATGGAGGTCTATTTAATATAGATAAATTAACCAAAGGAAAATCATCAGCAAGAACTCTTGATGGTGTGTTAATTACCGCACTTGGTGATGTTTGTGTACCAATAGTTCTACCTTGTGCATCAAAGTATTGAATACCGTACTGGTAACTACCATTCCAAACATTTGCAAATCTCGTATTATCATTATCCAATGCAGGTATAGTAGCAAAAGCTGTTGATGTCAATACAAATCCACCTGCTAAAGACATAGTAAGCTTATTGCCAACCAATGAAACTTGAGTATATCCTTCCAAAACCATAGCAGCAGATATGCCAGCTAAAATATCACTTACTAAATAATTAGTAGTAATCCCTGTCGTGGCATAAGATGTACTTAAATCAGTTCCGCCTGAACTAAAAGAATTTATAAAATATGTTCCTGCCGCATTATTTAATTCGGTAACATTACCATTCACACCATTTGTACCTGTACCATAAAGATATATATCCATTGTGGTTCCAGCTCCACTATCGTTACCATTTACAGCAGCAAAAAAAGATATGCCACATTGGTCATAATAATAACTTGATGCGGTTGAATATGTAGTTGCTTCTAAATCAACAGCCGTCTTATCATAGCCCTCTAATATACCTGCATACAATAATACATTACCATTAGCAAGCTCAGATGCATTTGCTCTTTGAGGAACCCAGTCTTGCAATTGGTCAGCCTCAAGAACATCAATTTGCGTATATATTGTATCATTATAGAATCTAAAATAATAAATATCGTTATCGTTTATTGTAAGTGCGGCCTTATCAAAAGATTGTATCAAAAACCAATCACTAGTACCACTGCTTAATGTTTCTCTAAAACAAAGTTCAATAGCTTTTACATTAGGGCCTCCTGTTGAAAAGTTAACAGCAATTCTTGAGTTATAAGTGTCTGCTGGTGTTGGAGGATTAGGACTTATATCATTTGTTAGCGTTAATGATGGCTGTTGAGGCAACGGAACTATACTTTTTGAACTCCATACAGACTTTTCAAAATTATCGTAAACATATCTGTAAGAAAACTGGAATAACTTGTTCCTTAAATTATTAATAGTAATTGTAGTATCATTCTCATAAGTAACCTGAGGAGGCATTACTGGAGGAGCTTTTGCAACTAGCAAATAATCCGCAATCCAGTTAGTGCCATATATATCATTTACATTTAAGTTTCTAGGGGGATTATATCCATCATTAAAGAATATTAAATCTCCTTCTAAATCCCTATAATATATGTTAATAGATAAAACTTTGTAAGAAGGATTAAAATTTAAAATATCAACCCCGTTACTATCTGTTTTACTCTGAAGAACCGTTACAATTGATTGTGTATTTAAATCATAGTAAGCAATAGTATGAAAACCATCACTATTCCATATAAAATAATAAGCCCTATTTCTTACCTTATCTCCATAAAATCCAATAACTTTACTTACTCCACTTGGCAAACTGTAGCTTATTATAGTATTGCCTAAAATATTAGAAACTACTCTATCTTGACCACGACCTTGTGCGTCTTTTGTGACGTTTAATGCATCTACATAATCATTATTATTGATTCTGTATTCCGCATCATCTAGGTTTAATTTTCCACTAAAAGGAGTATTTATTATCATATCTTATGCCTTAACAGTCATTCTTTGGGTATCTAAATTCAATTCATATCCTTGCATTAAGTATAAAGGCTTAAATTGAGCGTTAGCTATTCTTCTTTGATTATAAAATTCCTGCTTTCTATCTCTCTTATCACCTAAATTACCTCTTCTGGTAGATGGCATAGAAGCAATATCTCTCCAAGAAATCCATGCAAGCAATGCTTCTCTAAATTGAATAGGTATAGAGAATGTTTCTTCTGGATTACCGCTAGATAAATATTCTATCATCAAATAAGAATAATAAAAATACTGATTTAAAAGAACCACACCATTTGAATCATCAATATTAAATTGACCAACAAATGGAGAGCCGCTAGGTAATCCATAAATATTCTGAAAACCATATCCATCCCAATAATTAAACCATAAAGGCAAATCTGTTTGATACCATGTTGCCAAAGTATCATCTTGAGTCAAAGCCAATCTGTTTGGCTGTTGATCTCCATAAAATGTCATTTTACTATTAAACTTCAATGGGATAATTTCTCCAACAGAGTTTAATACACCTATCTTAGTATAGCTTATATAATCATTAGGCAACTGTGCAGTATAATTAGTAGTGTCAACAGGTACCTTAACTGTTCTTATTTTGTAAAAAAAGTCAAGACCAAGTTTCTCCATACCACGCACAGCAATATTATATAACTTAGCGTATTTGTGTACTGACTGTTCACTTTCATCAATGTAATCATTGATAACTGAATCTAATGTTATGTAATTTCTTACTTGGGACATTTTTAATTATTTGAAAAATAAGCTAATATATCGTTATGGCGAATCAAAAAATGCAATTCATTATCTACAACAACAGGCTCCCCTGCTCCCTTAATATGAAAAATGCAATCATCTTTTTTCGCTTCCATTTTCACTTTAGCAGTTCCGCGACCTACGGAAATTACTTTTGCTTTGCTACTTCTCTCCCTAAATCCTTCAGGGATAAATAATCCGCCTTCTGTAATTTCATCAGCCATAAATGGTTTTACTAAAACAAAATCTCTAATTGGTTTCATTGGTTGTTATTTTTAGTTATTATTATCTACGCCATCATTACTTTGATCTATAGGTCTTGATTTTTCAAATACCAATTGATTTTTAATATAATCAATAACTATTGGCATATAATCATCAGGAATTATCAATGTTGAATCTAAATCTGTTGAATCACCTCCACTAACCATTCTTAAAGTTGCTTTATATGATGTTAAAGGTATTGAACTTTTTACATAAATATTCTCACCTTCAATCCAGTAGGCTATTTTATTTTGGATAGGTCTTAATTGCTCTTGATAAGCTACCTGATTCATACTTAAAGGTATTGCTGTTTGTGAGGTTTTTTTATCTCCTACGAACTGTAATGTAGCAACACCTTCATTTCTTCCTAGTGCAACAGGTATAGACGGTAAATCAACCCTATAAGTAACATTGTCTACTGTTTCAGCATATATATCTAAATTCTTAAAAGTAGTATAAAATGAATTATTTATATAAGACACGCCATCCATTTGAATGTTGTCTGTATAATTCTTTTTAGCTGCTGCCCCAATAGCATCATTTAACCATTGATTAACCAATCCAAATGTGATATTAGAATCATCAGACGGCTGCCCGTTATATATTTGCCTTAATACTCTTTCTATTAATTGATACCTAGTCATTATTGTCCAGTTTGGTTTATTTGATTAGCATACTGCATTACTGCACCATCCTGTAGATTTAATCCAACTAATTTCAACGCTCTTGTAATAATTTCAAGAATATCTATCTCTGCCCAAACAGGCTGAACGCTTGTGCCAGCATTATAAACAGGTCTGCCACTTACAGTTGTATATCCCCATACAATATCCGGTGCAGATTTTACATAAGACAAAACAGCCGTACCTAATGTTTTAGGATAAAACTGAAATTGATCGTTTTCTAACAAGTATATTGGATTATCCGCAATTGGATCAATTTGACTGCTATAATAAGAATACAATTTATCTTGAGAAACAAATTTTATTCTATGCAATCCATCAGACTTCCACATAGCATCAACTTGTAAAAAATCTGCCGGTGCTGGAGCAACTCCGGTTCCGCTATTTATAGTCAAAGTAGATTCTGTAATCAAAGGAGTTAACCTTTGTCTAGTGTTTTCATTTTGACTATAATTAATTCTAGCTTGAGGCCTTCCGTATTGATATTGCTGAAATTCACCCAATAAATAATCTTGATATGAAATCTGCGCTTGATTTATAGTCAGATTAAACTCCGATGGAGTCAAATAGCCATTCTGCGCTTTATTAACCGCATATTGGCAAATACGATACATATCATTAACATTCATTGAAATAAGTTATACAACAAATATACGAAAAACTAATAAAAAAGCCCCGTAATTTTTAGGCTACGGGGGCTTCTTTTATTAAGGGGGATAGTATTAAACTAGCTTTTTTAATTGCTCTAAAAATGCCTTACTTTCATCTTGAGGGAACATTGCAAAATCAACCAAGTAATTCTGTGGTTTTTTATCTGAAGGTATCTTACAAATAAAACCACCGTCACCTGACCAATAAGCTGAACCTTTCTTAGTAGTAGTGTCTATTTTATTGTCAATCAATGCCTTTTTAACAATGAAAGCAATTTCAACCTCTTTAGAACCAGCGCTTTGCATAAACTTATTAGGTTGCGCTTCAGCGTAAAGCTCATAGTCATTTCTTAATGCTTCTAGTGATTTAGGCATACCTAATTCATCTACAAATGAAATTCCAAGATAATTACAGTGCTTACGCATATCTTCGTCAGAAGCTAATGAAGCGTATTTAATAGCTTCAACTTTAGCAACTCTCTTAGCGCGTTCAAGCTCCGCTGTTCTTTGAGGATTCCATTGGAAAAATGTAACTTTTCTTGTACCTTTTCTATTAGGATTATCAAGATTTGCATTACAAAGACTTAGAAATTCAAGAGCCTCTACATCATATTCTGCTACTCTTAAAACCCTTCTGTCAAAAATAAGACTTCTTCTGTTTTGCTCAACAAATGACTTTTCTAGCCCTTTTTGATCTTCTACCCAAATACTAGGGTAACCTCTCAAAAGTCTAATTCTCTCCATTCTACCTTTCTTTTCATTCCAAACATCATCAATACCTTCCATATGGTATTTACCATTTTTCTTAGTATCTGATAATTTGAAAATTTTAAAAGTATTACCGGTAGCTACGGGAGCATCATTAAGCGCTGCTGTAGATTCTTCGTATTGTCTTGATTGTACTGCTTCACTTTGTTGTGAAAAATTGGCTTCTTGTATGCCAACTGCCTTTAAACGAGCCATAAAATGGTTTTTATATGTTTAAAATAGGTAGCGGCAATCAATAAAGTTGCCGCTACCCGATTAATTAAAGGTAATTAATTATTAGTTACCTTGAAGAATGATAAACTGATTTGCTGCACAAACGCGAGTACCACGATAAGTGATCATTGCGATTTGATTAGTCATTGTACCATCTGTAGGATTAGGAGATCCACCACCAAATTGCCATACACGAATACCGTTACCAACAGTACCACCCACAGGAGGTTGTTGATACATAATAGTAATGTTCTTGTAAGCTTGAGCAGTTTTTGCATCCTTAGTTTCACCCATTGGATAGATTAAACCAAAATTACGGAAGTAATCTACGTTAGGAGTTAAACCAGTTGTAACCTCACTGTTGAATTGAGAGTACTTCTTAACAGATAATAAGTAACCGTCAATGAAGATTTCTTGGAAGCCATAAGCAACAGAAGCTTCTTTTGACTTTTCGCCTTGACCATAAACGAAAGCACCAGCAGGGTATGCAGCGAAGATACCGTCACTGAAGTCTTGTCTTTGGAAGATATCACACAACCAAGCAGATTGCTTAGCGCAACCATTAACGTCCATGATACGAGTAATTTCATGAAGTTTAGCAATATCAAGAGTACCCGGAGTGTAACCAACAGTTTCACCATCAGCAACTACTTTAGGGATGATACCAACAGAACCTTGAGAATTAGAATCAATAGCGTTATTGTTTTGTAAGTTACCACGCATTAATTTAGCTTCTACGTTGTTTTTGAAACGTACAAGTGTTTTGTACATACCTTTGTATGTAAATGCGGTAGCACCATTTGCAGCCATATCAGGAGATACAGGGAACTCATAATATGTTTCAGCCATTTGTGCTAAGTCGGTATTGCTCCAACCATCACGAATTTCTGTTACATAGTTATCATATCTTTGATCCAATTGGATTAAAGGATTGATTTGAGTTGAAGCTTCACCAGCATCAGCGTCACCGCCAAATAATAAAACCTCACCAGCAAGTAATGAGTTAACACCAGCTGAAGCAAAACGCTGACTAGTTTGCTTAGGGGCAACTTCAAATGTAAAAGCATAAGGAGTTGTATCATCAATTGAGATAATAACACCCTCTACGTTTGAAGAAGCAACACGCAATGTTTCTTTTAATCTAAGTGGAGATTGAGTACCATTGTTATAGTACGCTTCTTGACCAAGAGTTAAAGTTAAAGTTGAGCCAACACCTGCTGCTACAGTTGATTCGTTTGTAATACCCGGCATTAATTTACCGCGGTTTTCAAACCAGAAGTAGTTTAAGTTTTTAACTTCTTCCATGCCGCTATGAGCTGCTAACCACCAAGTAAAATCTTCGTTACCGTACTTTTGAGTGTACTGCTTGTAGTACTGTGGGGTTAATAATTGTAAGTCAACCATCAGTTGACGATTCTGTGACTGGAGCGATATTGCACCCGGTTGCAGAATATTAGAGGTAGGTATTCCTGCCATAATATTTAGTTTTTAATCTTAACACCTTCTCCAAGGGCAAAATTTAAGTTACGAACTAAAAGCCCAGTTAGCCAATTGCTCCTGAATAGAAGCATTTGGATTAAGGCTTGGAGCCGTTCCTTGCGGAGTGGGGTTTTGGTTAAGGCTAATGTTACCACTTTTCTTTAAATGAGCGAGCAATCTTTGAGATGCTGCTTCATTTGCTACCTTTTGCAAAATTCTAGGCAAATTTTCAAGAACATACTTGTCGGCCATTATTTGTCTTACATTTGGTTTTCCTTCTTCGTTAAACCATCTGTCCTCTAAATAAGCTTCGCCGTCAAAATCTGACAGTTCTTGCTTCAATGCGAATTTCTCATCTTCTGCTATGTTAAATGAAATCGGTATTTCAACATCATTGTCTTTAACCGAAACATTAAACCCATTAAAAGATTGAAATTCAGAATCCAGCGTTCTTTCATAAACAGACCTAGCTTGTTGCAAATATTCAAATTCCTCTTGATATTGCGCCTCCCTACCGGCCTCATTATAAATATCTGGTAGTTTTATTTCACTTTTTAACTTCGCTATTTCAGGTCTAAGCACTTTTGCTTCAATCATCAGACGTTTCTCTGTGTAATCAGCTTGTGCCTGCCATGTCTTTAACTTTTCAGCATAATCATCATCAGTTTCATCATAACCTTGTTCGGGTTTCAAAGGTACGAAAAATTGATCATAAAATAAAAGATCAACTTCATCTGCACTTAAATCCTTAAACTTGTTTTGAATATTTGTTTTTACAATTTCAGCAGCGATTTCTGTTGTTAATTCAGAACTAGTTAATTTATCAAGTTTTTTTTGTTCGTTTAAAATTTGATAAACTTCATCAGTTTTGCCTTCTCTAATTGCATCAAACAATGTTCTACTAACATCATCAGAAAAATCAAAACTAGGAGATTGCTCTCTTTCTTCAATTAATCTAATAAATTCTTCTTCGGCTTCATCTACTGTATCAAATCCAAATCTTTCTTTTATAAAAGAATCTGGATTAAAAGTAGAATAATCAGCCTGTTGTGTTTGTTGATTATCACTAACAATTGAATCCGGAGATGTGTTAGGTGAATTATCAACGATTTGTTGATCATTTGCAGTAGGGGCTACTTCTACTTGCGGTTGCGCTTGTGGAGCAACATCTTCATCCGAAAACGGATTGTAACCTTCTGCCAGCTTTATTGGAGCTGACATGTCTTGATTTTCTAGCATAAATGCTTATTTTGTTTTTCGTTATTAATCTATAACTATAGAGCCATCTACATCAATTGTAATGGCATATTTAACACCAGTATTTGTTAGCAACTGAACACCATACCAATCGGAACCGTTTCCGTATACTGGTTGTATTAAGTCACTTTCAGTATATAGAATACTAGCGCCGCTCAAAGTTGCGGTAGTTGCATAAACTATTCTGGTTCCTTGTAAAACTCCAACATTATAAGCTTCCCCAGCTGTTGGATATGTATTTTTAGATAAAATATATGCTACTGAATTTGCCATTTTATTTTTATTTTTATTTAATTATTATGGGGCAGTCGTTGTTGTTGTAGTAGGTGCTGCCGTTGTTGTTGTTGTTGTTGTTGTTGAAGCAGAATTAATTAATTGCAAATACTTTCCAATAATTCCAAAAGCAACAATTCCACTACTTGCTAATGATGAAACATCTGTCTTGGTAGCTAAATTAACACCTAAAACAGAACTCCAATATAATGGAACTTCTGGAGCAGGTAATAATTGACCTGTAATAGCTCCATCGTCATTTGTTGTATTAAAAAGAATCGTAGTACCCGGATTTACCACTTGAACTACAGCTGAGTCCCAACCAGATAAATCTTGGTAAAAACTGTTATTAGCATTAAAAGAATCAGTCGCATCTACAACTGTACTAATTTTAGAACTAAATTTTTGAAGTCTTATTAAAATCTTGCTTGCTGTTGCCATTTTATTTTTTTTTATAGTTTATTTATTGTTGTATTTCCATTTGTTCTTGCATTTCAGGTTCCATTTGTTGCTCTTGAGAACCTTGCTCCATTTCCTGCTGTTGCATTTGCTCCATTTCAGCTTGTTGTTGTTGAGCCAATGCTTGCTGTTGTTGCTGATTTTGAACTGCTATCGGAACAGTTACATTCTGTAACATATTCGCAACCAATGTCTGAAGTTCTGCTGGTACAGGAATATTTGCTTTTGCAAGATCAAAAACGCCTTGTAAAATAATTTCCTTTTCTTTTGTTAAAGACCTTTGCTGTTCAATAGAGCTATCAGCTTGCATTTTTGCCTGAATACTAGCTTGTTGCGCTTCAGCATTTTGCTGAGAATTAATCATAGCCTTTTCTTGCTCTATTTTTATATATCTCTTTTGAGCTTGTCTAAAATATAATTCCCCCAGTTCTACATTTTCTTTAGCCATTCTCATTGCTTTGAATGGATCTAAATAAATAACTAATTGAGGATTAGACGCAATTGCATTATTCATCATAGCCTGTAATGTTGCTACTTGAATATCATCAGGCATCATCTTTATAGAAGCAACAAAATTCCTGTCTTTTACATCATCTTCACTTAACAAATCCCTATATCTTTTAGAACCATGAGTAACACTTTTATTAATTAAACATGCTACTTTTTTGGCTGTTTCTTCCATAACATAAATATATGCATCATACATATACTCGGTAGCGTTATTGGCAAGAACTCTTGAAGCCTCAATATTAGAAGCAGCTACTCTTGGTTGTGCAGCTTGGCTCATTAAATTAGGATCTTCACCTAACTCGTCTTTTAATACTTGATAATGGAATTGATATAACTGAATTAAAGCTTGTAATTGAGGTGAAAATCCTGTATTAGCCAACTCAGTAATAGGAACAGGAATACGATTACCTTCAGCATCTCTACCACGATAATAAAGTTTACCTGTTTGTTCCCAAATTTTTTGAACATCAATAGGCTTTACAGAATCACCTAAACCTAAATCAAGTTCTTGAAGTGCATCAACGTCAATTGCTGCACCTGCCGGAACCATCTTAGCTACAAGTTGTTGTATCTTTAATCTAGCTAAAATCATTTGCTCAATAGGTTCCTCAATTTTTTCTGGTACAGCTACGTTACGCATGTCATAAGGATCATACATATAAAAGCTGTAAGAAAACTCTGCGTTACCTATTTCTTTTGGATCTTGTGGACGAATCATGTTTTTCTTAATACCCCAATGAAGCATTGTTTGCGTTACTGGGCAATAAACTCCATGATAAATGTTCCACTTCTTTTCCTCTAAATATTCTTGATTTTCATCTAATTTTTCTGGCTTACCTTTTTTGATAATAGTACTACCATTCTTTTTTGTTTTTGTAACAGTATAGCCATCAGAATCAAGTGTACGAATTTCAAAATTTACTAAATCAATATTCCATTCATCATAAGGTCTTAACCAAGAAACATTCCAATCCTGCATCCACTTAATTTTATCCGTAAGTTGATACTCTTTTGATGATTGAGCTAACTGAAAAATTTCTTCTTCAGAAAGTATTCCTCCTGCTGCTTTACTATACCTTGCTCTTATTTCACTAATTTTCATTGAAAGGACATGCCCTCTGTAAGTAGTATCTCTAAAATCAGGAAAATCAGAATATGAATAAATTGCGTTTTCAGGTCTAATCCATTGTACATGGACTTCTCCTTCTTCGTCCATCCAAGTATATGTACACACTAATCCAACCTCTGCTGAATCATGCAACAGTCTTTGTTTTAAAACATCATTCCAACCATTAGCTTCAAAAACATTATTACAACCAATGCTATACAATATTTCTTCAGGCAAATGATTAAACTCCATTATCCATTGATCCAACTCGTCCCTATCTTCTGCAACAAACTTATCTTTCGGAATAATTTCAACACCAGATTCTTGCTGAAGTTGAGCAAGTGTTTCTTTATTTTTGTATAAAAATTCAGCTTCATCTGCTTGTCTTTGTTTAAGCATTGCAGATGCGGAATCATTAGCAGAAACTTTAATTTTTTCTTTGCGACTCATCCAAGAGCCAACTAATCTAGCAACAATAGTGTTGCCTATAATGATTGATTTCCAGTTAATATTTACGAAATTGGCTTTACCATTCATTTCCAATCGGTCCATAAACACACTCATGTCTACTTTACCGTTGGCAATTTGTCTATTTTTTCTAAATCTATTATTTCTTAACCAAAAATAAGTTTGGTTACCATAAATTGTAGAATAGATATTTTGGGCAACATTTTTACCGTATAAATAATCTTTTTTAGACGCTACATCAGTAGTAATTTGGAAGTCTTTAAGTGACTGCCCACTACTATTTGCCGAGGATATGTATAAAGGACTCTCTGCCAATTTGAATATATTTTGTGTCAAATATACTAAATATCCAGAATTTAATAAAAATTTTAATTAATTGAAAGAAGGAACGTAGCTTTTTACCAATGGTTCCCTTTTTGGAGGTTTTATAACAGGCTCCATCAAACAAACAATAAGCATCAAAAATGATACAGTGATGTCATAGTCTGTTCTGTTATTCGGATCAAATTTTTTGGCATCTTCTAATAAATTCTCAAAATCTATAGAATTAATATGAGATTCAAAGTACATAATACCAACATCCGCTTGTTTTGTTAAACTAAATGGAGTAGTAGGAAACCCCTTATGTCTTTCTGCCGTTTCTCTTTTTGCTGGATCTATTGTAGAAATAGGGTAAGAACCTAAATACCCAACTCTGCCTCTCTCCCTAAAATAAGATAAATAATCATCACTATTATGCTCGTACCACGCTTGATAACCATAATATTCAGCAGCCAAAAGCACTTGTTCGTGTAATGTTTCTTTTATATGAGGCCTACCATACAAATGCCCAATAGCCTTACCTGTACTAGATGGATCTAACAAATTGTACCTTCTGCCAATCCAAGCGGATGCTTTTGAACCATATTTTCCACCTTGACTATTACTATATCCATCTATTGCAATAGCGCCATCATCTGTCCTTCCGGGCTTTTTTGTTCTAATATCAAACACATGGCTGTTCTCTTTTCCAACAGGTGGAAATTGAGTAATAACCCAATGAAAATCTTCTTCTTTATCGTTTATATTTCTCCATTTTACAGTTTGGTCAATATCTCTGTAAAATACAATATGGCGCTTCAATACGGGATTTTCTTTTAAATAAGACTCTCTTGCGCTAATATTCATTACATTAAAAATACAGCCGTCAGCATCAGTACTAAAGGCCTCATCAATCGTTAATGGCTCTTTTCTAATACGAGCCGACAATGCTCTTGGGTTGTTTTTAACCGTTTCTCTATCTGCTTCAATTTGCAACAATGTTTTTTCTTCATCCGGAAATCCAAAATCATCAAAGTTTCTTGTTCTTTTAGCAGACATAAAAAATCTATACAAACCACTTGATGTAGCTCCATTTTGCTGTCTTTTCTCCTGATTACTTTCTTCCCATAGCAACTTAAATGCATCCTGAACTCCATCTTTTTCAGATGTAAGCTTTTCTACAGTAGTAGTATAAAGAGCTTTACCAATTATTTTACCTTCATCATCTAACAAACAATAACGTACAACCTCGTGTCTATCATATACGTTTACTTCAGTTGTTTTACCGCACTCATCCGCTACATATCTATGTAATTTTTGTCCATCATAAGCAACTGTATCAGCAGACTGATGGTCAATAACTGAACCTAATTCATCTTTATCTACATTATCCTCTGCCTTTTTACCTCTCACGTTTGTTTTCTGGAATCTCATTTCAGACTTTGGATTAACCCCCAAAGACATATCATATTCAGGTCTAAAAAACTTAGGAAGCCTTCTAAATGGATTTACAACCGTCTTAGCAAAGAACTTTTTAGCATCCGAACCGGTTTTAGATTGAATACCACCATTTGTCATTTTGGTTCTGGTGGTATATTCTGTAACAAACAAACCAGCTACGAAAGACTTACCAAAACGTCTTTTTGTAACTTCTAACATACCCATACAAAGTGGATCTTGTATGCAATAGTCCATAAAATAGAACTTCTCTAAGTCTGGCATCCTGAATTTAGGATAACCAATATCTATACTCCACCATTGCAAATACAAATAGTGCATACCAGTCAAATAAGTCGGTTTCCCATTATTCATATACCAAAAGCCATTCAATCTCCTATCCCACTCTTGCTTCTTAAAATCTTCCAACTTCTCATCATAGAACTCCGGAGCCTCATCTTTTTTCTTTTTATCATACTCGTCCCATTCTTTCATAGCATCCGCATACCAAGATGGTAGCGGTATTCTTTTCCAGTATTGCTCCGATTGAACATCCGACCTTTGATAAACGCCTCTAAACTCAACCTGCTTAGTCAATATATTAAATACATATCCTTCAGGTGGGAGATTACAATCTAACCCCTGAATGTGAATCGTGGAACCTTTTTCAATTTTTTCGTACATATTATGAGCGTTTGCCTGCTAATTCACCAATCTCATCAGCAACACTTTCTGGTGAAAATGGTCTTTTATTTACTACAATTGCCTCTTTTTTAGCCTCTTTACTTTCTTGATTAATACCAGCGGATATTTCCAATGCCCTAATAGACTCAGTAATTGTACCAGCTTCAGACCAAAGTTTCTGCAATCTTTCAAAAGATTTGTCTTTAGGATCAATTAATTCAATATCCAATAAATTAATCCTATTCAATAACTCAGCCATTTCATTTGCCTTCCTTTGCAAACTGTAATAAAGCTTAATTGCACCATCTTGTTCATAATAAGCTAGTTTACCCATTAAATAGGCATTTGATTTTTCTAACTCTTTTATTTTTTGCTCTAATTCAGACATATTACGTCAGGGGTTGTTATTACTAATCTTGATGCATCAGAAATTCCATATCCAATTAAAACTTCATTATTAATTACTCTTGATGTTAAATTATGATCAATAGCAATTACCTCATTTCTTTCATGTCCTTCTGGATAATATCTTAATCTAATTATTCTTCCTTCAGTACCATCATCATTTTGATAAATAATCTCATAATCACTTGATATTAATGTAGTTACAACTTTACCAGTTAATTCTCCGCTTGTAACATATATTTTATTCTTAATCAAAGTAGGCGGTATGCCTTCTAAAAATCCATTGTACGGCTCAAAAACTCTTAATCCTGTAACAAAATTATTAAGTGGCTGCCAAGATTCATTCTGACTATTCCTCCATAAAAAACATTCTTCAATAGGTATTGAAAAATACTGAATATCAGAAGATGCTTCAGCTGTTGGCCTTAAATAGTTAAAAAGTTTGTATGTGTCATGTGTAGCATTATGGTGTATCAATATATCAGCACCTTCTGGGATGTCTTTAGCTGCTACAACTGTTGCATTTACTGGTTTTACATAACGCATATTAAAGTTATCATAAACCCTTTCTAACTTAATTTTAGTACCATCTTTAAAAGTATGGCTGTTTTTACTTTCTAAATCAACTTTAATAATAACTCTATTTGACGGAGCGATTAATTTCATATTTAATTAATTTAATTCAAAGGTAGTGATTTTATTAACTTAATCAATTTTTAATTGCATAAAATGCATTATATTTGTATTGCCCAAAAAAAATTCATAACAATAAAAACAATTTAAAAAATGGCAAATCATTTATCAGTTTATGTTTATCGTAGAAATCAATACGATTTAACAAATCCTAACGGTACTCCTGCAACTAGCGGTGTTTTATTTTCTTTACCAACAGCCGACTTACAGGTTCAACCATCTACAGTTGTAGCAAATGGTGTACAGATGAACTCTTTAATTCTCATCTACCCTAGTGGTTTAAATCAACCAGCTGAAAAATTATACAGCAATGCAACTGTTGCTGGATTAATTGCAGCTATTAACGGTAGTGGTATTGCTACAACAACTACAACAACATCTACCACAACAACAACCACAGCCGCTCCAACCACAACAACTACTACAGCAGCTTAATCAAAACAATTAAAAAACAAATAAAAACATTATAAAATGGCACAAATAGTATCAATAACCGCATATCGCAGAAATCAATACGATTTATTAAACCCTAACGGAACTCCAGCAACTTCTGGTATTGCATACGGATTCCCAGTTGAAGGATTTGTAGCTTACCCAGCTCCTTCTGGAACAGTAGCAAACGGGGTAACTATGAACTCAATAGTTGAAGTAGCACCTACTGGCTTAAATCAAGTACCAGTATTGTTTTATACAACTTCTACTGTAGCACAAATTAATTCAGCTGCAAACGCTTAAATAAATTAGGCCCCTATTTTTTAGGGGCTTTTTTATTTTCTTTATATACTGTTTTTAGATTTTTGTAGATTCTTTCTGCATCATCAATAGTTTTGCCTGAACCGGCAGCTAAAGCAACAGATAATCTTCTTAGTTTTTTGGCGGCTTTGTTATTCATAGTTAGTATTGATTTACAAAAATTGGTGTTTGTTCTCCAACGTAAGCATTGAAGCAATTATATTCTAAAAATTCCCAAGCATCTTCTTCTGTCATTTCGGTATCCATGTTCAATAATAAATCAACCATAATTTCTTTAGAATATACGAGCTGACCATTATCGGTTAATCCAATAATAGCTTTATCATAACCGTCTGTGCTTCCATCAAACCCATCAGGTTTTAATGCCAAACATTCTTCGGCCATTTGTAAAATTAATTCCAAATCCATATTTTAATTTTTATCTCCCCTGACCTCTGTATTCTTTAGGCTTGGGAGAGTGTTTGTTATAAGTTTTTTTTGCATTTCCTGTCTTTCTTTTACCAAATGTAATTTTTCTAGGATCTGATTTGATTTTCGCCATTTTGTTCTTTTTTAAGAATTAATTGGTACGAATATAAACCATTTTTTTCATATCTTTTATTCAAGGAATGGCCCCCAAACTTTTCTTTCCTAAAATCCCTTAACCCAGCAGATACTGAAGCTTCAGGAATACCGGTAAAATGAGATATTTCCCCAAGAGTCCTATAAACAGAGTCTTTCATTAACTCTTTTAGCTTATAATGGTTATTTGCTAATCTTTGGTAATCTCTTTCTTTTACATAATCAGCACCATCAAATTGTAATTCTTGTTGCATAATACTATTTATTTTTAAAATAATCTAAGTCAATACTTCCGCCGTCCATCTTATTTGGGTAGACGATAATGTCGGTGTCGTAAAAGTTCCGCACAATACCACTGTCGTGTAATACGACTTTCCAAACAGTGTTGACTTCGCTTCCGTAATCAATCCATGCAATTGCTTTTCCTTTTCCGAGTGGGGTATGGACATCTATTATATTTTTTAGTTCATGAATATACATTAAAATGGAGCCTCCTCTTGTTTACCTGAAAGTAATTGAAGGCTTGATACTCTTGCGTGCAATTGAGCAATAGTTTCATTTGTACTATTATTCAAATAAGTTTTAGCTTCTGGTTTACCTTCCATATAAATCAATGTACCTTTTTTTAGATAGCTTGCGACATTAATTTTTTCGGTCCAATATGCACAAGAAACCCAAGTTGTCTTGTCAACTTCTTGACCATCTTGTTTTTTAAATTTTTCACTGTAAGCCATTGAAAAATTAATCACCGTCTTACCATTCACATTGTTTACAATTGCATCTTGTCCTAATCTTCCGATTACTGAAATTCTAATCATTGTTTTGTTTTTTATAGTTATTAAAATATTACTTCTTCTCCGTTTTCATCTTTGTATGGAAGCCAAGCCTGACTTGCTTCTTTTCGTTTCCAAAAATCATAACTTTTTTTACTTAACATGTCTTGTATAAAATCTTTTCCTTCAATAAAAAATCTTCTTCTATCCCACAAATATTCAACAAGAACAAATCCCTTTCTCCCAACACTTTTCTTTTTTATTTTTTTAGAATGAAATTCTGCTAATGGATTATTTGGATCTGTTTGTGCAAATGGTCTATGATAAACGGTTATATTATCCATTTTATTATTCCACATTGCGCCATCTGCTACATCAAAAACATCTGGACATTTGTAGTTACCTAACCTATCTCTTTCCATCAATTTAGGATGCGCCACAATCCAAAAATATATATCATTCTTTTTTGCAAATCTTGAGAAATCTGATAGCAATGTTTCAAGATACTTATCTGTTCTTCCACCAAAACCTTTGTAATCATTTGTCATTTGGTTAAACGGATCAATACAACAAAAGTCAACCTTTTCTTGAACAATCAACTCAAGAAACTTCTCTTTGATATACTGAGGGGTAGGAGAAAGCATTTCTGCACTTATGTAAAAAATATGCTTTGATATAAAATCATAAGCAGCTTCGTATACTTCATTTGATGGTCTATTTGGATTAAATGGAGTACACTCACATCCTAATAACATCTCTACATAGTCATGAAAATATTCTTCAGCAGGAGTATCTTCTGGTGAAAATGTAGCCACTTTTTCTCCGTACATTATAATTCTTGATAAAATCTGTGATTTCTGCCAAGCAGTTTTTCCGTAGTTACCAATACCAGTCAAAAGGGTAATTTCCCCTCTTTTTGGTTTAAATAAATAATCAAGTTCTGGCACACCAATACCCATTATCTTCTCAAAACCTCTCTCGTTTATTGACAAAGCCCTATCCTTTACATCAATACCATACACAACATCTTCAATCCTGTAATTTTCACCATTTTCTTCTGTAAATTCCTTCTTTACATCAATCTCATAATTAGTTGTTTTATTAACAAGCTTCTCTTTCTGTATGGAAGCTGTTCCAAAATTGCCTCTATTTGCCCTATATCCGCTCTTTACGGCACTTTTCATCTCTGACATAGTAAAGTCATTGCTTACGGTGTATTCTGCCGAAATAAGGCCTAATGCGGCGTTTTCTTCTATACCGAATCTACAACAAGCCGAAGCTAACTTAAAAATGTAAGTATTTCTCTCGCCAGTGATAAATGCATCATTTTTGTTTGTAAGCCATTTTAATATTCTACGAAAGTTTTCGGAATCATCTAAATTCTGGGTTTCAGAAACAATGATTTTTTCAATTTTCTTAGCTTTTGTAAATACAGTAGCCTTTTCGTTTATGTAAATATCAGCGTCAAAACTCTCATAACAAACCCTACTTACGTTAATTCCACTCCTATCAATTTCAGGGAAAACCTCTTGTAGTGATTGGAAATGTTCTCTATGCTTTGATCCGTCTGCTATTTTAACCAATGCTTTTAGGCCATTACCAGATGGACTAACCCAACATGCGTAAACAAAATCATTAGAAATAATTTCAGTTTGCTTATCCCTTAAATCAGAAATATCGTCAAAGTCAAGAACAATAAATCCGCTATGCTCAATAAGTTGCTCATCTTTTCTATCTGATCCAAACTTTCCACTGAAACATACTGAAGGTAGATTTAATTTAATTTTATTAGCCTTTTCCTTATCAAGAGTATTTCTAATTTCAGTAACCAATTCTTTACTTGAACCAGTTTTAATCCTTTCTAAAGCTTTTTCAATAGTTATAAAATGCGGTTCCTTGCTAAAAATGTTTTTAAAAATAGTAGCTATCATCGTATTAATTTAAAGTTTTTCCTAATTCCTGTTGTCTTTTCTTGTAAGCTTCAAAATCTCCATTTTTGTAAATCTGTGTTTTTGGTACATCAGAACCAATCAATTCATCATTCCAAGAACTATTGTTAAAGAAAGTCTGAGGATCCTTCCTAAATTTCTTTTCTGGCTGAATCATTTTATACTTTGGGATATAGTTAATAATTAAACTTCTATCATCATCTTTCAATGATGCCCATTTCTTTTTTAACTTTTCCTTATCACCAACTTTCTTATCATATAAATCCCAAAAAATATCAAACGATATATTTATTTCTTTTATTTCCTTTCCTTTTATTTCCTTTCCTTTCCTTTCCTTTTTAGCATTGCTATCGGATTGCGTTTGCATTGCGTTCGCATTTTCCCATCTGTAACTAGCTGATTTTCTTGCTTTTGCACTTTTATCATTTCTTTGTTCCAGCCTTTCTTGAACAGAATTACTGCCAAAATAATCACCATTAAAAATGAATAAATCAAAATCATTTACTACGCTCGCTACAAGGTCGCTATCCGATCTTAAGTCATACGCAATGCCTTCGTAATCCGTTCGCAATGCGTTCGCATTATTGTATAAATCTTCTACTATTGACCAAAAAACACCATACCCCTGCATACCATGTTTCCTAATCAACCTTTTTATCTTCTCATCATTACGAGCGTTATAGTCGTGTGAGAAGTAGAATGTATCTTTTGGCATTTTAAAATCTTAATCGTTTATTAAATCGGTTTTCAAAGCTTCATTTATGCGTGCAATCTCACTATCTGTAAATAGTAATTTACCCTGCATTTTGCGCGATAATTCCGATTCTGGTATCTTGGCATTTAATGAAAGCCAACGCTGAGTGCGACCATCCATTGCTTCTTTAATTTTTTCGTGAAGCTTTAGTGTTTTTATTTCTTCCATAAATTTTATTGTTGAACAGCAAAAATAGTATTAATTTTTAAATTCCCAAATATTTTTAATTTTTTTTAAAAATAATTTTGTGGTTTAATTAATTTAATTAAATTTGCATAAATAAAACAAAAAATAACATGAAGTCATATCTAATATCCTTTTTAATATCTTTTTTATTTGCTACGCCAATATCAATATTATGGGTATATCTAATAACCAAACAAAAAGAATATAACGAGCAGCAAAAAAAAGATAATGGAGAATAGTCAATTAATATACGATTTAGCTAAAAAACTTGATTTAATAATAGAAGTAACTAAAGATGGTAAATATGCTGGTAAATATAAATTCATAAATAATAAACTACATAAACTAAAAGAAGATGAGAAACTCAACGATAATAGTAAAGAAAAAAAAATGTATTAGATGCGGAAATATTGATTACCATTTTTCAAAAAAGATGTGTAAACAATGCGCTACAATTGAATCTACACAAAAAAGAATAGAAGAATTTGAAGATGATGGAGAAAGTTTTCAAAATTTAATTTCAGATTTAGATCATGTATTTAGCCAATACATAAGATGTAAATATGCGGATAAGGATGGTATGGTAGAATGTTATACTTCTGGTAAAAAGATGAGATGGCAGGAAATACAATGCGGACACTTTATTCCTAGAGCAAATCTTGGTACTAGATGGTTAGAAGCTAATTGTAGACCACAATCTATGGAAGAAAATTACTTTAAGATGGGTAATTTAGAAGAATTTGAATATAAGCTTGATGAAGAAAATAATGGCGTGGTAGAGTATTTGAGAGAATTAGCAAGACAAGTTACTAAGCCTACAAAAGAGGAATTAAAATCTTTAATTATTGAGTATAGATCAAAGCTGAACCTAATAAAGAAGAAGTTTAATTAAATTTATTTTTTTAATTAAATTAATTAAATTAATTTTGTACTCAAATATTAAAAACACATAAAATGGCAAGAAACATTAGTCCAGATTCGGTATCAAGCAAGGTATCAGAACTGCAAGTAGGAGAAAGTTTACTATTAGAAAACCCATATACATCTGTAATGGTTATGGTTTCTAATCTCAAAAGAAAAGAAGAACACAAAAACAAAGTATTTAAGATTAAAGCAAACGATAAAGAAACCAATGTAACTAGAATAAAATAAGTATTATGCACATACAAACCATCAACTACACCAGAACATTTAATTTAGGTAATTACTCATCAGAAAAAATAGGAGTTGAGTTTGCACTGAATCCGGGAGAATCAGCAGACAAGGCTCTTGATAACGCAAGACAACTGGTTGAAGAATACCATAAAAAAAGTGTTAAACAAATTGAAGAATCTGCAATTTATTTTGAACAAGATGAAACAATTAATGAAAAAGTAATACCAACACAGTCAAAAAAGACGTTAACAGAAAGAACAAAAGAGTTTATTAATTCTTGTACAACAAAACAGGAATTAAAAGCTTGGGAACTAATGTGTAAAAACAATTCTGAATTGCTGGAATATTATAATAACAAACTAAATAGCCTTTAATTATGAAATGGAATGAAACACTTATTAGATCAAGCTCTGTTGGTTATTTAATGACTGAGCCGGTAACTAAAGCTGACAAAGAAGCTGGTGTATTATCAAAAACTGCACAAAAACATTTAATTGAAGTTTATATTGCTGAAAAATATGGCAGAAAACGAGATATACAAACAAAGCAAATGAAGAAAGGAGTTGAAGTTGAAGATGATTCAATTGAACTTTTAAATAGTTTTTGGGGAGTGGATTATAGTAAAAATGAACATAGATTTACTAATGATTACATATCAGGGCATCCAGATATAATTACTGTTAATCCAAATAAAGTTATTGATATTAAATCAAGCTATGACCTTTGGACATTTTTAGGAAATATTCCAGATAAGCTTGATAACTTGTATTACTGGCAGCTTCAATCTTATATGTGGCTTACAAGTGCTATTAGTGGACATATTGCATATTGTCTTGTAAATACACCATTTAACATTGTTGAGCAAGAGAAAAGATACTTGCTTAATAAGATGAATGTTATTTCAGAAGAAAGCCCAGAATATGTAAAAGAGTCAATGAAACTTGAGTTTAATATGACATTTGATGATATTGCAGTTCCAGAAAGAATATTAATATTTAATGTGGAAAGGAATGAAGATGATATTCTAAAGATCCAGCACAAAGTAGAAAAAGCAAGAGAATTTTTATTTGAACTTGAAAACAAACATTTAAATTTCAATAAATGACCGGAGCTAATATCATAAGTGCAATCCAAAATTTAAAAATGGCTCAAGAGCAATTAGAAGATTTTTGCAGGGAGTTTCCTAACTCACAAGGGCAAAGGATATTTAAGAATTATAGTAAAAAAATAGATTGGATTTTTAATGATATTATAACCCATCCCTTTATTACAACTGAAGTTATAATTGGTATTAAAAACGAAATACAAAGTGATGTTTTTGCGGTCCCGGCTATAAATGAAAAAATATCTTTGTTGACTCCAGACCAAAGAGAAATTATAGAATCTACATTAGATGCTATGATAAACGGAGAAGAAGTAAAAATTGTTGACATTAACGAAATAAATAAATAAAAATGGCTAAGAAAAAAGAAAAAGAATTGAATCTACCAATTAACGCAGAAGCATTAGATGGATGTGATTTTTGTATGCAATTTGATTATGATGATCCACATGTAATTGGAGCTAGTCAAAATTCAGATGGAGTAATGGAAATAGTATTAAAATCTTACATGGACGTTGGCATAACATTTTTATGCCCTACCACTGGAAAGAAACTAAGATTATTTGCAAGGCCATTATCAGATAAAGGCAGAAAGATTTTAGAAATGCAAGCAGAACAAGATTAATAACCACAAAAATAACAAACATGAAAAAGCTAATAACTACCACACTAATTATTATTTTCTTAGTAAACACCGCAATGTCGCAAGTATTTGACGGTATTAAAATTTCAGGTGATTTTAATACTACATTAGAAAAATTTAAATCAAAAGGATATGTTGTAGAAGATTTGTTTCCAGAAGGGGCCATGTTAAATTTTAATAACATGGAGGTGAATTTATATAAAACCCCTGAAACAAACAAAGTATTTAAAGCTGTTGTTTATTTACCAGAAAGAAGTAATTGGTATGATTTAAAATCTGAATTTAACAAATACCATATTTTATTTATTGAAAAATATGGAAAAACATCAGATAGATCAAAATCATTTTATGCGCCGTATCGCGAAGGAGATGGTAAAGAAATGGAAGCATTGAAAAATGAAAATTGTAGATATTGGTCTTATTGGGAAGGTATCAATGGGGCAAGTTATTGTGTTGAAATATCAAAGTACAATCAAGTAAAAATAGTGTACGAAAACAATGTTAATTTTGCATTAAAAGAAAAAGAAGTATCTGCTTTATTAAATTCTAAATTTTAAATAACAAAGGCGGCCTAAAAACCGCCTTATTTATTATCTTCAGAAAGACATTTTACGCATACCCCATCTTCTAATAAGATGTCATGAGTTATGCAAATTTCTTTATCCATTTATTCTTCTTTAGGGCGATTTCTATATGCTTTCATTGCTTCTCTCCTATCTTGTCCTTGTTTCCATGAACCATAAGCAAATTTTTCAGCTCTTTTTTTACTTTTAAAACCAAAAACTTCACCTCTTTTTTTAGCTTCATTATAAGCCGCCATTCCCTTTCCTTGTAAATCGGTCCAACTGCTGTCTTTATTTGGAAATATTGTAGGATTTACTTGATATTTATATTTTCCACCACCTTCACCAGATTCCATAACATGAGTAGAAACAGTTCCATCTTCATTTTGACGAGCAAATGGTCTTATGTTTCTAACTATCTCTTTCCTATTTTTAGTAACTATAGGAGGATTTTGTTGCATTGACTTTAGCTTACTCATAACTATGATTTCTTATGTGCATTTGCAAATTTACGAGCAGCTTCTACACTACCAAATCCCCAAGCTTTTAATGCCAACGCTTTGCGAGTAGGTTCACCATTTGGTTTTTTCATAGCACCTAACATGCCACTAAATCTAGCAGCAAAAGATACCCTTCTTGGATTCACACCAGATTTAACTGGAGCTTTTAAATTGCCACCAGTTTGTGCATTATACGATGCACGACCTTTGGCATTTAGACCACCTTCTGGATTTTTACCTTCTTTTCTTTGCCAAGCTCCTGACATAAACTATTTTTTTTCTTCTGATTTAATCTTTTTTTCTTGCTTTAGCATTTCCGCAGTTGGCTTCTTTCCACTTCCTTTGTTGGCACGAATATTATCCCATAATCCTCTACGAGAATATGATCCATCCGCGCGTTTCATCATCTGTAGTTTGTTTTTCATACGCTAATTTACGAATTATTTTCCATTTTCCGCTTTCCATATCACTAAATCTATTCCAGTTAAGTGACTAGGAGGCTCCAAAATTGGCTTTTTTTCACTTTGTACAGGTATTTGTACAGATTTGCGTACATCTGCCAAATTTGAGCCGATTCCTAAAATATTCGGCTCATCTTTAAGATCTATAATCTCAAGTAATGTCTTTGAAGTAGAAATACTTTTGTAATTATCCATAAAATAATTAACTACTTGCTGAACCGATGTCAAATTTTGTTCTTTTTGAATCATTTCTAACTTTTGTAAGTCAAATCTGACTCCAATTGGTTTGCTTTTTTTCATAAAATAAATTGTAGCTACAAATTTAATACTAAAAAGTGAAATGTAGCTACAAAATTAAGTTAATTATTTGCAATTGTAGCTACAAACCCTACCCTATACCCTACCCTCCCCCAAGACACAACCAATGCAAGTAACACCCCGCCAACCACACACAAAACCAAACCAATTGCAAGACCACACGAGCCAAGCCCATACCCCACCAAACCCGCGCCACATAACACATACAAA
>Ga0181351_1000021_pt1 | contig 45743 bp, 63 predicted proteins | sample Su13VDMM15SD_FD_170485 | JGI IMG/M metagenome (GOLD analysis project Ga0181351, IMG submission 170485) | Freshwater viral communities from Lake Michigan, USA - Su13.VD.MM15.S.D | ecosystem: Environmental > Aquatic > Freshwater > Lake | place: USA: Michigan | collected 2013-07-16 | reverse complement strand
GGCGGCGCGGTTGTGGGTGGCTCCGGGTCTGGCTCACCGGGGAGGTCAATAACCACACCCCGCCCATTGGTCAGGCTGGCGGACCCAGAATCCGGGAGGAGCGATTGGATGTTGAGGATCATAGGGTTGCTTGAAAATGCATTGCGTCACGGCCCCAGAAGGCTCCGGCGGATAACCAGCCTTCACGGGCAAATTCTTCCATTACTTCAAAAGGCATTGTGGCTTGAACCGGCCAGCTTGTGCGGTTGCCGTTATTTTTGTCGTCCCAATCGGTTGCTGCCGCACGGGCGTGAAGGCTTGGAGTGCTACCTCCGCGCATTGGACGATTGTTGTAGCAACCTCCAAAGCGTTGGAGAACCCAAGCGTGCGGACCTTTCGAGATTGCCACAAGCACACGTTTTAAACTGGCAGCTACTTTCTTGTGGCAGCGGATGGTTGTGACTCGTTTGCCTTCATAACGAATGTCAAGGTCACTAACATCAAGTGAGATGTGTTGAGATTCATCACCTGGCTTGCCGTAGAATTTAGTCAAACTTGCTTGGTCACTAGCTGGCCACGGGTTTGGCACTGGCATCAACTTGCGGAGATGCTTTTGGCAAGCTGTAATGCTTTTTGGTCCCCAAAAGCCATCAGCAACCGCGCCTATCCGGCGCTGGATTTCTTTGATTTCAGTTTGCTTCATGGTGTTTTAAAGTTAATCAACCAGATCGCGCCCCAAAGGAGGCACACGACCACGGGGATGATCCAATAAACGTTATGGGTTTACGAGATCACGGCGAGGAGAGAGTTCATTTTGTTCAGGCAAGCGAGATTCGAGCTGTGGGGAGGTCTTGGTTGAGGCACTTTTGAAGCGCAGAGCGGCGATCTCCGCGCGGATGTCTTTAAGGTCAGACTTCACTTCAGCAATCTCAGCGAGCAGGACGGTGTGGATTTCAACCTTAGTGGTGAGAACCTGGACTGTTTCAGTGAGTTTGCTGAGTTGACCTGGAAGCGGCTGCACCGTGGCCCACCAAGAGCCAATGCAAGCGATGCCGAGGAACAATTGCCACGGAGTGACGCCGAGGGATTTAAGAGTTGCTGTGAGTTGTTGGCTCATAGTTAATTAAGCGGGCAAATAGTCATTCAAGTTAAGAACTAATGACGTATCTTCCGATCTGGCCCCTTCGCGCTCGCACCAGGCGCGCACTTCAAGGATGCGATTGGCGGAGTTGGGCACGCTCAGATTTGGCACACCGGTGGTCTGCAGGTCTGTCCACTCTTGCGGGCCGTGCCCCGTCGTGTCCGACTCGTGCGCGCGATACTGCATCGAGAACGCACCACCATCCGCAGCAGCAGCCGCAAACTCAAAGGTCAATGCATCCCAGCCGTAATGCGTTGCCACGGCGAGAGTGGGCGTTGGTGGCACAGGAGGAGGCGGTGGCGTGACTTCTGCACGAATAAGCGCGGAGGCGGCTTCAATGATGGCGAGCTGTTCGAGGATGAGGGCGGTGTTCATGATGGGAAATTAGGAGGGGTTTTCACCCGGCTGGATGATCGTCAGGCTAAGGAATCCGGTTTTATCTACGGCATCCGGCCTCGCGCCGGGGGTGAGGCAGGTGGCATCGACGGTGTCTGACGTTGGGTTGGCTACGCTAAAACCCGAAGTTGAAAATTCCGCCTGAAAAGCAGCAGCTACGCCCGCTGAGTCCATGCCCGAGTCTATGGCGACTTCCTTGTAGGCAGTCGCTCCGTCTGCGCTCCAATCGGGCTGCGACTCGCTGTTGCCTGCATTCGCCCAAAAGCCCACGCTGGCAGTTTCATTGGTCAGAATCAAACCAATGCCAACGCCGCCCGTGACAAAGCTGCTCCCACTCGTTGCGCCAAAAGGGATTCTTGTGATTTCCTGCACGCCCGCAGTCAGCCTGCGCACCGTCACGATGTGATCCTCCGTCGTCACGCCATCCTCAGCCGTCACCGTGACCGTGCAGGCGTTGTCACCCGTCGAGAGCGCCATTGTCACCGGATCGGGATCGCTGCTGCCATTGATCGTGCGCGTAGCACCCGGATGCGTCGGCGTCGCAGACACGGGCACTTCTGTCACACCGTTCCCGCGCTGGATGTTGCTCAGGCTCAGCACATCTTCCGAGTCAATCGTGTAAGCGGAAAGCGACGTGTCATCACTAAGCCCAGAAACCCCACCTGGACCTTTAGCCATTTTGAGTTTAAGACCTAGATTTAGCATATCGGTAAGCGGGTTTGACCAATCATTTCTTCTCGCTGTCTCGCACGAAGTAGATTGTGGGCGGGAGAGCTTGTGGGTTTGCGGTAACGCGAGGGCGGGCGGACATGCGGGAGCTTCGCACGCGGGATGCGGGTTGTCAAGGGCGAGCGTGAATCCCCTTTTCCCGCTTTCATGAGTCCCGGAGAGCTTTTCTCCGCGCGAGTGTGGGGGATATAATATAGAACCCAAAGCCCCCTAGGGCAAAGGGAACCCAAGTGAGATTGAGACTCGGTTGCAACAGGGATTGAGATTGAGACGCAGTAGCGGTGGGAAGGGTTAGTTCGGAATCGAATAAAGGGGAATCGGGATAACGGGGTTGACAAAGTGCCGGTGGTATGGTATAGTTATGGGTATCTGTGAAATACGGATGCGCGCAGTGAAGCGGTCGGATGCCGCCTTGCGCAACGGGCAGGGTGCCCGGTGGTTCTTTGATATTTAATAAAAGTTAGTCGGGATGCGTGACAGGCTCCCGGCGTGACTAGAGCGCAACGCACGCGGCAGTGGAGGGCGATTCCTTCACGGCGTGATTCATTGCGTTCTAATACACGTTATGAAGAATATCATTATCAAAGGTAAGAGTGAAAAGACCGCGTTTGAAATGGCAATTCCGCAGGATGAGCTTGCGGCGTTTTTGGTGGAAGTGATTAGCAAGAGCGCGGATGAGTATGACGCGGAGCTTGCGACCAGTCCGGGTGGATTGCCTACGGCACTGTTCACCTGCATTCTTCCGGCCAAAGCTCGGGTGGAGGCGGGATGGGCGATGGAGGAAGGATGGGATTATGAAAAGGCGATGGCCACGTTTAACGCGAGGCTTGAACGGAAAACCGGCGGCGGTGTGACCTTGGAAGCGCGGCAGAAGGCATGGGATGAGAAGGTGGCGCAATTCCGGGGATTGGTTCCGAATGCGACGGATGAGCAGGTGAAGGCTATCTGTGGCAAACGCCCGGAGGAGAAAGCCGCGAAAGCGTCAAGCGGGAGGGCTGAAGTGCTGGCGGCGCTGGCGTAACGCGAGAGGGTAGAACATGGAGGCATGGAGGGCGAGTGATTGCCCTACGTGCCTCCTTTTCTAGGCTCATGCGAAAGAGGGGAAACGGGAAGATTGAGAGGGCAAAGTGAGAAAAACGAGAGCCCTTTGCCCTTTGCCCGCGTTTGTTTGCCTTTAGGCGCGCTTTGGGCGGGCATTAAGCCGTTCACCCTAGCGGGCGGGAGATGCGCCTAATGCCCTTTTGCCATTTAACCCTTCCCGGCACGCAAACAAACATACGGCAAAAACAGGGGGGGGGGGGGGCTGACATTGTGCTAAATTTTTTTTATATCAATTTAACCCCCCCCCCCCACCCTTGCATGTATGCCGCTTGTTTGTTTGCTTGCGGCGCAAGCAACTATTCCACAGCCTCCCGCCCGCCAGAAAACCTTTTCCCTTCCAGCACGGCCACGTGCGGTTAATCACCACCTCAACCCACATAACCCAAACATCCATGAACCTCACAAAGCTTTCCAACGTTGAACTAGGCCAGCTAAAAGCTCAAATTGACCAAGAAATCATGTCCCGCGAAAGTGATGACGGCTACAGCGAAGCCTACATAAACGCCCTCCCGCCCACCGGCCCTAACTCCGCCATCGACAACGGGCTAAAGTGGGACTGGCTCCATTACATAAAACAATATGGTGCCTACGACCGTAGCCCCAACCGTGACTTCACCGCTTACTCCAAAATCACCGCCGCCCTCGACTCAATTAACTACCTCATAAGTTAAACCAAACACCACATAGCAATATGTCCCCTCAAGTAAACCTCCAAAAGCTCCGCAGTGAGTTGCAAACCCGCCTAGACGCCCTTGACCCCTCCGACCACTTCACCCGCGCACTCATCACCGACAAAATCCAAACTGTCTCCCGCCAAATCATCCGCGAGTCCGTGAGGATAAGCGTAGCCCGCGAACACGCCTCTCGGTCTTTCGGGCATACCAATACTGCCCCCATTAAGTGTGGCCTCCGCGGTGCCGCAGGGCATCATAAGCCGGAGAAGGGGAGTCATTGGTTCTGGGATGAAAGCGATGCCAAGGACGCGAAGAAACTCGAGCGCGTCGCGCGAGCGGTTGAGGCTTTCTTGTTCACCCGCCCGGAGAAACAGTTGGTCCGCAAGTTGGTCCTGCTCGGCGGGTTTAAGAAATCCGTCCGAGAGGTGGGATTGAGTGCGATGCTGGAAGTCCCGGAAGAAGCACGCAAAGCCAAGGGCCAGAAGCTCTTGAAACTCTTGGAGGACAAGATCAACGGAGAGGATCCACTTAAGGGACTTGTGTAAGCAAACAACAAACCAATTAACTATATGCAAATCACACATTACGTGCTAGAAACTCCCTTTGGTGAAACCTACATCAACGTTGATGAAGAAAACCAAGCCTGCATAACTTATAATGCAAATGCAGTTCTACCTGCCTATAAACAATGGCTGCATGAAAATCTTACGGAGATAGAGCGGTTAGTGAACAGAAAAGTTACACTGCTTGCCTATTGATTAACCAGCGCGCGCCAGCGCTAACAGTTAACCGCAAACCAGCCACCCTATGAGCCTTATTCAAATGCTTAAAGTTTTCTTTGGTCCTAATGGTTTTCATTGGGATTTGTTTCAACCACATAACTACGATTGGAGCAGCGAATTTATCACTCGTGTAACTAAGCACATTACCGCGCATCCAAACGGGCTAATCGCTCGCCACGCGGAACTTTGGAAACCAGAAACAACTAGTTCAACCCTATGAACCCGCTCCTCGCCACTTGGCACTTCACCGCTTTCGGGCGTCTCTGGTCCATTAACCTTTTCTGCACCCATGTTGAGTTTAAGCTCGACACTTGGAGCGATTGGGAGACAAAAGATCTTGAATCCTTCCTTGCTCTCTTCGGCACTTGCCCGCTCACCAGTGGTGAGTTGCTTTTGAGTGACGTGTTGCCACGGATCAATTAACCCTTCCTCAACACCGCTAGGTGCGGTTAACAGTTAACTTTCCACCCTATGACTCTCTATCTCATCCGCGGACTTCCTGGCAGCGGTAAATCCACCCTCGCCCGCAGGCTTGTCAAAGAAGAAAACATCTGTGAAGCAGACCAGTTCTTTTATCAAAACGGCGAATACCAGTTTGACCGCACCCGCCTTGCAGATGCACACAAGTTCTGCCAAGCCAAGTGTGCTGCACGAATGCTGCACCAGACTGAACCAGTGGCCGTAGCCAACACGTTTGTCAAACGCTGGGAAATGGATACTTACATCCAATTTGCAAAGGAAGCCAACTGGAACCTTGTTGAAATCACAGTCAAAAGTCCATTTCAATCTATCCACAACGTTCCGCTTGCCACAATCGAGCGAATGAAAGCCCAATTTGAACCATGAAAACCTTCCTTGTCTTTCTAATCAACCACCGCGAAGCCCTCGGCAGCTTTGCTTGGATTCGCCTTGACGGACGTAAGTCTCTGAATAACCTTGCAGCGGATGGCTATGAAGAACTTGCCAAACGCAAAGCCCTTAACGGCTACACCGGTTTTTCCATCCTCAAAGGCTCCAAGCCTTCCACAGCGAAACAAATCTACTCTTACCACGAAAATTCATGAACCCACAAACCGATCTTCAATTCTGGCTCACCGTTGCGGGCGAGTTTAACTCCAATTGCACCACCCATTGCTATCTCTGCAATGGAAGTCCAACCTTCAAACAAGCCTGGCAAGAGCTTGAATTCCGCTCAACAATCCAAGAGCTTGGAAAACAATTCTTCAAGCTCTCACCTCCACCGGAAGATGAAAACCAAACCCTCAGCCCACGCCATCACGACAGCCTGTTCGAAGCTCCCGGCTTCAACAATCACCGCAAGATCCGCAACCGCTTTCTCCTCTGGAACATCCAACGTTTAATGCACTCATGAACCACACTCAAATCTCCATCTCTATCCGCAACCCGCTCAAGACTCCGCACGATTCCGCTGGCCCACCCTATTTCTTCCTCTTCCGCACGGATTGGATGGAACAACCCCAAGGTGAAATCGCCCTCCAGAAGCTCCGCGAACGTTTCCACTCCCCTGAGTTCAAGATCACCATCAACGATCGTTACACCCGAACCACACAGCAAGAACTATGAATCCAATCAACGACCTAAGTTTCTGGAAAAAGCTTCAAGACCAATATGGTCAAAATGTCCGTGGCATGAACTTCCTCTGCCACAGAAGCGCTGAGTTTAACCTTGCCTGGAGCGATCCAACAACGCGAGAACAGCTCCACCAACTAGCTGAGCAATATTACACGACTGAAGGTCATCAAATAGCCGCTGTAATTCCACGTGAGTGGGAAATTGCGCCTAATGACGTCCTGTTTAACACAACATCACCGAAAGACGACTTCCTCATCCGCCAAGCTTTCATCCAATGGAACATCAACCGCCTCACACCATGACCACCCAAACCGCCATCCTCACCTACCGCGCATTCCTCCCTCGTTCCCACAAACAGGACAACACCCACACTTGGCGAAAGAAATTCCTCGCCCTCAAGCAAACCCTCCCTCTCAACAAACCAACAACCCACATCACCCTCCCATGAGCCCCTACGCCAAACCCACTCCCATCACCCAACCCCAGCTCGACGAACTCAAAAAATCCCCTCAACACGCCTCCAAGCTCCTCAAATCCCTCAACCTCAAAGGCTGGCCGCGAGTAATCACCCCAGAGCCAAACAAACACTTCCTCACACACGCATAAATCGAAACGGGCCTCCCGCCCGTCGGCTGGACCTGCTCACCCAGCCCTGATGAGATAGAGCAACAAACACAAACAAACCAAACACCATGAGTGCTATTGACCAAATCCGCGAAGCCAAAACCTCCACTGAAATCCACACCATCTTGAACACCATCAAGCAGTGGAAATACATCTCCTCCAAAACCCTTAACAAAGCACGCAAAGCCGCCGAAGCCCGCTTGGCTGAGCTCGCTTAAACCCTTCCCAGCACCGCAAGGTGCGGGAGCTCATAAACAGTTCTCAAATCTTGCGGTGCGAAGCCAATAACCATTAAACCACAAACCTCATAGCAATATGAAAACAAGCAAACTCGACACAGTCCTTACCAACACCTACGCCCAAAACCTCCGCCTTCGCAAACTCCAGAACCGCCAACACGCTGGCGCCGACATTTTCAATATCGGTAAGCGAGGCGAACCCATTCCCGGACGGCTCGATCCTGTAACCATCGCGCGGAAGCTTCGCAGAACACTCAAGCGTCCCAACATCCTGCAGAAGCGCATCAAGCGTCTCGAACTCGAACTCACTTGGAACGCCCGCGAAACGGAAGAACTCCGCAAAGCCACGGAAGGTAAGCAGATGGACAGCAAAGCCAAGCGGTTGTTCTTTGATCTCCAACTGCAAGAAAAAACCCTGCAATCCACCCTCATGACAACCAAACAAAGCCTCGCGGCAGTGAAAGGAGAGAATTAAGATGAGCACACCCGCACAACTCCGCCTCGCCGCCGACATCATTAAAACTGGGCATCCTATGGAATGGCAACAGCGTGACGGCACATGGTATAAGTGCTCCAGCAATGGTGCTTTCAATTTCGTATCACAAGGATTCCCGATCCGCCTCGTCCTCGCCACGCCGCCCGACAATCGCCCACTCCATAACCCAGACAACCTGACGGCGGAGCAGGTGGGGGTCGGGTATCGGTTGGCTGTCATCGGTGAGGAGTTGCCGAAGGCTTATGAATACTGGTATCGAGGCCAGTGGAATGCCGGTGGAGGCCGGGGTGTAACAGTGCCACGATACAACGAGAAAATCACATGCCGCCTCCATCTCTCCGTCCCGTGGCCTCCCGCGCCCGACCCCTACGCCGAGTTGAAGAAAGCGCACGCGGCGGGGAAGAAGATCGAGTTTTTCGACGGCTGCGAATGGAATGACGTCGGAAGCCCGTCATGGATTTGCACGCCTGAAAACTACCGCATCAAACCCGACGAAATCCCGTGGATCGAGTGGCACGGCGGAGAGTGCCCGTTGAAAGACGAGGAGGTGGAGGAATGGGAGTTCAAGATGAGGCATGGCCACAAGCAGAAATGTGGACAACCATCCTTGCGCCGATGGGAGCATCTTGCTGTTGAAACCGACATCATCGCCTACCGCGTCCCCAAAACCCGCGAGCCAAAGCCCAAGGTGCCGCTTGGGCCGGAGGATGTGCCACCGGGGAGCGTGGTGAAGGCTAAAACGCGCACAGATTCTTGGTATCTTGTGACTGGGGTGTCGGCGGCAGACCTGACACTTTCAAACGGCAGCGTGATTATCTACGCAGTGCTTCAACGGGACTTCCTCATCAACCGCTCCATCCCCCTCACCGGCAAATGGAACCCTGACGCATGGGAACCCTGCGAGAAATAACCCATCACCCTCCCTCCCATGCACACCTTCATTACCAAACCCACCCTCGACGACCTCAAGCCTCTCCGCAAAATCCTCCCACGCGACTGGCACAAGTTCGGCATCGAATACCGCTCCGTTCAAACCGACTCCTCCGGTTTCGCCACCGGCGGTCAACTCCACGACGGTCGCCGATTCACTTGGGACAACCTTGAAAACCGTTACCGCTTTACAAAATGAAAATCACAAAACAACATCGGAAGTGCTTTAAAGAAGCCCTCGAATATCTTGGCAAAAATACTAACTGGATCTGCCCAGCAATTGAAGACACAACAGCCTCAGAGCAACTTCAAAAAGAATGTAAAGAAATTCTCTTTCATTATTTCCAAACGGAGCCAGGTTGTGCTTTGCTTTATTTTCGCAGGCGCGACGACTTAGCTCACGACGAACTCCTCAACTGCCGCCTAATCGCCCTCTACACCCTCATATACGCACCGCTATGAATCCCAAAGAAGAACAAACCTACGAAGATCTTAAGAACGAACGCGACGTTCTACTCACATTAACTCAATCAGCGCAAAAAGCGGAAAGAGAGTTAAAGCTCACGTTAGAGCTTCTTATCCTTGCGGGTCATGTAAACACAAAACATGTTCAACAAGCCCGTGAACTTGCTAAACAAGACAAGCCTAATTCACAACAATGAACCCCGCATCCATCCCCTCTCAACTCTTCTCCGTCGACTCCCACTCCGAAGCCTCAAAACGCGACGAACGAATCCACACCGACGACGGCAACATCACCTTCCCGCTCATCACCCACAACGGTATCAAATACCACCACGCTATTCTCAACATCTTCTCTGGCATTTGTTCCTTCTACCAGCTCACTGGCGGTCAATCCATCCTCGTGAACAAACTCGCGGTGAAGGTTGAATTGCTTCCGATTAACTCCAAGCCCATCCATTTTGACGAGCCATGACACCAGAAGCACAACGAATCGCCATCGCGCAGGCTTGCGGGTGGAAAATCGAAAATTATGGCCCGGTAAATTACGAAACTCTTTATTGGAGGCTGCGCAGGCCGGATGGGACAATTTGCGAAAACACCATAGGATGCACGGGCGAAGATTGGTCTCGTAAAATATTTACACACATGGTCCCAAACTACCTCAACGACCTCAACGCGATGCACGAGGCGGAGAAGGTGCTTGTTGAATCCCAACTGCTACGTTACGTGCGCCTGCTACTTCCAAAAGATGCAGGCGACCCGCTATCAAACGGCGACGTGTATGCACTTTGCTTCGCCACCGCCGCCCAACGGGCCGAAGCGTTCCTCAGAACCCTTAACCTCTGGCAAAACCTCCCCCAATGAACATCTCCCTTTCTTCCCTCCCACCCCCTCCAGCCTTCACCCCTGTTCCTCTGTCATCCAACCTTACCGAGGAACAAATGGCGTGTGTCAAGTGGACAGATTGGCCCAACGGACACCTCATCATCGAAGCCGTTGCGGGTTCTGGCAAGACGTTCACGATTATTCAAATGATCGCCAACATCATCAACCGCTGGCACGCCCAGGGCTTCAGACCCTCCAAGCGCATCGCTCTTATGGCCTTCAATGCCAAGATCCGAGATGAACTCAAGCACCGCATTGACCAACTCGGCCTCACCCAGTGGGTCGAAGTCAACACGGTCCACGGCTTCGGGTTTTCTGCCTTTAAACAAGCCTTCGGCTTCCGCAAACCCAACACCTTCAAGCTCTCTGACATCCTCGACCCGTGGCTCAAAACACACAAGCTCTCTTGGGAATTCTCCAAACCCATCTGCCAAGCGGTTTCGATTGCCAAAGACTCCGGGATGGGGTTGTTCTTCCCCAATAACACCGCGGAGTGGAAGCGCCTAATTGCTTACCATGATCTCAGCTGGAATGAGGACAAGCTGCCGTTTAATCTCTTCCTCACCCTGGCCTCTGATCTGTTTTTCAAGTCCCTCCAAGACACCGCGAAGATCGACTTCAACGACATGATCTACATGCCGCTGGCACAAAATCTTCCCTTCCCACAGTTTGATTTTGTGTTCATCGACGAAGCCCAGGACACCAATGCCACTCGGCGGGAGGTAGCGAAGAGGATGCTCAAAAAAGAAGTTCCTCAGCACGTTGAAGACTACGAAGTGGAAGATCTTGGTGTTGTGTTAAATCCAGCCATACCCGGTGGCCACCTCATCGCTGTCGGCGACCGCCATCAAGCAATCTACGGCTTCACCGGCGCGGATAACGACGCTCTTGACATCCTCAAAAAAGAATTCTCCGCCCACGAACTCCCCCTCTCTACCTGCTTCCGTTGCTCCACCGCGGTCATCCACCACGCACAATCCATCGTCCCTCACATTCAACCCCGCCAAGCTGCACCTCCCGGCATCGTCCGCACGCTCCCTGAATTCCAATTCGAAGAAACCCTCTTCACCCAAGGCTCCACCCAGTCCTTCCAAACCTCCGCAATCCTCTGTCGCAAGAACGCACCACTCATCTCCCTAGCCTTCAAACTCCTCAATGCTCGCATCCCCTGCCGCATTGAGGGCAAAGACATCGGCCAAGAACTAATCCGTTTCTGCAAAAAGTTCAACCCAGCTGACAAGCCCTCGCTCACTCTCGCTCTCCGCAAGCACCTCACCGAACAATCCCAAAAGCTCCCAGCTTACAAACTCGAACTGCTCCAGGACAAAATCACCGCCGTCACCTCCGTCCTATCCCTCCCTCACATCACCTCCCTAACCCTCTTCTACCAAACCCTCGAACAACTCTTCTCCGACTACGATCCCAAAGCCCCACCCAAGCTCACCCTCTCTTCCATCCACAAATCCAAAGGCCTCGAATGGCCCACCGTCTATCTTCTCGGTCGCAACGCTTGGATGCCGAGCAAATTCGCTACGCAAGACTGGATGTTGGACCAAGAGCACAACCTAATCTACGTCGCCATTACCCGCGCACAGGAAACCCTTTATGAAATCACCGTGACTGATGAGTAATGCATTCTGCCCTAAATGCCGGTATCCTTATTCCGGCTCCATGTTTGGTGTCCGCGGGTTTAAACAATGCCTTTGCGGTAACTGTGCTGCATCAATCTTTCAAGAGCGCTTGCTTAGGCTGCAAAAGCGCTTTACCAAGTTAAACAAAAAGTTCAAGTATCTCGATAAAACTTATCTTGACCCAATTCACACAGATGACTAACCCCACCTTCTTCCGCCTATCCTCCGGTCTCTACATCAACATCCACCAGATCACTTGCATCTGGCCTGAAAACTCCAAAGCTACAGGTGGACTTATTTACAAGTTCCACCTCGCGGGTGATCCAGACACCGAATACAAGATGTCCCTCGAAGAATTCAACCAAATCGTTGACCTATGAGAACCACCCGATTCGGTGAGCCCTCCAACAAAGAAATCGACGCCCGCCGCATCCCTCCCACCTGCCCTTGTGGCAACCCCGTCGAGCACTATGACGACCTCTGTGAATCCTGCCTCACTGACCAAGATCAAGACGGCAAAGAAACCGCTTTCCAACAATCAACCTCTGATCTGTTTAAACCATGACCCTCATCGTCGCCGCTTCTCTAATCTCACTAACTTTCGTTCTAACCTTTGCAATACTTACTCCCAGCTTATCCGTTGATGCAAAACCAGTGCTCATTTGTTTAATTGTCGCTTGGATTCTCGCCCACATCTTCTTCCAAATCGGCGCTTACTGGCAACACGACGACTTCGAGTCCCTCCAATCCCTCCCACCACCTGCTTCCGAAAATCGGTAATCCACCCTTCCCCACCATGAAAGGCTTTTCCGCTTTTTCCTAACTTCCCGCTTGCACTTTTTCCCGCGCGCGGTATCTTTCCACCTTGCCGTTCGGCCCAGCCGCATCGCATTAACAAATTCCACCAAAACGGTGGCAAACCAAAACACAAACAAACACAACCCACATGGCTGAAATCCAATACATCCCATACGAAAACAACACCCTCGGCGCCAAAGCGATCGTCCAGATCCCCGCAACGCTTGATGGCCTCGTTGCTATCTCCAACCCCGTTGACGTGCACAACGTCGCCGTGCGCCAGATCTTCTACAACTCCTGGAACAACAAGTTCCGCAAGGCTCTTGTCGCAGCTCTTGTCGCCCAGACTGGCGTCGCAATCCCGTCCAGCGGTAAGACTCGCACGAACCGCAAGGGTGAGACCACGGAAATCCTCATCACGGAAGCTGACTACATCAAGCACCTTCTGGAAAAAGAACTGATCTCCGAGGCTGACTATTATGTCACCCACGCTCAGGTCGCTGCGACGATCCCATTCGAAGTCCCCGCCAAGGAAACCGAAGCGGAGCCTGCGCAGAAGTTCATCAACCTTGCCAACCAGCTCTTGGCTATGGTCGAAGCTGGCACGCTTGGTTCCGACGGCAACCCCATCACGGAAGACTCCTTCGTCGCCCGCTGGTCCGCCCAGAATCCAGGGTTCAACTTCGAAACCCTCGGCGGCTTTACCACCACTGGTATCGCCCGCGCGCTGGAGATCGACGACAAACGTCGTTCCCTCGCGCTCCCAGCTGGGTTGGTTTAATGTTGTAAAGTTGTGGCAGCAAGTAATGAAACGGGGCTGTTACGCTAGCTAATCAAACCGTTTAACTTCCAACATTGCTGACCTGAGCACGTCGTTAAACTGCTCACCTTCAAATCAGCACATTGCAGTGAGGGCACAGTGAGAAAGTCACGCTTCGGTATTCAAGTATCTAGTGAGCGACCTGACCAGTGTGTTGATTTGAGGGTAGGAAAGCAGCAGACTGTAGCGGTGCGCTTACTATCGACCGTGTGAACCTGCCGAGCGTCCATCCTCACCAGACATTTGCTGATCCCACTGGACAAAAGGACTGCCAGTTGCAAGCTGTAAAGTTGCTATTTGTGGGTAGTAAGTTTTGGAACCCTCCGTGAAGAACCGAAATCACGCTAAACGCCGGCCATGTGTGCTGTGGGTATGCACATGTAAAGTATCTGACCCTCCGTAGAAGTGAACTGAAACGCAACACAGTTCTCCGACACCGGTGTCCGTTAAACCCGGCTCAGAAACAGATGGCCCTGCTGCTTACTGTTGAGAGAACAAAATGCAGCGTGCGATTGAAGGTATAAGAAACGAGATTGTCCTCAACCTTCCAGCCTCGGCTCCGTCACTGCAACGACGGGCTGGAACCGTGGAGACGGCCTACTCCAGAGACTGAGCAACCTGCTGACAATGTGGTGGCTCAACTTAAAAGAGCGCGTGGAGAAACCCACCACGGAGCAGCCTGCAACTGCTCACAGGGAAAGTTCGATTCTTTCCGCGCTCACCTTTTGATCCTTGACAACTTGAAAACAGAATCCAGCGGCGGCGTGGAAGGACACGCGGCTTTGTGTTTAGAGTATGCCGGTGAGTGCGGAGAATAGCCGCTTAATGATAGCGCCACATAGACGCTCACCAAGCAGGTATCAAGCCCTGCCCGCTGGATTCTGTTTTCCAAATGACTCAGCGGCGTGGACAGTGACACGCAAATACATTAAAATAAGTCTGACATCAAACTTCGCTGGAGCAATCCAAACAGAGTGGCGATACGGGTGAGGGCGTTTATAACAAGAGTTTAATGTATTGAGTAACGTATTATCTAGCCGGTGCAATTCCGGCCTGAGTCACCCACTTTCCTCCTTATGTCCCCCCACCCACTCCCACAAGCCGAGCCTCACTTCCGTCTCTACGAGACCATCCTCGCTGAGATTATCGCCCGCTACCCAGCCCCCAGCGAAATCTCCTTCTCCGGCGCAGGCCAATCCACCGTCCGCATCAATCTCAAGCTCGCCCTCGAGAACTACCTCGCCCACCCATCCATCTCTTCCACCATTTCACGAGACCGTGCCTCCCTTCTCCTCCGCGAATTCGTATTCTCGAATGCCCCAGACGGCAAAGTTTATATCGGCCCACGGCGACCTTCCAGAAAACACAAAGGTCTATCCCTCGCTTCGGATTCCACCAGCGGCTCCGCCCCTTCCTCCCTTGCCGACGAGGCCCGCTCTCTCCCTCCCATTGACTGCTCCTCTCCCACCACCCTCCATGCGGTCCTCCACCTCAAGAACTTCGACCACATCACCATCCCTCTCACAATTTCCAACGTCAATCTTGACGCTTATCCCACACTAACCACCGACTATCCAAACATTGAACTAGTTCCAACAACTAACCCGTCCGTCTTCACCCTTCTATGATCTGTGTCACAAACCCCTACTTGCACCCCGACAGTAACACCAAGAAAACCGAGTTCCAAGTTTCCAAAGATGACCTCCACGAACTCCAGTCCCGCCTTCCACGCCACGGAATCAAGGACGCCATTTGCGGTGCCTTGTTTTTCCAATTTATGAAAAACCTCAAACCCCTCGTTCCCGTTGCCCTCTCTGCCGCTGATGCTGAAGCCAACGAACAGCGCGTTCACGATCTAATCCAAACCATGCAATTCCATGCTTGAGCAAAAATCCCACCTCCAACACCTCTACGCGGATGTCCCATTCCATGAAATCATGGGCAAAGATGTCGAGCAACTAAACGAAACCGAGCTTCAAGCTCTGCTTAAAACCACCCGCGCGACTCGAGTTTCCCCGGCGGAGAGAAAAAAAGCCCGCACCACAGCAGCCAAAACCCTCTCCGGCAAAGCACCTAAGCAAGTCAAAATCGAAACCGCACTCTCAGGACTTATCTAACATGCAAACCCACATCATTACCGACTCCGCAGGCAACCACTACCTCCGTCAACTCGTCAAAAAAATCCGCATTCCCTCGCTCAAACCTGGCACTCCTGACGAAATCATTCCCCGTTATACCACTCGCCGCTGGGACCCAACCACTCAATCCCCCATCCCTCGTATCCGCACATCTAAGAAACTCCGCCTCAAACTCAAACGTCTCCTATGCTCCGCCGTTTCTTCGAACTCCACTTCTGCACCTGCACTGTCCACTTCACCCGCTTAAACCGCACAGTCGTTTACATCCACGGACCGTTCTCCTACTTCCGTGAACTACTCGCAGTCTCTGGTGAACCCTTCACCTCTCCTTGTCACCACACCATCATCAACCCACATGATTTCTCTCAACCTCTCAGACCGCTCGCAGGCCTCAACCCCTCCGTCCACTCTGCCCATCCGCAAGATGTTCCACTGGCAGCCTGACGGCTCACTGCTCTTCCGCGTTGACTGGTCCAGCATCGAATCCCTCCTCTCCTGCAACCGCTCGGCGGAATACAAGCTCGTCCACTCACGCCAATCCGGCTCCCGCGCAGCGCTCACATTCGGTGCAGCTATTCACGCTGGGTTGGAAATCTGGTATCGGAACAAGCACAAGATTGGAAGCTATGAGCTTGCAGAAGATTTCACCACCCTTACCCGCGAAGCTCTCCTCTCCCGTTGCTACTCCGCCATCGAATCCACCTTCGCGGAGTCCCCTCCCTCCCACTTCTCCCCTGACTACCGCACATCTGACTACGCCATCCAGTCCTTCCACTCTTACATCACCCATTACAAAGACGAAATCCTCACCCCATTCACCTACCAAGACAAACCCTTGGTTGAGTTCTCCTTCTCGTTTCCGCTGGGTAAGAGTGAACTACCCATTGGAATCTTTGGTTCTTGGGGACTAGGCACTTTGACTAATGATGAAGCTCAGGAGAAGAATCATATTGCAAGAGGCACATTGTCTATTCCAGTTCACATCGAATGGTCCGGCATTGTTGACATGCTAGCAGAAGTTAACGGTTCACTCTACGTCGTAGATCACAAAACCACCTCCATCCTCTCTCAGGATTTCTTCGATGGATTCGAGATCGCCATGCAGCCAGTGGGTTACTTTTCCGCGGTCCGTGCAGCTTTTCCAGACCTCCCAATTAAAGGATTCCTCGCTAACGTTCTCGCTTGCCGCAAGCCTGTTGCCGCATTCACCAAGAGCGGCAAGCCCACCACCTCCAAGCCCTTTGAAGCCCTGCGTCGTCAATATAACTACTCCGACTGGCACGTGGAAGAGTTCAAGCGGGACGCCCTTGCGCTCATCGAGGAACTCTTTGCCAACCTCACCAACACTTACTTCCCACGTAAAACCACATGGTGCGTTGGCAAGTATGGCAAGTGTCCCTTCTTTGACGTGTGCGCACTGCCGCCAAAACAAAGGATGTCTATGCTTATGTCGGATAATTACACCAACAACACTTGGCGTCCAGTATGAACGACGATTACAAACGCTATAAACAACTTTGGCTCGCGCTTAACTATGGCATGTCCTGGCGCAGATGGGCTTACTTGCAAGGCTATGAAACTCAACCAACAACTAGCTGGCTACCAACATGAACCCACTCACCATCTCCATTGACCTCGACAAAACCTGGACCGCTGATCCAACAGTGTTTGCTCTTATCGCTTACACCTTTCGAGCCCGTGGCCACCGTGTCATCATCTGCACTCGACGGAGTGAAGGAACGCTCTCTCACGAAGAGCGCATCCGTCTGCAAATCCCCGAGTTCGTCAACCTCTTCTTCGCCAACTTTGGTTTCAAACGCGACGCCGTTCCGTTCCCCGTCGATATCTGGATCGACGACGAGCCCGGCACAATTGAACCTCAGCGGTTGTTAGAGGAACCAAGTGATTCCACCCTATGACTCCCACTCTCTCCTTCCCCGTCCTAGCGCACTCATCCTCACCAGTCCACGGGTCCAACACCCACTGGCTCCATTCCACCATCTTCGCCCTCACTTGCGAAAGTGTCACGGAGTCCAAAGACCACTCCTTCACCCAACAAGACAAACAAATCTACCGCACACTTTATGCTGACCTTCTCCGTGCCATCAATCAAATCCAAACTGACTTCACTCTTGATCCCACCCGCGCACTAACAACCCTCCGCGAGCTTCAATTCCAACTCAACCAGCTTTTACAATGAAAGAATTTATTCGATGCTTTATTGTAATCAAGTTAATTAATTCACGTAGAGCTTTAGCTTTTTATAACTTCCTAGATAACAAAGGAACAGGCATTAAAATACTTGTAGGTCAAGCCAACCGCTGCCCGGTTAAAGCCTGTCAATTAAATTCTCACCTTAACTAAACACATGAAATCCTCCACCGACTTCCTCCCCCGTCTCCCACAATCCTTCCTCCTTATCGGCCCGCCCGGCAGTGGCAAGACCACCGTTTCCCTCCAACTCCCCAAGCCTTTCATCCTCGACTGTGACCAGAACCTCAACGGCCCAGTCAAGCATCTCCGTGATAGCAAAAAACTCACCCCAGATTCCAAGTGGTTCTATGACTGCCCCGCTTTCAACGCCGACGGCACACCCTGTCCGCGCGAGCTTCAATGGGATCGTGCCATCACCCTACTTACCGAGGCATGTTCCTCCCAGGACGTGGACACCATTGTTCTCTCCTCCCTCACTTCTTTCATCGAGCTCGCCTTCATCCAAACCTACAAAATGACCGGCAAGAAGCTTGGCGACTACAAGAAAACCATCGATCCCAAATTCGAGTTCGAGCAATGGGGCGCCTTCGGTTCCATCATGCGGCAGACAATCTTCTGGCTTAAGTCTTCTGGCAAGCGTCTCTGCGTTGAGGCCCACATGACCGTCGACAAGGAAGAACTCAGCGGAGCCCTCACCAACTTCCTTGCCATCCCTGGTAATCTCAAACACACCCTCTCCGGTTGGTTCGAAGAAGTCTGGCTTCTCGACGTAACCGTCACCGGCGTCCCGCCCAACCAAAAAGTCGACCGCCGTATCATCACGGCGCCAGACAACAAATCCAAACACCTTGGCCTTAAGTCCGCCGCACAGCTCGGCACTTCCTTCCCCGCGGATATGGTTAACGTCCTTCAAGCTCTACAGAAATGAAACGGCCAGTAATATTTTTACTCGTGTTAATTAACTTGCAACTCTACATGCTGTATTTATTACTCTTCTGGAAGTTTCAAGACCTCATTCGCGCCATAAAATTATGACCCGCACATACCTAGTCGCCATTGACCAAGAACCTATGGCTGATTCTGACTCCATCGCTGCTGACATGCTCGACTCCCTTGCCCAAGACGGATTCCCAGTCACCTCAGTCAAACCTTGGGCATCTGCCAATACCGATCAGCAAGCAACTGGACTTGATTGGGTATTTGACACACCAACATCTTCTAGCTTCCAGCTAGGTTAAATTTCTTGGCTCACAAAGCCTCGAACAACAAAACACAAACAAACCAAAAACACACAAACATCATGCTACCTCTTAGCCTCACACTCAACGACGCCGACACTTCCTCCCCTATCCTTGTTGAAGGAAAACAGCCCCTCATCATCGACAAAGCGGAAGTTGTCCAGTCTAAATCTGGCAAGGGTCACTTCCTCGCGGTGACCTTCAAAACCCAAGAAGACTCTATGTCTATCAAGGGCACGAAGATTGGCGCTGGGTTCCCGCTTATTCAACGCTACATGCTTCCCATCCCCGGCACTGAGTTCGGTGACGGTGAGCAGGCGGAGAACTACAAAGCCAACCTCTGCCGCTTCATGCTTGCTTGTGCCAACCGCAAGGACACCCCAGAAGCCAAAGCTGAGCTCCCTGAGTTCAACGAGACCTACATCGCCAACCTCTCTAGCGTTGTCGTGATGGGCAACATCAAGACCAGCAAACCCAAAGATGACGACGATGGCTACGGCCCTCGCTCTGAAGTCAAATCGGTCAGCGGTATTGACCCACAGTAAGCAACCCAACCACCCGCTGGCAGACCGGGAATAGTCTGCCGCTTTTTCCTATGAAAACCAAAAACAAAAAACGCATCATCTGCACCGGCAATCGTATTGGCAAGTCTCGCCTAGTTAGTGATGATATAGAAGATACCCTGGAAAAACCTCGTCGTTCCATCCCCGTCAAAGAAGTGAACGAAATGATCGAACGTGAAGTCGCACGGGTTAAATCCGAGCGGACTCTCTACGACGATCGTAACGCCCTCATCAACCACATCGCTGACGTTGAATCTAACCTTGAGTATCACGAGAGCTCCGCTCACAACTGTGAGAAAACTCTCATCGAACTCAAGCTCCAACTGAACAAAACCAACACCGCCATTAAGCGAGAGCTGGATCTCGACTCCCTCCGCTAACCCCTCGACCTAAGCATGTCGCTAAACTGCTTACCAATTTTCCTCTCTTATGTCCACCCCCACTGAACTCAAAAAGCTCAAACGCCTCACTGACGCCACCTACATCCCGCTCGCTGACGTTAAAGTCAACCGCACTGAGCGTCTCCGTCGCAATGTTAAAGAGGTCCAAGAAAACGCCGAGCGCATCGCGGATTCCATTATTCTCGTCGGTCCCATTCAGCCCCTCCTCCTCGACGAAGAGAACAACCTCATCGACGGTGAGTGCCGCTACACCGCCTACCAGCTCCTCCTAGACCGAGGTTTCGATGCCCTTGAAGTTCCCGTCGTCCGTCGAGCCAAGATCGAGCAAGCAATGAAGTGGATGATCGAGCTTGACGCCAACATGCAGCGCCGTCAAATGTGCTGGCAAGACATTGCCCTCGGCATTGCGGCGGTGCACGAGCAAAATTCCAAAATGGCCGCCGAGCGGAAAGAACAATGGGGCCTCCGGGCAACCGGCCATCTTGTCAACCAGTCCCACTCCTACGTCCAAGACTGCCTCATCATCGCCAAGCGCCTGCAACAAAACGACAAGGAAATTTGGGAAGCCAAAAACCTTGAAGCCGCTAAGCAAGTGATGCTGCTCCGCAAAGAGCAAGCCCTCACCATCGCGGCCGCCAAACTCTCCGGGGCCATCGAAGTCCCACAGCCCAAAGCGCCTAAGCCCTCCGGCATCATCAATATCTCCCTTGGCGATGTCACTTCCCCGCCGCCTTCTGTCATCGCCACCACGCCAGAAGCTATCCGCGCGATGAACATTGTCAACTTGTCCACCCGCTTGCACAACGTGGACTGCACAACCTTTATGAAAGAAACCATGTCTGCGGAGTCCGTCGATGCCATCATCACCGACATCCCCTACGGCATTGACATGGACCTTCTCGAAGACATGCAAGGCATCGACATGATGCGCTCAACCCACGACGTGGATCAAAACGTAGAACAGATGAAGCCATTCCTCGAGGGTGCTTACCGTGTCCTTAAACCCGACACCTATCTCTTCTTCTTCTACGCCCAACAGCATCAAGAAAAGCTCGCCACTTGGGGGCGGGAGGTCGGTTTCAATGTCCTCGACTGGAACCTTCTCTGGCTCAAACCGCACAGCTGCAAAAACAACGCGCCACACCAGAACCCTACCAAGTCCTACGAGCCAGTGATGGTTATGAAAAAAGGCAAGCCCGTCCTAGCCAAACCCATGACCAAATGCCATCTTGAAGTCGACGGTATGCCAGACAAGCGCCTTCAAGCCAACCCATTCGCCAAGCCGCTTGAGTTCATCGACAAGATGATCCTCGATCCAATCCTCATCCCCGGCATGACAATTCTTGACCCTTTCGCGGGAGAAGGCTCCATCCTCCGAGCCTGCATTCTGCGCGGCTGCAAAATCATTGGCTGTGAACTCGACGAGCAACGCTTCCCTGCGCTGGTCAACCGAGTGAAAGAAACTTACAAAAACATGCTTGGAGGGAATGTTCAGTTTACATGAACTATTTACCTTCTTACTTCCCCCTCAACCCGTCCACCTCCCGCCTAGCCATCATCGGCGACGCACCAGGCCCGCACGAATTAGCCCAAGGCCGTCCCTTTTGCGGACCTACCTCTGGCCTCCTCCGTGCAGCCGTTGAACAACACGGCCTTTCCCTCTCCCAATGCTTCCAAGGCTACATCTACAACCAAGTCCCTCCGGGCGGTGACATTGAACAACTAAACAAATCCGACAGTGAATTCCAACGATCCCTCCAAATCCTCCTCTCCGACCTTAACAAGTTTCAGCCTAACTGTGTCTTGCTCTTGGGTGGAACGGCTCTCTGGGCAGCCGGAGTTTTTCATAAAGTTAACGTCTTCCGAGGAACAATCTTTTCTGGATTTTCTGGACGACATAAATGTGTTGCAACATTTGCTCCAGGCTATATCCAAAAGGTTTGGGATGACTCACCTCTCTTCTTATTTGACGTACAAAGGGCCATTGCTGAGTCAAAAACACCCGTGCTTCAGCTTCCCAATCGATCCCTCAACCCTTCCACCACTGCCGCCGAGTGCATCTCAAAGCTAAACGCCATCACCCCAGGCACCCTAGTCTCCGTTGACATTGAAGGCGGAGTCCCAAATCCCGAGGAGACCACCCACAAGCACCTTGACGGTGTCACCTGTATTGGTATTTCCACCGACCCGATGTCCGCTTGGATCATCCCACTGCAGGATTTTGATGACCCAACCAAAGCAGTTGTGATGCAGACGTTTAACAAGATGATGTCCAACCCAGACATTCCTAAAGTTCTGCAAAACTCGCTATATGATTATGTCGTCCTCGCGTGGCTGTGGAAGATCAACGCACGAAATGTTAAACATGACACCATGCTTTCAGGCTGGGAAATCTACCCGGAGCTTCCCAAAGGTCTTGGCACACAGGCATCCATCTGGTCAATGGAGCCGTATTATAAGTTCGAGCGAACCTCCGGTGCAGAGCTTGACCCGGTGGATCGTAAGAAACTCCACTACACTTATTGTTGCAAAGATGCCGCAGTCACGCTGGAAATTCACAATGCTCACATGGCAGCAATGTCGCCAGAACAGCGCAAGCATTATGACTTTAACATGGAGTTAATTCCGTCGCTTCAATATATGTCACTCCGCGGTATTCGCTTCAACAAAAACAAGTGCAAACTCAAGCATGAAGAAATCACTGCAAAAATGCGTGAGCTTCAAACCGCTTGCAACACTCATGCAGGGATTGAGATTAACCTCAATTCACCTAAACAAATGTGTGACTTGCTTTACAAGCGTCTGGGGTTTGAACCACAATACGCTATGGAAGCTGGGCGAAAAACTAACCGCCTAACTGCCAACGCAGACGCAATGTTGAAGGTTATCATCAAACAAGGCACAGCAGCACATCCGTTTCTCAAATGCGCGCTTGGCTGGAAAAAACTAGAAGGCCTTCGCAAGCAGCTTGAAATCACCACTGACCATGATTCACGTGTGCGGTGTTCCTATAACCTTGTCGGCACTGAAACTGGCCGCTTGTCTTGTTCTGGTTCCGTCACTGGTTCTGGCACAAACCTTCAAACCATCACTGAACCTCTGCGGTTTCTCTACGAAGCTGACGAAGGCCACTACTTCTTCCAGTGTGACTTGGCTGGTGCAGACGGCTGGACGGTTGCTTCCCGTGCAGCTATGCTGGGGGATCAAACTATGCTTGAGGACTACTTCGCGGGAATGAAACCTGCTAAGATCATCGCTCTAATGTATATGCAGCTGCAAAACCAACTCCCAGACGTTAAGAAAAACATTAATGATCTGCCAAGAGATGAAATCAAACGCCTCACCAAAGTCACGCCCATTCCAGATTCCCTCTACGCCGTCTGCAAAGCGGTCCAGCACGGATCGTCTTATGACATGGGCCCAAACACAATGGCAAACAACGTGCTCTTGCAAACGTTCAAGAAATCCTCCGACCTTAACGTCTTATGGGTTCCACCTAGCGATTGCAAGAAAATCCAAGCGGTGTTCTTCACCCGGTATCCCGGTGTGCGGGAATGGCAACGCTGGGTTCAACAGCAACTCAACCGCGGCAAGACCCTTCAATGTGCCTCCGGTCACGTGCGCACATTCTTCGGACGACCCAACAATGACCAAACCTACAAAGCAGCCTATGCTCACGAACCCCAAGCTAATACAACTTACGCCACAAATCTCGCGATGCACCGATTGTGGCATGATCCAGAAAACCGAACCAGTTCGGGTAACCTCATTATCCAACCATTGCATTCGGTGCACGATGCTCTCTGCGGTCAATTCCCAATGGAACGCGCTGATTGGGCGGTGGATAAAATTAGGTCTTATTTCAACAACGCCCTCACTATTGGCAACGAACGGATCGTCATCCCCTATGAAGGCGGCTACGGCCCGTCTTGGTATCACACAAAAGAATCAACCCGAACTGGAGTAATCTAAAATGCACTACGTCCAATACCTCCCTGGCACAGCCGCACGCATAACAGAACAGCCAACTCGACACGGCCATAAAGACGTAAATTGGCTTTCTCGAGAAGTCGTTAAATTCAACCGTTGGCTTACTGCTGGTGGTCATTATAAACACAACGCCCCCGTTGCAGAATTTGTTCGCCGGTTTAAAGAGTTTCAACTATGACCCTACAAACAATAACTACAAACTGCCCGGCCTGTAACCTATCAACTGTGCATCAACTAGTTCCACAAAGATTAGTTCCAGTAGAGCTTCAAGATAAACGTATCGGAGCTTATTTAAACTGCCTTCATTGTGGCAAACTGCATTAACTATGACCCTTTCCCCCTCCGAAGCCTCGCAGCTACGCTTCAAGATCCTTTCCTCCATCGACGCTGACGGCTACGTCGAAATCGACCAGCGTTTCGTCAAACCCATCTTCACCAACGAATCCCTCATGCTCCAATGGGCTCGCCGCTGGGATGTGGAAGTAGAACAGTTCTCCCGCGTGGACATGCTCCGCCGAGACCGCACACCTATCCAGTGGATCAGCTTCTCCAAGCCCAAGTCCGCTGCAATCATCATCTTCACCGACGACCAACTATGAAACCTATGTGCGCCTTCAAATGGCAAGACCACAAACACCGCCTCACCCTCCCCTACTTCGTCCAACCCAAACTCAACGGAGTCCGCGCACTTTACCACCTTGGTCGAATGCAGTCCCGCGGGTTATCCAACGAAGAAGGCAAGCTCTGGCACGGCAGCGTTGTTTCCCACATCACATCCGAACTTGACCGCATCGTTCCACACGGCTGGCTCCTTGACGGAGAAATGTATCTCCACGGTTTGTCCCTTCAGCAAATCAACGGTGCTATTGCCGTCAAGCGCGTTGCTCCAATTCCAAAAACCCTCTACATCCAATACCATGTCTTCGACATCATCGACACTAACAGCCTTCATCTACCTTTCATGGAGCGTGCCCGGTTACTCGAAACCTTGCGTGAAAAGCTGGTCATCTACCAAGCAAAAGCTGTTGCCGTTGTGCCCACAACTCTTGTCGATCGCGAAGGACTGGATAACACTCTCTACCAACAATATAGAATCTTTGGCTACGAGGGAATCATGTATCGTGATCCCAATGCTCCTTACGGATTCGCGGAAGAGTGTGGCAACAAAGAAAACCGTTGGAAGCACCTGCTCAAACGCAAAGGCTGGGAGGACGGCGAGTTTGAAATCACCGACTTCACAACCACCATCGGCGACAAAGGCTTCCAAGGCTTCCAAATCACCTGTATCACAGAAGCTGGCAAAACCTTCCACGTTGGCTCTGGGCTTTCCCATGAGCAAGTAAAGTTCTTTGAACAAAACCCGCCCATCGGTCAGTTCCTCAAGCTCCGCTTTGAAATGCTTTCCGACACTGGCATCCCGCTCAAACCCACTATTGAAGAAATCCTTGAATGAACTTCCTCGAAGCCTACCGTATTTACTCCTCCGGCAACGAAGCCCCTGATGCCTTCCACACTTGGGCAGCCTTCTCCGTCCTCTCATCCTGTTGCGGCCCCAACCTCTGGAAAGACATGGGCATCATCGGCAACATCCAACCAAACCTCTACACCCTCTTCGTCGGCCCGCCGGGAATCAAAAAATCCACCGCGAAGGACATCGCTCGCCGGCTTCTCGGCAAAATCTCCTCCAACAAACATCCCATCCCCTTCGCCCCGGACTCCTGCTCCAAAGAAGCCCTCATCAAGCACATGAGCGAAGAAAAGTCTCCATGCCAAATGGCCTTCGCATGGCTCGACAAACTCCGCAAATACACCAAAATCTCCATCTTCTCCGACGAGTTCGTCAACCTCGTCCAAGTCGGCGGTGATCCGCTCGCATGGATTCAGCTCCTCACAGAAATCTACAACCCACAGCCCAACTTCTCCACAGCAACCATCTCTCGCGGATCGGTAAACTTGCCTTACCCATATGTGACATTGCTTGGGTGCATGACACCAGAGCTGACAAAGGCGTTGATTAATGACAATGCACTGTCTGGTGGATTTTCTCGCCGGACGATTTACATCTTTGCGAATAGGAACTCGAAACCTGTGCCAGAGCCGGTTGTGACGGAGGAGCAGAAACGCGCGGAAGACATTCTCGTTGAACGCGGCCGAGCAATTCAACAGCTCACCGGGCGGTTTGAGTTCACACCAGATGGTAGGAAGGCATACAATGAGTGGTATGCGCGAAACTTTGAAGAACAAGAAAAAGCTGTCACTGCCGCGCAGCAGAATTTCCTTCAGAGTAAATCAGTTCAGGTGCTGAAAGTAGCAATGCTTTCGAGGCTTTCTATCTCAGATGATTTGATTATTTCCGAAGATGAAATCGAGCTTGCTGTGGCGCTAGTCACCGAGGCCCAACAACACATTGACACCATCTTCGCGGGTGTTGGCCGCAACCCGCACGCCAGCACAATGAGCGGGATACAGCAGTTTATTCGTTACCACTGTGAACGATCACCCCACTACGTCACGCGCAAGAAAATCTACGGAGCCTTTCTGGCCCACGCTAGTCAAAAAGACATTGATTCACTCCTGGAACAGATGGCTGCGGTAGAACAAATAAAGCTCGTGACCGCTAAGTTTGCCAATGGTCAGCAAATCTCAGTAGTCACGAGCCCAGAGTTTGAGATGAATTTTAAGAAAACCAGTTAAAACTCCCAAGGGTTAGACTCCCATTGCAAGTCCCGCATCATCGCGTTCCGCACTGGACGTTGGCTTAACGGCTGACCCAGCGTGGAACGCGTTTTTTGTATCGCGAGAGAGCGAGCGAGTTCCATCGGATCGTTCAACTGAACTCCCATCGAGCGCCCAACATTAGCCACTTGCGGAGCTACCCGCCCAGCAACCTGCGTGCGAATGTCCTCTGGCGCAACTTTGTTAGCTTCAATCGCAGCCACTTTGGCGGAGAGGTCTTTGATGTTTTGTTGAAGCTGTTGATTCTGTTGCAACGGGTTCAGCCCACTAGGCACCATCTTCACCGCTTCATTAAACAATAGTTTTCTCGCCGAGGCTGGATTAGCTAGTTGGTCAGAAATTCGATTCGCCGCCAATTCAAGCTCTCTGCGGGATTCCATTTCTCGCCGATCCACAATGCGGCCAAATTCTTTCTGCTTAGTCATCTGGCTAGAGCGAAAGCCCAGCGCGCTCCAAGCAAGTGAGGCCTCCGGGTTGTCTCGTTGGAAGTCTTCACTCAAGGCTTCGGCCAAGCGCTTAACTCCACCTGGGCCAGCAACCGTAAGTGCTTCTTCCACACTTTTACCTTGCGCCATAGTTCCACCAAGTTTCCAAAGTGAATCCAACATCGCCACGCTTGGTCCCATAAAGCTCTTAGCACTCATACCATCATAAGCATTTGTGCCAAGAAAGCCACCAAGAGCAAACCGCGAATGCATATCCGCAGGAATGCCAAGACTCTCCGCAAACGCACTGGCAAACCCGTGAGTCAGCGCACGCGTGAGTGAAGGATCTTCTGTCACCTCATCCAGAGCTTCATACATTCTTCCCTTAATGTCTTCACCAAGAAGCTCTTCCATCAATGCAATCCCGGCTCCAACAAACGGCATTCCCAGCAAACCAGCCGCGCCGACCTGTGCAAGAACCATTGTTTGAAACGCCTTGCGAGCATTTTTCTTCTCAACTGGCGTGAGGTTATATTGATCATCACTCCAACCATGACGATAAAACGTAGCCAAGTCCGCAAACCGACCGCGCACATAGCTAGACAATTGATAAACCAAATGCCCAGCTCCGCCGAGTTTGTTAAACATCTCAGGGCGTTCAAGCCGTCCACTTGAGTTATTCACAGAAAGGTCAAACAACTCCGCCTTGGCAATAGCATCCTTAGGGCTGAACCCCTGCTCGCGGGCCTGACGATACGACGACACAATCGCTACGACTGCATTGTGCATCGGGAATTGTGAATAAAACGTCATCGCCCCTTTAGCATACATGTTGAACGGCTTAGCTACAATCTCACCAAGTTTAGCCAGCGGCTCCCCGCGAGACAGTCGTTCAAGCTGAGTGTGAGCTTTGCTGTCAAACGAGTTCAAAATCTCACTCATCGGTGCACGTTGAATTCGATTCGACAAAGCTTCCAGCGCACGGGCAATTTCAAGATTGTCACCCTTTGTCCCATTCGCCTGAAGCCACGCTGCCGGCACGCCTTCAAACACTTCAACTTCTTTCTCGCTAATTTTATGTTCATGTTTAGCAATCTTCTCTTTGCCAAACATCCCCTTAGTCCGCACGCGCTGCACATTCAGCATCTCTTTCTCCGCTCGCATAATCCTTGCCAACCCCTTCACCGTTCCATCCCCGCGAGCAATCAACTCCGGCAAGTGTGTCAAAAACGGCTGCGCGGTTTCTGCAATATGTCCAGGAAGATTCCAGCCAATATGCCACACGGCATTAGCCTTTGCCAGCTTCCGTGCCCACTCAGGATCAGGAGTCTTGCTCTGTTCATAAAGAGCCTTAAACTGATCTTTCTCCGTTTGCAAGTCCTTCAGCTCTGGATTCTGCATCCAGAAATTCACTTCAGCTTCCGTCGCGCGGCTTTCCACCGCATGGATCGCTGCTGGAGTGTAACGCATAAATTGCTCCAGCGCGTCAAAGCGTTCAAGATCGCCAGAGAACTTTCTTAAACCCATAGGCTTGTAAAGCTCCTTAGCATTGATCTGTCGAGCCACAAGATCTTCTGTATTCAGCATACTAGCCAAGCTGTCAAACTGCTCGGCGGACAGCCCTTGTGTCTTCATATTCTCCAACATCTCACTATCATGCTGGCGGATCAACTGAAGCAATTCATCATTCATCCGATATTGCTCCTTCGACTTCTTATCCTGAACCATCGGATCACCTTTAGGTTTCCAACCTTTAGCCACTTGCTCCGCGACAACTTTTTGCAATTCCCCAGGAGTATCCGCATCAACCACATCATCTGCCACGCCTGGCTTTTCCATGCGTTGTTTATGCTTCTTAAACCGACGAAATGACATATAACTCGGATGCTTGGCGTAATACTCCGCCAGCTTCACATGCTGTTGAGCCAGCAACTGCGCGGACTCAATCAGCTTATCCGCTTCCATCGGGTCCATCATGTCTAGCTTCGACCTAGCAAGCACAGGATCACCATTCAAGAGATCATCCATAATCCCCTTAGCAATCTCTGGCGCCTTAGCAAAATCCGCCTTATTAAACGAACTTTTGAACTGCATCATCTGAGCCAACCGCGCTGTAGACTCCCTTAAGAAACCCGTCTTAAAGATCTCTTGTGACTTTCTATTCGCCATTTCAAACGACGCCAGCACTTGCACCAAGGCCTGCTGTGCTTCCGGTTTAAACTGTGCAAACTTGCCCCGCAATTCCGGACTAAGATTTCCCAAATTCACCTCAAGCGTATTAGGCTGTGCACCTTCTTGAATCACCCGCTTATTTTCCTGCACCGCAAAGCGCTGAATATCATTCAACAACGTCTTCAACGGCAGCGAACCAAACACTCTCTCATGCGCCTTTGAGTCAATCTGCACCTTCCCACTCGCACTCAAGCCGCCAAAGAACGTTTTCTCCACTTCCATAATCCCATTCGTAATCCGATCATGCTTCTGGTGCACACTCAACACAGGCTCCACAAAAGACTTGTGCAACCGCGCGAGTGTATGCAATGGATTATTCCAGGCGTCAAACACACCCTTCATCCACTTCACAGGTTCTTCCTTAAACACAGCTCCACCAGTCCGCGCAGATGGGCTCACCTTTGCGAACTGCAAATCCGTCGCTTTCTCAACCATATCCTCCGGCTGCACCCGCAAAAACGCTTCTGCCTCTTTGGCATCCCATTCAGCTTGGCGGTAAGACCGACGAATAGTGTCCATCAGATCTTTAATGGTTGACACCTGAGCGAGCTTCTCCTTATCCCCGCCAAGCTTCATCCAAGTCTTTGCACCCTTGTAAAGGTTCTGCATACCTTGAATTGCCCACTCAAAGAAATTACGAATAGGCTTCGGCAACATCGCAAACGCCATTTTCGGCTTGCTCGCCTTAACCGCACCACCAGCATAAAGCGCCATAGCATTAGCCAACCATTCATTCGGATCATCACTGTTCAACACTTCACGGATACCATCAGCATTCCTGAGCTCCTTCGGCAAATGAAGATCCATCAACACATCCCTCACAACTTGTTTTGCTTGTGGGTCAGCGGTCATTACCCACCGCTGGGCAGTTTCGGCAAGTGCGCGGGCTTCCGGGCCATAGGAACCATCGAGGGCCTTGGCAAAAGAAATGTGTGCGTGCTCGTGGGCGAAGATGAAACCGAGCTTCTCAGCGGGGTTAAGGCTGTTGAAAGCTTCAGAGTTGATGAAGATTTTCTTTTGGTTGTAGGAAGCTGCGCCAAAGATTTTACCTTGAGACTGAGCAGTTTGCGTATCTGCTTGTCTAGCTTGTTGAATCAGTTGAACTAGTTCTTCAACAGACCCAGTTTTAACATCAATAGATGTTTCAGTAAACTTGCGCTGGCCTGGTTTTCCAAATGACCACACTTTAAGCATGTCATCATCAGGATCTTCTTCTTTAACCAACAAGTAAGGTTCTTCATCAACGTTAATAATTCCATCAGCTTGCTCAGCTAGAGCAAAACTATTAGTAGAAGTAATCTTTTTGATTGTGCCTTGTTTAAAAGGCATTAGGGCTTCAGCCTCATAAAGAATGTAGCCTTGATAGTTGTCTGACGGATCAACATTCTCAAGCTCTTCTTTGGACATAGCCTTCAACCGATCTGCGTAAGCACGCACTTCAGGATCAATAGCAAACTGCGTATCTCCTTGGCCTTCAACCACACCCTTCAACCGTGCATACACGACTTCAGGGTTATTGAAAAATTTAGCTAACTCAATCAACTCTGCCGAGCGTTCTTTCGCTTCACCGGCAGGAACCAACCTAGCCATCAGCTTTTCAGCAAATGGGCGGACAGTTTCAAAATCCCCTTCAGGAACCGGGATAAGATAAACCACATCCTTGTCACTGCTGGCAAGTTCATACTCCTTCAACAGCTTCGCAAGCTCAGGGTCAACTTCTTTCTTTTCCAGCTTCGCGGCTTTCAGTCTCGCCGCGTTGGCTTTAGCCAGTTTAACGCTTTCTTCCAGCACCTTGTCTCCCTTAGCCAACAGCTTTTCCCCTCCTGGCGTCACGTCCATAAAAATGGACCGCAAAGCATTCCGCACACTTTGCTCAGCCAAACCGTCAACCAGTTTAGTGTCTCCAGTAAGAAAAAACTCTTCCGCAGCCTTCAGCACCTCTGGTGTCCACTTGGCTTTGCCAGCAGGAGACATCTTAGCCATACGTTCTTCAAGAATCTTCATCCCCGGAGAAAGCACAGGCTCAACGGGTGCAACAGGTTCCTGCACCACTTGTGCAGCTTGCTCTCGCAGCAGTTTAGCCTCCTCAGCCTTAGCTACAAAAGCTCTAAGCTGATTGTCCAGATTCATCCTCGCGGTGGCCAGCTCTTCCGGTGTAATATCCAATCGACGGACCTCAGCCTTGGCTTGCTCCACCTTTTGTTCTTCCACCTTCAAATCCTCTTCCACCTTAACCGCCTGAGCAAGTTTAGCAGTCTGCTGAAGCTTTGAATCAGTTTCCACAAACTCTTTTGCAGTTTCCTCAAGCGGCTTCAAGCCCTCTTCAAGAACCACACGCTCAGTTTGCCCTTCCATCTCAGCTTCCTTAGCTCGCTGCTTTCCTTCCTTCACCTTAGGCATAGCACCTTTAGCAAGGCTCACAGCAACAGCCAAGTCCACTCGTTTGTCAAAATCCAAATCCGTCCGCTTGCCAGAGTAAAAGTCCAAAAACTCCTGAAACAGCGGAGTGTTAAGCGGTTGTTCTCCAGCTTGAAACCGATGAATATCCCGCACAAGGTCAATCCCTTCAGTGCTAAGCAAGCTATCCTTCAACGCTGTGTGATAATCCCGCTCAGCCACAGGTTTAGCCAAGAACTCATCCAACCCCAGTTCCTGCACGCTCCGAGTCAACGACTCTTCCATGCTCGCGGGCTTAACCATTGAGCTAACAACGTTAGAGTATTTCCGCTTAACCACCGCCCGCTGATCTTTAAACCCATCAACAAGCTCCTGAGCCCTGGCAGGTAGATTCTTAGCCTCCAGCACCTTATCCAGCCCAACAATCTCCTTACCAAAAGCTCCACCCTGGGTAATTCTGAATGCCCCATTAGTAGCTTGGTTGAAGAGCGGATCAGATTCAAGATAGTTGTTCCAGCGAGAAACAAAATCCTTTGTGACCAACTCTTGCCCCGTGGTGCGCTCCATTTGAGCTGCGCGGAGCTTTTCAGCGTTAAGCTCAATGTTGGTAATATCAAGACCATAACGGCGCTTAAGGGACTCGATCTGCGCGGGATCTTCCATGTCTTTAAACATAGCAGCCGCGCGAACGGAGCGTTCTTCGCCGGGAGTAAGATAAACAGGCTGTGGCGCTGGAGTTTGAAACTCCGTCTCACCGAGTTGACGCGTGCGGGCACTTTGTGCCATATCCACCACAGCAAACGGCACATTTGAGATCAAGTTAGCAAACAAATAATCTCGATTAAACACCGCGTCCTTGCCTTGCTGGGCAATGTCAAGAGCAGTGAAGCCAACGTTTGCAGCCGCTTCACCACCAACATAACCAAGCAGTTTATCCAACGGGCGGTCAAGCATCGTGCGGGATGCTGTGGTGCCAGCAATGGTGGCGTCAGACATCGTTTGTCCAAGGACAGCTTTTTCACCTTCTGTCAAAGCCTGGCCGGTGAGCTTTGTGCCACCAGTAAATCCAAGCCTCTGCATCACTGGTGACCTTGCCGCAAAATTCAGCGCCGCACGGGAGCCGACTTCAGACAGCTTGCCACCAACATACGGCGCGGCTCCACCAATAATTGCATCCAGCGGGCGGCCAGTTTCTTCAAACGCACTAGCGGCACTCAACGCACTTGTGCCAGCCAAACCAGCAAGCGGGACAAGGCTGCTCCCGCCTGTAAACGGTGCAGCCACTGCAGCCGCAGCCATTGGGAGAAAGTCCACCGCCATTCGAGGCAACTTCTTTCCAACAGCCCGCGAGCTTTCCGGAGTAATTCCAAACAAATCTCCAATCCGTCCAACCGCCGCACTAGTCCATTCGTCCACCGGGCCACTTTCTACAAGATTAGAAAGATCCGCCGAGCGGGAACGAAAGAAGTTCCCCACAGTCGAGCTCTGGGCTACATTGCGGTAACTCGGATCACCAGTGACTTGAAACCCGCGCTGTGCAAACGTGGAAAGAGACTCATCCGGTTGAATGAGTCCCTTAGCCTGTGCGTCGTTGTATTTGTTGTAGATTTCTTGGAAGGAGGGCATAGGAATTATTTATACATCTGCATAAACGAGCGAAGAGCGTCAAGATACGTGTTAGTGGTAGGATAATACGCGTCATGTGGAAACGCAGGAACCTGCTGGCGAAGATAGTCGTAGTCATTCCCCGGAAACAGGTCTTCCAAGCGGAAGTTCATATTTGCTTTTTCTTGAAGCACATCACGAATCCTTGCCTGCTCAGGTGAAGCCTGCATTGGGCCGCTCATCTGATTAGAGTTAAAAAACCTATTTCGTGCCTGCTCACTAGCCGCCCCCGGAGTATCATTTGGCAACGGTTGTGGAGGCCGCGTCATAGCCATCCCCGCCGACTTAAACTCCGGCATCTGACCAAACAGTTCTCCGCCCGGTGCTCCTTGAGGCATCTGTGGTTCAACCGGGCCACGAGATGCCACACCGGACGGAGAAGGCTGTTTGGCCCCACCACCAAAAATTTGATCCATTCCACTAGGACGACTAAGTGCAGTCTGGCCCGCCTGCCGCAAACCCGCATTCAATCGCGCACGTTCAACATCCGTTCCCTGGCCTTTGTTAAACAACCCCTGATCCACCTGATCCATTCCCGTCTGCACTGGGCGCGTGGTTCCAATAACCTCACCGCCTTTACCAAAAAGCGTGCGGTATCCGTCTTGGTCACTTACCAAGTTAGGGTTTGGAGAGTTGGATTGAAGCTGTTGCATTGCACGACGCTCAGCAACAGCTGCGGAAGGCATTTGGCGCGCAATGGCGTCGTTTTGTGCTTGGCGGTTAGCAGCTCCACGGAGGTGAGGGTTATCCGCGTAGAGCTTGTCTAAACCTGATGGCTGTGGCTGAGTGATGATGTTGCCCGAAAGGTCTCGGCGCACCATCGAGCGGGTGCCCTGAATGCCGCGGAAGATAGCGTCAATTTCATTACTAGAGCTTTGACTTGATGAATCCATTCGTTCACCACGGTTCTTTTTACGCATCCCGCCGACTTTCTTAGCCTTACGGCCCGAAAGGCTAGTGTCAGTTTGCGGAGGATTCAAGCCTTGAAGTTTCAAAGCGTTAGCGTCACGATTGTTGGAAATTCTATTGGCCATAAAGGGCTTGAGTTTGAGGGTCTACTTGCGGACGTTCAGGCATTTGCAGCCCAAGTTTCTGGTAAATTGCTTGCAGCATTTGCTTTGCGAGTTCTTGCTGATATTGAGCTTCTGGCGGATTGTCCTGCTGCAGCATCATTGCTTGATTCTGGACAGCAGGGAGAAGCTCAGAAATCGCGCCGACCTGGAATTGGTTTTGCCTCTGTTGGGCTTCAGCCATTTGAGCTTTACGCCAAGCGTCTTCAGCACCCAGCTTGCGCTCATCCATAACCATACGCTGGGCAGCCTCTAGCATAGCACGACTTTGTTCAGTTTCAAATTGTTTTTGACGCATTTGTGCCTGCTCGCGGTCCCAGGACAGCCCCGTGTTGAACTGTTGTTGTTGCATCTTCCGCTGCTGACGTCCCTGCCTGCGGTCCATGCGCATACCTTGCCGGGCGATGTCGAGCCTCTGTTGACCTTGGTCAATATCCGCCCGTTGCCCTTGTCGTTGTGTCGCAAGCTGCAAAATCTGCATAGCCTGCGAAATTGGATCAATCTGTTGTTTCATAGATCATCTAAATGAATGTGTCCTTCGGTTGAATCTTTATCCGTTTGAACGAGTTTAGCCAACGCTTCATTGGCTTCCTTGATCGGTGGAGGCAAATTGCCCTCCGCGCTGACAAACTTCATTGGCAAACGATTTGCCTCAACAAGAGTCTGCCAGACCAAAAACTCTTCCGCATTCTCCGTCCACCAGTCCGTTGTAGCGTCCAAGCTCCAATCCGACCACCAGTAAAACGCATCAGCGACAATAACCTTTGCCGTCTCGCTCTGCGGATAGTAGTAAAAATTAAACCCCTCAGTGACAATGTAGTTTTGTCCCATAAGCGGGTCACGAGCAATTGGCGAAGCCGCATCACCCAAATACCTCTCCGTGGTCCAAAGCGGCGCGTCCATATAATCCTCCCGCGCATACAACTTTGCCACCTGTTCTTGCGTCAACTGTCGCATCACGCGATCAACGCCACCATACGCTCCAGCAGCACTACCACCGCTAACGCGTTCATACCAAGTCTTGACTTTTCTCGCTGTGCCGGTGCCAGAGAACCACGTAGGACTTCTCCAGTCCGCTGCATCATTAGTCACCGAGAAATACCCTCGCCGCCGACAGATGGAAAAATCATGAAATTTCTCCGCGGTCTTTCGCGCATTATTTAGCGCAAGCAACAACAGATTAACTTCAGTTGCACCAGAGCCTTTGACAAACTCCGATACAGGCTTGTGGAGGTATCCAGCTACCACCTCTTTAATTTGTCCAACTGTAGGCATAACGAGGGTATTTCAAATTAGTGATTAAGCGTGACCGCGCACACCAAGGCCTCCAAACGCGCCGTGCTTGACCTTTGAGCGGTCATAATTCGGCGTGCCGCTGGTCCGCTTAGCACTCTCGCGAGCACCGGGTTCCAGCATAGGAGTGTCTTTAACATCTTTGGCAGCACCAGGCTTGCCATCATACGATTGAGTAGGAAGTTTCATTTCAGTTTAAAAATTGTGCCCGTGATTGGAGGCTCACGGGCCGAAGCCTTAAGAATTAATAACCCCAAACCAGCACTTCAAACGTTCCAGTAACGTCCGCAGGATCGTCACGGTTCGCATCAGTTGCCTGCGCGGGATTATAGAAAAACAGCTTAGAACCATCATAGCTAGGGCACGTCGGCAGCGCCAAAGCATCATCAGACTTCTGAGCCATACCAGAACCGAGGATCACTCCAAAGCCCAGTGTTGACGCATCAACCGTGTTAGTGGCACCACCCTGAGAACTCAGCACAAGTGCAAGTTGCTTATACTTAACATTCATCGGAGTAGCAACTGCCACCCAACCACGATTAACCGTCACATTGTCAGCAGTAAGAGCAGCCATATGATTATGCGGTTACGCCAGTGATGCCTTCCAGATACATGTGATTTTCCGGCGCCTTAAGCACCAGACCACCTTCACCAAGGAACTCATCCTTACGGCCATCTTCATCGTTATTCTGACGATTCTTCAACAGCGTAATTTCCGAGTCTTGCAGGTCCTGCCAACCAAGGCAGCCCACATCCAGAATAAACCCACTCGTGCGCAGCGAAGAACGCTGGAACAACGGATGAGATTTCAAATACAACGTTCCCCATGGGCTTTCCCACATGTTGATCGTCATACCATACGACTCTTCCTTCGTCTTGAGCGTAGTCGTCTTAATCGACTTCATCTCAAAATAGCTCTGGAACACGCTGTAAAGCGTAGAACCGCAAACCAGAAGCTTCTCAAAGCTCGAGTCCGAAGTGTCTTCAAAGCAACGGCGCACCAGCCCTTCAAGCTGAGCCATCGTCACCGTTCCATTCACCGCGATCACTCGCTTAGCTTCCTCGGTAGCCCAGGATGACGAAGTAATCGCAGAACCGCCTGGACGATAGCCAGTGGAACCGCCGCCGGATTTCTCATATTCTTTGAGGAACCAGAGAACGCCACCCATAAAGCGCTGCGGAACAGTCTTGCCATTTTGGTTGACCACGTTGCGGACGGCTTTCTCACCGAAGAACGTGGACATTTCAATGGCTTCCGTGAGGCGGAGCGAAGCCTGCTTAACCGCACTGGCGTAGGTGCCAGTTTTGTCAAAACGAACGCCAGCTTTGAGAGCATTGCGGGAGAACGGACCAACCGTTTCGCGGTAGATCTGCGTGTAGTTCTCGACTTCAATCGGGAACTCATAGCCACCCTCACGGGAACGATCACCTTCAGCGGCTGCTTTGCCAATCACCATAATGGCAATCGAGTTAGCATCCGTGTCATTGGAGACAGAAGCAACAGTCTCGTTGGAGGTGACGAGGATGAAGTTCGTGGTTGCGTCAAGAGCCGTAACAGAACCCTTAAGGTCCAAATAAGCACTCGCAGCCGCGTTAGGCACACGCTTAATCCAAACCACGTCATCCACGCGGAACTTGCTCGCATCAGCCACCTTAACACCATAAGTGGTGCCAGCGGTAAAGCTAAAGCCAGCAGCAGCTTCCGAGACGGTCATCGCGCTATTGGTAAACGGTCCTGCCCCACCACCACCAAGGGTGCCAGCGGTTGCAGTTGTAGACTCTGCGTGAGCGTGTCGCTGTTCAAACCAAGAGAATTTAGGTTTGTCAGTTTCTTCGCTGTCCATCAGAGACAGAAGATAAGTAAGAATCGCTTTGCCTTGTGGATACTTCCAGAAGATCGAGCGAATGGCCTTTTCAGAGTAACGAGACTCCAAGTCAGCCGAAGACATTAGTCCAAGCATTTTGTTGTGTTGTGTTTGTTGTTAACCGAGGTGATCGAGGAATGAAGCTGCACCAGTCTTGCCCTGCGTTGCCCCGCCACCTCCTGAACCTGAGCGCCGCATACCAAAACTGCCCGCCTGGCGTTGCTGGTTTTGAGCCGACTTCAAGCGGAAATTCGGATCAATTGTGCGGATCATCTGCTCTGCAACGAGAGCAACCTGTTTTTGTGCCGCACTTTTGGAGTTATTTGGTGGAACATAGCCAGAAGCAGAGAGTTGCTCCAAGGCTTGTCGAACAACCCGTTGTTTTCCCTGCAACGCTGGAAAGCGGGTTTCGACATGTTTCACAAAGTTCTTTGTCTGTTGCTCACGAACAAAAGCTCGCTGAGCCTCAACCTGCTGTTGAATTGGAGACAGAGCATCCTGAAACAAGAGCTGGGAAGATGTTGTGGCAAATTTTGCCGCACCGTCAACCAGAGCTTGAAACTTAGCCACAAGGGCGTCAGGATCAGCCTCAGGGTCACGCAGGAGCTTAATAAACTCCTTGTCCACTTTAAAGCGGTTAAGCTTTGCATCAATCTCCTCAGGGGAGAGTTGTTGCTGTTGACGTTGCGGTGCTCCAGCCATAGCAGCCTTTGTCGCAAGTTCAACAATCTGCTGCTGGGTTAGGCCACCTTTAGTGGACTCGTCAGCATCATCATCGTCGTTATCCTCATGGGACACGTCGTCATTTTCGAGCCCATCTTCGGACTCGCCTTCAAGCGGAAGTTCATCTTCAAGATCGTCTTCCAATTCATTTTCCGGTTGCATTGTGTTCGTTTAGTTTTTGGTTGAGGTCAGTTTCCGTTGAGGAAGCTAGACCGAGAATTCGTTTCAGCTCTTTCACCCCGCCGATCATCCGCTCACGGATAACAAACTGTGCGAGGTCTTGCGGAGCTGAGTCAAGGATGGTTGTTATCGAAGCATCATAAAGTGCCTGAGCTTCGAGGAGAAACCCGTTAAATACTTCATTTTGTTTAAGCTGCTCCAGGGATAGGAGCAACTGGTTGAGTTCCTGGCGGGAGAGCTGGGGTGTTTCCTGGGAGTCCATTTGGAGGGATGGGTGGTTGTGGTGGCAATTCAAAACGATCAAGATTCTTTACGCCACGAAGGGCCTGAATTTCCTTAATCATCGCGACAAGATCAAGGTTTGTTGCAGCCAGCACTTCAGGGTTTGAAGCCAAAATGCCAACAAGTTCTTGCAGTGACTGTGCAATGTAGTTTTTCTCGCTAGAAAGTGTGCCATCATAGGAGAAGTAATCTTCATTTGCCATCAAGACCGTTGGATCTTCAGGGTGGAACAGAACCCAATAAGCCTCAGCGTTCTCACCCACGATCTTCTCAAACGTCTCGAACATCAAATCCTGCCGTGCATTAAGCAACATCTTCCTTCCCTGAGAAGCAAGACCGTCGACCCACACAGTGGCAGCAATCAGCTTCATCCTTGAAGCCGCTCCAGCATTAGCTGCACGGTTTTCCGTCGCAGAACGACGGCCAGACGCAACTTGGCCCATCGAGTTCTCATTGACGCCAGACACAATGTGCATCATCCGCATCAACGTTTCTGCATCCTGCATGTGTGTAACCGTTGGATCGACGGTCTTTAGTTGCTGGATAAACGCACCAACACCTTGGTTGTAAGGGGCATTTTTCTTCAACCGAACATACTTTGACCCAGCCGTGAGATCCGAGACCTCAATAAACGACGGGTCCACCACATACCGCCCTTCAACATTCTGCCTCACCGCTGCCACGCGGGCATTCAGCAACCACGTCACAACCTCTTGCAGCGGATCAATCAACATCGAGAGCGAATCACACAGCTCCGTGTGCTGGTCTGGTGACATCGTAAGAATGTCATAAGTGAACTCGTTGTGAGGTGCATTCAACGGCCTTGCCGAAACAATACGCTGGTCATTCGCAATGCCAAAGACCCAAATTTCTTCCTCCTCGCTCTCAGAAAGCTCATAATCCTTCGGCGTGACCTTAGCCTGCACCGTAAGAATACAAACCATATAATCATCCGTGCGGGCACCCTTGCGCTGCGCTTGCGGATCAACATCCTTCAAGCGAGTGCCACCCTTGCGGCTCGTCCACGCCTTGGCCTCAAATGGAGTGATATGCTCTGTGCCGAAAACCTCCCCATTCCGCTCCATCGCGCGGAGCTCTTGGAAATGAAACTGTGTCTCATCAGCGACAAACCGCCCGCGCTTCCAATTGGCCAACGGCTGGCGGGTGTCATAAAAGAAATAATAAGGCGAAATCACTTCCACCTCATTCCCGTCAAACGTAATGACTTCATCAACGGTCTCCTCCGGCTCACCCATCGGCAGCGCCATCCCGCTCATCAGATCAAACGGCACCTCAATCGACTCCACCTTCCGCTTAACCTCCCGGCTTTCAAACCGCCAGGACGTCTTCATCACTCCAATATTAAACCGCGCCATATCCAACAGCGCCTGCACTAACTTTGAGTGATAATTGGTATTCCGCACTTCCCGATCAATAATCGCTTGGCAAGCGGTGAGGGCTTCACCGTAGTCCTCCGGGCCGGTGGGAATGAGTTCGAAGATGGATTCCTTTTGGGTGTAAGCGAGGAAGAGGAAGGTGACAAGCGTGTTGACCTGGGCGTAAGACAAGGGAACGGTCATCTTTTCGGGCTCCCGCTTGTTGCGAGCTCGGATGTCGTTGGCGTCGGGTGAGCGGACGGAGCGATAAGTGTCAAGTGCCTTGTCCCAGGAGTCGTAGTGCTCCGCCATCACGCCACGGGAGCGGTTCACGTTCTTCACAAGAAACGTGCAGAGCTCATCCAGCTTTTCGTCTGGAATTTCAGCCTTTAGGCGGGATGTGAGGTCTTTGGGTTTCATTGAAACTGTTCGTAGAAATCAAATCCTGGGCGAAAGCGGTTTTTATTCGCCGCGTCAAGCATATCTTCATACTGAGGCATAAACTGCTCTCGCGCTCTTTCTTTTGCATACTCAGGAAAGAGCAACGTGGCTAACCGCTCTAAAACTTCATAGGATGGGCCAGCTGAATTGAGATATGTGTTTTCTGGCAAATTACGCTCCTGGAGCAAAGGGTTCCATTCACCTGACCAAGACTGCCCTGCCGATTCTGCGTTGACCGCTGTATTACGATGGCCTCCACCCATGATCGGATCTTGCATGAAGGTAAGCGCATTATCTGTATTGAACAGCTTAGCTAAGCGCTCTACGAGGTAAGAATTGTCCTGCACTGATTGCAAAGCCTGTTGCTGATTCGAGCCTTTATCCGCATACATCTGGTTTGTTGCGGGCAAAGTAGAAAATTCTCCACCTCCATTATAGAGGAAAAACGGCGGCGGTTTAGCCAGTAATGATGTATCAGGCATAAAATTTAAGCAACAAGTTTAGTCAATGAACTCGATCCAAGCGGGCTAAGGTCAAGCCAGTTGTCTTGATACCTCATTGCCTCTTGCTTTAGTTCTTCGCGCTTGAAGTCAACCCATTCAAGGCCAACAACGCACGCGCGGTAGAAACATTCCATCATGTGGTCATCTTTGTCAACTGGTTTTTCCTTGTCCTTATCCCAACAGTAGGTGTAGAATTCTCGGAGCGTTTCGCTGCAAGACGAGCAAAAATACACGTTCTCTTTCCGAGCCAGTTCCTGCTTGGCTTTTTGGATTCCAGTGGACAGTTCTTTCGGCGCGGGAAGAACGTTAAAGCCGTTTTCAATAAACTCATCCGCATAGCACCGCCCATTAACCGGGTTAGGAATAAACGCGATCGGATCAACGCAAACCTGCCAAGGCGTGCGTCCTTTCAACACCCGATGCATCATCGTGCACAAATCCTTAATGTAGCAAGCAGAAAAGATCTCCGCATAACAGAAGCTCTGCCCTGTCGGCGCGGTAGCCCAGAACTGCACCGCATGTGGCGTCCTAGGATGCGGGTCAATAAACACCCGCAGAGTGTAATTCTCCGGCGGTTCATCAAAATCCTTCCACCCAATTGGCAGATCCACATACACATGCTTCTCCTGCTCAAACTCGGGGTAAACCAACCCTTGGGAATTCTTCGGCAACCCGTAAATTCGACTAGCCCGCTCGGATTCAGACAGCTGCTTAGCGAACAAATCCACCTCAGCCTTATCCAGCGTCGGATTGTCATAACTCGTCCCCGTCATAATCCAGCACTCCGGCTTCTTCTCCCAAGAGAACCCATCATCAAACCGGCTCTTCATCATCTTCACCGGCAGAAAGAACTCATTGATCCACTGCTCCGCGATCGGTGTGCACGTAAACCACGAGGAACCCTTCGTGTCCATCAACCCGCGAGAAACTGCATTCCACATCCCTTCTGGAATCGGTTCATCCACATGAATCCAATCCCACTGCGAACTCTCCAGCCCCATCGGATTAGACATGTAAGACCTAACGGTGTCCAGCTCAATCGTGGAAATCGTTCCAAAAATGTTCTTCACCTTAATCACACTAACCTCACCCGCTTGGTTCTTCACAATAGCCTCAATCCGCTCCTTCGGCAACATTGCCATCAGCTTTCCCGTTTCAGGACTCGTGAAGATCTCCCGCGCCTTATCCCAATCCGCAACCAAGATCACACCCTTTGTCGCTCTCCTCGGTATTCCCAGCTGACGCATAGGATCACCTTCAGGGAGCCAAAGGCGCGCGCCGAGAGCGTAGGCACAGTCCTCCGCAGAGCCACAGGTGGATTTGCCAAAGCGGTTTCCAGTGCGCAGGTAGCGGTGCTTGTGACCGGCGGCTGCATGGAAGAGGGCTTGCTTGGCTGAAGGACGGTAGGCATAAATGCCGTAGGTCGAGCGGAGCTGCTTGAGCCTACGGAGTTTGTCTAGTCGCTCTTGGTCGAGAGGGTCGATCATGGGAGGTTATTCGGCAATAGCAGAAAGATGCACGTGGTGTTCTGGGTTGGCAGAGATGTGGGAAACGAAACCGCTCGTGTGAACGAATGGGCGGACGCCCCAAATTTCACCGTTGTGGCGTTTGAGCGGGGTGGTTTGGAATTCGTCAGAAGTGACAACGGAGAGGGTTTGCATGTAGGCGGCAGCGGAGGAAGTGCCAGCGCCAGTGATTGTGAAGGCGGGAACGATGCCAAAGCCGGGGACAAGGTAAGGTTGGCCGGCAACAGAGCTGATTGCCCGCTCGTCGGTTGAGAACTGGTTACGCCACATGCCCATCGCGTAAGCAAGTTCAATAATGCACGCGGGGTGATACCCGTAAGCAAAGCCGGACAAACCAGTGGCGGTTGTTGTGGCATTAGCGTTTGCACCTGTGGTGGACCAGACTCCCGTTGTGCGGTTGAAAACGCTGCACGCTAGTTCGAGAACCGTGGAGCTGACCACCCCGGAGACAAATGATCCAAGCGGAATGTTGGGGACAAACACTGGCATGCCAGGATAAACGCCTGCAGTGGAGCCGACAGTAATTCGATTCTGTGCAGAAGCACTGTTAGTTGCAACAGCGGTAAGTGCAACCGGGCTAAGAACGCTAGGGATCGAGGCCAACTCGCGGCCATTGGCATCTTTAAGTTTGTAAGTAGCAGAAGGCATAAAGGTTTAAATTTCGATTGTTTTAGGAATTTCAGGCGGAGTGACAGTTCCGCGGGTGTAGTAGAACCCGCCATCCCGCTCAGTGACTTCGAGAAACCGCGGGTGTGTCACCCAAGTCAGCATGTTGGTTTTGGGGAAAACAGAGGGCAGTTTCCAGTTCTGGACAATTGGCTTAGTGCCAAACCCGCGAACGAGTTCTAGTTCTACCGTCAGCTCCGGCACTTCAATTTCCGGATGAAGCGCAAGAATGCTCTGTGTCATCCCAAGGAAGTTATAATAAACCGGCATCGGGCGTGGCTCCGTGGCATACATGCTGGGAATGTAAGTGGGGGAGAAGAACTTCTCAACCAATACTTCCGTGTTATAGTTGCCGCCCTTAATGAGCTTGTAGCGGTCAAAATAACGCTCTGTGGTTGCGGTGTTAGAAGTCGCGCCGCCACTGTTGGAACCCACCTCGCTCGTGAGCACTTCACCCTTAACTCCGTAAAGTGACAGCAAAACATCTGGCCAATCAACAACCCGCCAAACGCGTGAGGGTTCCTTCACCTGCTCAAGTTGCTGGTCCTCAGTCTTAGGCGCGAGGAACAAAAACCGCATCGAGTCCCCAGCTTTAGGTAGCTGCTCGCGGTAGAGGTAAGAGCCATAGCCGTTAGTGATTGCGTCACCCTTGGGCACATCCTCGGTGGACATAAAGTTCTCCAGCGTGGTGTTCTCAACCAGGCTAGTGGAGGCTTTGAAGAACGAATCCTTAACCCACAGAATCAACCCGCGGTCATTCACCGTTCCTTCAATCGGAAACACATCATAATGCACCCTACTGTTTGCTGCGCTCATTTCTTCCAGTGACCGGCCCCTCCAAGCCTAACAGCAGCCCAACGCACCCAGGCACGAGCAGGGTTCACATTTTTCAACCGGAGCAACTCGTGATAGACCGCATCCGCTTGTCGGCGGGTGATGGGCGTGAATTTCTGCGGAGAAAAATACCCATTGTTCTTATAAAGATAATCATGCACACAAGCAGCCCGCTTGCTCTCCCCGCGAGGACGAGCCAGCGAAAACAACACCGTTGGAATGCTCTCCTCAAACTCGAACCCCGCAGGAACTTCCACCACATCATCAAGCACACGGGAGTAAACCCTCAGCGGCTCCAGCAAGCGGAGCTTCTGCGTGGTCGAGCCTTCAGAGATATCCTCAAAACGAGGGTTAGTTAGAAATTCTGCGGGGTCCATAATCGTTAAAGCATTTCTGCAGCACCAGTGCCGGAAGTAATTGTGATAGCCTTAAATCGCATAGGCCTATACAGCCCAGCGGGAAGTGTCACGCCAACAATATCCTGATCACCTGTGTAGTCATCAGAAAAAGTGATCGAAGCAATCACCAAATCAGTCCACACCTGCAGCCCAAAATATTGCTGCTCACCTGCTGTGATCTCATGAGTGGAATCCACAAAAGTAAACCCCTTATCCGAATGGTCACGAATTTGTCGAATCATACAAGAAAGAAAAGTTGCCCTCGGTCAGCTGGAATGACCGAGAGCGTTTGGGTTAGGCCTTAACGGCTTTGATGACAGCGAAGTTGATGATGATTGCGCCGGTTTCGGCGGTGCCAGCGGCGGCGTTGTTGTTGGAGACTTTGATGACAAAAGAGCCATTAGCAACCGTGACGACAGCGACAGCTGTGTTGCCACCATTAGTGCCAGACTGTATGCAAACGTCAACAACATCGTTGCGCTCAACAAGGGTATTAGTAACGGTAAAGTTAGCTGAAGCCTCGGCGGCAAGGGAGGCGGTGTGGGTGGTGATCTCACCGCTAAGAGCTGTGATGGTTACTCCCGTCGTGCGGTTGGTTTCCTGCGTGACAGAGGCACCGCCAGAAGCGTAGCCAATGACGTTGGAGCGGCTACCCGCGTCAGAGATGATGGATTGCTGAGGGACGAGTTCAGAGCGTTGATAGTCAAGAGCCATAGATGTGTTTGTTAGGATTTGGTTTCAGTTAGTTTGAGGTCTTCTTCAAGACGTTTGATTTCGGCAGCTGGATCTTCGGAAAGGGCACCGTTGGTGTGGTGCACAAAGTTTGTGGGTTTACCACGGAATCGGTCAAGCAAGTCCTGGGCGGCCTTCAAGCGGACTTGATCAGAAGTTGAGTTATGCATCAGGTCCGTTTCGATCATCACCGCCTCAACCGCAGCTGTGCGGAGCATGGAGGTAATGTCGCCGGAGAACTCGTTGTGGATGATTGTGGCGACGAGGGACTGGAAAAATGGCTGCTTGGTCCAAGAGCGAACCGTGGCCTCGGCGACATCAAGGTGGTCAGCCACCGCGCGAATCTTCGCCCCAGAGGCGATCATATAAGCCGCCGTGCGGTGAATGGCTTTTTCCTTCTGAATCGTCACCGTGGGTTCCTTCGCCCCGTGAAAGCGGAGGGACGGCGGCGCGGTTGTGGGTGGCTCCGGGTCTGGCTCACCGGGGAGGTCAATAACCACACCCCGCCCATTGGTCAGGCTGGCGGACCCAGAATCCGGGAGGAGCGATTGGATGTTGAGGATCATAGGGCT
>Ga0181351_1000018_pt1 | contig 47139 bp, 70 predicted proteins | sample Su13VDMM15SD_FD_170485 | JGI IMG/M metagenome (GOLD analysis project Ga0181351, IMG submission 170485) | Freshwater viral communities from Lake Michigan, USA - Su13.VD.MM15.S.D | ecosystem: Environmental > Aquatic > Freshwater > Lake | place: USA: Michigan | collected 2013-07-16 | reverse complement strand
CTTGTCGCAGATGATTGCCCCACCATCTACCGGTTCTAGCACAACGAAGTACCCTACGAGGCGCTCTTGCCAGTAATCCCCAGGGAACGGATGGGAGGCATGGAGGCCATTCAGTCGATGCTGCTCGGCAAATCGCGAACCATTAATTTTCATCACCACCACCCTCTGCTGGCTTGAGTGCGGCCCGCGTGCGCTTCCTCAATCGCAGCAATCCGCTTTGAGTTCGGCCAAAGTCGTTCAACCACTCCCGCAAAAGGCCGTCCTGTTCTACGCAGGTGCCGTAAAGCGCATCCGCCCGCTCATCCGCTGCGGTCAGGCGCTGTTGCAGGGACAATGCAACCTTGGATTCAAAAGTTTCTGGTTTGCCGGAAAGTAGAGATTTGATCGGAGCCAAAATATCGGAGGACATGGCAATTACCAGTCTCGGATCATCTAAAATTAATTCGAACAACTCGCGCGCCTTGGTCAGATCTGAGAGCCATTTTGTTGCTGCGGCGTCGGTGACATTCAGCGCGCTATCAAGCCGCTCGACATCCACCAGCGCCGCGTCACGCTCGGCGGTTACGCGGTCGATTACCGCTTCCATGTCTTGGGCATATTTATTGTTCATCACACAGCCTCCCCAGCTTTGGCGCGGGACTGGGCGCACTTCTCCCAGCCTTCCCAAGCCAGTTGTACCGACATGCGTATGTACTCATCACCGTCTCGTGCCAGCGCCGAGTGGTGGTAGCCCTGCTCAAACAGCGCCCGCTCCTTCACCTCGTCGTAGATGGGTTGGGGCGGGGTTAGGTCTTCCAGTAGCTCGGTAATCGTCTTGAGCGCCGCGTCACGCTCGGCGGTTACACGGTCGAAGTCGGCAAGCAATACATAATTCGCCCCGCCAACCCTGGATCGCTCCACCATCTCGCCGATCAGCCTGTACTTTTTGATCTCACTCATGACCCGCCACCTCGTACCGAATATTAAGCGTGATGCTCGACTCGTCGTCGAACTTGAATGTCACCTGGCGCATGTCGCGGTCGTACGTACGCAGCGAGAAGTGACAATAGCAGTACCCGTAAATATCGTCGGCCAGTCGGGCCATATCAGCGTGTGACATAGAGTTATTTCTCCGAAGTAATTGTGACGGTCGCAGGTACGCAATAGGCTAAAAAAGAGGTAGGGGTCTCCCCTGTTGCAATTTTCCCTTCTTCGCTGGAGCGCATATTTTTAAGAGCTTCAAAACATTCGACACTCGACGGGTAACGGTTTTGAATCGTTGCAGCGCACCCAGTCCATGAACTTAGTCCGATGCAAATGGCCAAAATATACATGCTGATACCCCAGTTCGTTTCGGTAGCCCCAGTTTCTACTCGGTTGCCGCTTGTGTCAACTTATACTTAAAACGAAACCCGGCCGTACGTCGGCCAGGTCGTTACGCGTATTTCAGTGTGATGCCTTTCTGCGCTGCGGTGTCCATTACCAGCTGGGTCATCTCGTCGCGTTTGCCCAGTGCGCAGCTCACTACGCCCAGGCTCACACCGGCTTCAGCGGCGATCTTGGCACGGTTGAGGCTGCGCAGGCCGGAGGCGATAGCGTGCTGCATCGCAATGCCCAGGAGGCGCTCGCGGTGCTGGCGCAGGGTGTCGCTGTTCGGGTTATATGCCATCATTCGTTACTCTGTACGGTATTTGGCGCAGTGTTGCACAGAGGTGACACGGGCGTCAAGGACAGGGCAAAGTCCGTAAAGCACACGCCGCCCGGGTAGGTCAGCATGCGCGTATGTGACATCTGCGGATCCCCCATCAACCGGCGCACCTCGTCGAACGTGCTGAAGCCTGAGTCGGCCGAGGCGCCGGTGCAGGCCAGGGTGTCGGGGTTGTAGTCGGTCAGAAATATGGTCATAGCAGCGGCCCTCCCGCGTGAAAGTGGAACCGGCCGCCCAAGCGCACAACCAGTTCACCGAACGTCATCTGGCCCCGTTCGCGGCCCTGCCCGGTAAACACCCAGCCCTCGGGCTTGTCCTCACGAGCGTAGAACTGACCCACGGTCTGCCCGACGTGCTCCGGGAGGATGTAGAACGGCCAGATGCCAATGTAGTCCGACGTCTTCATTACGTCGTTGACCTGCTTGCTGATGTTGCCCAGGCCGTAGCGAACGTGGTTGCCCTTGTCGTCGGTGTACGCCCCGGAGTTGTTCCGCCAGCAGTACGCCCCGTGCAACTCGCGCGCTTGGCGCACGGCGTCAGCAGAGACGGCGGCCTCGCTGCGCCCCTGTTGCCGCTCGGGCAGCTGGTGCAACTCCGGCGCCACACCGAACCGACGTTCCAGGTCGCGCACTGCATCGATCGGCACACCCCACTGGGCGGCCCACTGCATCAGTTCGATCATGGCCGTTGCTCCAGTGTTTCAGTCCAGCCGCTGCGGCCGAGGGTCCAACCAGCTTCCGTGACGCGGCTACCCCATGGGTTCCTCCAGCGCACTACCCCCGCTTCAGGCTCTTTCTCGTGCCAGTACCAACGGCCGTCCGGATCCATCGCGAGCCAGTTAGCCCAGTCCGGCGCGTGTTCCCACTCAGGGGTTGCGCAGGCTCGGGAGGCTTGCCACGCCGAGTAGTCCCGCTCAATTGGCTCATTGTAAGAGCGCAGGTCGCCGTTAACCGTGATCCAAATAGCACCGTCCCGGTCGATTATAAATTGCTCGAATTGGTCGCGGCTGTTCATACTCGATTATTCCCGTAGAGGGGCTTTTGCCCCGGGTTCAGTGGCCAGTGCTCAACGTGGCCGCATTTGCCATTGGTGCACACGCGCCGGTACTGCGACGTCAGGTTCGTCATGGGCTCGCGGCACAGTGGGCACGGTTTGCCGGCGGCGTCAGTCATTGGAATAGTCCCAGCGACGTACCAGCGCTTTGCATATAGGGTTCAGCTCGACGCGGGGATCCGTCGCCGTAAAGGTAGTACGCGCAACCAGGTAGCGGATCGTCGAATTGGTCGACACCTAAACTGGTGCGCACCACGTGACGTTTTTCGTCGTCGCACCACCAGGAGCAACGCCCGTCGTACGTCCATTTTCCGCCTAGAGCTTTACCTAACTTTTTCGCCCTACTCGCCATCATCGTCTCCCGGCACCGGCGTACCAATGCGTTCAATGTACTTACTCAAATCGCCCACCTGCGTCCCGTAGCGTACCCAGGTATCGAATGCCGCACGGTCGCCGGCCAGTAACTGGTCGAGTTTGTGGATCTGTTGCGACAGCAGCGCCACGGCTTCATCCCCGGCGGCTGCACAGATGCGCTCCAGTGCCGCAGCGGTGCCCTCGGGCAACGGCAGCTCGATACGTGAGCCGATGGCGGCACGACTGGCGCGCTTGCGGTCACGGGCCATCAGGCGCCGCACTGCCGTTTCGATGCCCGGGCCGAACGTGGCGTGAACCACTGACCACTTGGCGCCGGTGCGACGCAATTTGTAGGCGGCTTCGACTATTTCGTCGGAGTACTTGACCGGGTTAGACATCGGGGTGCTCCCGAAGGCAGGCTTCGACGTCAGAAACTTGGAGCTGCCCGTAGCCTTCATGGCCGTCGACTTCTAAAACGCAGCGGTATCCGTCGTAGTCGTCTTCCGGGGATATAAAAATCCGCGTTTCGTCACACAGGCGCAGCGCCTCGCGCAAAGCGAACAGGGCGCGTCGTTGGGCTTCGGTGATCATTGGCGGTGCTCCAGTTCAGTCCCGTACCAGAATGCGGTAAACGCGGTGTTGTCAGCTTCTGCGAAAGCCAAAGCACAACGGGTCAATGCGTCCTGCAACTTGTTCCAGTGCTCAATCAGTTGCGCGGCTTGTTCAGATGACAACGCAATATCTACGCGGTCATCTACGGTGCAAACGCCCACGCGCCCATCTCGGGTAGTCCCGATTTGCATCAACCGGGGCCAGCGTTCCTCTACATATTTCTCGCGCATATCCTGCTCTCCCAGCCGGTTCATCCGGCAATGTGGTCAGTATTAGTCACGCTGACGCTTGTGTCAACTCTTGCCACATCATTGCCACCGAAGTTTCTGACAGGCGCTCAACGATCCATCCGTACAGCTTGTTCATGGCCTCGCGGTCCTGCGCCTGGCACGTGAGCCAGTCGACGCCGAACGTCAGGTAGAACCGACGGAAAATCTCCGAGTCACTGCGCCCGAGCGCCCGGTGCTCGCCAGCCCACCACGCCATTGCCGACTGCAGCTCAACCTGCGCGGTACGGTGCGCGTCATGTTTCTTGACGTTGCTGCCGGCCCAGGCGGCGGGCAGGCTGCGAATGTGCTGCTGTTCCCGGTACACATCGTTCGGCATCGCCACGGCGGCCACAGCATTACGCATCGCGGCCAGCAGCGCGGCAGGTAACTCGCTCATGTCCCCGTCAACCGCTTCGGCGCCCGTGCGGCCAGGTGTCGGCACCGGTTTCGTTCCGCAGTACGGGCACGCTGGCAGCGCGCGGGAATACGGCGACAGGCAGACGGGGTTGAGGCAGGCACGGTTCGGAATGACGTCGGTCGGGCCGCTGCTGGACTTTCGTTCCTGGTCGTCGAGGGTCCAGTCGTTCTTGGCGTCAGGTAGGCCCAGGCGCGGGTCGAGGAACGAGCCAACGTGATCGATCACCAGCGCTTTCGGTTTGTCGCTCGCGGCGATCTGCGCCAGACGCTCCATAACAGGCAGGTCATCCCACTTCATCATCAGGCCGCGTTCGATCAGCAGGCGCAGCGCGCGGCCCACTTGCTGGGCGTGTTTGCTGAAGCTGATTGTCTTGGCGGCCAGGATCACCACTTCAATGCCCGGCACGTCGAAGCCTTCCGACACCAGGCCCACGTTGCATAACACCTGCGTGATCCGGTTGCGAAACCGTTTCATGATGGCGCGGCGTTCGTCCGGGTCGGTGGTACCGTCCACGTGTTCGGCGGCAATGCCCGCGGCGCGGAACTGCTCGGCCATGTCCTTCGAGGTGTCAGTGTCGGAGGCGAACACCACCGCCTGTTTGCCGGAGGCGTAGGTTTGGTACGTCTGCACCACGTCGCCCACCAGGGTAGAGCCACGTACCGCAGCCTTGCCTTTGCCGCGGTCGAGCACGTAGTCGCCGTCGGTGCCGATGCCCACCCCCGCCAGGTCGATGTGGGTCTCGCTGACGATCACTCGGTAATCCGTCAGGTACCCCCAGTCGATCAGGTCGCGCATCGACGGGCCTTTGATCAGCACATCGAACACACCGGACGCGTGGCGCCCCAGGCCCTTGCCGTCGGCGCGCACCGGCGTAGCGGTCACACCCAGGCCCTTTGCCTTCGGGAACAACAGCGCGGCCTTGCCCCACTGGTTGTCGGCGAGCACGTGGTGCGCCTCATCCTGCACCCATAGCGAAACCTGGGCGATCCAGCGTGCATGTAGCGACACCTTGGCCGGCGTCAAGCTCTGCACACTGGCAACCCCGGCACGGGCGGTCGGGTCGTAGAAGCACACACCCAGGTCGTCCAGGTGCTGTTTGCAGATGGCGCGGATCAGTTTGTCGGGGCCAATGATCCGGTGCCGTACACCGAACCGCGCGAGCGCCATGCTGATTTGTTCAATCAGCTCTGACCGGTGCGCGATGCAGATAGATGAGCCCACGTGATCCGCTACCACATGCGCAAAGAACACCGTTTTACCGGCACCGGTGGGCATGACGGCCAGTACGTTGTCGTTTGCGCCCCAGGCATCGTTGGCTGCGTGGGACAGGTCCGTCTGGTACCAACGGAGCACGGGCGCGGCTGCGCGCCGGACGGCGGCGGCGGTACTGGTGGCGGCTGAGGGGAACGCTGTCACAGGGATGCCGCCTGTTCGACGATTGCCCTGCGCGCTGCTGCAGGGATGTCGTCTTTGTAATTCACGACGCTATGGCTAAGGCCGTCTGATCGGGATGACTCGGCATGTACTTCTTGAAACCCATTATAGAATGTCAGGTCAAGACGTAGGATCACGGCCAAACGGAACGCATCACCGTCGTCGGTCAAAGGGTTCCAGAATATCCAGCGACGGTCATACATAAATACCGACATCTGACCATCGTCTTCGTAGCGCCACTCAAAACCCGCCGCCTTTGCTGCCAGCTCCAGTAATTCACGATCGTTCATGTCTTTTTATTCCGGTAGTGGTTGACATAGGCGTCAACTGTAACGACAATCCCAGCACACCGCAACACAAACCCACGGAGAAACAAACATGAAAGTAGGTATTATTGGCGACGGCCGACGCGGCATCGGTTCGGCCCTGCTTGCAGCCTTAGCGGCAGGCGGCAAGTGGTTACAGGGTAAGCAACCCTCAGCTTTTATCCAACACGGCACCGCAGCTTACCGCCCAACCGGCACCGCAGCTTACCGCCCAACCGGCACCGCACTGCGCAACCCGGTGGACCCGATCCAGGCGGCACGTATTGAAGCCGCTGCGGCCAAACGTGGCCGCCGTGCCCTTAAGCTGTATAATCACGTGGTCGATTCGGTACTACCCAATCGAGCCCACGGCGCTTTTTTACCTGATGAAGACGGCGATATTCGATTCTCCGTCGTTTCTCGCCTCAACCCCTTCTACATCGCCAAGTGAGCTCAACCATGAACCATGTATCCCTGTCCCTCCCGTTGTCCGCCACCGCCCTGCGCCTGGGTTCGGCTTTCCTGTCCGACCTGGCCGCGCAGTCCGATGTAATCCTGTCCGAGTCCAAAGGGCCGACCATCGTGTTTTCCAGCACCGAGGCTGACTTTGAACGTCGCGACCACTCACGTATTGAGGACCTGAAAAAAGAAATTGAAACTGATCTGCAAGACGACGAACCTGCACCGGTTATCACGCAAGCCGACATCAACCCGATCCAGTACGAAACCGTGGTCACCGGCCACGAGCGTAACCCGGACTACGCCGGCGCCAACGCTGCGTTCGAGCAGGCTGCCCTGGAAGCCGCCGGCTGGACCATTGATCTGCTCGTGCAAGACGGCTACCTGATCCCGGTGACCGAACAACGCCCTTTGCCCGTTGCTCCTGGTGCCTCCAGTCCGGCGCCAGCCCCTGCGCCTGCGCCTGTTCCACCCGCCGCGAGTGGCTCGACCGTAGAGCTGGACGCGGACGGCCTGCCTTGGGATAGCCGTATCCACTCGGACGCTGCGGTAAAGCTGTCGGCCAAGGGTCAGTGGAAGACTCGCAAGAACCTGGCCCCGGGCTACAAAGAACAAATCGAAGCCGAACTCCGGGCAGTGATGGGTGCACCTACGGTTACTACGGCGAGCGCGTCCGCCCCGGCGCCGAGCCCAGCCGCGCCGCCTGCACCAGTTGCAGCACCACCCGCCCCGGCTCCCGCTGCCGCTCCTGCGGCTCCTGGCGCCATGACGTTCGCTGACTTCACCCGCTTTATCGTGTCGCAGAAGCTGGAACCGGCCAAAGTAGTTTTGCAGGTGCAGAAAGTGGGCCTTACGACTATCCCGGACTTGGCGAAACGTCCGGACCTGATCCAGGCAGTTGTTGACGGACTTAAAGCCCAGTGATAGCGCGTGTCCTCGGTCCTCGGACTGGGGACACCCTGAGCACATAAGCAGCAGAGGTGCAATAGATGGACGATATCAGTTTCGACTTTGAAACCCTCAGCCTGGACCGCGACGCTTGTATCCTGTCGCTCGGCGCTGTGCGTTTCGACCGCAATACCGGAGAACTCGGACAACGTTTCTACGGGGTCGCAGAAATCACAGGGCAGCCAGGTGCCGTAATTGACGCCAGTACCGTCGAGTGGTGGATGGCCCAAAGCCAAGAAGCGCGCCAGGGTATTTTCGGTAAAGAAGTGTCCCGCGTACCACTGGCCACGTTGTTGCGCAGCTTTGCAGACTTCAGTGACGGTGCAACGTACTTGTGGTCCTGCGGGGCCAAGGACGCCGAATGGCTGGAAAGTGCGTTTCGTCGTTGCGATGTGCCTAATCCGTGGCACTACTGGCAGTTCTGCGACCAGCGCACGATGCGGAACCTGTTCAGCGATTATATTTTGCCGGGTGAGCCTCGGGGTGTAGCGCACAACGCGCTTGACGACGCCGAGCGGCAGGCCGTGCAGCTGGGCGACATTTTTAAAGCGTCGCGAGACGTTGGTCTCGTCGTATGATCAGCGCCCACTCCCCCCTCGCACCGTCGAGCGCCTACCGGTGGCAACCATGCCCGGGTTCGGTCTCGCTTGAGGCACGATACCCCGAGACGGAAGAAACGGAAGCCGCAGCTGAGGGCACCGCATCGCACCATGCCGGGTCCGAGGAACTCCTGGGCCGCCCGGTTGCCGTCGGCGACAAAGCGCCCAACGGGGTAGTGTTGACCGACGAGATGCTCGAAGGTGCGTCGATGTGGACCACAGACGTGCTGACGGTCTGTATCGCCACCGGCACCCCGCTTGAGGAACTGCAGGTCGAACAGCGTGTCGCGATGCCGCGTATCCATGAGGAAGCATTCGGCACGCCCGACACCTGGCTCTATGTTCCCTCGGCAGGCACGCTGTACGTGTGGGACTACAAGTTCGGGCACGGCATCGTTGAGCACGTCGAGAACTGGCAACTGATCGCCTACACCTGCGGCATTCTGGACCTGCTCGGCATCGACGGGCGCAACGACCAGGAACTGTGGGTCGACATGCGCGTCGTGCAGCCCCGGGCCTACCACCGCGACGGCCGGGTTCGCTCGTGGCGCGTGCGGGCCAGTGACTTGCGCGGCTATTTCAACAAGCTGCGCGATGCTGCGCACGAGGCCATGGGCCCACACCCCCACACCCTCAGCGGGCCGCACTGCCTCCATTGCAAGGCGGCGGCGCACTGCCCGACGCTCAAGCGTGCGACCTGGGCGGCGGTAGACTTCGTGGGCGGATCGGCGCCGGAGTCGCTCGACGCGGACAGCGCGGCGTACGAGTTGGGCCTGCTGGAACACGTGCAGATGCTCGTCAAAGCTAGGCTGCAGGGCCGTGAGGCGGACGTGACGGCCAGGCTCAAGCGCGGTGAGATTGTCGCAGATTGGTGCCTGGAACCGACGTACGGCCGTGAAGGATGGAAAGAGGGTGACGAAGCCCTGGCAATTGCCGCCGGCGATCTGTGCGGCGTCGATATCCGAAAACCTGAAGCTGCGGTAACTCCTAAACAAGCTGCAGCACTTGCAGCGAAAAAAGGAGTTGACGCGAGTGTCATCTACGAATACAGTCACACCCCAAGGACCGGTGTAAAACTGGCCCGTGACACCAACCTACTCAACCGTGCCCGTGCTGGGTTCGGCGTAAATCTGGAGCAATGACACCATGGCAGAATCAGCCGTACTCGAAATCACCACCGCCGTAGGCCGACTCGTTTCCGGGTCGCTTTACGTGCAGCGCACTACTGATTACGAAGGGAACCCGAAGGTAATCAAGTCCGGCCCTAACGCCGGTCAACCCAACCCAACCTACGACTTCAGCATCGCGGTCAAGAAGACGCCTGGTGTTGCACACTGGGCCAGCGAGGCAATCAAAGGTATCGTCAATGGCGTTGCCGGCGACATGTTCCCTGCCATTTGGGCATTGGGCCACGCTGAGTTTCCAGCACAGGCGCAACGTGCTGACTTCAGCTGGAAAATCGACGACGGCGACAGCACCGTGCCGAACAAAAAGGGCAACAAGAACTGCGATAAGGAAGGCTGGCCGGGTCACTGGATCATCCACTTCAGCAACCGTAATGCCCCGAAGCTGCTCGATTACCTCCACTCGCAGGGAAACCTGCTGACTGAAACCGACGCGATCAAACGTGGCTACTTCGTCCAAGTAATGTGCGACTTCAAGAGCAACGCGCCTTCGGCAAGCCCGGGCCTGTTCGCCAACCACCAAGCAGTGGCACTGATCGCATACGGGCCTGTGATGAAAAGCGGCGGTGACGTGGACGTGTCGAAAGCCGGCTTTGGCGTCGGGATTGCGCTGCCGGAAGGCGCCACCACGGTGCCGCCCGCTGCAACTGGCGCTACTCCGCCTGCTCCGGCCCCCGCGCCCCAGGCAGCACCAGCACCAGCACCAGCACCAGCACCAGCACCAGCACCAGCACCAGCACCAGCACCAGCACCAGCGCCAGCACCCGTAGCCCCGGCGCGCGACCTGGTTGCCGCTGGCCCGACGCTGACGCCGAAAGCTGCTGCTGAGCAACCCGGCGTGACTTACGCTGCGTTCCTGGCCGCTGGCTGGACCGAACAGAACCTGCGCGAATCCGGCTACATCGCGTAACCCAACCCACTGTCACAGCGGCTCCGCCCGGTACACGTCGGCCGGGGCCGTTTTTATTTGAGGTGCGCTATGCTGAAGCCCCCGTTTCAGACGGACATTACAATGCAGCTGGGTATCCTGCGAGACGCCTTGCGCCAGCGTGAAAGCCATTTTGGTAACACTTACGACGACGATGGCGGCATCTCCGGTTATCGCGAGAAAAAAGCAATTGAAGACGCCGCGGATTACTTGGATCGGGCCTTGAGCTGCTTGGAGTCAGTATGAGTATGGCCGACGGCTGGATTGACGGAACCTATCACGCCGAGCGGATCGCGCTGCACCAGCAGGAACTCGAAAATGAAGGGTACCGGCAGATGCGTAAAGCCCCACCCCCGCCGATGATATCTCCTGGCCCAGTCGCCGCACCCCCGCCACCTTGCGCATCGGCCCCGCTGCCACCCCTGAACCTGCTGCGCGCCGGGCAGCGCCTGCCGGTTGCGTGGGGCTATTCCACCGTGTTACCCGACATGGACTTTGAGACGTTCAGCGCCGCCGGATTCGAGTGGGACGAGTTGTCGCAGAAGTTCAAGCCGCCGGCCGGGGCCACGAAGAAAGGACTTCCTGCCATCGGCGCGGCCAAGTACGCCGACGATTCATCTACTGAGGTGCTGTGCCTGGCTTACGACCTCAAGGACGGCACTGGGCGGCATATGTGGCTCCCCGGCATGCCGCTGCCGTTGGACCTGATCCAACACCTGGCCCAGTTCGACGCCAGCGTGCCGCCGAGCTATGAGCAGCGAGGGCTGATTGAAACCCACAACAGCATGTTCGAATTCCGTGTCTCAACGCGTGTGCTGCACGAGCGCTGGGGATGGCCGGCTATTGATCTTCGGCAGATGCGGTGCAGCATGGCGAAAGCACGTGCCTACTCGCTGCCCGGCGCCCTGGGCAACCTGGCCGAGGTGCTGCGCGTGCCGATCGGCAAGGACAAGGACGGCAAGAAGCAGCTCGAACGCTTCAGCTGGCCACGCAATCCAACGAAAGCCGACCGCCGCACCCGTATCACCTGCGCTGAAGACCCGGAGAACGCCGCCAAGCTCTACAGCTACTGCGACCAAGATATCGTGGCCGAGGCCGGCGCCAGCGCACGCATGCCCGACCTGATCCCGCAGGAACTGGATTACTGGCTGGCGGATCAGGCGTGCAACTGGCGCGGCGTGGGCGTCGACCTGGAGTCGGTGAACGCTTGTATCAGCGTGCTCGACCAGGCGCACCGCAAGTACAACGCCGAGCTGTACCAGATCACCGGCGGCACTGTGGCACGTGCGTCAGAAATTTCCAAGTTGCAGGAGTGGGTATCCCACCGCACCGGCTACCGGATGAAATCAGGCGACAGTGAGGCGATTGAGGAAGCTATTGAGTGGTTGGACAAGCGACCTGATATTGACCGTGATGTTCGTCGAGCGCTTGAAATCCGTAACCTGATCGGCTCCGCTGCCGTGAAGAAAGTCTACGCCATGGCACGCATGGCAACCCGTGACGCCCGGCTCTGCGACCTATTCATCTACCACGGTGCACGCACCGGCCGCGACACGCACGCCGACGTGCAGCCCGGAAACCTGCCGAAGTCCGGGCCAAATGTCCGGTGGTGCGAGAACGACGGCTGCGGCAAGCCGTACGCGTTCAAGTCGCACGGCTGCCCATGGTGTGGGGCCGACTCTGCATTCAGCACCGAGCGTAGCCCGGAAGGTGAGAAAGGATGGACCTGGGAAGCCGTCGAGGATGCACTGACGATAATGCGTCTCGGCAATCTGGAATTGGTCGAATACTTCTTTGGCGACGCAGTACTGACCATATCCGGCTGCGTGCGGTCGTTACTGGTTGCTGGCCCAGGCCAGCAACTGCTTTGCTCCGACTACAGCGCTATCGAGGCGGTGGTCCTGGCCGTACTCGCTGGCGAACAATGGCGCATCGACGCCTTCCACCGCGGCGAGTCGATCTACTACCACGGTGCTGCTGGCGTAACAGGCAAAACTTACGAGTGGTATGAAGCCTATCGCAAGGAACACGGCACCCACCACCCCGACCGGAACAAAATCGGCAAGGTTGCCGAGCTGGCCCTGGGGTTCATGGGCTGGGTTGGCGCATGGCGTAACTTCGACAAAACGGACAACTTCACCGACGATGAAGTAAAAGCCCTGATTATCAAATGGCAGGAAGCGTCACCCATGCTCAAGGAGTGCGCCGGCGGCCAGACACGGGGCAAACCGTGGAAGCCGGACCGCTTTGAAAACTTCGGGTACGAGGGAATGTTTCTCAACGCAGTCCAGTACCCGGGCGAAACGTTCGAATACCGGGGCATCAAGTTTCAGGTGCTCGACAACACGATGTTCGTCACGCTGCTCAGCGGCCGACGCCTGACCTACCACTCGCCACGTGCGGACCGTACGGAGCGATTCAGCGGTATTCAAACTTGGTCCCTGTCATACATGACCTGGAACAGTAACCCGGGCATGGGGCCGATGGGCTGGAACCGCATGGACACCTACGCCGGCCGCCTGGTGGAAAACATCGTTCAGGCCACGGCCCGCGACCTGATGTCTGCCGCCGTAGTGCGCCTGGAGCGCGCAGGATACCCAGTGGTTATGCGCGTCCACGACGAAATCGTGTCAGAGGTGCCAGAGGGCTATGGCAGCGAGGCGGAATTCGAGGCGCTCATGGCCCACTTGCCCGAGTGGGCGGCAGGCTGGCCGGTGCGCTGCGGCGGAACTTATAGAGCGAAACGGTACAAGAAATGATCCGACGGACGGTAGGTGACAGCCGTGTCAACTTTCGGGATACTGAACCCATCGAAACGAACAACGGAGCAAGACGAAATGACCAAATACACAGTTCACAAAGTCACTAACGGCGCTGGCGAAATTAAAGGATGGTCTGTTATTCGTGATCGCATGATGTTGGTGGCAGAGTTCGCAACAGCTGAAGAGGCGTGCGCCTACGCTAAAGAACTTAACGAAGCCTAATCAACCCCGCCCACCTCAAGCCCCTTAACTGGGGCTTTGCCAGTACCAACACACGGAGCATCGAACCATGAAAACAGCATCGCTCAACAGCCGCGCCTGGCAGCCGGGAACCTGGATCACCATCAGCGGCATTGTTCTCTGCCCGCAGCACGTGGCGATGGTCTGTACCGTTGCGCAAAACGACGCTGTAGCCGCCACCACAGCTGCCATCAAACGGATGATGCGGCCATGATCACTCGCGCACAGGCTGAAGCGTTGTTGACCCTGGCCGAGTCGTTAGAGGCGTGCGAGCGGGTTGGTGTGAAGGCCGGCGCCTGGATGGCTCAAGGACTCGGTTTGATCGACATTAATCTCGACGGATCCGACGACGGTCTTGATACAACGATCACCGGTGAGATGGTTCGCCACTTCGTAGCCGATCGTCTGCCAAAGCACACTGGCTCGTGACGCTGCCAGGGCGCCTACCGTTCTCGATGGTGGGCGCACCGATGTCGCGGGCCGAAGCAATTGAACACGTACGCGGCATCTGGCCGCAGGGAGTTGTGGAATGATCACCGATAGAACGCTCGACGAAGCACTGGTCGAACTGCTGCGCACGAAACGGGCATTGGAAGCGTTGCGCAAGGCTCGTAAAAAGGTCACACGGGAACAAATGGCCGAGACGTACAAAGCAGCCCCGGGTGACGGGACTTTCAGTGAGGCCGATATTCAGGCTGTAATGTCGGCACCGTTCCGGTCACCCTATCGTCGGCTGTCCCCGCAACACGCAGCCGCCACGCGCGCCTCGATGGACTTGACCCGCAAGCTGGCGGATCTGAGGGCTGGGCGATGAGCAGTAGGCATGACTATTACATATGTCCTCCGAGCTGTGACGGTTGTATGTTTTGCAGCGGAGGGCTGGCGCTTTGCACGGTTTGCAAAGGCGGCGAAGGCTCTCTACCGACACAATGCCCGGGACGGCCAATGTCTGAGGCTGAGCAAGACGAAGTCTACGCTGGAAAATTGGACTTCGTGGCCGGTGAGTGGCGTCGTGCTTAGGTACCCCTGTCGCTGTTGCGCCAGTGCGGCGCCCGGCGAACCCTGGCACGACAGGCGACCCACTACCAGCGCGAGCCACGCTGTGCCTGCGGCGGCCCATACCGGGTCGACTGGTACCGGCGCGGCAAAGAACATAAACGGACCGCTTGCTACTGCTCAGGTTACCACTGGAGCATCAGTAACGGCCCTCATCGAAAAGGATCACCGCAATGCTATCACTACTGCTCGTCGTAGGGCTGTGCTCAGACGACATCTGCACCTACCTGGACGTCACGAAGCACATGGAAGTGACGTCCGATGCCGCCTGCTACCATGTGGCGCTCACCGCCAACCAGCACAACGTCGACACGGGCCAAACGCCGCGCTACAACTGCGTGTCGCCGGAGCGCTTCCTGGTGCTCATGGGCGAAAAGGCAAAGGCGCAAGTGCCGGAGCCGGGGAAGGTGCTGTGATGCTCGGGCCGTTCCTGAGGTTCGCCACTGCTTTGGCGCTATGGGTATTAGCTTTCCCCGCGGTAGATCCAGGATTGAGCGGGCCAGCATCCGCCTGCTCGTCATCGGATTCATGGTTGGCGTCATCCTTCAATTGTTACCGTCGCTCAACCCGTCGTAACTCGCTTCACACGCCAGGCCGGCTATTCTAGCTCGGTCAAACGCGCTGCTGACTTCTCCGAGTCGGCTTTGACAGCTGCCGTACATGTCGGAGAGCACCATGGCGGCGCGGGTTGCTGACGCGCTGCCGGTGCCAGCTGGGGCACTCGAGGCGGTTCCACTGAGGCGGGCTTGCAGCTTGGCGAGTTCACTGCGCACCCGGTCAGTAGCAACACGCTCACCAGCAGACACAAGGCGCTCTTGCTCAAGGGCTTGAGTTGCATCACGTTGTACCTTTTCCGCTTGCTGTTGGTCGGCTTGTTCTTTGGCCCGGGCGGCTGATTCTGCTGCGGTTTGGGCCATCGCGTCGTCGGTGTTGCGCTTCTCCCACCTGGCAGACCATGCGCTATCGGTGACCGTCACACCGTGGCTATATGCCCACCAGTGTGACAAGCCGAGCAACGCGGCCAGGGCAGCAGCCGGCCACCAACGTTTCGCCAGCTCAAGCCAGACCATAGGCCACCATCGCATCGTTGTAGGACTTCGACCACTTGGCCCGCAGTTCCTCCGGCTGTCGCTTAAACGCACCTGGGCGCCAAGTTCGCAGGTACACGTCCCAGGCCCCCGGTTCGTCGCCTACGGCCGGCATGCGGCCAGGGTCGGTGTAATAAAGCAGGCGAGCGAACGCAGCGGCGAGCACCGGGTCGTGCTGCAGGGCCTCGTAAACAGTGAGCCGCGATGCCGCGATGCCGCGAGCCTTGCACACAGATGCCGCCAATGCTGCGGTCGATGGGTGCTCGAGGACGCCTTTTACGCCTCCGCCTGACTCGAACTGGTAGTCGCCAACGGCAGGGCCGCCGACTTGCTTGGGCAATCGCTTGGGGTTCTCTTGGCGCGAGGTAGCGTAGAGCAGCACCTTGGCATGCGCGGTGCGCATAGTGACCGGGAGTAGCGCGAGACCCGCTTCGATATCGAGTTGCAGCTGGTTCATGCGTGGGCTCTTTTGGGGACGATTTTAGCGAGATTACCACGGCACATGACCACTACGCCAAATACTGCACCCCAACCCCCGGCGTTGAGCCACTGGCCGCCCATCGTCTTCGGTTCAATTGCACCACTTAACAGGGCTACCCCCAAGCCTGCGTTGCTCATGGCCAAGATCGCCGCAAGCGACGAAACGCCGAATCGGTAGCGAGCGCCGCGCGGGTGGTAGGAGAGCAGCAGAATAGCGATGCCCAGGTGAAAGAAAATGCGGATGCCGGTGAGTAGGCTGTCAAACTCCATCGCTGTCGCTCCGCCGCTTAAAAAGTGGGATGCGATCAAGAATAGATTCGAGCCAAGCTGGCAAGGGGCCACTCTTGTCGATCACGTAGTAGAAGGCAGTAAATAGGACAGCGGAAAGAGCCGAAAGTGCCACCGCCACAAGCATAGCCTTCTCGTTCCAGGGCTGGCCAGCGACGCGCCCATAGAAAAACACAGCGCCGGCGTAACCCGTACCGAAAGAGAAAGGGATCAGTTTGAGCCGCTGCCAGCCACCAGTGGCCATCGGCGCGAACAGGAGAAAACAGCATCCCACTGCGGCACCAGTAGCGGCCCAGGGATGGACCGCCATGGCAACCATGCAAAATAGGGCTGTGGCATCTCGGGTACACTGGTCGAACATCACGGCGCCCCTGGAGGTCAATAACGGATGTCGGTCAGTGTACCCGTTTTGTCAACCTCTAGCCACGCAAGAGAACGTAATAGCGTTACCCGCGGCCAGAGGGAACGTCCCTGTTGCAGAGTAGAGGCGAGCTTCTGTGCCGGTAACGTAACCTGTAATCGCTGCGCCGGTAGTGAGGTTGGTACCCATAAGGGCGGTGATCGCTGAAACCGTGAACGGTAGCGATAGGGTCAGGTACCCGGACCAGGTGCCGAGCGTGTTAATGGTGGCCTGGGCGTCAAAAGAATAGCGATTTTTGTCGCGTGTCCAATTGAGGCTTACGAGACTTGAAGTACCTCCGCTACCCCCGGCAGCCGAAACGGTGGGAACTGAACTCCCCTGGTCGACACCGACGGTGTCCCACACTGCGGAACCGTTCGCGGTAGGGTTATTCACGCGCGTGACACCGATCAAAGTGGTGTAGACGCAACTCGACAGAATGACATTGGTGTTCGCAGCATTGGTCGGGATCGCCACGTCAGCGGTTTTGTTACCCACGAACGCGGAACGGTCACCGAAGAAGAAAGAGCCGGAGCCCATTTTCAAGCCGTACCCCGAACCGGTAGTACCGCTGGTTCCGGTGATCCAGTTCACCGAACCGTGCAGCTCGACACCTTCCGTAGCTTCGACGCCTTCACGGGCGTTGGCCCCTACGACGCAACGGTCGATGCGAGCGCTGCCAAAGTCAGCGTAGAAGCCGGACAGGGTGGAGAGCAAGCTAACCCCGTCGGTGATGTGGCATTTAGTCGAGTCTTGGAAACGGAAGTTCATACCCACGTTAGCCACGGACATCGGAGCCTCGCCGTACGGAGTAGCGTTTGCATCGGTGCGCATGCCGTCATTGCCGTTACCGCAAAACCGCGCTTCGGTGACGACGGCCGACGATCCGGCGTTCAGCACCAGGCCAATACCGCCACCCTGCAGATGGGCGCGACGTAGATCCGCAAAACCGCTCTCCAGTACCCATACACTATGCTCAGTGTTGCTAGTGGCCGCGAACTTACGAGCGTTCAGCAGGCAGCCGTGACCAACCATTGCTCCTCGCAGGAAACGGGTAGCGCCGACGTTTTCCCCGAAAAGCACTGTGCCACGCAAACCGTGCTGCGTTACATCACCGAAAGAAGTGCCCCCGCCCGATGTTTCACTCGGGATCCGGCTTTGCAAGAGGAAACCAATACCCCCGCCGGTGCCCGGACCTGCGATAACCAGGTTATTGACTTCCCGCAGAGAACCATTCTGGTCGAATACGAAACCGTCGCCAGTACCGTTTTGCTTAAGCACCGTCTTGATGCTCTTGAACTCGTCAACAGTGACACCGTTAAGCGGCGGCTTGACCAGGCCACGGTTGAGCAGGGTAACCGAGTTGCCCGATACCGCAGTTACCTCATGCACGCCTTCGTGCAGGACGGCCGCCGACTGGAGGATCGAGTACTTAGTACCGGCGGTAACGGTAACCGGGCAGTCAACAGTCATGCTGGTGTCGGAAGGGACGGTCAGGATCTTAGTCAGGGTACCATTGACTAAGAGAACGTCGCCTGGGTTAGCCTGCGACAGGAAAGTAGAACTCACGCCAGCGATGGTGTTGGATAGCGCACCGCCTGTGCCAATCGTACCCGCGTTCGCCCGGGTCACGTAATACGAGGGCAGCCCGGTGACGGTTTTGTTGAATGTGCCCGATACCGTGGCGGTTAGGCCGGCGCTGGACAATACTTCCGAGGTTTGGCCGTAGGCAGTCAGCAAGTCCCCGGCCTTCATGTAGTTGGAAACAGCCTTGCCGGCACGCAGACTGGCGAAAGTCGCGACGTTCCCCCCAGCTGTGGTGCTGATCGCGCCCAAGTTATAGCTCGGTGGGTTTGACAGTTCACCGAGGACGGGATATTCGCGCAAGATCAAAGGGTCGGCGTTATCGCCGTTGAGGATAGGCAGCGGGCCTACATCAAAAAGCTTGGCGAAGTCGCCTACTTGGAAACTTGCAGCCGAGGTCAAGGAGTAGGTTACCGACCAGTTTCCGGCGGACCCGGTGATAGACGTTACGGCGGTAGCTTTCGTCTCGACCGGGGTAACCCCGACGACTTTAATCGTGGAGTTGCGCACTCCTACCCGAGCAACGTCGCCCGTCGTGGTCGCGTGCACGCCGGCGCCGAGGTTCAGGGTCAGGTCGCCTTCCGCGCTGATGCGGTACAAGAACGGCAGCACAAACGGGGAATCGGCAGCGGATACTGCAATCGAAGTGACCGAAGCGGGAACTCGGACCATGGCGCCAGTAGCCAATGCTTGGCGCAGGGTGCTGAAGTCCGCGAGGCTGACGACTTCTTTCAACTTGGCGTCGACATCGCGCAGAACCGCGCCTGCTCCGTCCTGCTGAGCGGCAACAAGTCGGCCCGCTTCGGTAGGGTCAGCGAGGTCTTGGCGCAGGATGTCGTCCTGGCTGAACAGCACAAAATTCGACTGTTCCAGCGCCCAGTTTCCTGTGGTGGTGTAGGGCAACGTAGTAGCGGGTGCTGCACGGTAGGCGTAGCCGTCACGGATAAAATACTGGTTGCGTGCGCTCAGGACCAAGCCCGGGCCGTAGTCGCCGATGCTGTAGTAGCCCGAAGACGTCAGAAAATTCTGGAACGCTACGTCGCGCGCGGTTTGATCCGCGGTGAACTCGGCTGCGCGTCCGTCCTGGGCGTTCTCGAACTCGTATTCAATACCCTCCCAGCTCAAACGCTCGTGACCTGTACGGTCGGTTACGCGCGGATCAGTTCCGTTTACCAGCTTATCGAACACCTGGGCGTTGTCGCTAAGGTCTTTTGGGGCGGTCGACCCAATAGGGTTTCCAGTATTGAACATTGTCATGGGGTTACGACCTCCGGGGGCCATTGGTAGTTGATAGCGATGTCAAAAACGAGAGCGTCCGCCATCGAGTCATACGGGCTCAAGGGCCAGTAGAAGTTAATTGCTCGATCGATTATACCCGATTCAAGAATAAATTCAGGGAACTCCCCCCAGCCCGGTAGCGGCGCTGCTCGTTCCCGAAGTTCAAGCTCAGCACTGTACGACCACAGTTCCGGCCCTACCCGATTTGGCCCTGAGTAAACCCCAGTAAAGCGGCAAGTATAGTCCGCGTACCCTGTAGGGTGGTCGAGCGGGCATTCAAACCATTGCGAGCCGTCGACCAATTGATCGCGCCACCAGGCCTCAAACGCTTGTCCCTGGACATCGTCGAAAAGCCATTTAATCTGTGCGCCCTCGGGAACGCTAGTGAATTTCCGACGCTGGCGAGCACGACCGTTCGAAAGTTCCGAACGGATTAGGGGTGAAACTAACTGGTAAGACCTGCCGGAATGCAGGCCCCGAGGTAACCCCGGCGGGTAGTAAATTGGCATTTGTTAAGCGTCCGCAGGAGGTTGGTTATCGTCATCGGCGTAAACCCGAGAGTCGTATGCCATGGCTTCCACTGAGGCGGCATCTGACCCGTTTGGGGAGATGTCGGTTATGAGGACATCGTACCCTACGCCGAACAGGAGGTGGGGCGGTTCGATAGTTAAATCAGTCACAGGATCGAAGTCCAGCGGATCGCGAAGCTGTAACCCGAAGTCGCCGACCTGGGTCACTTCATATGGCCCGGACGCCGAACCGTCGGCACGCCGAACGTGCAGAAAATGGGGCGGCGCGTCCGACCAGTCAAAGGCTTCGCTCGCCATCACAATTTGGCCTATCGGGTCATATTCAACCATCTCGGCAGACTGGGCGTAACCTGGCACGTCGTCCGCCACCAGGACGTAATCGAGGTACCGGCTGTTCAATGCGTCCAGCTCAGTCGACCACGAGTAGCTCCAGCGCCGGTATTTCAACGCGCGACGCTGGCGCATCCCGATCCGCCAAGCACGAGTGCGACTGGTAACGCCCTCAAGCGTTATTTTCTGAACGCGAACACCGGGTTCGTAGGATCCGTCGGGGAGCTGGAGGCGGCACTTGACGGTAGCAACCTGCCAGGACACACCGTCAATGTACTCCACGTCCACGCCGTCGTAATCTCCAGGCTTCACCGCAGTAAACTGGCGCTCAAGCGACTCTGTGAAGTTCTGCGGGCTGTACATCGCTTTCACTTGCGTTTTCAGCTCATCCCGAACCGGCCGTAATCTCCCCCGCTCAGCAGACACCTCTGAAAAGCCGGCCACGAGCGCATCGGAAAGCACGGTCGCAACTGTTGACGTCGTATTCGTAGCCTGGTCGTACTTGTCGCCGCGGGCTTTCCAGATCACGTCTAGCCGATCCAGTTCCGCCAGGTCAATGTCGTCGTCGGTGTACCCTACCGACTTCAGCAGGTAGGCTGCGAACGGCGCGATGTCACGGGTAGGTGTCGGTGGCAGCCAGGCGCCGCCCAAGCGCACGGGAAGCTTTCGGGTAACCTCAGCAGATACCTGAGACTCGGATTGCGCCGAAAGGCGGTCACCGCCCCGGGCGTCAACGGTCATTACGGTTACCCCGGCGTACGACGTAGGGCCTGCCAGTAGGGAGCGGCCACCGTACCAAACAGTGTCATTATTAATTTCGGTCTCCCGTTCCGATTGCTGGATGAACCTTTTCTTAACCCGAACCTCGGGCCGCATTGGGTAAGGTAAATTTATGCGGATCGTGAAGCCCACGGAATCCAAAGTGGCGGCCGAGTGGGACGCGTCGATAATAGTCCAGGCGCCAGCCGTAGCAAGGTCACGGTACTCCACGGTGTAAAATGTGGATACCGCGTAGACCTGGCCCTCGCGCCCCAGGCCGCAAAGGCCGCTCGGGCACATCACATCAATCTCAATGACCTGGGTAACTTCGCCGTCCGGGCACGCTGCAAACGGCCCCCGGTAGCCGCCCTGTTGGCTCGACGGGTCGAGCACTACGCTACTGGTGGAACTTTGGAGAAAGTCGAACCCCGGGAAGCTAGAGTCAACCGCACCAGAAGACGTCAGGCGCTGTACTGTGATCTGCGAGGTACTGAAAACGGTAATCCGGAAACGCAGCCCACGTGGCCCGATGGTCGTGGCAAAAGTTCCGAGGTTAAGCGCGGTAACTGGTGTTCCGTTATCGAAAAGCAGAGTCATTTCTGGCGGGTTACCGCCGCTCGCTGGGGTGTACGTATTTACCACATAGTTGCCCCCATTGACTCCTGAGATTTCCACTAGATCGCCGGGCACAAGGGGGAGCATGGCCAGGGCAGAACCCCGGATAATGTCAGGTCCCGCGCCGCCGTCGATAAAATCGTATTGGTAGTTGGCGATAATTCGTGTGATCAGGCCCGCCGACCAGTCACCGGGGAAGCTCCCTTGCCCGCTAGGCACCGCAATGGTGTAGCCGTTGAACTGCAACGACCCTGCGTTAAAACCAGGGGTGATCGGATTGCTGACTGTCAGCTCAAGGCCAGCGGCGCCGTTTGAACTGGATCCGACCTCCGTAATATCGTTCCACCACAGTGCGGCAGGGTCTCCAGATAGGTCCTCTCCCGGGCCGTAGACGCGTACCACCACGTCCGAGCCGAGGGAGATGGCCGGCGTATCCCCGATCAGTATTTTATTGAACGGCACGTCGTGCTCGCCTTTGCCGATGCAGAGCAGGAGTTGCACGCGTTGTTCGCGCGGACTGGCGAACCACCGGCGTGGCGGCGTGAGATAATCGGGGTAAACTTTGCGCTTGCCCGCGACTTCACGGATAGGCGAGTTAAGTTTCACTTTGTTGCCTTTGATCGAGGCTTGGTTAATCGCTTCTCCGCCGGTAGCCCCTTGGCTAGTAACCTTGGGTATTTTTGGCGTCATGGTCTTGATTGCAACCAAGAACAGCGCCCCGAAAAACAGCTCTGTACCCTTCGGCTCAAGCGTGATTTTTAAGCAGTCATCTCGCTCGAACCAGGTGTTAACCCAGTCCGCAGGCGCAATCAGGATGCCGTTCAGGTTCACTGAAACCGGCGGCAGCTCTCTTGGCGAGTAGCTAGGGACGTTATCAATCAGCCATTGTTCGACCGTCAGGCCGCCGACTTCATATGTCTCGTGCGGCTCTTTATTGAGCTTCGAACCGAATACTTTAACGGTCACGGTAGTACACCACCTGGAAATATTGACTTTCGAAGTCCGCCAGGCGTTGCAAGCGTGCGCCCTTGGCCGGGTTGATGTCCAGGACGTTTAAACCATCCTCCGCGGCCACCACAAGGGCGACGTGGATGCAAAGCGGTCCCCGCATTACTGCCGCAATAGCACCGGGCTCGGGCGCGCAGAGTTCCAGGCTGTCCGCTTCATAGCGGTACGCACGCGTGAACTCTTTCGGTTGGGTATTGCGTACATCGCCCCAGGAGGGAAGCAGGTTCTTCCCCATGTGAACGTGGCGGGCCTCCCGCACCAGGCCCCAGCAATCGTACTCCGACGGGCCGCGTGCCCCGTCTTTATACCGCGCCGATAAATAAAGGTTCATCCAAATCATAGGTATTTCAATCCCGGCGCAAAGGTAGCCGTATAGGTATCACGGGGCCATGCGTAGTTCAACAAATCATAGAAACCTGCGTCCAGTTGCACTGTCGTACCGGTGCACCCTCCGGACAGCACAGTTGCGAAGAAAGGGGGTTCCGCAGGCAGCGTAAGGTCCGAATCCAGGTAGCGCCGAAAGCAGAGCGTAATACGCTGCTCCGATTCGATAGCTTGGTCGATCAGACGTTGTGCCTGCCCGGTAACGTTGTCGATAGCGAACCGCAGGGTCTGGTTCGGCGCGTTCGTTTTCTTGGGCAGTTCGATGGACATTGGCGCGGCAGTGAACGTCACAGTGCGGCCATCTTCCGTGCCAGCCGTGACGTCCTCGTAGCCCATGACGATAAAGACGGGTTCGTCCCAGGCGCCGCAAGTCAGCTCAAGCGTATCGATGATCACTCGCTCTCCGGCAGACGCGTAAACCTGTTCGATAATCGTACTCATGTGCCTTGCCTCTTCGTCCCTGTAATTTGGTTGGTCATCTTGCTAATAGGTCCATTCGAGTTCAGGTCCTGCAGGATCACGTCAACAATCTCTCGACCGTTGGCGCCCTGCGACCGGCTCACGCTGGCGTTGGCACCCGTGTAGTTGTGGATATTCACTTCGGTACCGCCGCCCCCGCTACCAGTTGTGGCATCGCCGTTGCTGACCACTTCGCCACGGGTGTTGGGCATCATGTATTGTTTGCCGCCGGCAGCGTTGAAAATCTCAGGTGCACCGCCTTCGTTCACTCGGTACATTTTGTTCGCCGCGACACCACCGCCGTACTGCCGACCACCACCGAACGACTTCGCCAGCAGCATCGTAGCCAACAACGCCGCGCCGCCGATTACTGCAGCACCGCCGAACGAAGCGATCGACGATAGGCCGGCGGCCGGGGCCATGGACGCCGCAACCGCCGTACCCGTAGTAGCCGCCGCCGTAGTGGTCGTTGCTGCAATGGTGGCGGTAGCGCCGACTTGGGCTGTCGTTACGGCTGCCGTACCTGCGACCTGGGTCGCGGTAGTCGTCTGCGCGGCGGCGGCCATCATAACTTGCTGCTTGACCCAGTTCACGCCCATCTGCACGAACGCGCCAATTACGCTGTTGAACACGGTATTCGCGATGCCGCCCATGGCGTCCTTGAGCGACGTAGTGCCGCTGAGAAGCCCGCTCAGCGACTGCGTGGCCGCCTGGCCCAGGGCGTCAATGCTGCTCATGAGGATCTGGTTACCCAGTGCCGCAGCCTTGAAGTTTTCCTCCTGAAGTACGCGCATTTGTTCCAGGTGGGCCGTTTCGGCCTGGCCCTTCAGCCCCAGATACCGCTGGTCGCTAAGCAGCTTCTGGTCATTGAGCGCTTGGAGCTGCTGAAGCTGCAGCTCGTAGTTCTGTTGCTCACCTGCGATCGGGTCGACCTTGGCCAGCAGGTCTTTGCCGGTTTTCAGGTCGTACAGAGCCCCCGCCATGTCCCGCACAGTTTGAATCTGCTCCGGGGTGGCGTACTTGTTCAAGCTGAGCTGCGCCGCGTCCTGCGCGGCCTCTCGCGCGGTCTGGCCTACCTTGGAAATCTGCGCACCGAGCTGCGTAAACGCTTTCTGGTTTTGCTCGATTCCGGTTTTTTCTTCGTTCGCGGCCTTGCGCGCGGCAGCTGCGGCCGCATTGGCGGCCTTGGTCGCTTCCGATTCCCCGGAGGCCTTGGCTTTTTTCGTGGCTTTTTCCGCTTCGGCCAAGTTGTAGTTTTCTACAGCCAGGGCCACTGCTGCTTTACGCTCAGCGTCCGTGGCGGATGCGCCCAGCTTCTGAATGGCCGCAAGTTTGGCCCGCTCAACACCTTGTGCGCGCAGCAGCACGTTTTGTTCGGCCAATTGGGCCAATGCCTTCTGGCCATCGGTAGTGGTCTCGGGTGCGGCCTTAGGCCCGGAGGCTTTAGATTCCTCTTTCTGCTGCGCAACCCGACGGTCTTGAATGGCTCGGATTTCGTTGTTGATCATATCGATGCGTTGACTGGTCGCATCTGCAGTATTTGTCAGGCCGGCCTTTACTTGCACTGCGTACTGCTGCTCGGCGGTTGTACGGTCCCTGATCAACTGGTTAAGCTGCTCTTGCTCGGTCGGGTTAAATGACTGCTGTACGCCTTTTGCCACAGCGTCAAGGGCGGCTGCCAGTGTGCGGGAAGCTCCGGTAGCCTTGTCAATCACGCTGAGCGCCGCACCGAATTGCGTGGTGATCGCATTGGCTGCCTGGGAAACGGTGCGCGGAAGTTTTTCGAATTCAGCGTTGACGTCTTGCGTCCGGCCCATCAAAACATCAAACAGGGCCTGTGCCGTGATTTTCCCGTCAAGCATCGCCTGTCGGAGCTGACCCATGGACATATTGAAACCCTTGGCCATCTGCCGCGCCAGCTCGGGCGTATTTTCGACGACGCTGTTGAATTCTTCCGCACGGAGGGTCCCGCCAGCCAGTCCCTGACTAAGTTGTCGCATCGCGTTGGCTGTTTCTTCGGCGCTGGAGCCACCTATGGTGCCGATCTTTTGCAGAGTTGAAGTGAGCGTCAGAACCTGACTGTTCGTGGCGCCTAAGGACTTGAGGGTGCCTGTCAGGGATTCCCACAGTTTCACGGTGTTCTGCATCGTTGAGCCCGTAGTCGACGCGATGCGCAGCAATGAGTTGTAACTGGCCGCTGCCGTATCTACATCGGGACTCAAGCGAGTAATGCGCGCCTGGAACAACGAGAACTGTTCCGCCATCTTGCCCCACTGTGCCAAAGTCTGCACAGTGATAACGCCGGCGACGGCCGCGGCTAAAGGTGCCAATTTTGCCCCGAAGCCTCCGGCATTTACCGTAGCCTGCTTCGTGCTACCGTCGAGCTTCGCGTACTGCGCATCCAGTTTCTTGAGATTGGCCTCGTAGTCCGCCGCGCTCAGGTGACCCCTGTCAAACGCTTGGCCCAGTTGTTTCGTGAGAGAGTCAAGTCGTTGTGTACTGGCGATAGTCGGGTCGATTTGCCCCAGTAGCTTGCGCAGGGAGGCCGTCTCGTCGTCCGTGGCCTTTGCAGCGCTCGACATGGACTTACCGATGCGATTAAACGCCGCATCAGTACGATCCGCGCCTTTCTGCGCAGAGTCCAACGCGGCGTTGACCTTGTTCGCGCCAGTGGTCAACTTGGACGTGTCGAAGTCCACATCGTAGTAGATCGCGCCGACTTCTTCAGCCATGGTTTGCAGCCTCTAAACGTGCTTTGTTGACCCGTGCGAGCCAGCCTTTCACGTGGGAATATTCGTCGTCAGTGGGGACTTTTTTGGCATCTTTAGCGGGCGGGAATTTAGCGCGCATGGCAATAATGTACGACGTCATGGTCATGTCCCACGCCTGGGCCTCAGTTGCCCCCAAGTGTGCCATAGCAGCGGCTGCAAAGTCCCGCGCCTTGAACTCGCTGAGGTAGTCCTCTTTCTTGGCGCCGCGTGTTGCCTCGGGCGGGATGTCGCCCAGTACGCCGTGTTTCAGCAGGCCGGCGGCCAGGCCCACGATGTCGGCCAACGGCAGGGCGCCGCGCACGTACCGGTAACGCTCGTTGACATAGCCTACCAGCCAGTCTATCGCCTCGTCGGTGCACGCGTACAGGACGTTGACTGCGCAGCCGAACTGGTCGCGGCGCCAGGACTTCACGCGGGGCTCGTCCAGCACCTGGTTGCCGCTCAGGGGCGGCGCGCCGCACACCGTGACGAAGGTCTCGACAATCTCCTTTGGCGTCCCCAGGCGCGCCATGGCCGCCAGCGACGGGCGGAACTTCACGTAGCGCTCGCCCACCTGTACGCCCATCTCGCCGATGTCGGTTAAAACTTGCATGGGGTTGACACTCCTGACAACTAGGTAGACACTGACGACATCTTAAACGAATTGGCGGGGTGTGACATGGGCGTACGCGAGAATGCAGAAAAAGTCGCAGAGCTATTGCTCAAAGTCCAGCAGCACTGCATGTGCGCCCGCTTCGAAGACTTAGGCGGTGCTTATCGCGTGTTATACGCCCCGGGTTTCCAATTGGATGGCGTGCAGGCGGTGTACGCGCAATGCGGCAAAGCAGTAGCGCTGGAGCGTATGCTTAATGCTATGGAACGCCACTGGCTGGCATGAAAAAAGCCCGCCGTGTCTGACGACAGAGCGGGCCAGTGACTCAGTGCCTCACGGGCCTACTAGCCCTCTTGAATCCACGCAGTCACGCCCGCAACACCGCCGGTAACGTTGACGGTGCCTTGCAGGAAGTTGCGGATACTCGACAGCGCCACGGCTTGCACGGTACCGGCCGGAATGGCGATCGAGTAACCGCCGCTCACGTCAATAGTGCCACCTTGACCTGGTGGGGCAACCGTGGTGCCGGCGTCGCCGTCAATCACCACGGTAACGCTGGCGCCGGTGGTGTTGTATAGGTACAGGGTCTGCAGTTTGCCGGAGCTGTACACCAGGGTGTCGGCACCGGTGAGAGCGGTAGGCGCCACAGCGAACTTACCATTGGTTGCAAACGGAGCGATGGTTTTGATAACGGCCATGATTTACACCACTGGGGTCGGAGTGACGATCAGACCGAAGTCCGATGCGGTGGACGACGCTTCGATGCTGAATGTGCTGATTTCGTCGTAAGGGGCTTCCAGGTCGTAGGTCGACAGCAGGAAGTAGCCGACCACGGTGATGCGCGGATCGGTACGACGCAGCCATACAACCGGCTGGCCGTTGGTGGCCGTCGGATTCAGGTAGTGCAGCAACAGCTCGGTCTGGTGCACAGTGGCCGTGTCGGCGCGTCGCGCTACGCCGTCGGTGCTGATGGTGACGGTTTTGTACGTCGCCAGCATCTCGCGGATGCTATTGATCGAGTCGTCAGCGGTCGCGTCGACGGTGTCGTACTCGGTGCTCAGGGAGTTACTGCGCAATGCGCCGATGAACTTCCAATCCGCTTCCTGCGGCAGCGCGTCACCGCAACCAATGGAGAATTCGAGCGATGTTTCGCGGCCCACAAAGGCCGAAGATTCGCAACCTGCCATGTTAATACCCTCAAGTTAAAAGTTTGCCCAAGAGGGCTATTCGCAACCCATCAACAGGAACGACAGTATGTACCAGGGTCGGTCCTCGGTGGTGTACCCAGGTCCGGTCGGCATTGCCTGCGCCCGAATCGACGTGATGCCGCCACTGCATGAATTTGTCAAGCTGCGGCGAACTAAACTATACGCGAATTCCTCAAGGTCAGGTAGCGCCCCGGCCACGTTACGCTCGCCCTTCTTGCCCAGCAGCAGCACATCAATCGCAGCGCTGAACCGATCCACGTCCGGCTTTGGGCCGCCCTTGAACTCGAATACCGCAAAACGCTTGGCGTCATTGGTCGGGCTGTCGACCCAGGAGCCACGGGCGCGCGTGTACGCCGACGCGCCGGGCGTCTCGTTGAACCAGGTGACGAAATCGTCGTAGGGGTTGCTCACAGGGCCATGCCTCGCTTGATTGCGGCTGCAATATCGTCTTTGCCGTCCACCTCGAAACCCTTACGCAGGAAGTCAGGCTCCCCGCCAGGCGCCCAGTACGTACCGCGGTTATCGGGTCTCGGCTTACCCTTGAGCTTGCCGGAGGCGGCGTTAACCGCAGCCGCGTACGCTGCGGTGTAGCCCAGGCGGCCGAACGTGGCGCCGAACACGTGAGTTACCTGGCGGTATTGGCTGTTGATCAGCAAGGACGTATCCACCGGGGTCAACGTTGCAGCGTAGCCTCCGCCAATGATCAGAATTTCCGTCACAGTGCGCTCGGTCAGCTCCCCGGAGATGCGCCCCACGAGTGCTTTGGTCGCGGCTTTCGCCTGCTTCACACCTTTCAATGGCATTTCAAGTCACCGTCCGGTAATCGGGCACGTCGTCGAACATCAACATATCCCATTCCATATGGCTGCGAATCTCCTGCCAGTCGGTGAGGGCATCAGTGTTCAACAGGATCAGGTCGCGGTACTTGGGCCGGGCGTCTTCAGACCAGATAATGTAATTGCTGACGAACTCGGCGCCGTTGGCATCGCGCATCTGTTTCGACTCAGCCGCCCAGGTACACAGGATCGTGTACTCGGGGCCGTAAGTCGTGCCGCCGCTCTCAAGGTCCTCCTCGACGTATGGCCGGATCGTCGCGGTGTTCTTGTAGGACCAGCGCGCAATTAGGGACATTCGCACCCCCCGCGGCCGAGCCACATGCCGGCGTTCGGACCAGGTAGCGGAGGAATCAGCCCGTCGACGCAGCCAAAGGTGTCGAGCCCGGCAAGCGGCCCGGTCTGCCCGCGGTAACGTTCTGTGACTGTCCCGAACCGGTAGGACTGTGAGGCACCGGACGGGGCTGTTTGACTGGTCACCAGGCGGTCACCTTGCACCACGCCGAACGTACCAATCAGGTAGAGCAGGATCAGCGAGATGGTGGCCGGGTCGTAATGTTCTTCCAGGCACGGCATCGCAAGAGCGAACCGATCTAGGATCAGCTGTAGAACAAAATCCGGGATCGACACGCCGATACTGGCGAGATATTGCTTGGCTTGGTCGAGGGTGATCATGTCAGCACCTGGGTCGATAATGCAGGCAGCATACCACGCGTCGGTTGCGGGAAGGTAGTAGTTGACACACGTGGCGACTCTGTTAGGATTAACCCATCGAAACGAAGAACGGAGCAAGGCGATATGGTCGGCAAAGACGTAAAAGTAGAATTTTCAATGGACGGCGGCGAAAGCTGGTCGACATTAGGCACCCTGGACCTCTCGACCATTGAGGACCTCGGACCGGTGCCGCCGACGGTACGTTTGTACAATGTGATTTGGGTACGTAGCAACGGGATCAGGGAGCAGGTCAACTTAGGTCCGCTTCCGCACATGGAGGCAAACTGGTTGCTCAGTCGTTTTACGAAAATCTACCGTTCGGGACGCGTATTTTTAGAAGAGATAAAACCATGATTACTCAAGAACAAGAAGCGGCACTCCTTTTATTGGCAACGGCACTTGACGCCTGCAAAATGGCCCAGGTTGTACTGGCTGTACCGGGGCGTAGTTACCTAAACCTCGAAGTAGGTTGCAGCATCTTGGAGTGCTTAGACCTTTCCGATAACGACGAACTCTGTAGTGCTGGAATTCACAAGTCACTCTCGTGGCTGGGCGGCAACAAAAAGCCCGCCGTGTGACGGGCGGGCTCAGTGTGCAGCAGGTGTTACTTTTTAGCAGCAGGCGGTGCGGGCACCGGTGCGGATGCGACTTCAGCTTCCGAACTGGTTTCGGCCGGCATCAACTCGCTGCCGTCAGTACCCGGAGTTTTCGGAGTGGCGACTTCGATTGCTTCCCCGCCGCTGGTCAGTTCGCGAACACGGCCGATGAAAATACCGGTTGGCTCGTCGTTCGGGAACGTTACGGCGGTACCAACCGCCAGTTGTTCCACGGAGTTCATCCATACCGCGTGGGTCAGTTCAAACTTTTTCGATTGCTTGGCCATGGTTCAGGTTCCTTACGATGCGAACAGGGCGCCGGAGCGACCCAGGCCGTCACGTTTGATCAACAGGCCCGCAGCCGACCAAGTGAGCCAATTGTAATCGCTCATCGGCATGGTGCGGAAGATCGGGGTGGTGGTAACCGCCATCCCCACAACCGGCTGGATGAACTGGGAGTTCAGGGCCAGGGCGTAGAACTGGTTACCCGTCAGCCCGTTGGTCTTCTTGATCGAGCGCACGCCAGCGGTAGCCAGGAGGCCAGCCAGGAACGTCGAGAAGCGGGTGTCGTTCGTGCCTACGCGAAGCATGTTGAACCAGATTTCCGGGCTCACGTAGAAGTCGATGTCCTGCTCGACGTTGTTGGCGCGGCCTTGCAGCACGGTCAACGCGGCGATCAGCACGGTCTGCATCTGCGCGAAAGTGGTAGCCGCAGAGGTCAGGTCGATGTTGAGGCCACCGGCGCCCAGGTTCAGTGCTTGGGTAGCTGGGTTGTTCTTGATGCCGTAGGAGCTGACTCCTTTGAACACCAGGGGCGAACCGTTGGTGAAGTTGTCGAACATCTGACGGCGAACCGCACGTACCGAGGCAGCTTGGTCATCGGCGATAGCGTCGAAACCTTCGGAGCGCATGGCTTCCACTTCACGCCACTCGCGACCGAACGCCGAATCGTGAATCAGCACCAGGGTACCCTCGTAGTCGTAGGCCACGTGGTCCATTGGTTTGCTGTGCTGGCCGCTGATCGAGCTGCGGGCCAGGCCGGAGTCGGATACCTTGCGGTACTCACTGGTGATTTTGCCGATATCGACCGAGCGTGCCAGCGGCAACAGGTCGTTCAGCAGCACCCCGCCTTCGTCACCGGTCATCAGCTGTTTGGTGGTGTTGTCGAAGTCGCGGTACACATCTTGCGGCACGCGGCCCACGTTAACATCCAGCTGGATGCCTTCGTCGTGTGCTAGGCGCACGTCGACGTTACGAGCAGCGCGACGGGTGTTAACCACGTGAGCGTGTTGCTTCGCAGTGTGGCCGCCCTTGGCAACCGACGCTTTATCAAAAATCCAGGTCATGACGTCAGCCCCTTAGCGGAATTTAACGCGCGCAAACGGCAGCGGCGCGGTGGTGGTGATGTATTCGTCGCAGTACGCGACGGTGATGTCGGTAGTGCCGTTGGACACCTTCAGCTGGCCGTCACCGTTGGAGGTGAGGGCGGCGTCGAAAGTGTAGGTGCCCGGCACCAGGCGCATCTGGTAGATTTCGCCGCTGTGCGCGATGTACGCAGCAGCGGAATCGGTCAGCGCCCAGGTGTAGTCGACTGGGCCGAGGATCGGCTCTTTGACCACGTAGTGCATACCTGGCGAGGCACCTGCCACGTCGTGGGGCTTGAACAGACCAGGTGCAGCACCGGCGATAACGGCCAGCATGCCGGACTTGACGGCTACCGAGGATTTACGCTCGATCTGCTCAGGATTGACGCGGTGGACACTCCCGAGGAAAATTTTGTTTGCATTGGACATGTCCGCTTACTCCGGCAGGGTGTCGGCAAAGCCGTCTTTGGCGTTTACAACCGGCAGACCGCCGATCACTGGTGCAGCTGGCACGAACTTGACGAACGCAGCTTTCAGCGCATCGCCGCTCAGTGCGTTGGCAACCACTTCGCCCAAGTGCTCGGTAACAACACCGCGCATCTCGGTCTCTTGAGCGTTGGTGTTCGCAGTCAGCGCAGTTTTCAGTTCGGCGTTGGCCGCCTGCAACGCGGTGATTTGTTCGGTCAACGGAGCCAGGGCAGCGGTGTTAGCCGCGTTCAGTGCTGCCAACTGGGCGTCGAGTGCCGCCTTCAGTTCTTCGGGTGTCATATCGAGCGCCTCAGTATTTAGTGTGTTAACGGGTTTGGATGTTACACCACTGCGGAACATCGTCAAAATCTTATTGACAGTGGCTTTCAAACTGAATTCAACCTTACGTTCCACCGGTGCCGACTGCTCCGACAGGGTCACCTTGCCGTCGATGTAGCTGTAGCCGGTGCTGAAATAGTCGCCTTCGACGCAATACACCACGTTGACCCCGTCGAAGTCCTCGGCGTAGACCCAGTTGTCACCGGCGCCGTACTTCGCCTGCAGCGCCTGGCTCAAGGCGTCACGCTTGGCCTCGTAGCTGTCGTCGCTGAGCACATCGTCGTTTACAGTGATCGGCTTTGCATCAGCAACGTTGACCATCAGGCCCACGCCCTGCTCCGGAGTGGCCGCGCCGGTCTCGTTGATCAGGATAGCGTCGTGGTCGAATTTCATGTTGCGCGCGATCCAGTCGTAGCCGTCGCCGTTGGTCACGGACTCACGCTCCAGCATGATGCCGGTACTCGTGTGGATCGGTTGCTTGGCTGCCACGGCCTCGAGCAGCTCGCGGCCCTTAATGCTGTTCTTGGCGTATTCGGTGTCTACCCACTTCTCCAGGTACACGCGGTTACCCTCGCGCCGAACGTTGCGATTGTACGCGCCGGCGTAGTATGCGTTCGTGGCCTTGGGGTGGAATGCGGAGATGTACTTGCCGCCGGCCATCGGGTGGCCCACAGGCGCAGGGGTGTCTTCGAGGCTGAGGTAACTGGCATCAATCTCGGCCTTCGGGTACAGACCGCCGTTCATCACCACGTTGTCTGGCAGCGTGTACGACGGGATCACCAGGTACTCGCGGCCGTCTTCGTTGACGGTGCGGATGTCGGCATTGTTGACGATGGTGCGCAGGTTGACGCGGATCGGCTCTGCGCCGGGTGCGTGGTTGACCTGAAAGACGCGAGATGTGCGGCGCATGCCTAAGCCCTCGTGGAAATAGGGCATAGGATGCGCCAGATGGTGCGGGTGTTGCAAGTCAGCGGGTTACGACGTGGAATTCTTTCAAGAAAGCAGACTCTGCCCTGTCGCACGTCATCGGCTCGATTGTTTCTTCGAATGCCTCAATCCCTTCAAGCATCGGCCACTCGGATGGGTGGTACGCCAGTAAGTCTCGCCGTTCCGTTGCCAGCGCGCGTAAGTCTGCGAGTTTCACCTCAGGCGCCATTTTCCAGTCAATGCCGAAGTGGTCCGCAACCGCGCGTTCAACTCGCCTTTCGATCATCTTATATCCTTCTCCGAGGGCCCTTTTCAGCGGACTAGTAACGTCCCCGATGTAAGCCTCGGCTGCGTCGTGCAGTAGCGCCTCAAGCCGAAGATGCGCCGGAACGTTGCGGGAAACGAGCACGCAATGCTGGGCGACCGAATAATGTTCACGGGTATGTCCGTTAAAGCGACAAACTCGCGAGAGGGCATGCGCAATGTCGCGTATGTCAACTCTTTCAGGCGTAGGGTTGAGCAGTTCGAACTGCTTCCCTGAAAACGTAACGATGAATGTCATCTGCTGCTACTCCAGGTTGTTTGTGCCGTGACTCTAGCCCTAGCTGACAGCCGTGTCAACTCCCGTAACTACCCACTGTGTCAACCGTGCGTGTATCCTGTCCAGCATTACCCAATCGCCCCGGAGCGACTCACATGCAGCCTACGCCCCTTGAGCTGGCCGTCAACGAACTGACGCAGCGGCAAATCATCGCTTCACGTAACGCCCTGTCCCTGGGCGGCAACGACGCCAAACGCCCAGGTGCCTGGTGCGAGTATGGCTTCCCGAACGACCTGGTGTTCGCCGACCTGTACCGCATGTACGAGCGTCACGGCGTGGCCCACGGCGTTGTGCACCGCCTGCTCGACAAGTGCTGGGAGACAATGCCGGAAGTAATCCAGGGCGACAAGGCTGACGAGAGCACCACGCAGACGCCGTGGGAAAAGTCGATTGCGAAGCAGTTCAAGAAGCTGAAGGTGTGGAAGCACTTCAAAGAAGCGGACCGCATGCGCCTAGTCGGTCACTACTCCGGCATCCTGCTGCAGGTGGCAGACGGGCTCACGTGGGACCAGCCGCTGAAATCCAAAGTGGGCGTATTGGTCAAGCTGATCCCGGCATGGGAAGGCCAGCTCGAGCCCTCCGCGTGGGACGGCAACGACCGCAGCCCAACGTACGGTGAGCCGTCCATGTGGTCATTCAACGAGGCGCAGGTCAAAGAAAACGACAGCCGCGAGCCGGGGCGTGCCATGCAGGTGCACCCGTCGCGTGTGTTCATCGTGGGCGACTATCGTACCGGCGTACCGTTGCTCAAGGCCGGCTACAACGACTTCGTGACGATTGAGAAAGTGGTCGGCGGTGCGGGTGAATCGTTCCTCAAGAACGCATCGCGTCAACTAGCGATCAACTTCGAAAAAGATACGCAAATGGACCAGGTGGCACGGATGTACGGGGTGCCGCTGAGCGAGTTGCACACTGCATTCGATGACATCGCCAAGGGCATGAACCGCGGGCAGGACACCGTTCTCGGCATGCAGGGGGCGACGGTTACGCCCCTGGTCGCCACTGTCCCGGATCCTGAGAAACCGTTTAACGTGGCGCTCCAGTCCGCGTGTGCCAGCGTGCAGATCCCCGTCAAAATCGTAGTTGGCATGCAAACTGGCGAACGTGCCTCCACGGAAGACATCAAGGACTTCAACAAACGGGGCCAGGGTCGCCGCGTCAACGAGCTGAGCGACGATATCGAGGGCTTCGTTGCCCACCTGTCGAAGTACCGCCTGCTCGATACCCCGCTCAGTGGCACCGATCCTGAAATCACGTGCGTGTGGGACGACCTGGGCGAGGCTACCCTCAGCGAACGCCTGGCCAATGCGAAACTGATGGCCGAGACGAACAACCTGGGCAACTCCACTGGCGACAAGTACTTCACACCTGAGCAGATCGTCACGACGGCGGGCTTCGAGGTGGAAGACATGCCCGCACCGCTGCCGGACGTCGGACCGACTGACGATGAGCTGCTTGCACAACAGCCGCCGTCAGAGCAGGTTGTCTGACCCGTACCACTTGCGAAGCGGTGCAGGCACGCCGGCCGCTTTTGCTATCTGGTCTTTCATGTTGCACAACTTCTCGTCAGGGTCGTTGTTCGGGAAGTCCCGGATTACGCTAATCAGCCGGTAGTCGGAACCCGTGTAGATAGGGCCCAACGTCGCATCAAATACTTTCATGTCCGGCCCGAGGCAGACGTAGTGCAAGGTTGCATATTCACCCCACAGCACCACGCATTCTACGATTGCCACAGCTTTACCCTGACGCACCAGGGCGTCGGCGTTCCATTGGCAACGGTTGTTAAACAAGGGCCGGTGGTCGTCGTTCTGCACGATGTCGAGTTTCACGGGGTATTGCTTGTCGCAATAGTCCCGTATTCTGCGTTTCATCTTGTCTTTAATCACCTGAACTGCTCCGTATCTGTGAGCGCGCAGAATGTGCTAAGGTGACGCAAATGTCAACTAGAGGTTACCCCATGGCCGCCCAAGCGATCCTCCCTAGCAACCCGCACGACCCAACGGCGCAGGACCGACGCGAGCGTGGCGCCATCAACGACTTTGACCGCCGGCTCGCCAAGGTTCGGGCGCTGTATATCGGTCTGCTGGGCCGCATTCCGTACCGCGTGGTCACGGTCAACGCTAGCGTATACCAATACGACCTAACGCCCGAGATGCTGCAGATGCAGCTCGACGACGTGGGCGCCCAGGTGGAACGGCTGCTGCTGGAGTCCAATGGCCGCGACCTGTGGTTCAACGAGGCGTACGTTGAGCCGGCGTACCAGCAAGGCACGGCTATGCAGCTATCGAACCTGGCGATTCAGTCTGCAGCGTACGCCGCCTCGCGCCCCACGCTCGACTCGCTGCTGACATCGCAGCCTTACCGTACGCGCCTGGGTTTCCTCAAGGGCCGCATTCAGGAATCGCTCAAGGGCTACACCGCCGAGGTGCGTACTCATATGGGCCAAGTGCTATCGGACGGGCTGGCGATCGGCAAGGGGGTACGGGATATCGCCGCGCAGCTAACGTCACAGATCGGTATCGAGTCAAGGGCAGCAATGCGCATCGCGCGTACCGAGGTGCCCGGGGCGCTGCGAGCTGCCCGGCTGCAGGAGGCGGACCAGGCTACGACGGACCTGGGTATCCTGACCAAGGAGATGCATTTTTCGGCTCTGAGTCCAACCACGCGCCCAACGCACCGGGCGCGCCACGCGAAGCTATACACGACTCAGGAGCAGCGGTTGTGGTGGGATCAGGACGGCAATAAATTTAATTGCAAGTGCGGAACGATAACCGTTCTCGTTGACAAGGATGGCAAGCCACTGAACCCTGGCGTTATCGCGCGGGCACAGGCGCTACTGGAACGAAACCCGGCACCGGAGAAAGCGTGACCGGGTTTCGTTGCGGCATTGTGTTGGTGTGACGGTCACGGATTGCGAGGAGGTAGCTCCACGAGCCCCTCCGGAAAGCTGCTGAACTGGCACCATACACCTGCGACGTATTGGTGCCAGGCTCCGTCTCGCTGCTTACAAAGGTAGCCTTCTCGGTCGACATGAGTAGCCCCGATAGCCGTCGTTTCTCCCGACAAAGTCAGCTCACCCTGCTCAACTCCGTCCGCCTTGCGCTGCAATTGCTCTAGCTGCACCAGGCGCTCCCCGTAGAACACCACTTTCTCAGCGTCGTAAAGCCCGTCGGTGTAGCCTCGCTTCGACTTACCCAAGGTGCGGGCCGCGCAACGGCGCCACAGTGCTTTAAACGCATTGCCTTCGTTGAACGTCATGCCCAGGGCGTCGATGATGTCCTGGCACTCGGCAGTGTACGGCTGCGCCTGCTCGTTGATCGGGTTCGTGATGTCGACCTGGTAGTAGGTGGTGCTGCCGGTATATTCGTCGTTGGTTTTCATGCTCAACCCTCGCGCATCTCTATTTTTGGTTTATCGGCGCCGGGGCGCGGTCGCCCGATGTGCCAGGTTTCTTCGTCATGTGCCACGGTGCAATCGAGCACGCGCATTTGAATCTCGGCGAGTTCGTCGTGCTGAAACTTCAGCTCCGCGCCTTTCAACCCGGCAACCTTGCGGCCGTCCTGGTCCTGAATGCTGAAGGCGTCGCCCTCGCGCACGAAGCTGAGGTAAATCTTTTTTGAGTCGCGTTTGCTGGTCATTGCACAGCTCCGTAAGCGATGTCGTACGCCATTTGGTACAGGGTTGGGTCACCTTCTCGCAACACTTCCAGCAGCGCCCGTTTCTCCGCAAGGTACACCTTGGCGAACTCGGGATCGTGAGCCGTGATGCTGCTGGAATTGCTGATCAGGTCAGCCAGTTTGACAGTCTTGGCCGCCGGGCACGCCTGAGCAGTGTGCTGCAGATCGATAGCCTTGCGCACGGCGCGGTTGCCATCTTCTGCCTTCGACACATCGGTCAGCTGCTCCACCATGTCGCCTACGGTTGGGCCGAACATCGCGCGCACGACCGCCAACGGCACCTGGGTATCCTCGACGACGTCGTGCAGCAGGGCGGCGCAAATCATCTCGTCGGTGTAGTCCGGCACGTGCTCGATGATGATCCGAGCGACTTCCATTGGGTGCATTGAGTACGGCTCACCGGTGTACTTACGCACTTGGCCGACGGCAGCGTGTGCGGCGATGCAGAAGGTCATTGCGATTTCAACACTGCTCATGGCCTCAACCCTCACTACGCAGCACAACGCCGCTTTTGCCGTCTTCGTTTACCCGCTTGCAGGTGGACCGCTCGGGGTCACGCCACACTGCGGGGCCTTCTGATCCAGCTTCACCGGCTGCCACGGATCGGGCGCAGGTCTCGCAGGCTGCGCGGACGACGAGGGCGCCTGTGCCGCAGCCTTCGTACATCTGTTCGAGCAGGTAGATCTGTTTGGTGCTCATGGCTCCAGCACCTCCGCATCAGCCCAAACGCTGAACCCAATTTCCTCAACGAACACCTCGTTGCCGCTGACGACGTACACCACCAGATCGCGGTCGGTGAACACGCAGCCTGGGTCAGCTACGATCGTGGCATCGCTGAACGTGAGCATCTGCGCCTCGTAGGCCAGGGCGTTGTCACAGGCCAAGCTGCCAACCGGGAGCGTTGCGGCAGTGGCGTACGTTGGCTGCAGGGTGAGCAGCGCAATCGCGATGAGCCAGCCGACGATGGCGACCCAGCGGTAGATGCTGAAGTGGCGGTGCGCGGTGGCCAGGGCGTCGTCACGCTGACGTAGCTGGGCGGCCTGACGCGCTGTTTTCTCGGCCCAATAGTTAGTTTTCATCTGCCCGCCGGTGACGGCTTGCTGCATTTGGATGTCTTTCTCGGTCTGATACATCTGCTGTTGCTCCAGTTCGTGGTAGTGGTCGCAGTTTGGTGCAAGATGTCGCGTGTGTCAACTGTGCTTCAAAAAGAACCCGCCGAAGCGGGTCAAGGTCTGGAGCAGCAGGGTGTGGGTTGGTGCAAATGGCTCATGCCTTGCCGCGAAGGTCCGCGATTTTCTAGGAGTCCCACCTACCGAAGAAATCCAATTGCACCAGATGTACCGCCAAGTGATGTGGCCAGGTCCGCCTCGCTGCCGGTACGGGTCTATACGTGCCGGTTCAGCGCCCCTCCGCATAGCGTCAGCCTTTCGGCCCGAGGGGCATTACCTTACATCTCGACGCCCTTAGACCCTTTCGGGACTCGGCGGTACATCTGGTGCAACTCGCCGCATGCGCGGCCCCTGGTCCTTGGCGCTGGTTGTTAGGTTTTATCACGCTCAAAACTGACAACGCGTCGTTGATCGAAAATAACTGCGTCGAAAGTTTCGCCGTTCTGCAGAACGCGTTCTTCGATAATTTTCACGTCATCAAAACCTTCGCCCTCGATTACTTCAAAAACTCGAACGACGAGTTCCTTACCGTCCGCCGGGTGCGCTGCGCATTTTACAACAGAAGTCATCTCCCTATCCTCTTGCTTAATTTTTAACCTTGGGAGGCCATACTCGCCCCAGTCGCCGCACCTGTCAACCCCTGCGACGTAATCTCGCTGGCATCATCAGGCCGACGCCTGGTTGCTTGGCGATCATCACCTTCTCCAGTGCGTAGCGCAGGCTGTCGATGTAGTGGTTGAACTTGTCCGCGATGTCGCGCAGCACCTGACCCGACTTGCGGTCGATCTTGTACGAATAGAGCCGGAATTCCTCGGCCGTCTCAACACAGTCCGGGTGAATGACGATCTGGCTAAACGATTTCAGGTGGTCGATGCCGTCCTCAACGCTGCCTTTGCCCTTCACGGCCCCGACGCATCGCGGTATGCCTTTGCGCTTCACGTAGCTGATGGATTCGGGGCGCGCGCTGTCCGCGATGACCTCGTAATCGGCGATCCCAGGCAGCGCGTTCTGCAGATATGCCGGCGTGTCGTCAAGTTCGAGGCCCACCTTGCCGCATTCGGCATCGATGTACAGCACGTTGCCTGGTGCGATCCAGCAGCGTGTGGCGGCGGTTGGGTCCTGGCTGAATCCCCAGTCGAGGCCGTGATACGGGCCGTCCCAGTCTGCCGCCCAGTCCAGGGCGCCGATACGGTACTTGCCCGCGAATATCTGCGCGTCGGTTCGGTCACGGTACTCACCGAGCCAAACGTGGCCGAACGTATCGAGCGCCGATGCGCGGTCGCGTTCCATCTCATCGACCAGGACCTGGGGCCGGAACGGGTTCTGCGTGATGTTGACGTGAATCGTGATGAACTCAGGATCGTTGGCCGCATCGTCGCTGCACATGAACTGATCCACCGCGTCCGTACGTTGGTCAGGGTTCCAGCTGAACCAGATTTGCGACCCGTGGTTGCGGATGGTCGGTCGGAGCAGCTCAAGCGACCGATGCGACAGGCTCTGCGCTTCCTCCACCCACGCTCGGTCGAAGCCTTCCAGGGATTTGATCGAGTCCGCGGTGTGATCCTGCATCCCCTGGAAAATGATCAACCCCTCGTGGCCTACGCGGCGAATCTCCGTGAGCGTGATGTCGAACAGGTGCGCCACGCCCAGGGAGCGAATCTTGCTTTCGATCAGCTTTTTGGCTGAGAACTTGAGCGACTTTTGAATCTCCCGGATGCACACGGACTGCTGATTCGGGTTCGCCACGTGCTCCTCGACCAGTAACTCGGCAAGAAAGTGGCTCTTGCCGGACCCACGACCCCCCTTCACGCCTTTGTAGCGCCTGGGGGGCAACAGGGGTAGCGCCCAGCGCGGTGTGTCGATCTGGAGCTGCATCAGTCGATCACCTTGCGAACGATTTGAGTCACCTGTAGGTCGCCGGTGTGTTCCTGCTGCACTTTTTCCTTGTACTGCGGATCGATGGCCCGGGCGCGCCATCGGTAGTGGTGTGCCAGTTCGCGGGCGATTGCCAGCTGGTGGGGCGTCTTGGCGTCCTTGAGGCCCTGCTCTGCCAGGTCGTCCCATGCTGCGCCGGCCTGCTGCCGGGCCTCGCGCACGCGCGCGGAGCGAACCGGGTCGGCGGCCACCCACCGCAGCAACGTAGAACGTGGCACACCTGCCTCAGCAGCAGCAGCAGTCAACGTGTTGCCGTCCTGGATCTGGTCACACAGCCATTCCACCCCAAAGTAATCGAGTACCACCATGTCCCACCTCCACGAGTTGACGCCAATGCTACCACAATTCCGTGTATGCAAAACCGTATACGAGAACTGCATACACCTAAGTCCCTGTAATCATTGAAGAAATAGCGAATTTGTATGCAGTGTATGCAGTTTCTCCCTATTTGTTGCTTATTTACACTATTTCTTTGTTACATTTACTACTTCTTTCTATTCAAATATTACTTTTATAAAAAACTGACTACATTGACTACAAAGAGCTAGAGGCCGCGTAACTCGGGGCTTTGAGTGTATTCGCAAACCGCATACAAACCGCCTACCTTTGCCAAAAACTGCATACACGCAGCGCATAAAAAAGCCCAGCGTAAAAGCTGGGCCAAATTCTCAATTTCCTGAACGTATGGGCACCACGTTGCCTTGCGCCAGTGAAACCCCCTCGAACCCCCTCAAAACGTTCAATCCGAAACGTATGGCCTGCTTGTGAGTAGCGCCTCGCCCGCGTAAGGCGTCAGCGATTGCCCGCATAAAGTCCCGCCGTTTCATCTGCTCTAGGCCCTCGACCACGTACCACTTGAGGTAATCGTCCCACAGCTCCGCCTCACTCACACGCTGGCCCGCCGCCACAACCAGACGGTCTTTTATGTAGCTCTCGGTGGGGGAGCTACTGGACAGCATATTGCCCAACTCATCGCGGCTCGACTGCGGCAAGGTGAACCGGCCGTTGCGCATGAGGCGCTGAAGGCCTTGTACAGCCCATGCGGCGATCCCGGGCAGCTCCACCAGCAACCGGTCGGCCAGGTCAACCTGTTCGTGATCGAGGAACGACCGGTCGAACGCCAACGGTATCCACCGGTTGGCACTGGCACCCGAGTCATCGAACAGCGTCGGGATGCTGTTGGAAGCCAGGAGCAGTTTGCAGTTGAGCGCGCCTTGCCAGGGAGCCTGCGTGTACAGCAGCGCCAGCGACACCGGTTCATTGGAGCTGATCGTTTTGAACAGGCCGCCCACCTGGCGCGCGTTGTTGCGCCCAGGGCTCGCCGTGTCACTGTCGATGCTGACGTTTTGGCCGCGCATACCGGATAGGATTTTGTTGTCGTCCAGCGTCGGCAGCGCAAATGCCCCAGCGCCGTCACCCAGTAGCGCGCGGAGCACTTTGATGATGGTGCCCTTGCCTGAGCGCGGTGGCCCGATAAATATCATCGACTTCTCGATACCCAGGTGATCGCGGCAAAGACACCACCCGAGCATCTCCTGCAGCAACGAGATACGTTCGAGGTCACTGCGGAAAATATCAGCCAGCCACGCCAGCCACTGCACGCACTGCGCGGTAGGATCGTAGTCGACGGCCAGGGTGCGGCTGTTGCGGTACTCAGGCCCGTGCGCCCGTAGCTGCCCGCTGCCGGTGTCCAGCACGCCGTTGGCAAAGAAGGTAAACGACGACGGCGGGTCCGACTGCCCGTAGCGCGGCAACTGGTCGCGCAGCACTTCGAGCGTACCTTTGATGCGGCCGGACGAGGTTTTGATCGTGGCGCTGATCATTGAGATTCCGATCAGCCGGCGCAGCTCGTCGTCAGGCGCGTATTCCCAGCAACGGCCGTTCCACCAGTGGGACGCGCCTTCGAACGAGCCTAGGCGTGCACGGAAGACGCCCTCGGAGTCACGCAGCACCGCGGCGTCCATCAGGTGATCGTTGAACGTGTGCACCTGGGTGACTTTCAGCGCAGCCAATGGTTCGAACTCACCGGCGATTACTGTGACAGGTTCCGGCGTGTTGAGTGCTTCGGCCACCGGCGCCGCAACCTGCATTCCGAGCAGCTCTTGCATCTTGTCGAACGCAGCTTTGGCGTCCGGGCCCATGCGGAACCCTTTCGCTTTGGCATCGTGAAACACCGAAGCGATGGTGCGGGCTCCGGGTGCATCGCTGGACCAGCTGTCCCAACGTTTCTCGATTTCATGCTCGTTGCCGCTGTGCTCCGGCTTGCCGCTGGTGGCCGACCACTCACAGAACGCCTCCATTGCTTCGGCCTCAGCCTCGGCGTGGTCACCCCAGTGCTTCATGGAGGCCATGGTGTTCTGCCAGGTCTCGTTGTCTTCGGCGTCCAGATAGGCGAGCGCGGCTTTGATCGACGGCAGTTCCGCAGGATCGACGGCGCGCGGTACACGGTCGGGCCGTTCGATTATGTGTTTCTCAAGGAATACCGGCGCCACGGGCAGCTGCTCACCCGCACCAGGTGTTCCTGTCATCCAGGTGTAGGGCTGCTGTGTATCGGGATGGATTGATGGCGGCAGCACCACGAAACCGTTGTGCTTACCGTCCAGGCCCGGGCCGGGCTGCCCTTTGTAGCGGGTGCCAGGCACCGGTGCTGCGAAGTACATGTGAAACCCGGTACCGCGGCCAGACTGCGCCATCACCGGCGACAGGAGCAGCCCGTGTTCCGCCTGCAGCGCCGCGAAACTGGCCTCGCCGCCGTTGCGGGGGTCCATGTCGAGCACGTACAGCCCGGAGGTTGCCGGCCGCATGCCAATGCCGGAGTTAGGAGACGCGTCCCACCAGCGGGTTATCTGATTGATGTCAGTGGTTGCTTCGCTGCTGCCGTGTTCGCAGCCGGGGTATTTGGTGCCAGGTTTGAGGGGGAAAACGTGCCACCCGAGTGATGCGTAATACAACGCCCACCCTTTATAGAGGTCTTGACTCATTTATTACACCTTGCGATAATCGCGCGACCCTGCGATATGAAATATTTAGCCCGCCTGCCTACACAGTGCGGGCTTTTTCTTGTCCGTGTTCCAGAACATGCAGCACCGCCGCCAAATCGAACCGAGTGCGCCGCGCGACGGTCACGGAGGGGATGTCGCCCCGGCGCGCCAGTCGTCGCACAGTCTCCGGTGTCAGTTGCAGGTAATCGGCCAGCTCGTCGGAACTTAGCATACGTGACGGGGTCACGGTTTCAGGCGCTTTTGCGCCTTGCATAGGTTGGTGCATCTCAGGGTTACTCCAGGCTTGTCAAAGCGCAAGGGTACTCCGCACCGACCGAACCGTCAATTCAAGGAGCTGCACCCATGCCGCAAATTAAAACTACCACATCCGCTTGGGCCGACGTCTATGCCCTGTCCGGCATCGCACCAGGTACCGCCCTGTTGATCCAGAACCAATCCGGCAACGTGGCCATCCTGCAACAAGGTGCCGTCGCACCAGCAGCAACTGATAACACCGGCCGCTGGCTACAGTCCGGCCTCGAAGCCGTTGTCGACGCAGGTGCTGCAGGTCTGTGGATCCGGTGCAGCCCCAACGGGATCACTGCATACGTGCAAGGCGGTGCCGCATGATCCGGGACCCAGGTATGACGCAGGCGGCAACGGAAGCGATGATCGAGGCCGCCATGGGCCCGGCCCTCGCGCCGGTGAGCGTCAGTTACTCCCCAGTCAATGGCGCGACCGTGACGCTACCAGCGGTGCCGAACGATCTGTTTGTTACGCTCACACCGGCGACCGACCTGGCCGCCCTCACTCTGGTGCTGCCCCCTGAATCGGCTGGCCGTGAGAATCAGGCCTTGCGCATCCGCAGCACGCGCAACATCGTCTCGCTGATGATCACCGGCGCAACAACGATCGACAACGCCGAAGTGATGCTGAGCGCCAACGGCGTGACCGTGTTCTTCAAATTCGCCCCCAACACCTGGTCGAGGACCGTATGAGAAAATTACTTGCTGCATTGATGCTGATCCCGATACTGGCCCAGGCTGCCGGCAACGACCTGCTGATTAACCAGCGCCGGGCCGACGATGCGGCCACGCTTACCCGCGGCGTCAGTCCACCAGGCGGTGGCGGAACGAATGCGATCTTGGGTTACTTCGGCGCGTCGAACCTGCCGGCGTTCTTCGGCATCGGTTCAGGTCTGTCGATGTCGTCCGGTTTGCTCACAGGTTTCAGCGGGGCGTACGGCGATTTGACAGGCACGCCATCCGTGTTCGCGCCTGCAGCTCATGTGCACCCGATCAGCCAGGTTACCGGGCTGCAGACCGCGCTCGATGGGAAACTCGCAGCCCCGGGCGGCACGACGGCCCAATATCTGCGCGGTGACGGCACCCTGGCCGCATTCCCTGCCCTGTTCAATGGCGCGTATGCGTCTCTGACAGGCATCCCGACGACGTTCGCCCCCACAGCGCACACGCAAGCGTGGAGCACGATTACCTCAACGCCTACGACACTTAGCGGCTACGGGATTACGGATGCAGCGACATCGGCCCAACTGGCGACCAAGCTGACGATACCCACGGGCACCACGGCGCAATACGTTCGGGGTGATGGGTCATTGGCTACGTTGCCGACGGCTAAGCGAATCGAGAGTTATATCGGTGTTACGGACTCGAACGGATTGCTCACGGTGACGTACCCGACTGCGTTCCCGGCGGTGCCCAGTGTTCAGCCGGGACCGCCGAGTGCGTCAACACAGAGTTGGGTATTGGTGAGCAGCACGACAACCGGTTTCAGCGTACGCCTGGTGCAGCGCGAGGTGCTTACGGTCCTGTCAGTGCAGGTATTGGCAGGGTTGGTTACGAACGTTGCGGCGGCGCCTGCTCAGGTTTTAGTCGTCGCCCAATAGCCTTGATTAACGCGGTGCGCTCCCATGAGACGTGCCGCGTTATCGACTTCCAGGGGATGCCCTGACAGTAAAGCTCATAGGCGAAGGCCAGGTCCGGCAAAGGGATTGCTTTATGATTTCGCACGGCATGCCTCCTGCAAACCAAAGTGACGAATTGCGCGTTGCATAGCACGGCAGTTAAAGCCGACCTCCGCCTCGATGGTTATCCAGGTTTTACCCTCTTTCCGGCGTTTAACAATCTCGTCTAGGTATGCGCCTTTAATTTGCCTCGGCGCGCTTCCTCTAGACCGCGCTTCCCCATAATGAGCTTTGAGTCGACGGTGCACTGTAGCGCGGCTTACCCCGAGTTGCGCTGCGATGTGCACGTCGCGCATACCGGACTCGTAAAGCTTCACGAACTCGGACAAATCAGTCATGGCTTGCACTCTCCGTTACAGGGCAAGCGCCCTTGATTGCAGTCGCACATACGCACCGTTTTTGGCGCGGGCTGCTCGGCGTAGACGATCCGGCGCTCAAACAGTCTGCCTTCGCTGCGTTGATACTGCTCCAGGCTGACCGTCTTCCATTCCTCCCATTCGCCTAGACGGTTCCAGCGTGTTTGATAAACCGGCTCGCCCTGGGGCTTGGCTGGCGCATCGTATAGCGGCGTAACGTGAAAATACTCAACAACGCTTGCGGTTAATACTGGGTCTTCTATCAGTTCCCGCTGAAACATAGCCAAGCCTGCGCATGTCTTCGGGGTCAGCCAATACCCGAACGGGCGCGGCTTGATGGCAGGCGCATCCAGCAGGGCGCGCAGCTCGGCCAGGTCTTTGATATTGGCTGTACCATTCAGCATATGGCGCCGAACTCGTTCGATCAGCTCACGCGACACGCCGTCAATCGTTTGGTTGGTGGTCATGGTCGTTAGCCCCTGTCGCCGAATTCGATCAATCCAAAAAATCCAAAACCCCAGCGCCGAGGAAGAACACGCCCTTCCTCCCACTTGATTACGCCTGGGACATTGCGGAACAGATAGAACGCACCCCAACACTTGGTCACGCCAATCGGGTGTCGTGCGAAGGACTTCCAGCAGTGCCATGGGGCCGCGTGGAAAGGCCAGCGGATGGTGCCGTTTTCACGGCGGCGAATGAAACCAAGCCAAATCAAGAATCTGATCATAAATCACCTCAGCAAATCAGTTGTGCCAGTGCCAGCAGGCACCAGCAGTAGGCGGGGAGTTGGGCTTTCATGGCGTTAGATCCGCCATCGGGCGACCAGCTTCTACCCAGTCCCTGACTGTACCCATGTGTAAGGCGGGACAAACATCAGCCACCCAGCCGTCAAAGCTGGAATAGCGGACCTCCAAATAAATGTCGTCAGAAGACATAAATCGCGAGGCCTTTAGATCCCAAGACCAGCCATCCGGGTAATCAATTTTCTTGTCGCAGATGATTGCCCCACCATCTACCGGTTCTAGCACAACGAAGTACCCTACGAGGCGCTCTTGCCAGTAATCCCCAGGGAACGGATGGGAGGCATGGAGGCCATTCAGTCGATGCTGCTCG
>Ga0181351_1000017_pt1 | contig 48857 bp, 52 predicted proteins | sample Su13VDMM15SD_FD_170485 | JGI IMG/M metagenome (GOLD analysis project Ga0181351, IMG submission 170485) | Freshwater viral communities from Lake Michigan, USA - Su13.VD.MM15.S.D | ecosystem: Environmental > Aquatic > Freshwater > Lake | place: USA: Michigan | collected 2013-07-16 | reverse complement strand
AATGGTAAGTATACAGGTTTCTCACCAACAGAACGTAAGAACTATCCAGTTCAAGGTTTCGGCGGTGAAGTAGTACAAGCGATATTAGGTAGACTATTCCGATACATGCTAGCCAACGACCGTTTCGACGGTAACGTATTACTAGTCAACTCAGTCCATGACTGTGTATGGTTAGATGGTAAGGTAGACATTATTGAGAAGGTTGCCAAAGAAGTAAAACAAATTATGGAAACGATTCCAGAACTATACAACAGTACATTCCCTAACTTAGATGTGAACGTACCATTCCCAACAGAACTTGAAATTGGCACTAGCTTATTTGATAAAGCAGTCGTGCAATAAGGAAACAATATGTCAGCATTAGATTTAACCAAACTTGGCGCGTTAGCAGCCGCCGCAGAAGATTTAACACAGAATAAAGTATACGAACGTGAACTACCAAAAGCAGGCCCAGCGTTCTTCGTACTGAAAGACTACATCGAGTTAGGTCGCCACGCGTCAACTAACCCAGCACACAAACCATCACACAAAGCTGTGTTGATTTTCGAATTGAACCACCCTAAACACATGATTGAAACTGATAAAGGTAAAGAACCACAGTCATTCATGCTACGTGTAGGTAAAGGTTCAACAGCTAAATCAGGCTACCGTAAGTTATTCGCAGCAATGAATGCAGCGTATGACAACCAATTCAATCACTTCATCCAGATGATCGGTAAACCGTTCTTAGGTGAGATTTTCCACAATAAGACTGGTGAAGGTGATAAAGAGAAAACTTATGCGAATGCAGACTTAAACGGCGCATGGTCATTCAAAGCACCATTCCAAGTTGATGCAATCACAGAAACAAAGACACTGTTACCAATCGACCCATTAAAGGGCGACCCACGTGTATTCCTATGGGAACCTACTGGTATCGAAGATGAGCAGATCATCGCTATGTGGAACAGTATCTTCATTGAAGGTACTCGTGACGTTGAAGATAAAGCAACGAAAGAAGTTAAGAAGGTTTCTAAGAACTGGATTCAAGAAGAGATCATCAAGAACTTGGAGTGGGACGGTTCAACAACACAAGCATTGACACAAGAGTTTGTGGAGCTTTCAGCGCCTTCTGACGTCCTACCAGCGGCCTCAGCAAGCGATTTGCCGCCGTCATTAGACGACTAAGGTATTTGTATGGATCTGGCTAAAATAACGGCCACGGTCGCAGCACAGCACGAATCTAGCCCCCTTGTGGGGCGAATTCTTCAAGCCGATGCAGACTTCTTCTGCTATCAATGTGCGCACCCTGATGAACCGTTTACACAGAACTTTGAGCAGATTAAGAAGAAGATAGAGTATAGTCGCAAGTTAGCAAGAGCTAGTGCAGTGAACGTATTCGTAACACTTGGTTTGAAAGGTGGACGACACCAGATTGCTACAGTTAAACCTTATCAAGATGACCGAGGTAAATCACGGTCACCTGAAATGACACAACGTGTGCGAGAACTTCGTACAGCGTTAGCAACATATACAGCACACAACATCCAACCAATTGTATGTACTAAAGAAGAAGCAGATGATGTTATCTGTCGTATGCAAACAGCACGTATTGCAAAGTATGGTGTAGATTCTTCTGTAGTAATGTCAGACGATAAAGACTTATGGATGGTTCAAGGTTTACACTGTGACTCAACAACTGGTCAAATGCGTAAGGCAACAGGCTATGGTGTGACTATGTATAAAGATGTTGGGAACAAAGAACCAAAGCTAGTAGGTTTAGGTACTTCATGGTTCTGGCATCAAATGATTATGGGTGATGGTGCAGATACAATTCCGGGACTTCCGTTCTTATCAGCACGATTAGCAAACCGTTACTTACCAACGAAGACATATAACCCTAACCGGAAACCGTTAGCGTGTGGTGAAGCTAAGGCAGTGGAGATACTACGTGACGTTAACAATGATGCAGAAGCATTTAAACGTGTATATGAAGCGTACCGAGATTGGTACACTGATCAAACTGACGACATGTTTTTCGAGCAAGCATACCTTCTATGGATGCGCCGGACAAACAAACTGTTAGACTGCTTAGAGTTCTTAAGACCATTAGGTTTTAAATATGAACTACTACCACATCGTAAAGAACAGTTACAGCGTTTCGTAGAATTAGTAAAATTACAGGAAGCTCAGAATGTGGTATCATGAGAGTGATCCAACAGTTATCGTAGCAATACACCAACGTGTAGCACAAGTATGCACATCACTGTGTAAACAAGGTATCACAGTACGGTTTGATATAGAAGAACCGAGAAGTATTAGTGAGCCGTTTATCCGGATAACATTACGCATCGGTGAGCATGGCGCTTATCATGCAGTAAATCAGCACATGATACGTCAATATGGTAGCGATCTACGTTGGTTAGATTGTAGCCTACAAGATATGGTAACAAATATAGTAAGGACTATGTTATGCAATTTGTCATCCCCATCAACGAAGCAAAAGTAGGCGAGTCACAGACATTACATGTGTTAGAGACAGGTAGTGATTGTGCGCGTACTAACAAGAAACACTTACGTGCATACTTTAAAAAGATGGGCGTATTACCAGCAGAAATGAAAAGCGTGTTTAAAGCAATGGGCTTTGTAGGAAAGGTACTAGGAAAATGAGTTTCTCACCACAACTAGCATTACATCTTTACAAAGAAGAAGAAAAGAAGGCACCGAAGTTTATCGACGAACCTTATGCCATCTTCGAGAAGTATGATGGTTGGTATGGTTACTTCGATTCACGTGACCCTGTAATCAGGAGTCGTAATGGACGAGCAATCCCATCAGTAGCACATCTTAATGCGTTACTTGAAGGGCAGGTTACAGATGGCGTATTAATCTTTGAAATCCTATTAGGAGACGTAACAGAGTTTGCAGTACTGAACGGTATCTTAAACCGTAAAGCACCCGCATTAAATGCGTACATTAAGGTACACGACTTCTATTCAACGATTGACACATTAGCACCATTAAATCGTCGTATGGCGAGAGCTTACGAGATAGTGGATAGCATCAAGGACTGGCGCGTATGTCATGCACCCATCTTAGGTGTGACACGTTCACCAGATGCGTGGAAAGAACGAGCAAATAAGATCATGGAGAAAGGTGGTGAAGGTATCATCCTAAAGTCACTAAACGCTCCATATCAACAAGACAAACGTAACTACACATTAATGAAGATTAAGATGGAAGTAACACTAGACTTATTAGTAGTCAGCTTAGTGCGTGGTGAAGGTAAGTATGGTAACACGTTAGGTGCACTACGCTGTGTAGATAAGTCTGGCACAGTACATCATATCAGTGGCATGTCAGATGCACAACGAGAAGAATGGTGGAACCAACCTTCCTTAATCGTTAACAAGGTAGTAGAAGTTCAAGCAATGTGCGTACTGAAAGATGGTGGTTTACGTGAGCCACGATTCAAAGCAGTACGTCACGACAAGACGGAAAAAGACATTGATTAGACAACTCAAGACCAACGAGGTCGCGAGTATCTTATCACAAATGGTCAAGAAGCAAGATAACAAATGTGCTATCTGTGGACAGTATTTCACGCAACGTGACTATGCTGTACTTGACCATAACCACGACACAGGCTTCATCCGAGGCGCATTGCATAACTCATGTAATGGTACGGAAGGTAAGATAAAGGTTAGAGCGAAGTTCGGACATTCTGGTGTATCCTCTGAGAACTACTTGATAGGTTTAGGTAAGTACTTAGAGCAACATAAGACACCACGATGGAACTTCATTCACCCGTTACACCTATCGGATGACGAGAAGCGGTTAGTACGTAATAAGAAAGCTCGTGTAACTAGAGCAAAGGCAAAGACCAAATGAACGTAGAACAGCAGATAGAGTGGGAAGCAGAGTGCCTTGATAGAGGCAGTCAACGATATTACCAGAATCAAGAGAAGATGCGTGAGCATGGGCAGTTAGAACAAACAGACGTAGTAAGTCACTTGTTCAGACAAAGGATTCGAGAGGTAGGTGACTACTTAGAGAAACAATCAGTAAACCGTAAAGGTGTAAACGGTGCATACAATGGCTTACTAGCCAGATGCGTAGTTGACAATGATTGGGGACGAGTAGCATACATCGGTGCACAGGCTGCGTTCCATGTGGTAATGATTGGCACAAACAATACAATTATGAAACTCTGTCTGACTGTGGGTACTAGATTAGAAGCTGACTTGAAATGTCGGATGTTCGAGGCTAAGTACCCTGAATATTATCATACGGTAATGAAGTCGTTCAGAGATCAGAATGTCAGTGACTACAACCACAGACATAAAGTAATGATGAAGAAGTTTAACGACTTTGATCTTACGTGGAACGATTGGCGTGTAGAAGTAAAGATACACATCGGCCAGAGAGTAGTAGCCGCACTTATAGAGATATTCCATGATGTCCTGTACGTGAACATGAAGTGGGAAAAAGGGAAGTCAACATCAACCCTAGACACTACAGCAGAGTTCGATACATGGGCTAAAGAGTTTGAGAAGGAACGTGGATTCATGTTCCCGATGCTATTACCATTGAAGGTTCCACCTAAGCAGTGGGAGTTAGATGGTAGTACGAGCGGTGGGTACTACACCCCAAGATTGATGGCAGCATTGCCGTTTATCAAGACGAAAGGCAAAGACCATAAGGCGTGGGTAAGACAGCATCCAGCCGAAGGGCATAGACGTGCAGTGAATTCTTTGCAGAAAACTGCGTGGTGCATCAATGAAGATGTGCGACAAGTGCAAAGACAGATCTACATACGTGGACTCGCAATTGGTATGCCTAGCAACGTACCGTTGAAACCACCTGCATTTCCAGAGCATCTTGAGAATATCAAGAAAGCGTTACTGACTGAGCAACAACAAGCAGAAATTACTGATTGGAAAATGTTAGCTAAGACAGCGTATGGAAATGAGCAGCAAAGGAAAGGGCAAGTACTAGCGTTCATGCAAGTACAGAAATTAGCCGAAGAACTTTCTACGTGGCCGGAGTTCTATTTTGCGTACAATTGCGACTTCCGAGGCCGTATATACTGCGCAACGTCTGGTCTTACACCACAAGGTGCAGACACAGCCAAAGGGTTATTGCGATTCAAAGAGGGTGTAGTACTCGGTGCAAGTGGACTAAGATGGTTAGCTATTCATGGTGCTAACACATTCGGTGTGGACAAAGTTCCATACGACGATAGAGTTAAATGGGTTAAAGACAATAAGGTGTTTATTCAGCAAGTTGTAGAGGATCCAATCTCATATCGTAGCTTTTGGGGTAATGCAGACAAACCATATCAGTTCTTAGCATTCTGTTTTGAATGGGCTAGAACAGATTATGGTAACAACGACCAAGTGCTTGGTTATCTACCAGTAGGTTTAGACGGTAGCTGTAATGGACTACAGCACTACTCGGCAATGTTACGTGATCCTGTAGGAGCAAAGGCAACAAACCTTTGTCCAACAGATAGACCACAAGACATTTATCAAGAAGTGGCAAATGTTACTATCGCTAAACTAAAGTTGATGGATGACCCACGAGCGAGGAAGTGGTTACAGGTCGGAGTGACAAGGAGTTGCGCAAAGCGGCCTGTAATGACTTTACCTTATGGCGCTACACAATCATCGGCACGTATGTACGTGTTGGAGTATGTGATAGACAATTGGGCTAAGTTCGAATTAGAAGAAAAGCATCGTTGGGAGTTTGCAAACTTCCTAACACCAATACTATGGGAGTCAATATCAGAAGTTGTCGTGGCAGCACGAGAAGGTATGGATTGGCTCAGAGGTAATGTAGGTAACAACTTCGTGAAGTGGGTAACGCCAGTTGGATTCCCTGTGTATCAGTTCTATAAGGACATGGTATTAGATAGGGTAAAATCACAAATCAGCGGAGTCTTACGATTGTGTTATGTAAATATGGACGGATCAAATATAGCAAAACCTGCGTTACAACGTAGTGGAGTAGCACCAAACTTCGTTCATAGTATGGATAGCACACATCTAGTAATGACTGTAAACCGTGTGGATCTTCCAGCGTATGCCATGATACACGATGATTTCGGTACACATGCAGGTAACATACATAAGTTATTCCCAGCAATTAGAGAGTCGTTCTATGAGTTATACTCACAACATGACCCACTGAAAGATTGGGCATTCCATAACAATGTTACAACACCACCACCGAAGTTAGGTACATACAACTTAGAGGATATAATCAATGCAGATTACTTCTTCGGGTAGGGGCATCACTACGATGCCCACTATCCCGATTAATGAACAACTAGTATTAATGCTAGAGACTATGTTCAAGCCTTTAGTAGTTACACCAGAGACTAGTATTAACGCAGTTATGTTCAATGCGGGTCAGCAGGCAGTAATCCGACTTCTGAGAATGCACTATGAAAAGCATAGTCAGTAGACGGACACAGCGGCGTAGAGAACAAATCTTAGACTTACAGGCCACTTGTAAGAAACAAGAGCAAATTGACGTACCAATACAACACTACTTTGCTAATGGTGTGTACGCACGAGAAATGAGTTTACCCGCAGGAGTATTAATTGTTGGTAAAATACATAACTTTGAGAATTTATGCGTAATATCCAAAGGTAAGGTACGTGTAGTAACGGACGAGGGTACAGCTGAACTATCAGCACCAACCACGTTTGTCGGAAAGGCTGGTGTAAAGCGAGTAATCCTTGCATTAGAAGACACAGTCTGGACAACATTTCATACATCAATAGATGATGATCTTGAGAAGATAGAACAACATCACATTGCTCCTAGTTACGACGATTTCAAACTACTACAGGAGACACAACATGTCATGGTTAATTACCGCAGTGATAGCAACAACGACAGCATCGACAGTTGCAAATCAACAGGCGAATAAACGTGCTAATAAGAAAGCACAAAAGCAAGCCTTACAGGATAAGATTGATGCACGTAAAGCTGAGGTCTTCGCGGAGACTGAGGGTGAGGGTGTAGGTAGTTTAGGTAAGGTGTCATTAGGTATTAATGACGAAGTAGATGAAGAGAAAGAACTGACCAAACAAGGTAAGTCAAAGGTGCGCCTATCATGACAAAAGATCAGCTAGAAGCACAACATCTATCTGGAGACTTTAAGTTAAAGGGTGAGTTCATGGCTGGTTCGACATACCGAGAATCAGTTATCTCACGTTGTGAAGTATATGCAGGCTGGACAATACCATCTGTATTCCCAGTAGCAGAAATTAACGACAGTACAGAACAGCAAGGCGATTACCAATCAGTAGGCGCTCAAGCAGTAACAAACTTATCTAACAAGATAATGATGGCATTGTTCCAACCATCCAAACCATTCTTCCGTATCAACCTCAGCAATGAGGAACGGAACAAGGTAATGGGCGAGAGTGGGTTAACATCCGCACAAGTAGATGCAGCGTTAGCAGAAGCAGAGCGTGAAGCTATGCGTGAGTTAGAGGCAATCAATGCTCGTGTAGTAATGAATGATGTAATGCAACAATTGATCATCACAGGCAATACAGTATTGTACATGCCAGATGACGGTGATCGAAAGTTACAGTCTTACAGCTTACGTGACTTTGCTATTAAGCGAGACTTACGTGGTAACATGATTAAGTTGATCATTCGGGAAGTTAAGCAAGTATTAGCTTTACCAGATGAATTAGCAGCAACAGCACGTGCACACGGTTACAATGATAAAGACGAAGTTAGTATCTACACAGGTGTCTGTCGTTACGATGACGAGAAATATGTAGTTTGGCAAGAGTTGGAATCAGTAGCGTACGCACATACTAACGTAGGTAAGTACACGAAAGACACATTACCTTGGCTGCCGTTAACATGGAACTTAGTACGTAACAACGACTATGGCTCTGGCTTAGTAGAGACTTACGCAGGGGACTTCCACACATTGTCAACATTAGCTGAGACAATCTTAGACTTTACAACTGTAGTAACAGACGTTAAGTTCTTAGTGAATCCAGCGGGTATGACAGACCCTAAAGTATTGAACCAAGCAAAGTCAGGTTCATATGTACATGGGTTAGAGACAGACATCTTTGTATTAACTGCAAACGTAACAGATGCAACTAACTTCTTAACTAACCAGTTCGAGAGTGTATCACGGCGTATTGGTGCAGGTTTCCTTCTGAACACATTAGTAACGCGACAAGCGGAACGTGTGACAGCAGAAGAAATCAAGATGCAAGCACATGAGTTAGAATCATCACTAGGTGGTGTATACTCACGGTTAGCGTCAGAGTTACAGATACCATTAGCGAAACGGTTATTAAAGAAACTGAATAAGGCGTTTGCTAACGTCAAACCAGTAATCGTAACAGGTTTAGAATCACTATCGAGAAACAGTGAACTAGACAACTTACGAGCCTTCTTCCAAGACCTTATCTCATTGGCAGATGTACCTCAACAAGTATCAGCACGTATCGACTACAACAACTTGATTGCAACATTAGGTGCAGGTCATGGCGTAGCATTTGAGAAGTTCTTGAAAGATGAGAAGACAGCGCAAGCAGATATGGCGAAGGCTGCACAAGCTCAGGCTCAGGCGGCAGGTATGGAAGCTGGAGCAATCGAATCAGCGAAAGGAAATGTATGACAGTAGAACAGAAGCCTGAACAAGCACCAACGGGTGTACAGGAAAAGCCTAGTCCAAATGACAATTACGCGAGTAATCCATTACTAGATGAAAATGGCAACCCCACAGAACAAGTACCACAAGTTGATGTTGCCACTAATAAGGACGTAACACCTACCGGAGAACAACCAGTAGGTGACGAGCCAGAGGTAATTACCGACACTCCAGCATGGACGAACATGTCTAGTTTGGAGAAGATAGAGAAGTTCTTATCAGAAGCAAAGTTAAAGCCGTCGGATGTAGCGAAAGCTGTAGCTGAAAATGGTGGTAAGATTACACCAGAGATTTTAAAAGCGTTAGAAGAAAAGAACGGTGCAGGTGTAGCAGCTTTAATTGCAGACCAGATTGTACAAGTTCACAAAGAAAGTGTAGAACATGTAAAAGCTCGTGACGCAGCAGCATTCAAGATTCTGGAAACAGAGTTTAATGGTATGACTACACAGTCTGGAGAAGAGACGTTCAAAGAGTTGAAGACGTGGGCAATGACCAACGTACCAAAAGCAGAACGTGCTGAACTAGACACAATGTTACAGAGTGGCGGTTTGCCAATGCAACTTGCACTAAAGCATTTAGCAACTCAGTTTAAAGAAACAGCAAATGTAACAGTACCAGCTGGATTAGTTGGTGGTGATCGAGTGTCAAACAGTAGCGACTTCGTACCTATCTCTAAAACAGAATACACAACCAAATTACGTGAACTTGAGAAGAAAGGGCACGTATATGGGCAATCACAAGAAATGGCCAAACTTGATCGTCAGCGGAATGCAGGCATTAAGCGCGGTATTTAATAAGGAAAAGACATGTCTATTTTAGGCCAACCAACAGCAGCACAACCAACACGTCCAGGTCATCAGGCCGGTATTAACTCCGGTGAGATTAACCCGTTATACATTGAGCAATACGGTGGTGAGGTCGAACATCGCTTCTTGAAAGATTCTTTCATGCGACAGTTCTTCAACTTCAAGTCAGTGCGTGGTACAGACACCATTACTAACTCACGTATCGGTTCAACCGACTTACAGAAAGTTGCTCGTGGTATTCGTCCGACTGACTCAGCGCCAACATTCGATAACATTTCAGTAAAAGTCGATACTATGGTATTGGCACGTACTACACAGTTCGTACTGGATGACTTCCTGTCACATATTGATGTGCGTAAAGAGGTAGGTATCGAGCATGGTAAGACAATTGGTAAGTTCTTCGATGAATCATTCATTGTACAAGCTATCAAAGCCTGTCAAATCACCAACTTAGACCCAGCAGGTAATAACCGTGGTGGTTGGGCAGATGCTTACAATCCAGCGTCACATGCGAAACCAGCGAACATTATCCGTACTGCACCGAAAGATTTCAAGGGTGGTACTGTAGTAGTATTATCTGGTGCAAATGACGACAAAGATCCTGAGTTGTTAGAACGCTCTATCCAAGATCTGTGCCAACGTATCGAAGAGAAAGACGTTGACATTTCAGAAGCAGTGTTGTTAATGCGCCCAGAGCAGTATTACACCCTGTTGAAGAACAACAAGTTACTAGACCGTGACTATTCATCTGCAAATGGTGATTATTCTAAAGGTAAAGTAATGATGGCTAATGGTGTACGTGTACAAGTTACCAACCGTTTCCCAGTAACAGCAGATGTAGGTCAAACCCACTTCCTGTCAAACGCTGGTAACGGTAATGCTTACAACGTAACAACTCCGGATGTTAACTGTAAAGTTCTTCTGTTGATGCCAAAAGCATTGTTAGCAGGTGAGACAATTCCATTGACTTCGAAAGTTCATTACTCAGATATTGAGCTTCAGTGGTTCATTGATTCATACTTAGCGTATGGCGTAACACCAAATCGTGCAGAGATGGCTGGCGGTATCTTCCGCGCTACTCCAAACGTAACCTAAGTAGTAATACTTTAGAGTACATCTTCGGGTGTACTCAATAAGTGTTATTAAACACTAAGATAGCCGGTTCGCTGGCTATACCTTTTTTCTTTTGCAAAGGAAACAACATGACAGAGTTAGAAGTCGTCAACGACATACTAAGAGCAACAGGGGATTCACCTGTAAACTCTATTAACTCGACACATCCAAGCGTGACAGCAATCCGCACACAGTTAAATCGTACTGTTGCAAAGTTGCAGCGTAGAGGTTTCTGGTTTAATACAGAGTATGACCACGAATTTCAACCAGCTAACAGTAGAATTACACTTCCGAATGATGTGAGTTCTATTGTACCGGTAGACCCTAACGTAGTTATGCGTGGTACTGAGTTATATGATAGAGCGCGTAACAGCTACTTCTTTGAAGCACCAGTAAAAGTATTATCATTAGTACGTACACTAGAGTTTGTGCAGTTACCAGAAGTAATGAAAGAAGCAGTAAAGTATGCAGCAGCAGTAGAATTCATTCGTGATACTATTGGCGATCAAGCATTAATTTCAGAGTTCAAAGAGTTAGCTGGCACAAGTATGCTATACGTATTGAATGAAGATTTAGAGTCAGAACAACTTAACGCATTCAACCGACCAACAGCGTTGAAACTACGTTCAGGAGTAAGACCTTATCGGAGTTGGAATTCATGAACTATGATGATACATACCCAGCACCCGTGTATGGTATAAGTACTTTATCACCAAGAGACAGACGTTATGGTACAGCCGAGGAACAGATTAACTTCCGTTCTGACCCAGTATCAAAGTTAACACGAAGACCACCAGCTAAATGGAAAGCCAAGTTAGCAAGTATCGCAAGTGATGTAATAAGTCATGAGTATCTACGTAATGGTGCTGTAGTACGAGTAATCGTAGCTGCATCAGGTGTAGTAAAAGCATTTATTGACAACGTAGAGAAAACAGTAACAGGTGACATCAGTGCATACTTGGGTACTAGCGTAGAGAACCTAGTATTAAAGACAGTGAACGATACAACTTTTATCTTGAACAAGACGAAAGTAATCAAGATGTCTACTGGTACAGACACAATGATTGAGCGTGTAACTCACGTTAACATCACATCAGCACTTAACTATGGTGAGACAGTAAGACTTAGAGTACGCTCAGGTGATACAGGACTATTCGTAGAGTATGTGTACTCAGTACCAGACTTAGGTTCAACACCAAGTTACGATGCAGCAGATAAAGCGCGTGCAACTAACGCAGTAGCAAAAGGTCTAGCAGACTTAATCAATGGTGATAGCTTTGCTTATGCTAAGGCTAAGTATGCAGGTTCGTCTATTGCAATTTGGAGTAAGACTATTCCAACAGACTGGGTAGAAGTAGAAGTTGCATCCGGTCAAGGTGATAAGTCCGTAGTTGCAGTAAACAATACTATTGAAGACATTGCAGGCTTACCACGTTACGCTGTACATGGTACACATATCCGAGTACAACCAAACCCTGATTCAACTAAAGGTGTATACTACCTTACTGCAAGAGCTACACGAGAAGGCGCTACTGTTGTAATCAATCCAGATGACAGGCTAGTAGAAGAAGTTGTGTGGGCTGAATCAAGAAGTAATACAGAACCATATCACCTGTTACCAGAAACATTACCACATGTATTAGAATACAACGCCGTTACAGGTACATTCACAGTAGGCACACCAAGTATTGGATGGGCAGACCGTAAGTCAGGGGATAATATCTCATGTCGTGTACCAGTGTTTGTGAACAAGACCATAGAACATATGGGCTACTTTCAAAAGCGGTTAGTATTTGTAAGCGACAACTCAGTAGTAATGTCCAGAACCGATGATATATTTAATTTCTGGAGACAGTCAGCAGTAAGTTTGTTAGTAACAGACCCAGTGTCAGCAGACGCAAGTACAACTGATATTGATAAGCTGAACTACATTACTAACCACAACAAAGACTTATTGATAGTTACTCGTAATGCACAGTTAAAGATTCAAGGTGATATACCAGTAACACCAGAGACTATTGCAATGCCAGTAGTCACAGAGTTTGATGTGTCTGTAAGTGCAGAGCCAACAGCTTTAGGTAATTCTATTATGTTACCATTATCGTATGGTGCATCATCAGGACTGAGTAAGTATGAGCGTGAGAAAGATCGTGAGCAAGATAATGCCAGCGATATATCAAGTCATGTAGTAGGACTTATTACAGGTAAGATTATATCATTAACAGCAAGCTCTAACTTAGAAATGGTTATCGCGCGTAACAGTGTGAATAAGAACACGTTATTCGTGTATGAGCAGTTCACGTATGGTGCTGAGAACAGACAACAATCGTGGAGCAAGTGGGTATTCCCGTTTGATATTGTAAGTGCAAAGTTTATTAATAATGCCTTATCCATCTTGTATCGTTCGCCAACAACACCAGCAGACTTACATGCAGCAACACTAGAGTTTCATACACGTACAGGTGAATTAGATAAAGTCTTCTTAGACAAATCAATTCAAACATACTTACCAGATGGTGCAACAATACCATTACCGGCAGGATATGATACAACAGGTTGCTTAGCAGTCAGTGTAGGCGAGAACTTAAAGTATATCAGCATCCCTTACGTTAAAGTAGGTGATGTACTAGTCTTGACGAAGAACTTAGGTGTAGGTGCAAGAGTAATCTTAGGCGTACCAATCAGTGCATCATACAGACCAACTCGCCCATTTAAACGGGATGAAGACGGTACAGTGTTAACTAGTGATCATATCCGATTGCAGAAGTTTACATTGCATGTAGTACAGACTGGCTGTATATCAATGCGTACTATATCAAAGTATTATGCAGATGATACTCAGCGGTTCATTGCACGAGAGCTAGGTTCAGACACAAGTTTGTTGGGTACAAGAGCATTACACACAGGTGACGTAAGTTTCGCATTTCTACATGATGCTAACTTATCCGTACCAGAGTTCTTCACAGATGATTACATGGGTGCAACTATCTCTGGTATATCATGGTCAGGTCAATACAACCAACGTAGACGGAGACTATAATGTCTATTTACGCACAGGCTGTAAGCACTGGCGTACAAGCGTTAGCAACAGCACTTGACCCCGAGGGGTCAGCTGCTTATGCAAATGCGTACAACACCGCAGCAGCAAGATTTAAAGCGTCATCAGCTAAGAACGTGGCAGAACGTAACATATCAGCAGTCCGTCAGGATAAGGTACTAACAAACACAAAGATTCAATTACAAGCTACACAAGCAGAAGCAGTGCAGCGAGTACAGAACGCAGTAGCAGGCCGTGAAGGTGGTTCTGTGAATGATGTGTCTGGTGAGATTCAGAAGACAGCAAGTCAGTTAACGCAGGCTAATAACAAAGAGACTAGACAGAAAGAAGAGTCGTTGTTAGCAGAAGTAAACAACTCACATAGTTCATTACTATCAATACGTGACCAAGAGCAATCATTCGCAAGTGGTATGTTAGAAGCATTCAGTGCTTTCGAGTTCAGCGACCTCAAGCTAGGTAACGACTTACTAGGTAAACTAACCAGCAGCAAAAAGGACGGTAAGAAGACATGACCACCCCAGTAGCAAGCGTAGCAGATACAATGGTTACGGCTAACGCTGTAAAGTCAGAAGTCCGTGACCAAGGATTAAGTTACCAGTTCAATGAGAAGTCAGCAGCTAACACAGGTAGTATGTTAGGTCAATCATTAGGTTCTGCATTACATGGTTATTTGAAGACAGAACAAAGTAACTTCATTGAACAGAAGAAATTAGATGCAGCAGCACGACAAGGCCAAGAACGTGGTATCAATGCAGTAGATGCAGAGGCCGAACGTACAGGCTGGAAGAAAGCAATCTTCGGACAAGACGAAGGTTACGAAGTAGCAGCAGCACGCGCAGCAGAGAACTCGATCAGAGATTCATACTTAGAAGAAGCAACTACCATTGATAACTTTTCAGGTATTACACCAGAAGAGTACAAGGGGCGGTTATCTAATAAGCTAACAGAAATGTTAGACAAGAATCCTAATGACCAGTTATATCGTCAATCAGTAACAGACGCGTGGACACAACGTGCAGAGAAGTTAGCGGCTAAACAGTACGAGGCCAATGCAGCGTACAACCAACTAACAGCTAGGGCTAATGCTGATAGACAGTTACGACAAGAGTTCGATGAAGTTAGTGTAGACTTTCAAGGTGCAAGAACACCAGAAGAGTTTACTGAATTACATGGTCGCATGAAGCAGATTATTAAAGGTGATAACTTACCTAGTACTATGCACCCAGTGGCTAAACGTAAGGCAGTAAATGATGCAGTGTTCGCATCAATCGCTCAGGGCAACATTGGCGTGTATAACGTAATGAAGCAGATGGGCTATGACAAAGAATTAAGTGGTGAAGAACGTGCTGAGTTAGACCAAGCATTAGGTTCATACACACAAGACTGGTCATATCAGATTGCAACTAAGTTTGAAGAAGCAGAGTTAGCAGCAACTAGTGCAGGTACTAATCTAGAAGTAGCCAAACAAACATGGTTTAAATTAGATGAAGAACTAAACGCATTAAAGTTACGTTCAGCAGATACACCACAAGCACAAGCAACATTAGCTAAATACTTTAGTGCGTCAGCCAAGCAACGGGGTATGTTAGACGAAGTACGTGACCGACTACTGAACCAAGGTTTAAAAGTAGATCGGGATGCAATGAAGGGTTCAGCATTACGTGAGATTATGCGTATGCCAACAATGACAAGAACTGGTGAATTAGCCAATTTAAGTCAGAACTTCGGTGCAGTCACAAAGGCAGAAGAACAACAAGCATATGACTTAAATATGTTAGATGATGTTCGTCGTATTACAGGTAGTGATGATACATTCGATAATGTAGCCTTAGTGGGTGCAGTACTGAATAATCCAGAGCTTGCTCGTACTATCGGTATGTCCTATCAGAACACCCATGTAGAGAGTCCGTTAGTCAAGCGTATGTTTGAGAACGTACTAGGTGGTTATGCGTCACCAGAGTTCATGGATCCAGATAGCAAACGACCAACACCACAACTAGCTACAGTGTTAAGCAGCCTAACAGCATTAACACAGAACAACTCAAGAATACCTTTATCAGAAGAGAAGAAAGCGGAGTTTAACTTATTACGTACTGGCATCAATGCTGGTAAGACTATCCCTACAATCCAAGAAGAAATCAAAAGCTACAAGGAGAATAAGGATAAGGTAGAAGGTTGGGCAGTACAGTGGCCTACTCTGGAAGGTAAGCAGGATGGTGTAAGTAAAGCCAACTATGTATCTGAGTTAGTAAACAAAGCAGGTGGTGGTACGCCTTCAGGTGCAACATTAGCAAACTACATGACTACGTTTAAGACGGGTATTGTAATTGGTAATGGTGACTTGAATTATGCTAAGGACTATTTAGAAGATAGCGTAAAAGGTAACACATTAACGTATCGTGGTAAGGCAATACCTAACGGTAAGCAACTCGACGATATTACCGGTAAGATTAGTTTCAACAGTACAATGGATTGGTTACAATCGGCTAAGACATCAGCAGGGACAACTCAGTTCCAAGAGTACATGAAGCGCCATATTGCACCGGAAATGCGTGACGGTAAACCTTATTGGCCAGCAAACCTTGACGAAGTAAACTCATGGCGTATGAAGCAGGTAGATGGTTTTGATGGTGTATACATTTACATCAACAATGCTACAGCACCTTGGCCAGTACGGTCAGAGCAACTTAGAACTTGGGCAGATGCAGCGAAAGAGGCAGCTGACCTGAAAGAGAAGATAGACATCCAACGTGATCGTGCAGCTGTAGACGCAGTCAAGCAACGATACAGTCGTTATTAACAGGAGAAGGCAATGGCCTCACTAACTGAAGACACACAAGTAGACGAGTACGAAAGTGGGCCTGATACGGGAAACTACGAGAACGATAGTGATCGTTATTGGCCTTCTCTAAATCCACATAGCACAGAGTTCGCAGAAGAAGCAGGCTCGTTAGCAGACAAAGACCCATACATTCAGGAAGCAGCAAGAGCTACGTACTTCAACCAAGGTTATCAAGAAGCTAATCTGAAGCAGAAGTATGTTAGTAATTGGGATAAAGCAGAGACTAGCTTTAAGAAGTTCAACTGGATGTACGGTTCAGCGCAAGCAACAGAAATGAATGCTATGCGGGTAAAGACTAGTAACTTAGACATACCAGATGCAACACTGTTAGAAGGTATACCAGAGTCACAACAAGGTATCATCTTACAGGAACGTGACAAGTTCGGGCATGTAGCGGCAATTGCTAAACGTGACCAACTACGCGATACCCTAGCCACCAATGCCCAATTTAACGACATGGATGGATGGGAGCAGTTCGCTTTCGGTGCGGGTGCTATCATAGCAGACCCCGTAAATCTAAGCGGCCTAGGCGCTCTGGCGAAGGTTGAGCAGGGTGCGTCAACGCTCTTCAAAGGCGCTCAGCAAGCCTCTATTATTAACTCAGGTATTAGTGGCAATCGTGCTTGGCTTGCTTCCTCAGCCGTTTCTACCCCGCTTAAATTGGCAGGTTATACGGCTTTGGGTGCAGCAGAAGGGGCGATAGTAAACGTCCCACAGTTAGCACAAGACCCAACGTATACACCAACAGACTATATGTACGACATAGCGTTTGATGCAGTATTTGGTACAGCATTAGGCGCAGGTGTGATGGTATGGAATCGTCCGAAAGTAGCAACACATCAAGAAGAGTTAGATGCTAGCTATCGAGCATTACAAGAAGACATTCAACGTAAAGCAGACCCAGTAGTACAACCATTAGGCTTGTTAAATAACAATGCTAGATGGCAGGCACTAGGTGCTAAGATTGACAAGGCAGTAGGCGTACATAACGATGCAGCTAAGACAGTCTACGAAGATAGTATCAGACAGGGTATTGCAACAGATGCATCGGTAGCAGGTACAGTAGCGAGACTAGGTGAAAAGTTCAAGGCGTTAGAAGTTCAGATGCGGAATGGTGATGTTGACGTATTAACGAAAGCAACACAAGAAGTAGAGTCAGCAAGTGACTCACTGAAGTTAATGCGTACACAGTTAGAGACTCCAGAGATTAAGGCAGCAATGTCACGACTGGAAGAACTTAAAGCAACGTACCAGACTATGACTATCAAAGGCGCTAAAGTGCCTGAGAAAGAACTAACAGCGTTAAAGAAAGAAGTGGCGACACTGAACACTCAAGTTAAGGCACACAGGAACGCAACTGATACTCCTGAGATTAAGGAGTTGGAAGAGTACCGTAACTCAATGAAAGAACCGTTAAAGCGTATGCAAGAAGCGAAAGCAGAAGCACTACTACCTTTAAAGGAAATCTATACAGAGCGTGATACGTTACGGAAAGAGTTCCAAGCTATTCAAGGTACGGGCAAAGTAACATTACCAGAAGCAGTTGACTTAACCCCACTAGAATCCGCAGTAGATGCAGCAAAAGAGGCGGTACGTAAGAACCCTTCAGTTGATACAACACAGGCATTAAGCGTAGCACAACAAGCGTTACGGGAAGCTGTTATTGGTAGAGATATGCCAACAACAAATGCTGTACCAACAGATTCTAATGAAGTGCGGCGACGTGAAATACGGTTACGCCTAGACCAACTAGAGACTCTGAGACAAGATGTAGTAGAGAAAGCTAAACCAGCAGCATCAAAGCGTTATGCAACGATGTCTGATGTATCTACTATCGACAAGAAGACGTTTGATAATGTAGCACTAACTTTACGTGGGAGATTCAAAAAGAACTCACCTATGTACATGTTAGTTAATCGTCACCAGAAACTACTACGGGATAAGGCATTATCACCAGAAGTGAGTAAGGAACTAGAGCGACTAAGTGCTGACATTGTGAGGTTGTTAAGTGTCACACCAGCAGGTAAAGTCCCTGAGTGGTTAGAGAACTCAGTACGAGAAGCAACTACCACACAAACGCACTTTACACATACAAACGTATTTGCAGGTATCTTAGAGGATGGTTCATCTAATCCAGAGAAGTTACTACAGGACTACATCAACCAACTCAAGCAGTTAGATATTTGGGAAGGTTATGACGTACAACCAGTAAGTTCATCTGACTTCTATCGTGAGAACAGTGAGTGGTTAAACCCTGAAATAGACGAGCGTTATGCCGACTCTGGTGAAGTAGACTTCATGGAAGTTTACATGTCAGCAGAGTTATCTTTCTTACGTGACATGGTTAAGTTGAATGAGTTCGTTAAGGACAAACCACACTTACAAGCAGCTGTAGAAGAACTTAATGGTTTAGTACAGACACGTATTGCACAGAAAGAGTTTGCCAATGCACACGTCGTTACTCAGAACGATATGGAAATGATTGCCGAGACAGTGAAGGAGACTTTACGGGATTGGGGCTATATCCGTGGAACACAAGAGTATGTAGACAAGTTTGGTGAAATGTATCGTAGTGCATTAGACACAGCAAGAAAGGAAGCATCATTACCAGAGTGGGGTGATAGCAGAGAGTCTTGGGGTAAGTTAGTGCGTATGACGCCAGATGACATGTTACGTCAAGTACGTCGTGAAGGTTATGTATCAGGTACACAAGAATTTAAAGATCGTCTACGTGAACTTGCTAAGTCAGGTGAGCGTATGGAAGTACCCAAAGAAGTAAACTTAATGGGTAAACGTAAGTCTTTTGTTATCGGTACAGAACGTACAGATGCACTAGACCGCGACGAACTTAATGCCACGAAAGAAGAGTATACTGGTGGCTCAGACGAGTTCAGTGGTTCTCGGAATGCACAAGACGGTGACACGCCAGTACGAATTCAGAAGATGGATTTAGTAGTGGATGAACCAGATGCAGGGTTATTACCTAAGCACGTTACCACAATGCGTACTGCGTCAGTGTATGACACACCAACACTAGCGAATGTAACTCGTATGCGTGAGCTATTACGTACACGAGCAACTTCACAAGCACAACAGTTACAAGTACGTGCAGCTATTACAGAAGTAGATGCAATTAATCGTATGGAACGTATCATCGCAGCAGTTCGTAAGGACAAAGCCAAGGTAGTACAACAAGCGGTTAATAGTAAGAACTTCGCCAATATGGTAGATGTTATTCGCGCCAGTGAAATGGTGGCTACCGAAGAAGCTGCGAAAGCAGTAGATAAACCAAAGCCTAAAGCGAAGACAACAGAAGAGCCTAAAGCAGAACCAACATTCAAAGAACAAGTAGCAGAAGTGCCACCAAAGCCTTTGACTGAGGAACGTATAGAATTACTGAACCCTAAGATTGAACGTAAAGAACCTGTAACTCCAGTGGAGATTGCAGCAATTGAGCGTGACGTATTACGTGGTACAGCAGAAGTAGAACGTGATGCTTTAGAGACTATTGCAGTAGCATTGACCAACCATGTAAGTAGTGGTGCAGATGACACGTACAAACAAGCAATGAAGTCGAAAGGATTTACAGATTCAGTTGGGAGATTCCTAACTAAGTGGACTAAAGACTTAGGTGAAGTATTCTTGTCAAGTGACTTACTAGCACTGCGTTATGTAGGTGCAACATTAGTAGAGACAGGTGCAGGGTTTGGTGGTGGTGCTAGACGTAAAGCGACAGCAGCATTAATCAGAGACACTGAGTTCAAGCAATCAGTGTCACCGATGGTAATGAGTTACCGTGACAACTTAGAACGTTTTGCGCATCAACAAGGTGCTACAGCAGCAGGTAAACTGTATGCTTTAGAAAGTGCAGGGGTTAACTCCGGTATCACTGAGAAGTTCAATCGTGCAGTGTTCAAAGAAATTGAGTTACGTAAGCAGGGCGGTAGTCCAGCCAAGAACAAAGAAGCAGGTGTAAGTGAGTTCGTCGATAGCTGGTCACAGTACATGGACAAGAACCACGAGAAGCTAGTAAGTGCGAAGATTGCAGGCTTTACAAAAGAACGCAAGATTACACATTACATGCCGCATGTATGGCGACCACATAAGTTAACAGCAGCAATCCGAGCACACGGTGTAGAGAAAGTACATAAGCTGTTAAAGATGGGTTACATGACATCTAGTCAAGCAGGTGTGTTGAAGCTAACTGAGAAGGAAGCAGAGACAAGTGCTTGGGATTTAATCAAGTGGATTGAAGGTCAGGGTGAGTTAGATGCACAAGCAATTACGCTATCAGATGACCCATTCATGCCTACTATGGATAGTCGTGCACGTTCACGGCTAGAGATAAATACACTAGAAGAGGTAGATGGTTTGTCTGTGATGGACTTACTAGAAACTGATGTTATCGGCAACGGTGTACGGTACAGCAACAGGTTAGCAGGTTGGGTTGGTATTGCGAAAGCTACTGACGGTAAGCTCAATAGTCACCAGACCATTGACGCATTACGTAAGACCATCAAGCAAGAATCTATTGACAAGAACCTAGATAATGCAAAGGTAGATAAGAACGTACAACTGTTCGACGATACTATTGAAATGTTATTTGGTAGACCTACTCGTGGTGGTTTAGCACCAGAACTTCGTATGATTAAAGACATGACTGCATTGACACGTATGGGTGGCTTAGGCTTAACTCAGCTAATCGAAACAGGTCAAGTAATCACACGTTCTACACTGAATCTATTCAGCGACCCAGCAACTATCAAGAACGTACTTAAAGCTGGTGGTAGTAATGCAAGCGAGAATGACTTACTAAAAGAAGTACAAGCATTGTCAGGTATTCGTGATGACATGGAGTTCTTAGAACGTCAGTCAATACACCTTGATGAAGCTGAGTTACACAACGTAAGTATGATGCGTAAGGCGTCATTGTGGGCAGCAGACAAAGCAACACTAGGTAGCTTGAAAGCACCAGCAGGACGACTACTCGGAAAGACTACAGGCTTCAACATGGTGCGTAGAGCACAGACTCGTATCAATCAACTATCATTCGTAATAGATGTTGCAAGACACTTTAAGAGTGGTACTGGTAAGATGGGTAATGCCCGTATGGCAGACTTAGGTTTAACAGACCCAACTGGCCGTGACGTAGAACTAGAAGAAGTCTTCAGTAAGTATGTCGAGTATGATGCAGAAGGTAATGTAACTAAACTGAACACTCACCAATGGTCAGAGTCAGCAAGGGATAAGTTCAATCTAGCGTTAGTTCGTGATGATGCTCAGAACATCCAACGTACACATATTGGTGAGTTACCACCTTGGATGAACAGTCCATTGATGGCGCTAGTTATGCAGTTCCGTGAAATGCCTATGGTAGCAATGAACAAGTCACTACGACGTAACATGGCGTTTGCAGACAAAGAAGCTGTAGTAGGTTTCATGTTGAATGCGTCATTTGCAGGTATAGTAAGATGGTCTAAGTTCGCAGGACTAGGTTTAGCAGCAGCACAAATTACAGGTACAGAGTGGAGAGACCCTAATCAAGAACAGATGGACACAGCTAAGTATATTACTCAATTCGGGTTATATGCTGACATGTATGATTTGATTATTGATAGTCGCCAAGCAACAGAAGAGGGTGACGTAGATAAGGTGCTTAACAATATACCAGTACTAGGGTTGATGCAGGACTATAGTGATGCAACCGGTATCACAGAAGAACAACGTAGAACACAAATCGACTCCATACAAGGATTAACACCATTAGGCAATACTGCTTACGGTGATATGATTTACATGTGGTTAAACGAGAAATTTGGAGAGTAAATGAAGACTATCAGTACAACTATTGTAAATGGTGTACAGACAGTGTTCCCAGTGAGTTTCGGTCTAGGTTATATAGACCGAGCTCATGTCTACGTGTATACAGGTTCTGTGTACACGCAGCAAATTGGGTATACTTGGATTAACAGTACAACTATTGAAACAGCTCAAGTGCTACCGTCAGGTACGGAGTTAACGATTCGAAGGGTAATTCCAAAAGCACAATTAATTAATGACTACACTAACGCAGCTATTCTGGAAGAACAGAACTTAGACAATTCGTTTAAGCAAGCATTGATGTGGTTAGAAGAAATTGAAGATGGCTTTATGTCATCGGACGACGCATGGATCATTCGCAACAAGATTAAGTTCTTAGGCGATCTGGACATGGATGGTTTCCGTATTAAGAATTTACCACAACCAGTGGATAGCACAGACGCAGCGCGTGTACAGGATGTGCTACAAATCGCAGGTGGTGTAGCAGGTGCAAACTACATTGGCGAGACAGCACCAGTTACAGTGTTTAATGGTATGCGTTGGTATAATCCAACAATCCCTACAACATTCACGTACTATATAGATGGTGACTCAGGCCAGTGGGTAGAAGAAACTGTACAAGGTGTTGATGGTAAGTTACGTCAGGACTTAGCAGACGCTAACTCAAACATACCTATCGCGGGTATACCAGCTAAAGCGTTTAGAACAATCTCAGGTATTAAAGACTTAATGCCCATTGAGCATGTAGCACTAGACGTAGTAGGTTTCTACTCAGGTACTACGACAGGCGGTGGTAAATTTACATACAAACCAAACATGCCGGTAAGTGCACATAATGGTGGTACTATTATTGCAGCAGCTGCATTAGGTGCGTGGGATGGTACACAGACCGGAGTTAATACACTATTAACTTGGGCCGGTACAGGTACAGGCTGTTATGTACGCACTACAGGCTACACCGAAAAAGTACTTGCATCATGGTTCGGGCTGACAACAGTAGATAATGGTAATGTTCTAGCAAACGTACCAGATGTAACAGCATCGTTATCGGCGGCGATACGTTACTGTAATTCTCGTTATGTAGAAATCACAAACGAAGGTTATTTTGGTTCGACAAACTTTAACTTAGTTCTACCACGAGGCTACGCAAAGACATCCTCAGTTATACAGTTCCTCCGTGGTATGGACATAAGGAGTGAGGGCACTACGTTTTTCAGTTGCGCAACGCCGCGTGGTCATAGTTTTATGGACTGCCTAACAGAACGTCTTTTCGATTTTACTGTAGAAGGTATAAAGCTACAAAGGTACACAACATGCTACAGAGTGAAAAATGATGATGTAACCGACCATTCACAGTGGCGCTTCAAACGGTGTGGGTTCAAAGATGTAGCGCTAGGGATAGATACAGTATCGTATGTAGCTTCACGGTCAACAATCCTGACACTAGAAGATTGCAAGTCATCTTACGGCGTAGAGGAGTTTGTGCGATCTTATTGCGATATGACCCATGTAATTGGTGGTTGGTACACACACGACCAAAACAAACCATGCTTCACTATTGGTGGTAGGGCAACCGTAACAGGTGGTATTTATGTACCTATATTAGCTGGGCCACATAACGCACTGTGTTGGTATAGTGCAGAACTTGCTGACGAGTCAGCGGGGATAGTGTTTAGTGGTTGTCGTTTTGGTGGTGAATATGGTGGTGGTGTTGTGCTGTACGTAAAAAGTAACGCAGCGGCATCAGACAACAACGGTTTAGCGTCTGGTGCATCACAACAATTCACATTCACAAATTGCCAATTATCGTCAAACAACCCTTTTGACCCACTAAATACAGGAACAACCACCCGCGCAGTTGTAGTATTCAACGCATACAACAATGGTGGGGTATCTTTCCAAGGTTGTACAATATCGACAGACTTAGGCCCAGCAGCAACTAACGCGAACGTATCACGCGTAATCGCAGAGTACAACAACCTAACAGCAAACCCAGCACCGCATAACTTCGTCATAGAGTTTGATGATACGTCTTGGAGAGCAGCGAATAACGGGGCTAATCGACCAGCGACCAACAAGCTACTTCAATATGTAGGTAATGCCGCACAGGTGTCGATGTTTAAAGAGACATCTGCGTACGGTCATCTACTAGTAGGCGTTACTACCGACGGTTCTAAGAACAAAGCGACTTTTAAAGTTAAGTTAGGTAGACGGTTTACGTATTACACATTCCCAATGTTATTCGATTTAGACGTAGGTCAATTAGGGCAGTTACCCGATAACGCTTACCGTACCAGTCGGTATGCAGGATATCGTTGCAGTATCGTAGGTGGGCGGGATTTGGGTATCGCACAAAACGTGTACAAGTTACGAAGAACGCTTATGTATGCACATGACGGTGGTGTAGACTTAACTGTTGGGGCGGAAATCGTTAGTATGCACTTTGGTACTGGAGATACCGGACAAGATTACGTAATAGCTGATGGCATCGAGCCGGATGGTGAAGTGTATGTAACAGTTGTATGGGGTGAATTCACGCAAAGTGCGGCAACAGGCTTAGCTCGTGTGAAAGCAGTATTTGACCAGTTCGCGGCGTATAACAATGGTAACGACGTACCGTAAGGAACAACAATGACATTACCAAATTTTCCAAATAACCCAACCATAGGACAGCAGTTCATGGTTGGTAGTACAACGTATGAGTGTACATTTAATGGTATTAACCCACAGTGGCGTGTACTAAGTCAGGCTGATAAAGGTCTACGCGGTGAGTTAGAACAGACGACATCCAACGTATTACTAGCAGGGGTAGAAGCCCGCGGCATACGGACTGTAAACGGTGTAAAGAACTTACTACCAGTAGCCAACACAGTACTACACGTAACAAGTTTTTACGCTAACGGTGAGGGTGGCGGCGGCGACTTCATTTATGTGCCAAGTATGTCTTGGGGCAATCATAACGGGGGTACTGTAATCGCCAGTGGTGCGTTAGTAGCTTGGTCAGGAACACGAAGTACAGTAGACACATTACTAACTTGGGTAGGTACGGGTACTGGTTGTTATGTACGTAAGTACACACTGAAAGGTTACATACCATGTAGCTTCTTCGGTGCAGATACGTTACTAACCGACAACAGACTACCGATACAGAAATGTTTAAACGTAGCTACAGAGCAAAACAAAATTGCGTTCTTAGACCCGTCACCAAACTTCTACATGATAGATTTAACAGTATTCATACCGGCAGGTGGACACTTAGCTGGTGCAGGTGGTATCAACAAGCGTACTAAGGTCAAGCGGGTAGATGGTCATTACACAGACTTGTTCATGGCAGGTATTCATACCGAAGGTGTGAACGGCTCATATAGTGAAATGGTTATACCAGCACGAAATGGTATGCCGTACAACGTGTCCATGTTAGGCAGCGATGTTAAAATCTCAGGTCTATACATGGACGGTAACGGTATTAATGCAGGGTACGCACCAGAACTAGGTGCAGGTACAGGCTACAAAGGGAGTAACGTGTATATCCGTTATGTGGATGGAGTAGCGTTTGAGGATGTATATTCAGAATACGCATCGAACGATTGCATCTACGCACAATATTGTAGACGTATTCATGTACAGAACGTGATGGTAGCCAGAAACAAGTTAACTGGTAACGTGATTGGTGCTACCCGCAACGGTATGACAATTGCCGGTACATTGTCTGGATTCGCAGGGTTCTCAACGTCAGACTACATTTACATAGATAACGTGATAGCAGAAGAGACTGAGGACTTAGGTCTATCTGTAATCTTTAAGACACCACCAACCAACTTAACGACATTAAGTGGTACGTCACAAATCACGAATATCACCACACGTAGAAATGCTACAGTAGGTTTCGCGGTAGAGATTTCGGGAGCTGATTCACCAGAACAACCTGTACGAGATATGATTAACATATCAAACATCTTGTCTATTGAAGATAGTCAGAGAACAGGTGAGTCGTATTGTTCAGTATTAATTGCGTATAAAACAAAGAATATCAACGTAAATGGTGTATCTATTCGTGGTGCACGATCACATGGTTTAATCCTTGCAGGTAACGAATCCATTAACGTGTCTAACGTAATTGTAGATGGTTATGGTACTGCGAATTGGTCAAACTTTATGGTAGGTGTATTCGCGTATAGCGTTGCAGGTACAACATCCAAAGTACTGAACATCAGTAACGTACAGGTAACAGGTGGTAGTGGTAGGACATACGACACGTATGGTGTATCATTGACCGGCTTTGACAGGATTAATGCGAGTAACTTCGATGTAGATGGTAATACCTGTACATCAACAGAGTTAATTAGTAATGTTAACTTTGACTGTGCTCACCTTAAAGCAACAAACATACACGTACAGAACTCAGCTACGTTTGGTATAATCACTCGTGTATCTAAGGACATGCGTTTATCTAACAGTAGCGCGATCAATAGTGGGCGAGCATTGAAAGATGGCCAACGGTCTGCAATATACGTCCGTAGTGGCACAAATCGTACAGGTTCTATCACGGGATGTAACTTCAGTGACTACCAAACGACACCTACACAAACTATTGGGATCTTGTTAGAATCTAGTCCAACTGATGCAATCTCTGTGTCGGACTGTTCAGCAGTAGGTAACGTATATCAACCATTAGCTAACCTAGGTATGACTAATGCGCGGATATTTAACAATAGTTTCCCACATACCGTACCAGCTGAGGCGCATACACCGTTTAGTGTAGGTGCTACTTGGAGAAGTGGTTTACGCATGGGGCCGTCAACTTTGTTTATTGACGAGACTAACTGGAAACTACGTGTGAAGCTTAACGGTACACCGACTAGTGAAACAGATGGTGTGATTGTTGGTACTCAAGTTTAATAAGGATTAACATGTTAATGCCCATTATACGTGGGAGTGACGAGCTGGGTAGTGCGCTACCCAGTGGTTACACTTATACCGCGAATGCAGTAACTGGTGCGCTTGAACTTCGGCGTGGGCCAGATTTAATAGCAGTACAGAACACAGATGGAAGTTGGTTTAAGGATGCAGTATCTACAGGTGTAGGTTCATTACATCTAGGTGGTGAGAACGGTAAACCAACACACTCATTACAAAGTGCAGGACAGAATGCAACATTTACGAATGAAGCATTTGATAACAACAAGGATAACGCAATAGCGTGGTTCCCACCTTGGCAGGGTGTACGTTCTAACCTTGCCAACGTGATAGCACCTACCTTCTTGGAGTTTGGCGCACTACAAACATCATTCCAGATCAACGGTGCCTTAACAAGTACACCTGTAGAATACGATTTCGTATCAACAATTGCATCAAACCTGTGTGTATCATCAGTAACAGTAGTTAGTGGTGAAGTATATTCAGGTAAGGTGAAGAATCGTATAATCAGCAATGTAACTGGGCGAGAGCTGCATGAGGCAGAAATGGATGTCACTGTTGGTATTGGTAGTTCATTCACGATCAAATACCCAGTACCATACTTTGCACGTCAAGGTGATGTACTACGACTGCGCTTGGAGAAAGCAGATGGAGCAGCCTTACTGGTACGTGCTGGTGTTACTGCTCCAACGCAACCTTGGCGAGCGTTACGAGCAAGAGCGTTCACTGACATTGCCTTACAGGGCAACATGGCACCGAACTCAGTAAAGGTAAACAACGACACAACAACCAAAGCACCTGTTGATTTAGCTATTGCAGCGAATCAACTGGTAGGTAGAGGTTCTACAGGTAATGTACGTGCCGTTGAGTTCTCTGAGATTCGTCCGGAAACTGTCACCAAACAAGTATCGTTTACGGCGCTAGATGGTGGAACTTACATTGTCGAGCAGCAAACCAAGGCTGACACCGGTGGCTCAGTTGAAACGTTGTATCAGTACCGAGGCGATATAACTACTGGTGCGTCTGTATCAACAGGTACAGCAAGATCAATATTCAAGAACAGCCCTGACAAGACATCCACATCACCGGATGGTTGGGGAGCACCTTGGAATAGTCATGATGAAAACTCAGCAACGCCATGTCGAGTAACGCTGGACTTTGGCGAGACAGTGCAGTTGATATCAATGGAGTGGCAAGGGCAAGGTAATACTGGCTATAACACACCAAACGGACCATCACCAATATCGGGACCAAGGACAATGACGCTGCGCCTTAGTTCATCGGCATTCACTCCGGCGTTAAACTCTAACACTGGCGACCTAATGAATGCGTCAATAACTACGCAGAATATCGGGTGGGGTGCTAACCAGTCATCACCTAACGGATTAGCGGAGCGCTACGACATTAGAGCCGCAAACGCTGGCAATCCAGTTAGTGCAAGATATGTAGCGCTTGACCTGTTGACGTCATGGGATACGCGGAATATGCTGCTAAAGCATGTGTTGTTTACGTATGCGAAACCTGTTGGCGACTTGGATATAAACGTGAACATCACACCGACAGTTAACAGCTTTACTATTATGGACGGTACTGCAAACGTAGCACCATTCTCAGCAATCAATGTAATACTTGGCGCTGACACTGTGCGATTCAGCAAGCCGTTTGTTGGTAAGAGTTACAACTTCATCCGGAATGGTAGCAAGTTTATCTGCGCTGGTAGTGACGGCTCAAGAATAGAGGTTAACATCTAATGGCGATTATAAACGCACCTCACGCAGTCGAGGGTAGAACGTCTAAGTTTATCTTTTGTTTAAATGCACTTGCCATAAATACGACCTTGGGCACAACCGCACTTGCAGGCAGGCACATTTACAACATAGGACAAGCCTCAACAAGCACAATCCGTAGAACATTGACACACTCAACAGCACTAAACACAACAACACATGTAATCACTGTGCCGAACTCTGGTTACTACGAGGTGTCAGTTCAGTTCAGTGCCGTGATTGCCACTCTTTTGACAGAAATGGCAATGTGTCGAAATTGGGTTCAGCAAAACAACAGTGCAAACACATGCCCTGATGCTAGCAGAATGCTTTACATAAACTGCCCTGTCGATGCAAGCGTTACAGGTCGCGTTTCTTACTCACGACTAGCGCAATGCTGGTTAAATGCCGGTGACACGTTGCAACTGTGTGAAATCGGTGTCGGCAATACGGACTTTGAAAACTTCTCTATATCCGTTAAGGAGCTATGATGTTTAATAAGATGCAAGAACTTAAAGAATTGCGTGGCTGGGAGCGTATGAGCAGTGAAGCAAGACGCCTTCTATACAAGCAAAAATACAATGCGCTACCTTGGTGGCGTAAGTTATTTACTCAGAAACCTTTAGACAACGGACAACAAGGACAATAACATGCAAGTAGTTATTACAGTACTAAAAAGTGTATTACTACACTTAGTAACAAAGTATGCCGCAGAACTATTATTTGACTACACAGTTAAAGTACTAGACAAAGCGGCTGCTAAGACAGAAACAGACTTCGATGATCAGCTCGTACTAAAAGTAGCAGCTGAACGCGCAGTAATCTTAGGCATCATCAAACAAGGCCAAGCCCGCTAGTAAGATGAAACAACGTGTAGGTCTAGTATGCAAGACACCGTAGTAGGAGAAATAGCTAAGGCATCCCCCGCTGTAAGTATGGCGGGGGCAGTAATGGCAGGTATTGAATTAAACACAGTGCTAGTAGTACTAACTATCGTGTATACTTGTGTACAACTTTACGTGTTAGTGCGGGATAAACTTTGGAGACAAAGACAAAAACGTACATAAGGAAACGCTATGCAAATTATAAATAGCACAACACCTCTAGCAAGTAGACGTTTTAATGACGGTGAGCCATACGCTAACCGTTATCGTTCATTCGCAGCAAGGGTAGGTACAGGGACAGTCACTATCAGAGAATCATTCGATGGTGGGACTACGTACGACACAGTAGAGGCTGTTACAGCAACTCGTTCAGGCGAGATTGTAACATTCGACAAGTTTATAGAGATTGAATGTACCGGTAACGCAATCGTGTTAATAGGTAGATAGACATGAAAGCAACAGAAACGAAGCTATCCGCACTACATGGTGCAGTAGCTCAAGTGTTAACAGCACAAGTGTTGCATGAAGAAGCAGAGACAACCTTCGATGAAGAAGGTAACGCAGTAGAGACCGGTAACATGGTCTATACTGCTACACCTGCTACTCTAGCAGCAGCAATCAAGTTCCTTAAAGACAACAACATCACTTGTGACATTGAAGTGGACAAGGGTATGAATAGTCTGAAAGACGCACTTGCAGCGAAACAGAAACACTCACGACTAACTGACGTAAAGTTAGCAGCAGTAGGTTAATATGACAGTACTATCAGTAGATCAACTAGTAGACCTATTAAGTGATACAGACGTAGAGAAGTTGCTAGAACTACGGTTAAGCAAACTATCCAAGCTGTCAGCACCAGTAGAAACACTGGATGCTGATAGTACTGGTCTGTTTGAAGATGACGAGTTCCAGCGTATATTAGACGACAGGGCACGATACTCACAACTATCAGAAGTAGAACAGGAAACTGTACGACGATGGGCAGAGATCGAAGCACTACGTGAACATTATGCAGAGTTCGAGGACTTCTTGTTTGATTGTATGACTGAGTTAATGGGTTTCCGTTGCTCAGATGTACAAATAGACATAGGCCAGTTCTTACAATACGGCCCACAAAAGGGCATGGTACAAGCACAACGCTCACAAGCAAAGTCTACAATAGTAGCTATGTTTGCAGTATGGCAACTGATACACGATTGTAAGCACCGAGTGCTTATAGTATCAGCAGGTAGTGATGTAGCAACAGAGATTGCTAACTGGGTTATCCAAATCATCATGAACTGGGACATATTAGAGTGTATGCGACCAGATAGACAACATGGAGATCGTGCTTCTAACAAAGCATTCGACATCCATTGGCAACTTAAAGGTGCTGAGAAATCACCATCTATTGCGTGTATAGGTATTACATCTAACATGCAAGGTCGTCGTGCAGACTTACTAATTCCAGATGACATCGAGTCATCAAAGAACGGTAATACAGAGTTACAACGTGCAGCATTAGCTCACTTATCCAAAGACTTTACATCAATCTGTCAACATGGTCGTATCATGTATCTTGGTACACCTCAGACAGTAGATTCTATCTATAACGACTTACCTGACCGTGGTTACGTAATTCGTGTATGGCCAGGACGTTACCCTACAAAAGAAGAAGAGAAGTTCTATGGACCACATTTAGCACCACTTATTGCACAACGAGTGTATAACGACGAGTCATTACGCCGTGGTGGTGGTTTAGATGGAACGAGAGGCAGACCTACAGACCCAGTACTGTTAGGTGAAGACCTATTATGCCAGAAGGAACTAGACCAAGGACCAGCCTACTTCAACTTGCAACACATGTTGAACACTGAAATGTCAGACGAGTTAAGGCATCCACTGAAAGCAAAGAACTTAGTGGTTATGCCGTTTGACATTGAGAAAGGGTCTGGCGAAATAACATGGTTGCCAAGTCCAGAACGACAAGTCGAGGTTTCAGGTTATACAAGTAAGCCTCAGTTATACAGACCGTTCACCATATCAACAGAGCTATACCCGTATGAAGGTAAGCACATGTATGTAGATACAGCTGGCGGTGGTGAGAACGGGGATGAAACTTGCGCTGTCGTGACATACTTCCTTCATGGCTACATATTCTTAGCAGAAATGGTAGCACTTCCAGGTGGTTACAACGAGAAGTACTTTGAGCGTTTGAGCGAGTTAGCATACAAGCATCAAGTAAACTCGATAGAAGTAGAGAAGAACTTTGGCTTTGGTGCGTTTGCTGCTCAGTGGCAACCAATCCTGTTAGCACATTATAACAAACGAGTAAGTACTACATGCCCACGTATCGAAGATGTATGGGAAGCAGGACAGAAAGAACTACGTATTATAGACACGTTAGAACCTGTACTAGCAAGACATAAGCTAATAGTACATCCAGACGTAATTCAATACGACTTAGATTCAGCTAAGAAATACCCATTTGATAAGCAAGAATCGTATAAACTATTACATCAATTAGCTAAGATTAGTCGTGACAAAGGTGCATTATTGCATGATGACAGACTAGATGCTTTAGCAGGTTGTGTAAGGAAATGGGTAGTAGTAATGGCTGTAGACGCAAGTAAGCGTATGGAGCAGAAAGCTACCGATGACAACATTGCATTCTTCGCAGAATGGGGTGCTGACATAGGTGGTTACAACAAAGGTGTACTAGGTCTATCTCAGAACAGGTTCACAAAAATAACTTCAAAAAGGAAACACTAATGAGCGCAACATCAGAAGCATTAAACCCACATCGTTTAGACATCGTAGACTTACCTCGTGATGTTGAGAACTGTTTAGGTGGATTACGGACAGCACTATGTGCAACATTCAACTATTGTCGCCAATATCCTAAGAAATTAGATACATTCATTACAGTACTTGAGTACGTATTAGAACGTGCTAAGGACTTTACTAATGGTGCAATGGAAGAAGCTATTAAAGCTCAGCAAGAAGCAGCAAAAGCAGCAGCAGACGCAGTAATTGAAGAGTTAGACGCAGCACGTAAAGCTAAGTTAACAGAACAAGTAGAAGCTGTTAAGACACTAGCTAAAGGCATTATTGTAGGAGCACAGGAACAGACAGTTCTTGAGGACTTAAAGCAGTATGTTATCGTAGAAGGGTTCACTCCGGAAGGTGAGAACTTAGAAGCAATTAAAGCAGCATTTGTTAAAGCAAAGACTGCACAACTATTTGCACAAATCGCTGAAATTAAACAAGAAAAGGAATAATAAATGGCTAATACATTAAACATCCCTGAGCGTACATTAGCTCAAATCTCTTCATCCGTTGACACTATTAATGTAATTGGTGGTGTAAATGGTCGTAAGTCAGCATTAGAGCATATCGTCTGTCGAGTAACTGACCATGCTGATAACGTAGCTGGTGAAGTAGGTGCAGACACTAACAAAATGGCTATCTTCACATCAAGAGGTCATGGTCATCCTTGGATTAAAGATGTTGGTTTACGACACGTTGTAGTATTAGCAGCAGCTAACCCAGTAACTACTCCTACTCGTACTGATGTAACTGTACTATATCCAAACTTTACCTATACTACATTCTAATTTGTAGAACATAGGTTACATCACGTAGTGGTTTACTAATGGAAACTCATTGGTAGACCATTGCGTAGTACATTGGTTATATTGTGGAAACTCATCGTTTGTAGTATTTACTGAAATATTAAAAACACCCCACAGTTTTGAGGGCGTACTCCCGTCAAACCGCTTCGCGGGTTTCCCCCATGCACCCGTCATTGACGGTTTCAGCTAGTGAAACTCATTGTAGTACATTGGTTATCTCATTGGTTATCACTAGTGTCACTGAACATATTGCACTGGTGCTGAGCTTACGTAGGCACTCGCGTTCGCTCGTGGATATGTCTCTTTTGTGAAGGGGATAATCAAATATGTCTCTTTTGCGTCATGGACTCAATCATCAGTTACCATTGAGTAACCATTGTACTGTACATTGGTTTCCACTATGAAACACACTACGTGTAGTTACTAATTAAACACGCTACGCGTAGTAACCATTGGAGCGACATTATGAACGTATACACAATTGATTTATTAGTAGATGTATTAGTATTTGTTATGACATTAGTAGTAGGTTATTCAGTTTATACAGGTTTCTTTAAGGATGGAGAATAACATGAATTTAATCGTAACAGCTAACCTAACATACGGTATTTGTGAAGGTAGATATATGTTCAAAGTAGAAGAGGGTAAAGTAACACTTCGACAGAATAACGAGTGGGTAGAACTACATACTGTAGAGCCAACGTTGTTAATCGAAGTGTGGTTTCAGTGTGCAAATCGTGAAGTTATGAATGCTATTTCAGCACTTGGTTTAGTTTAAGGAATTAAATATGTCTCGCATTATCAAAGTACAAGTTACAAACAATCGTTTATCTTATCGTGTTGCTAGTGATGCACACTTAGTAGGTTGGTCTGGTTACATTGAGTGTAATGCAATCAACATAATGATTGAACACTTAATGACTATTGCTCGTCGTGATGGTAAGGCTACTACTGAGCGTAAGCTCATTGATCGTATATTCCAAGGTGAGAACTTAGGACTATACAATATTGGTGAGTTCAGTGTTAACATGGTAATTTAAGGAGAACACTATGTACGGTAGACAACGTAGAGTTGGTAAAGTCATTGATATATCTTTTTTCATTCTTGGTGTTGTAGGAGTTGATCTATGAAGAAGTTACTATGGGTACTAGCATTTGGTATGATTGGCCTTGGGTTAGAAGAACCAGTGGCCAACGACTACATACCATACCATGATGCGTATATGTCACTACAAGCTGATAATCCAACAGCTAGTGAAGAATGTCTTAGTATTGCTGCCAACACTATGGTAGGAAACTATGATGCAGTATCTAATATGATGCACACAAAGCATGGTAAATGTGCAGTGCAAGTGTTAGGTCTATTGGTAAGTGTACATTGAAGCCTGCATAGCTAATAACTATCTATGCCACAACCGCTTCGCGCTTGACCGCTATGCGCGGGGCTTCAACATTATGAAATTGAGCAAAACTAATCAACCCTATTTTGGAGTATTACATATGTCAGTTATCGTCAATTCTTTAGTAGCAACAATGAACAATGGTATCGAGTCTGAAGTTGCACGGCTTCGTGATATGGCTAACAACCGTATTGGTATGCGTGAAGCAGGCCGTATGTTCATCAATCAGAACTTGGCATCATTGCCGGTATTGGTAAACGGTGATTACACCATCCAGTACAAAGATGACCGTGGTAAGTTAGCGGTTAAGATGGAGAAGAAGAATCATGCACTATGGATGATTGCACTTCAAACAGCTATTGAAGTAGGTCATAGCTCTTATGACCTGTTGTGTAAGATTCTGCAAGATTGGGCTAAAGACACATTGAATGTGGAATGGTCTAAGGAGTCTGCTAAAGGTATTGCTAAACGATACATCCAAGCTATGCAAGCAATGGGCGTATTATCCAACAAACTGGATAAGATGGAGTATGTTGACGCAACTGGTGTTACTCGTGAAGGTGTAGTAGTTAAGCTCAACTTAGAGTTCAATACTGCATTGAATGACATTGTCCGTGATTTACGCGAACATAGTTCAATGGTATGTCGTCCTTTGGCGTATAAGCCTATGGATTGGACTGACAACAAGTCAGGCGTTGGTGCATTAGCTAACTTAAAGCTAGTGCGTGGTGGCAAGACTAAGGTAGCGAAAGATGTGCTATCAGCAGTCAACAAATTACAAGCTGTAGAGTTCATCATGATTCCTGCGATGATTGATGCTGCATACGACATGTTAGATAATCAACATGAGTATCATTCTACAGAGGAAGAACTAATGATGTATCGTGAGGTTATTGCTCACAATGGTTCATCATGTTTCTTTCCAATTACATGTGATGCACGTGGTCGTATGTACTATCGTGGTGGTATCTTATCACCACAAGGCAGTGACTACTGTAAAGCATTGTTCCAATTCGCTAAGGGCAGAGAACTAGGCGCTCGTGGTGAAGAAGCATTAACTATCCATTTAGCTAACACGCTAGGTTGGGATAAGAAGTCATTGATTGATCGTAAGTTATTCATAGCGCAAGCTCATGATGCACTGATGGCAATCAAAGACCATGTTGATGTACGTAACGTATTTCCAGATGCTTCTGTATTTCAAGCAACTGTAGCAGTATTAGAATACCAACGTATGATTAATTCAAGTAATCGCATGGAGTTTGTATCGAACTTGGTGTGTCATCAAGATGGTACATGTAATGGCTTACAACATATGGCAGCTATTACAAAGAATCGTCAAACAGCTGTAACTGTTAACTGTGTAACATCGACAGAATATGATGAACCGAAGGACATCTACGGTATCATCGCTGAATATGCAGCAGCAAATAGTTTAGGTGAGATTGCAGAAGTCATTTCCCGTTTTGGGCGAGATATGGCTAAAAACCCTGTAATGATCACCGGCTATGGGGCTGGCGAGGCCACCATTATCACGAATACCGCCGCCTATCTAATCGCCAAGGGTGTCGATGGCTCGCTTGCTGAAGGCGTTGGCAAGGCTTATATTGCGGCTATTAATGCCAATGCTGGTGCTGTTAAAGCACTAACAGAAGCACTGAAGTCACGAGTAGGCCAAGCAATGCACAAAGGACAAGAGAAGTTCACATGGACAACAGCAGATGGCTTTGTAGCATCAACTGAATACCGTGATGAAGAAGTAAATCGTGTTCGTGCTGGTGTGTTCAACGCAGCAGTACCAAATATGAATCCAACACCATTAGATGATGTGAAGACTGTGGGTGCTATGTCACCTAACTTTATTCACAGTATCGACGCGACTCATTGTCGTATGGTGGTGAACGCTTGTGGTCATGAACTGGTAACGGTACATGATTCAATCGGCTCACACGCAGCTACGTATTTCGATACAGCAGCAGCAATCCGTACTACATTCGTTGAAGTTCATCAATATGATGCGCTTGCTAACTTATGTGAAGGTATGGGCGTTCGTACACCACAATTCCGTGGTGATTATGCTGCACATGAGGCATTGAACTCAGCGTACATCTTCAGTTAAGCAATAGGGTGCAGGACGTTATGTCTTGCACCTTTTCTTTTTATTTGTTTGGTCAGGCTGGACACAACACAGCTTCTGGCCTGAAAGACCAAAGGAGTAGGAAAATGAGTCGTAAAGTAAAACACGTAGAATTGTTAGAGTGTAAAGAAACTGTTTTGTTGTTTCGGTTGTTAGGTCGCCATCGTGCGATTCGTGAATTGAACAAGGCAATACCATCACGCAAATTTGAACGTGATTCAGATGGAAAACGATCTATTATGTCAAACGTACATTGGTCGAAATGTAAACAGGGAAGTGACTTCTGGTGTTTACTGTTTAGACTACACGAACAGCCTTTGTCTCGTAGCAGATTATTAGGAGCTAGTAAATGCGTATAACAGCAACACACGGTAACTTACCGCTCAACAACTTAGGTCATTATGCACACAACTCATTAGTGCATCAACCAAAAGAAAAGACAACATTAGGTCAAACAACTGACCTAATTCAAGGTGATTGGCGTAAGCGTAATAATGACAAGCCAGTCGTAGTTAAGCACGTAGAAGTAGACACATTAGCATGCCTGTAACAGCATTGTTTAATGTGCTTGTTGTTTGTGTGTGCATCAAGATAATTTGGTTTGATGTAACACTACAATGTCATCGTGGTAATCCCTTAATTTATGTACACCCAAGTGAATATCCTTGGTGGTATGTAGGTAGCACATCTTTCAGGAGCAAGAAATGAGCAAGACTAAGAACAAGCGTAAAGAGAACAACGGTTATCATCGTCAAGAAGTACTTAACCGTGGTGCAGCAAAGATAATTGGTTTAGCGTTGAGTCACCTCTACGTTAAACAGCAGTAGAATTGGCAATAATGCCAAGAGACGAAAGTCTCATCATGATGGGCTTTTATCGGGTTTCGCCCAACCCATAACAACAAAGAAGAGAGAAGTACAAATGTTCGATTTTTCACAATTAGCACAATTCGCAGTAAGCAACAACTTCAGCCAAGCTCGTGGTGGTGTACCAGTATACGACCTGTCTATCGAAGACGCACGTGCAAAAGTAGTTGTAGTTGACGGCAATAAAGTGCCAAACGAAGATGGTAGCCAAGCTCTTACCCTGAAGTTAGGTAAGCGTAAAGTATCATTAGATGTGGTCAAGAAGAATGCTTCACGCATCAATGCAAGCGCAGAACAAGTGGCAGCGTTCACTGAGAAGCTGTTAGCTGGTGTTCAAGCTGGTGCGTTCGACACAGCAATTCAAGCAGTACAAGCTGCTGCGAAACAAGCTGTTGAAGATGCAAAAGCTAAAGGCACAACCGTTGTAACTGAAACTGGTGATGAACCAGAGTTAGAAGCAAACACAGCTGCCGATATTGATGGCTTAGACTTAGACTCTTTAGAGTAATAAGTTTCAGGAGTACCTTACGAAAGTAGGGTACACCTGAGTAGTGTTTATAGTGTATCAGGCCATAGTGTAAAAACTCCTTAACGCATTATAGACATTACTCAGGTGTATCTTTATGCTGGTCGCGTATTGAGTTAAGACTTAGACCACCTTAACAAAGCACTGACACTCTACCGTACTGACGAGTATATTGAGTGTCCATACATAATAAGGGGAGAGCAAGGCGACCCAAGGCCAAGGGATGAGGAAGGTAGCCATAGTACCAACCGCTGTACGGCAGAGCGTTAGCTGCCAGATTCATTTGATAGTACCTATGTGAGTACGGTAATATTCGGTGCTTACTTACGCATGTGGGTGCTATCAAATGAAACTAACAGAAAACCAAAGGAGTAGGAAATGTCAAGAAATGTTCGGTAAAGAAGATCCAGTAGTAACTGATGAAGATGTAGGTAACTTTGTAAAAGGGTTACACGAATCAACATCAGGAAAGAACAGTCCATTAGGACAAATCATCACTGAGGTAGATAATGAGTTGGCTTTCACTAGCACAAAACCTACCACTGGGAAGAACGAGTCGATGTGATTGTCCTGAATGCGGTGAAGGTAGTAACACCAACGCCGCCATACTGAATCACACCGTTCGTGGTTACAGTTTATTCTGTCATGCCTGTGGTTACAATCCATTTCAAGATAAGGGTGTACAAACACTCCAAGAACTACAAAGGTTAAAAGAACTAAATGAACAAGCTGAGCGATATACTGATAAGCATGTTAGAATTCCATCAGATTTCACCAAGGACATACCAATTGCCGGTAGACTTTGGTTGTATAGCGCGGGAGTATCACCAACGGTTTGGAACGAATACTCTATTGGCTATTCAGAATCTCTACAACGAGTTATTCTGCCAGTACATGGAAGCAACGGGGAACTCGTCTGGTATCAAGGGAGAGCAGTCCATGAAGGGCAGCGACCCAAGTACCTCAACCCAACAGTCCCTAAAGACGGGAGAATGTTTGTACATTGCAGTAACACTCCAATATCTGATACTACCACTGTTATCGTCTGTGAAGACATACTATCAGCCATTAGAGTCGGAAAGGCAGCAAGTAGCCTTGAGACAGACGGCAACAAGTATCTCGGAGTTAGTTTACTTGGAACGAAACTTACTACCGAAAGTATTAACGAACTTGGTCACGCTAAGAGGGTTATCTCATGGTTTGATGCAGACAATGCGGGAACCAAAGCACGTGCAGATTTGTACAAGGCTGTGGGTATATTCACAACTGTTAATTGCATCCGTAGTGAAAGAGATCCAAAGCGATACTCAGATCAAGACATACGCAGATTTATCGAGGGCACATTAAATGTATCAGCTGTTTAGAGTATCAGGTAAGAGTTTCTTAAATGCAACACTACCAGTACACAAGATATGGTCACATATGAACAAAATCATTACCATGCCACCACGTATGGATGCACAGTTCTATTTAGACCTACATGATTCAATGGGCTACGGAGTAGCTAAAGATGGGGAACTTATAGCACTATGGAGCTTAGTACGAGGCCAAGGGTACAATCTAGTACGGGATGCAGTGAAGAACGGTGCGACGTGGTTGACATGTTACGACAATGGCTTTCTAGTACAGTTCTATGTAAGCTGCGGATTCGACATAACTGGTCGGGAACCGAATCGGGTAGATGGTCAGCCAGATGTAGTGAGACTAGCATGGAGAAAATAAGAGAGTTTAGTCTCACGCTCTTGAGGAACGACAATCCAAAGCTATTCTTATCAATGGCAGGATTCAGACCAGTACGGAAAGGTGAAGTACCAGAACATGGTGATGAGATCATAAACTGTAACTCTTTGTATGCAGCAAGTTATGGTAGCGAGACAACATTTAAACACGCGATAGTATATCGTCCTACACGACATATGGATAAGTACTGTCTACATTACACAACTATTGATTACCAACACACTTACAGTAAGAGTTGGTTTGAGAAGGTAATGTGGATTCGTAAGAAACAAGAAGTTATTAACCAAACGGAGCAAGTAATGGAAGAACGTAATACGTATCTAGTAGATAACGCAATCTACAATAACACAACAAAGGCATCAATAGAAGCAGTGTTAAAGACACTGAGTGATGCAAATCGCGGTAAGAAATTTGTGTGTTACAAACTAACAGAAGTAGCAGTCGCCTATAAACCAGAAGACCCTAAACAGGTGCAATGGTTATGATTGATCTCGCGTTATTGCGAGTAGTCAAGTACAAGGAGCAGTGGGAAAAAGTACATCGATACATCCCACTATCTGCTATTGATAAGCGAACAAAGGCAATCGTAGCAGACATTTCAAAGTACTTCGAGTTGCATCCTGAAAGCACAGTGATTGCGTTCGACGTATTCCGTTCCTTATTCTTCACTACTTGGCATAAAGGTATGAAGGATGCTGACGTTACGTACTACAACAACGTCCTAACATCAATGGAGAAGGACGTTACAGAAGATGCTAAGAAGAACCTGATCAACCAGTTGATTGAGTTACAATTTGCAACAGAAGTAGCTAACGACCTGAGTGAGTATACATCAGGTGAGGACATTGATGTTATACACACAGTACGTCAAAGATTAAACAAAGTAGAGCAATTAATGGAGCGGTCAACACAGTTTGAGTTCGCATCGTTTGCATCTATTGACGAAGATGACACACTAGCAGTAAAAGGTTACAAGTGGCCTATCCCGATTATGAATGAACATTATCGTGAGATACTAGCTGGTGATATGTACATCATAGCAGCAAGACCAGGAAAAGGTAAGACAACATTCCTGTGTCAACTAAACAAAGCTATGGCAGATCAAATGTCTAGCAACAAAGTCATCGTATGGTTCAATAACGAATCACGAAGACAACGGATTATGTCCAGACAGATTCAATCAGCATTACGTGTAACAAACACTGAGATGCGACTGATGAAGGAAAATGGTGTACTGGAAACAGAATACATCAAAGCAATGGGAAGTATTGATCGTGTACGTGTATACGACATTCATGGGAAGAACCATGTTTATTTAATGGAGATATTGGAAAGTATCGGGATTGATAACGTCGGAGCAGTCATCTGTGATATGTTGGATAATGTAAAGTTTCCACTACAGGATGGAGCTAGAGAAGATCAACGTCTTGAGCAGATGTACCAATGGTTCCGTGAAACTGGTGTCCAATACTCATGCCCAATGTTTGCAACATCACAGATTAGTAACGAGGGTGCAGGTTTAATGTTCCCAAGTGAGAATATGTTGAAGGACAGTAAGACAGGTAAGCAAGGTGCATGTGACGGTATCATGATGATTGGTTCATCAGATGACCCACTACGAGCATCATATCGTGGTTTATCGTTTCCAAAAGAGAAGCATAAACTGGAAGGTAAAGAGCACATGCGAGCAGAAGTTGTATTCGACTCTGATCGAGGTGTATATGTATAACTACATCAATAAAGATCTTCTTTATGCAGACTACGCAAAGCTAGAAGAACGTATGTTGGCAATGTACGCAGCACGTCAACGAACAAAGGATAACGAAATGATTTCAACATACCCAGTGGGTACAATCTTAAAACATACATCAGGTAAACTGATTATAAAATCTACAATGAACGGTGAAGCATCAGGACTAGTATACGGTTTCGACTTAACCGGTACAGCGTGTTCATTCTACGCTGCATCATTGACGTATATGACGCCAGCTCTGTTAGAGGACGGTGTTGTAGAGAAGCTACAATCAATGATCAAGTCTGAGCTTAAAGCAACTACCACACCAAGAACCCAAGCAGCACCGTTTGCTAGCGCGTATGGTAAATCAGATGGTTCAACAGCGGATTATTACCAGTTACCAAAAGGTGCAACACAGTTACAGGACTTAATCAGTGATCGTAACATGAATGCACAACTAGGTGAGATCTTCCGTGCAGCATATCGTTTCGGTATGGCAGCACACAGCGATCAATTACGTGATGCTAAGAAGATTAAGTTCTACATAGAAGCAGAGATCAAACGACTGGAGAATGTAGTATGATTGAGTTCGTATTTGCAGGATTAGGCACAATTCTATTTGTAGGTTCAGTATTCTTAGTACTATGTTTAGTAGAAGAGGCTAACAACTGGTGGAACTACCGCCGATGAAACAGATGGTCGAATACCTAATGCACATGGGTAACGACAACACGGTAGCGAACACAGCACGAGTTAGTATGGGTGACTGTACTAACTGGCTTGAATTGCCTATGTCGTACTCAGAGAATCAACGTGACAGTTTAATTGTGTATCTTGCAAGAGAACATCACACATCACCATTCCGTCATACGGGTATTAGCATCCGTGGACACGTACCGTTATTTATTGCCCGTCAGCTAGGAAAGCATCAAGTGGGATTAACATGGAATGAAGAATCACGGCGTTATGTAGATAACGAACCTGAGTTCTTTGATCCTACAGATACGTGGCGAGCAAGACCGCCTAAGAGTATCAAACAAGGTAGTGCAGGATTACTACCAGAACTAGACCAATTCGTAATTAACGATTTGTATGACAATGTAGTAGATACCGCTCTAGGTACGTATCAGACAATGTTAAGTATGAACGTAGCACCTGAGCAAGCGCGTATGGTGTTACCACAGTCTATGATGGTTAACTTCATCTGGACAGGTAGTTTGATGGCATTTGCACATGTGTATGCTTTACGCATTGATCAACATGCACAGAAAGAAGCGCGGGACTTCGCAGAAGCCATTGATAAAATCGTGCGCCCACTATTCCCGAAAAGCTGGAGTGCGTTAACAGGGCAGAAGTAATGAGATCAATGAAGCTTAAAGAGATTGCGTATATTGTACGTTATCCTGAAGCTATTCGATTTGCTGAACTGCAAGAACAAGTAACATGGAAAGCAGCAGAGTTAGATGTTACCAAAGATATTCAGGATATGCGAGTCAATCGTACACCAGCAGAGTATCATGGTATCGTCACAACTCTGAAGCTGTTCACGTTATATGAACTAGCAGCAGGCACAGATTACTGGTTGGGACGCTTTATGCGTATGTTCCCAAGACCAGCAGATTTACATCGTATGGCAGCAGAGTTCGGCAAGACCGAGCTACACATCCATGCACCGTTCTATAATGCGATCAATGAAGCGTTGTTGTTAAACACACCAGCATTCTATGAATCGTATTTAGATTCACCGGTACTGCGTGATCGTATGGACTTTATCGACGATGTAATTCGTGATAAAGACGACTTGGTAAGTTGTGGTGCTTTCTCAATGGTAGAAGGTGCAATCCTATATACAAACTTTGCTTACTTAAAGCACTTCAGTGTTGCAGGTAAGAACGGGTTGAACACAGTAGTACGTGGTATTAACTTCTCTGTGCGTGATGAGAACCTACACAGCTTGGGCGGTGCATGGGCGTTCAAAACATTAATGGCAGAGCGTGAAGCTGGTGGTCAGTGGCGAGACCGTGTACAAGTACGCCGTAAGTTATATGAAGTAGGCCATAAGATTGTTGAGCACGAAGATGAGATCATCAACATGATCTTCTCAGAAGGCGAGGTGTCTGGTATTACAGCAGCAGAGCTTAAAGCGTTTGTACGTCATCGTGTAGACTTCTGCTTGGAGAACTTAGGCTTTGAAGCGATATTCAAAGTAACATGGAACCCTATCGCAGACTGGTTCTACAAGAACATCAACATGGTTCAATTTAGTGACTTCTTCGTGGGTGTTGGTAATCAATACAACAGTAATCACGTTAAGGAGAAGTTCGGATGGAGAGTACCAGATGTCATTGTATGAACAACTAAGTGAAGAACGTAAATATCTACAAGCTACTGGGGAGCTACCACACTGGGTAACTACTGGTGGTTGGCAGATGTTGAAGGACAAGTATCTACGACCAAATGAGGCGTTACGATCGCGCTTTATTGACATTTCTATCGTAGCAGCAAGGCACTTACCTGAGCAGCTACGGGATACGATGCGTGAGAAGTTCTTCAGGCTCATGTGGAAAGGTCACTTGGCATTATCAACGCCAGTACTGAGTAACATGGGAACAAACAAAGGTATGCCAGTCAGTTGTGCAGGTAACTATGTGGATGATTCCATTAGTTCCTTCTATGACGCATACAAAGAGACAGCGCTACTCACTAAGCATGGTTTTGGTACATCTAGTTATCTAGGTTCAATCAGACCACGCGGCACACCAATTAGTTCAGGTGGTAAAGCAAGTGGCGTACTGGACGTAATCACTAGCTTCGTAGATGATATGAAAAAAGTGAGTCAAGGTACATCCAGACGGGGTGCATGGGCGGGTTATCTTGGTATCGACCATGGTGACTTTGACGAAGCATGTACGTACTTGTTGCATTATCCAGATAACTGTAACATGGGCTGGATTGTATCTGATGCGTTCTTATCGAGATTAAATGCTGGTGACGAAGATGCACTACATCGTTGGCAATTAGCTAACTTCACCCGTGCCCGTACAGGTAAGGGTTACTTGCTGTTTATTGATAAAGTCAATCGACGGAACAAGTTGCCTATTCCAGTGAAAGCATCAAACTTGTGTATGGAGATCACATTACCTTCGGATAATGAGCATACATTCACATGTGTACTGTCTAGCTTGAACCTGTCTTTGTATGATGAATGGGATGATGATACTGTAGAAGTTGCAACAATCTTCTTGGATTGTGTAGCATCGGAGTTTATCAGACTGGCCGAACACTTACCAGAGTTCAAGAAGTCCGTAGCATTCACTCGGAAAGCTCGTGCATTAGGCCTCGGTACATTAGGCTATCACACGTTGTTACAGAAGCGGCGACTACCGTTTGAGAGCCTTGAAGCGCATATGTTGAATATCCGCCTGTTCAAGGAAATCAAAGCAAAGGCTGTCAAGGCATCACAACGTCTAGCAATCGAACTAGGTGAGCCAGAGTGGTGTGTAGGTACAGGTATGCGTAACAGTCATTTGTTAGCTATCGCGCCTAATACAAGTTCAGCGTTAATCTGTGGCGGGGTATCGCAGGGTATCGAACCAGTAGTATCAAACCTGTTTGTACAACCTACAAGTACAGGTGACATTAACCGGATTAGTCCTGAATTCTTAGCACTAGCGAAGTCTTATGGTAAGTTCAATGAAGCGTTGATTGAGGATCTTGTTAAGACACAAGGCTCAGTACAACACTTAGATTGGTTAACTGACCATGAGAAAGCAGTCTTCAAGACAGCGTACGAGATCAATCAGTTTGTAATCTTACGTAAAGCGTCAGCAAGGCAACCATCTATCTGTCAAGGTCAATCATTAAACTTGTTTGTGTCTGACACAGCAACAGAAGAATACTTGTCAGACTTAACACAAACAGCAGCACTAGATGAGAACATCTTAGGGCTATACTATCTACGTTCAGCAGCAGGTGTTCAGGCATCGACTGGTGAGTGCGTAGCATGTGAGGGATAATGCAGGTAACAGTAGACAATTTCGTAGAGTTAGCGAAGCGTACAGAATCGTTAAACTACTACCCACAAAACCATCGTTTAGAGCATGCAATTGACGGTCTGGTAACAGAAGCCGGAGAGTTGGCAGATGCTATGAAGAAAGCTAAGTATTACGGTAAGACGTTGGACTTAGTGAATCTGAAGGAAGAAGGTGGTGATGTGTTATGGTACTTAGCGTTAATGTTCGACGAGCTAGGTACGGACTTCGAAGCAGAAATGGCGCGTGTAATTGCAAAGTTAAAAGCACGTTTCCCACAGAAGTTTGAACAAGCAGAAGCGCTGAATCGTGACTTAGTGAAGGAACGAGAAGTGCTGGAGCAAGATTATGCACAGCGTACCTCTGCATAAAAACTTTAAAGAATCAGACTTCGCATGTAAGTGTGGTACTGGTTGTGGTAAAGGTTACAAGGATATGGACGAACAGTTCATGACGAAGTTATTTGAGTTACGGGATATGTCGGGATTACCGATGACCATAACATCAGGTTATCGTTGCCCGAAGCATCCTGAGACAATTAAGCGACCAACATCAGCACATTCAAGTGGTCATGCTGTAGACTTTAAAGTTCATTCATCACAAGCAGCGTTTACGTTTATGCTTTGTGCAATGAAGGTAGGGTTAACACGTATCGGTTGGAACCAGAAGTATGACTTCTTCCATATCGACGCTGCACCACACTTACCACAAAACGTACTGTTTAAATACTAGTGCTTTCCGAGTACCTATTCTATGAGTAGGTACTTTGAATATCATTAAGGAACATTCATGAAACTATTAACTGTAGACCTAGAGGTTGAGAACTATTCGTTGAACAAGCGAGTGGCATCCCCGTTTGACTTGCGCAACTATATCGTTCAGATAGGTTGGTCAGTCAATGGTGGAGAACGATTTGAGAAATACTACACAGAGTGGCATCGCAGTCATGTACTGCCAGATGTATTAGATGAAATGGGTGAAGGTGATGTATTAATTGGCTTCAACATTAAATTCGACTTACTGTGGGTATGGGGAGATCCAAGATTACAAGCAGCTTTGAAGCGGGGTATGACTATCTATTGTGGTCAATACGCAGAGTACCTAATTGAAGGTATGGATCAAAGTGCACACATGGTGTCAATGAACGAGATTGCCGAGAAGTATGGTGGTGGTTGTAAATTAGATGCTGTAAAAGAGTTATGGGAGAATGGTAGTTTAACTAGCCAGATCCCACGCAACATGTTAACTGATTACTTAATCGGGGACGGTAAAGAGATTATAGGCGACATCCAGAACACATGGTTAATCTATTGTGGTCAAGTGAAACGTATGAGATCAGAACTATCACCAGAGTTCCGTAAGATGCTGAAGCTCCGTATGGATGGCTTACTAGCAACAACGGAAATGGAATACAACGGGATGTTCGTTGACCGAGAGATTGGTGAGGAACTCCGTAAAGGTGTTGCAGAAAGATTAGCAGTAGCAGAAATAGAACTAAACAGCTTCATTCCACCATTACCAGAAGAACTAGAGTTCAACTGGGGAAGTAATACACACAAGTCGTGTCTTATCTTCGGTGGTACAGTGAAGTATGAAAAGTGGCTACAACATAAAGATGACAACGGTAATCTACTGTATGCACAGAAGGATGAACCATGGCCTGTATTCAGCTACCAAGGACAAGATGTCCCAGTAGACCCAGCTAAGTGTAAGAAGGCAGGGTTATTTTGGGTAGTAGAAGTAGCCGACGATGTACCTAACGCAGTATTAGTAAAGGGTAAGTCCTACTTAGTACAAGAACGCTTTAAAGGTGGTCAGCGTAAGGGAGAAGGTAAGTTTAAGAATGTTAAAGTACCTGACTTAGACAAGCCAAAAGGCGCTAAGAAAGATCATTACTTTAAGTTCAAAGGTTATGTCAAGCCAAACAAGAAGTGGCTGACAGAATCAACAGATGCGTTTGGTGAGCCAATGTACTCCACCAATGCAGATGTAATCGAAGAACTAACAACGATGGGATTAGCGTTTACCAATACATTGGGTAAGCGTACATCATTATCAAAAGACTTAGGCACGTACTACTGGGCAGCCGATAAGAAAGGCAAGTCTAAGGGTATGTTGACATTAGTTAATGAGCAGGGATTACTACACCATAAACTGAACCACACAAGCACTGTAACCAGTCGTTTGTCGAGTTCTGATCCAAATTTACAAAATCTCCCTAGAAGCGGTACATCAGAAGTTAAGAAGATGTTCACATCAAGGTTTGGTAATGTTGAAGGACGTATGGCTGAGATTGACTACTCACAACTTGAAGTAGTTATCCAAGGTGTATTAACCAAAGACAAACAACTAGTACAAGATTTAAATGACAGAGTAGACTTCCACTGTAAGCGTTTAGCTGTGAAGCTGAACGAACCTTACGCAGATGTACTACTGAAAGCTAAGAAAGACCCTAACCACCCAGAGCATGAGAAGTACGCACAGCTGAGAACATTCGCAAAGGAGTTCTCATTCCAACGTGCATACGGTGCCGGCGTAGATGCTGTAGTAGCATCAACAGGTATGTCTAAAGCTGACGTAGAGGCATTAGTAGAAGCTGAAAGCAAGTTATACCCAGGAGTTGCGGAGTTTGACCGTAGACTGGAAGCACTAATTACAAAGAATCGTAAGTCAACTACAAACAAGTTGTTTATCGAGGGCGTATCGTTTACTCAAGGTATCTCACATTGGGATAGTCCGACAGGTACACGTTACACATGGAGAGAAGGTATTACACCAGACTTCATGCACCGTCATGGTAAGTATACAGGTTTCTCACCAACAGAACGTAAGAACTATCCAGTTCAAGGTTTCGGCGGTGAAGTAGTACAAGCGATATTAGGTAGACTATTCCGATACATGCTAGCCAACGACCGTTTCGTT